>Ga0265314_10000377_pt1 | contig 60935 bp, 31 predicted proteins | sample 4126metaG_FD_203106 | JGI IMG/M metagenome (GOLD analysis project Ga0265314, IMG submission 203106) | Rhizosphere microbial communities from Carex aquatilis grown in University of Washington, Seatle, WA, United States - 4-1-26 metaG | ecosystem: Host-associated > Plants > Roots > Rhizosphere >... | reverse complement strand
CCCTCCGCCTCCGTGTTAACCCCTCTCCCCCCCACCCTGTCCTTCCCCAATCTCCAATTTGAAATTTGAAATCCCACGACCCCCGCCGCACTGACTCGCCCTCCGAACCCTCTGCTATGCATCCGCCTCCAGAGCCTCTCAGTTCCGGAGCCCCCCACGGCACCTTAGCAGTCCAAACCCCTCACTCTGGCAACACTCCTCCCGAGCCCGGTCAAGTTTCCCCGGAGCCAGGACGTCTCCCCTCTCAGCCCCCAAAAATTTGTGTGCCCCTTGGACAGTATTTGTCCCACCCATGGCGCTAAACTCCGCGCATGTAATACACCTGAAAGGCACTCATGAACCATCCCATCAAACCTCAACTCCGTATGAACTCAAACCCTTCGCAGCCCTCAGCAACCTCCACCATCTCTCCTGCCCTCCGCTCGCCGGACATTCCCCCAAACCAACCCGCCGACACCCCTGCGGTCTCGCGCAAACTCCGATCCGATGCCAAACTCCTCAACCTGCCCGCCGACCAGCGCGAGGAACTCGTCGAGTGGCTGCTCGATGGCATGTCCTATGAAGAAGCCAGGAGGAACGTCGCTTCCAGCTTTGATCTCGACGTCCGATCCCTCAACCGGTTCTCCGAGTTCTGGGACGTCTTCTGCGTCCCTCGCCTCCTGGAACGCCGCAAACAGTTCCTGAACAATACCCGCATCCACGCCGCCGCCGCCCGGGAGGATGCGCACTGCCTCGACATCGCCACTTTCGATGCCATCCGCCAGCGCGCTTACCGCCTTGCCTGCTCCCCAGCCAGCACAATCGACGACATCTCCCGAGCTCTAGACCTCACCCTGCGGATCCGCAAGCTCGAATATGCCGAGCGCAAGCTCGCTCTCGCCGAACTCCAGCGGGCCACGCGCGAAGCCGACCGCGCCGACAAACTCGCCTCACCCGCTACCACGCCCGCCCAGACCCCTTCGGGCTCATCCGACGCCGCCCTGAAACAGGCCTGGGCCCTCCTCCACGGCTCTGAGGCCAAAGTTCCAAGCGGCCTGTCTCGCCATCCGGGGAGCAAAATCGCCCAATTCAGCCCCGTGCCCTCTAGCCCGGCCTACCTCACTCCGAGCCTTTGATCGCCTGCTGTTGTGAGCTTTTCTCGCGTAACTCTCGTGTTTATCGGATATTTTGCACGCTATTCCCGGCTAACCCTCCAGGTGATCCGGCGACGCTTCTGCGGAGCCCTAACCCCTCTGCGCCCCCAGCGTCTCACGTCGCAAAACTCCCGGTCGCCAGAAAGCAAAGAACCGCATCCCCCACCTCGCGGCACCAGGGAAGCCCGGTGTGACCATGGTGGAGAACCAAGCATTCCCTCGCGCCCTCCACCTGGGTGCTTTGGACCGAGACTTTGCCATCGTTAGGACCGCCGATCCACTTCGAGAACAATGGGTTAAACGTCCGATCGCCGGCAATGACGCCTACCGGGTAACTCACCGGACCCAGCCGGCACGGGACACTCGCCGCACCGGTTCCCAATTCCTGGCCGCTTGGTCCAGCTAACACCCTAAACGCCAAACTCTCCCGCAGCCGGTCTGCCACCTCGCTGCCTCGGTTCGGCGGGGCAATCATCACCACCCTGCCCAGGTTCGGCAACAGGTGGCTGCCCAGGTAATGCCGAACCACGATGCCGCCCCATGAATGGGTCACAAAGTGGATCTTCCCAGCGGCGACGGATTCGTCCGCCGTGAGCATCGGGGCCAGGTAGTCCTCCGCGGCGCTCCGGATGTCGAGACGCCTTGATGCGAGCGAGCGATTAATCACCCGATAACCCGCCAGCTCCAGCACCCGCTCCAAACGCCACATCGACCATCGCGTCCGGCCCAGGCCGTGGAGAAGCACTACCGATTCGCCGGGACTCGACGCTCTCTCAGGTAGGCGCAATTCACGTTGGTTGGCTGCGGCTCGCGGTTGAGGTAGGTTGGAGGTCATGTCACCGTTACTGATAACCCCATATCGGTCCGGGGCTCTAATCGAAAAAAACGAAGCTTGGATTGAGCCACCCCCTGCCCCGGCCGCGGCGCCGTCGGCAGAATTGCTTTTCTAGACGCAACTTTTGGCCTTTTCCGTTGTATAACTTCCTGGCACACAAACCAGTGACATGGCCTTTCCGAGCATTAGGAACCTGTTGGCACAAGCGGCGTTGGTGAGTCCGGAGCAATTCGACTCATGCCGCAAGGCTTGGCTGGTAGGCCTCGAAGCCGGCGGCACCGAGCCTCTCATCTCCGTCCTCCAGCGCGAGTGCGGGCTTTCTGAAGAGGCTTTTCTGCAAAAATTGGCCGCCGTACTAAGTTGGCCCTACCTGGACTTGCCTCGGCTCAACGTCGGCACCGAGGCCCGCAAGAAAATCTCCACCAAGGTCGCCTTCCAGTACTCCGTCCTTCCCACTCAATTCGAAAACAACCGCGTCCAGGTGGCCGTAAGCAACCCCTTCGATCCAGCCATGATCGGCGCGGTTCAGTTCGAGGCCCAGGGGCCAATCGAGTTCGCCTTGGCCCCCAAACCGGAGATCGAGAAAGCCCTTAAGAAATACTACGGGGTCGGCGCCGAGACCTTGGACGAAATGGCTGAGGACGAACCCCTCGAACTCCTGGTCGGGGAAGATAAAGAGATCACCGAGAGTGACCAGGAAGCCAGCGTCATCAAGTTCGTCAACCAGATCATTTGGGAGGCATTCAAGGACCGGGCCACGGACATCCATTTCGAGCCTGCGGAGGACGAGTTGCGCATCCGCTACCGCATCGACGGCATCCTCCACCAGACCCCCATGCCGCCACAGCTAAAGCGCTTCCAGGCGGCCCTGATCTCCCGCATCAAGGTCATGTCCGGCATGAACATCGCCGAAAAGCGCCTGCCTCAGGACGGCCGTATTAACGTCCGCATCAAAGGCGAGGAAATCGATATCCGCGTCTCGACCGTCCCCACCGTCTACGGCGAGAGCGTCTCCCTCCGGTTGCTGACCCGCGGAAAAATTTTCCTCACCCTGGACAAACTCGGGTTCCTCCCCGCCGACGAAGCCGCCATCCGCGAGATCATCATCAAGCCCCACGGCATCTTCCTCGTCACCGGCCCGACCGGCTCAGGAAAGTCCACTTCGCTTTATGCCTTCCTGAGCACCATCAACTCAGTCCACAAGCGCATCATTACGATCGAGGAACCGGTCGAGTATGAGCTCAAGGGCATTAACCAGATCGCGGTGCGTCCGGAGATCGGGTTGACCTTCGCCATGGGCCTTCGCCATATCCTCCGGCAAGACCCCAACGTGATCATGGTTGGTGAGATCCGCGACCGCGAGACCGCCGACATCGCGATCCGAGCCGCCCTCACGGGTCACTTGGTGTTCAGCACGCTACACACCAATGATGCTTCCAGCGCTTTCACTCGGCTAATCGATATGGGGATTGAGCCCTTCCTGGTGGCATCCTCCGTCGAGGCGGTCATGGCCCAACGCTTGGTGCGCACCATCTGCCCGGTATGCAAGACTGAGCAGAAGGTCGAGGACGATTACCTCCGAAAGATTGGTTTCCCCGAACAGGACATACCCACCGCCCGCTTCAGCAAGGGAGTCGGCTGCGAGTCCTGCCGCCATCTCGGCTACCAGGGCCGCAGAGGTATCTACGAATTACTCTTCTTGAACGAGGCCTTGCGTCCTCTGATCCTTTCCCGAGCCGCCGCTTCGACCATAGCTCAGCGTGCCATTGAACAAGGAATGAGGACCCTGCGCGTCGATGGATGGACCAAAGTGCGCAACGGCATTACCACCATTGAAGAAGTGCTGCGAGTAACCCAGACCGAGGAACACTTGGCGTCACTGATGGAAGGCCAAAAGGAGTAAGGCCGGCCAAGCATGAGTTCACGCTGGAATCACTTCAACATCCTCCACACGGAAGGCGATCAGCGCTACCTGTGGCAGTTCGAACACGACGGCGACGGGGTCGCAGTGGCAGCACAGCGCCAGTGCACCATCGTCGAACCCTTGCCGGCGGGAATGGTGCGCAAGGGTTGGAGCAACTTCTGGCAACCCGCCATTAATGTTGCTTGGTTGCCGACGAACCAAGTGTTTCTGCGAGTGGTGCAACTGCCCGCCTGCGAGCCGTCAGAGCTGCCCGCGATGGTCGAATTCCAGCTTGAGAAGCTCTCCCCTCTGGCTTTAGGCCAAATTGTCTGGACAGCCGAACCCCTACCCAGTCCTGAGGGCCAGGCGCAAACCGTCATCGTGGTCATCGCCGCCCGCAACGCCGTGGAAGATTACCTCGCTGGATTGGAAGGCGTGGGCTACCTGGCTGATCGTCTCGAACTCCCATGCCTTCAGGAGTTGCTGGCCAGCGGCTCGCTCAGGGAAGGCGTCAGGATCTACGCCCGCCGTGACAAGGACCAGCTAAACGTGCTCCTCGCCTGGTGGAACGATGGACGCCTCCAGAATCTGAACTTGCTCAACCTCACCGCAACGGAAGCGGCCGGGCTGGAGTTGGCCGAGGCCTTTAAGCAAGTCGCCTGGGCCGGCGAGATGGAGGGCTGGTTATCAACTAACCTGGCCTGCCAGGTGGTCGCTGAACCAGAGGTCAGGGCCATGCTTGAACCTGCCCTTGCCCATGCCACGCCAGGCGGAATAACCGCCGCCAATCCCCCGCCTTTTGCCGAAGTCGCCGCCCGCTCCGCCGGAGGGCGCTCAACCGGCAACTTGATTCCCCCGGATTTCGCCGCCCGCTACCGTCAACAATACATCGACCGCCTCTGGATGCGGGGCCTTGCAGCCCTGGGCTTGGTCTACCTGGTCGGGTTGGTAATTTATTTCGGCGCGCTGAAGGTGGTGGAATTCCAGAAGGCCGGAGTCGACCGCGAAATCAAAACCCTCGCTCAGCAGTACAACTCGGCCCTCCAATTGAAGGCCCGCCTTCAGGTCCTTCAAGACCAATTCAGCCTGAAGTACGCTGCCTTGGACTGCTGGAAGGCCGCGGCCGAGAACCTGCCCGAGGAGATGACGCTCAGTACTCTAACCTTCCAGCGCGGGAAGAAGCTCGTCCTCTTTGGAAATGTCCCCGCGGATCAACAGTCGAAGGTGACCGAGTACAACGCGGCCCTCAGCAAGGCCACCATCAACGGCCAACCAGTCTTCAGCCAGGTCAACACCCGCTCGATCGTGGCCCCACCCGGCGCCGGCCGGCCCGCCAACTGGAGCATCGATTGCGACATCAAACGAACGGAGGTCGAATGAGCCAATTCCTCGATCGTTTGAACCTCCGCCCGCAGGAGCGGCGCGTCTTGGTGGTGGTGTTAACCCTCATTTTGCTCGTCATCAACGCGGTATTCATCTGGCCGCACTTTAAGGACTGGCCGAAGTCCAAGACCGACTTGGCGCGCGCGCGGACTACCCTCAAATCATACCAGGACGAGGTCGGACGCATCAGTGACTACCAGGCCAAGCTCAACAAATTCGAAGGCAAAGGCACCGCCGTCCTGCCCGCGGAGTATGCGCTCCAATTGACCCGCAATGTCCAGGATCAGGCAATCGCCCACGGCGTCACCGTCGCGAATGTCCGAACGGTCCCCCCTACCGTCAACACCAGCACCAATTCCTTCTTTGACGAACAGGGCGTCATCATCCAGGTCAACACCGGCGACCAGCAATTGGTCGACTTCCTCGTGGCGCTGGGCACCGGCGAATCCATGATCCGGGTGCGTGACATCGATTTGCGTGCCGACCCTCCCCAATTCAAGCTCATTGCGAACATGACCCTCGTGGCAACTTATCAGAAAAATCCAAAGGCTGAGCCGCGAGTAACCAAGCCGCAACCGCCCGCCAAGAATCCCAGCCTAACTAAAAAGAAAACGTGAAGACGACCCGCCTAATGCTCTTGCTGGCCTGCGCGGTCGCGCTCAGCGCCACCTCTCTACGCGCCCAGGCTCCCTCGACCAACACCGTCCCTCCGCTGCCGCAGCTTCCTGCCCCCCTGCCTCGGGTCAACCGCGTAATCCGCACGAACGACACCAACGCCGCCACCGCAGCCCTCCCGGTCGCCACCAACGTGCCGGTTCGCAATCCCTCCGGGCCGCCGCCGCTTCCGCTGCCCGTCGCACGGCCGATCAACCGCGGCCAGCCAGCTCGGCAAGCGGCGGACCAAGCCGCTGCAGCCGCCGCAGCCGCCGCGGCCGCGCAGCCCCCGGCCCTCACCCCCATTCCTCCGGGCAGCACGAACGCCACAATTTCCCTCAGCGACGGAAACTTCGCCTTCAATTGGCAGGCCCTGCCCCTTGAACAAGTCCTCGCCAACTACGCCGAACTCACCGGGCGAACCGTTCTGCGACCAAACCAGTTGCCCGCCGTCGGAGTTACTTTGCGCACTCAAAGTGGCCTCACCAAAGACGAGGCCGTCCAGGCACTTGATAGCGTGCTGACGCTCAACGGCGTGACCATGATCCCGGTCGGCGAGAAATTCGTGACCGCGGTTCCTAGCCAGCAAGCTGTTCAAGAGGGAGCCGCGTTCTCCGACGTGGAGGAAGACGATCTCCCGGAAGCCGGCCAGTACCTCACCAAGATGGTCCAACTGAAATACGCCAACCCTCAGGATGTGGCGCAAGTCCTCCAAGGCTTCGGGAAAGTGCAGGGCGGCGTCCTGGCGTTACCTAACACGCAGACTCTGGTGTTGCGCGATTACGCAGCCAATATCAAGCGCATGATGGAAGTCATCCGCAAGGTCGATACCGAAGTGGAAAACGACTATAAGCTGGAGGTCATCCCCATCAAGTACGGCAAGGTGGAGGACATTTACTCCACCATGAGTAGCTTGATCGGCGGCGGGGGCGGAGGCGCGCGAGGTACCACCGCCACCGGCGGACGGACCAGCAGCCGATCCCGCGGAGGTGCCGGCGCGGGCGGCCGCTCCGGTGGGTTAAACCAAAACCGGAACTCCGCCAGCGGTGCCTTGGGACAAACCCAGCCTGGCATGCAGCAGGGTAATCAACCAGGAGGCCAGAACACCTTTGGTCAACGTCTTCAAGGCGTGCTTAACCGGGCTGGCGGCGCCGGCTCAGTCGAACTGTTAGGCGATGCCCGCATCGTGCCCGACGAACGCTCCAACTCTCTGATCGTGTTCGCTTCCAAGCAGGACATGGTCATGATCACCAACATCGTCTCCAAGGTTGACCGCCTGTTGGCCCAGGTCCTGATCGAGGCTGTGATCATGGATGTGAATATCACCGATAGCAGCACCTTCGGTGTCTCCGCTGTGCTCAACGGCCAGAAGAGCGGAAAGCTCACCTCCACCTTGGGGGGCAACAACGGCGCTAACCTTCTCTCCGGCATCACCAACCTTAGCACCTCGGGCTTGCCCGGAGGCTTCAATTATTTCGCCCACTGGGGCGGCAATCTGGACATGGCCGTGCAGGCGCTGGCCTCGAATAGCAAGGGCCAGGTTCTCCAAACACCCCGCGTGCAAACCAGCCACGCCATCCCCGCCTCGTTCTTCACCGGTGAGACGGTCCCCTACGTCACCAGCACTTACTACGGCGGTTATGGGGCCGGCCCAAGCTCCTCCTTCCAACAACTGGAGGTCGGCATCGGCTTAAATGTAACTCCCTACATCACCCCGGACGGTCTGGTGGTAATGGACATCTCCCAGACCATTGAAGAAATCTCCGGGGCGACCACCATCGCCGGCGTCGGAGACGTTCCAAACACCACTAGGCGCGAGGCCGACGCGACTGTCTCCGTCCAGGACGGCGATACCATCATTCTCGGCGGCTACATCCGCACTTCGAAGACCAAGACCAGGAGCGGTGTCCCTTTCCTGAAAGACATCCCGGTGCTTGGCAACCTCTTCCGGAGCCGCTCTGACAGCAACGATCGCAGTGAACTCATCGTTTTGTTGCGTCCAACTGTCCTCCCCACTCCCCACGACGCCGCCATCATCGCCAAGACCGAGCAACTGCGCTTGCCCGGCGTTCGTGAGATGGAGCGTGAGATGCACGACGACGAGGTCAAACGCCTGAAAAACGCCGAAAAAGCCGTCAACGCCAAGTAAGGCTCCGCCTGGACGGCGGTGATAGCACCCCATAGGAAGACGGCGAAGGTCGGTCCATCGCGGCCCCAGCCGGGCGCTCGCCTGCCGCGCCTCGCTTGAAACTCGGTCGCCCCCTTTCGGCGATCCTGGTAATCCCACGAGCTCTTACGCTATAAGGAGCCGATCACGAACGAACCTATGGCGACGCAACCCGATACCCCACACCTTTTCAGGGCGGCCGGTGTGCGGAAGTCGTATTCCTCCGTGGTGCTGGATTCCGTCGATTTCGACCTGCGGCGGGGCGAGGTCCACGCGCTTGTCGGGGAGAACGGAGCAGGCAAGACCACCCTCGCGCGGGTAATTAGCGGGCTGGTTGCACCTGACGGCGGACGCCTCGAACTGCGCGGCGCGCCTTACGCGCCCCGCAACAAATTGGACGCCGAACACCACGGAGTCCGAATGGTGATGCAGGAACTCAACCTCATCGCCAACCTCACCGTCGCCGAGAGCATTTTCCTGGACCAGCTCCCTCACCGTCTGGGCTGGATCGACTACCGGCGCTTGAACGACGAGGCCCGCCGTTTGCTTGATCAGGTCGGCTTGCGACACATCGAGCCAACTCGGCTGGTCAAGACTCTCGGCGTCGGCCACCAGCAGTTGGTCGAGATCGCCGCCGGGCTCTCGCGTAACTGCGACCTCCTGATCCTTGACGAGCCAACGGCGGCACTCACCGACCCGGAAATCGAGCTGCTCTTCACCCAAATCGCCCGGCTCAAAGCTGCGGGCACGGGAATCATCTACATCTCGCATCGGATGGAGGAGATCAAGCGCATCAGTGATCGCATCAGCATCCTGCGAGACGGCCAGTTGGTGGCTACAAAGCGTTCGGAGGAAATCGAACTGGACCAGATCGTCAGCCTCATGGTGGGCCGGGATCTCGAAGAACAGGTCCAACGCGACCAGCGCAAACGAGGCCCCTTGGCCTTGCGCGCCGATAAACTGCGCAGTGGCGCCGCCGTCCAAGACGTCAGCTTTGAAGCGTTCCGCGGACAGATCCTTGGCTTCGCCGGGCTTATGGGCTCCGGGCGGACAGAAACCATGAGAGCCATTTTTGGCGCCGATCGCCTGGACTTGGGCTCCGTCCGTCTCCATGGCGCGGCTGAACCCGTGCGCATTCGCTCCCCTCGCCAAGCCGTCGCACAGGGCATCGCCCTCCTCACCGAAGACCGGAAGGGCCAAGGATTGCTGCTGGCGCAACCCATCCGCGTGAACCTGACCTTGCTCTGTCTCTGCCAACTCAGCCGCCTTGGCTGGGTTCGTGGCGCCTCCGAGCGCTCAGAGGCTAAGCGGTGGGTAAACACAATGTCATTGCGATGCGCCTCGATCGAGCAGCCCGTGGTTCAGTTGAGCGGGGGCAACCAGCAAAAGGTGGTGATTGCCAAATGGCTGTTCCGCGATTGCGACATCCTTATCTTTGACGAACCCACCCGTGGCATCGATGTCGGTGCCAAATTCGAAATCTATCGCATGCTCGGGGAGTTGGCCGACCAAGGCAAGGCGGTGATCGTCGTCTCCTCCGATCTCAAGGAACTGCTGGCGCTCTGTGACCGCATCGCGGTGATGTCCGCAGGCCGCCTCGCTGCCACCTTCGAGCGTGGCGAATGGACCCAGGACAAGATCATGACCGCCGCCCTCAGCGGTTACCTCGCCACCAAGTGAACAACCCAACTCCAACCCAATCGCAATCGTCTCGCGGCACCTGGTGGGGTTGGGCCGAGGAGTATTTTGGTTTGCTAATCGCCCTGGGACTTTTGATCACGGTCTTCAGCCTTTCCACCAACCACTTCCTGAGCCTAATTACGTTCCGAACCATCGCTAACCAGATCCCCTCGGCAATCATTGTCGCTACCGGCATGACCTACGTGCTGATCATTGCCGAGATTGATCTCTCGGTCGGTTCTGTCTTGGGACTGTGCACCGCGCTAACCGGCGTTGGGCTCATGCGATACCACTGGCCGCTCCCTGTGGCGCTCGCTGCCGCCGCGGCGATGGGGCTGATCTGCGGCTTGTTCAATGGCCTGGTCTCGGTGCGCTGGCGCTTACCCTCCTTCATCGTGACCCTCGGCATGCTCGAAATGGCCCGCGGCGGGGCTCATGCCCTGACCAATTCCCAAACCCAGTACATCGGGACGGCCATCGAAGGACTCGCCGAAGCCACTGTGCTCGGGCTCTCTTTCCCATTCCTGCTCGCTATCGTCATCGTGATCGGGGCCCAACTCGTTCTGTCACGAACCATCTTTGGCCGCTACATGATCGCCATCGGAACCAACGAGGAAGCCGTGCGGCTCTCGGGGATCGACCCGCGCCCCATCAAAGTCGTAGTTTTCCTCCTCAGCGGGCTGCTGGTGGCCGTCGCCGCTGTGATCGACACCTCAAGGTTCGGCTCCGCCAACCCCAATGCCGGCACTGGCTTCGAACTTCAGGCTATCGCCGCTGTCGTGATCGGTGGAACCAGCCTCATGGGCGGTCGTGGTTCGGTCATCACCACGTTCTTCGGTGTGCTGATCATTGCGGTCCTCAATACAGGCCTGGCTGCGGTCGGCGCCAAGGACGAGACCAAACGCCTGGTGACTGGATTGGTCATCGTGGCCGCAGTCGTCCTCGATCATTACCGACAGCGCCTGCGAATGAGCCCGCGAAGCTAAGCATCCTCTTTTTATGTAAGGATTAGACTGCGTGCGCGACCTCCGCTATATGCTACATGACCAATTTGGGGCTGAATTTGCCGATGTCCTCGCGGTCAGCACATCCAGCAAGTCGCCCTGTCACGCCGCGGTCCTTGCGTTTTCTCTCATGATCTCCGTCGATCTCCCAGCCCAGCAAGCGCCCATTCGGTTTGAGAGCGGAGACCGGCAAACCCACCTTGTTGAGCTCTTTACCTCGGAGGGCTGCAGCAGTTGCCCCCCTGCCGAGGCTTGGTTCAGTCAGCTCAAAGCCGCCTCTGGGTTATGGAGTCAATTCGTGCCTGTCGCCTTCCATGTTGATTATTGGGACCACCTTGGCTGGCCTGACCCTTGGGCCTCGACACGATTCACTGACCGTCAACGCAGCTACGCCCAGTCCTGGCTCATGGAGAGCATTTACACACCAGGGTTCGTGCTCGACGGGAATGAATGGACCTCCTGGAGGCGAGCAAGAACCGTCCCCGCCACCGGAACCGCCGATGCCGGGAAATTAGCGTTGAGTTCTCCTGATGCTCAACACTGGAAGATCACCTTCGCGCCAGCTGTGGAAGCCGCTAGCCGCTACCGGTGCAATGCCGCCCTCCTCTACAGCGGTCTCGTCTCCAACGTCAAGGCCGGCGAAAACAAAGGCCGTCGCTTAGATCATGACTTTGTCGTCATCGCCTTCGTCGAAGCGGTACTGAAACCCTCAGCTAGCTCTTGGGAAGGCGAGGTCGTGCTGAAGGTGCCTCAGGATGAGAAGCACCGGCCCGCTGGCAGACTCGCCGTCGCGGTGTGGATCACGCGAACCAATGCTCTAAAGCCAGTCCAAGCGACTGGTGGCTGGATCGACCGGGGAGAACCAAAGCCATGATGGCATCCCTTCGTGGCCCAGACGGCTCACATCTCGTGCCCACGAGCCTGCGCAGATGGTACTTCACGGTCCTTCTAGGCATCACCTACCTCGTCGTGTTCCATGCTTGGCAGCGCCTGGACTACCTTGGGGCTGTCCTAACCGGCCTCATCGCCACAGCGGCCTTGGCCGCACTGCTCCTGAAGGCCTCCAGAGAGCATTATTTCATCAATCGCTGGGACCAGGCCTTCCACGCCTCAGTCCTCTTGGACATTCTTCTCGAAGCAGTCCTGATCAAGCACCACGAAGGCTACGGTTTCTACTGGTGCGCCTTGGGCTTTGGAATCGTCATCTGCGGATACCGGGCGCTTCGAATCCGAACGCGAAACGCCCCCTCCGCCTTGGCTCTCCCTCGAGACCATCTCGCCTCCTGAAGGAGCGGCAGAATATGAAAAACATAAAACGCTTGCGTTGGATACCTTCCCACTCATACTAAGGGGACCCTGATCGCGGGGTGGAGCAGCCCGGTAGCTCGTCAGGCTCATAACCTGAAGGTCGCAGGTTCAAATCCTGCCCCCGCAACCAATTTAGGTTGGTGATCAACCACTTAAGCCGCTGGCCTTCAGCGGCTTATTTTCTTTTCCCCTCCCCAATCCCCAAACCGCCCTCCCCGTGCAATACTCTGCAATACTCTGCAACGCTTTGGTCATTACCAAACTTTTGCCAAATATTTGGGCCTGGAATCAGCCTGAAGGTCCAGGGTTCAAGTTCCTGCGAGGTCCCAGGTCGATTCCCTGGCGCGAGACGGACCGGAGACTGGCGCAACCCGCCGGTTAGCGGGGCACTGCTTGGTCTCTTGAAGGTGTCGAGAGGCAACCTTCGACGAAGAGGCGGATCAGGGCCATTCGGCGCAGCGCCGCCCCGCGGGCTTGGATATGCCGGTTAGAGAGGGTTGGCAAGTGGTGATTTGCGGATCTATGCACGCCACAAACTGGAGCCGCCTTGGGCCCTCTCCGGTCGGCAATATCGCTAGCCTCACTTCCGCCGGAGGGGAGAACCCCCATAGCGCGAAGTCATCGCCAGCGCCACAGTTCATATATGTCAACTCTCTTAATCATAGTGGTGTTATTGTTATTGTTCGGCGGCGGCGGCGGCTATTACTATTCCAGACGCCGGTAAGCCGATGCAGAATCACCTGCAGTTGCAGGTAACACACCCTTCAGCGTCACGGGGTGCGCGTTCAGCTTTCTTCCAAGCGACAATGAGTCCCCTGGTGGAACGACTGTACGTCTGCGTCCGACACGAAATGCGCATTCGCGGTCGGAGTTTTTGGCGATGTAGGCGTGGGCCAAGGACTGATGCCACAGCAGAAAATGTGCTCCCCCGTGATGTCCGGAAATTCGCGCATGTGTGTTTTGACGCCGCATCTTGGTAATAGTAGTGGAGCAGGCCGCCCAAGCGCTGGCCTCCCCTGCCCGACCGACATCTCGCCGCTGGTCGGGCCCATTGCTAGCGGCGGGGGGTGGGGCGTCGAACGAAGGGCTGGAAGGCGGCCCTGCAGCCCAAAGCAGGTCGACTCGCGCCTGGGAGCCGGACCGATATCACCTGTTGCGGGGTGTAGGATGTCCAAATTCACTGCCCTCAGAGTTCCACACGGGCTTGGAATGAATTCTGCTATTTTTGAACCCCGTGCAGCTCCCGCAAAGAACGTTGGCGGCACTTGGTCTTTTCTGGCTAGGCCAAACTGGTGGCGTAGCACAGGCCTTGGGGGATCCCTTCTACCAACTCTTTTGTTAATTGGGAAACCGCCCCTCTCCACTGCGTCGCAGTCAGCCCCGGGGGAGCGTGGCTAGCGGTGTGCAACCTCCCGGATAACCGCTTGGAGTTCTTAAGTCTCACCAACGGCCTGCCCGTGCCGGCGGGCAGCGTTATGGTAGGACTCGATCCCGTGTCGGTGCGGTTCAGAACCGAGCAGGAGGCCTGGGTGGTCAATCGAATCTCCGAGACGGTAAGCGTTGTTGACCTTGCTGCCCGGAACGTAGTAGCCACGATTGATGTCCCCGGCGGCCCGGCGGATCTGGTCTTCGCCGGCTCGCCCCCGCGGGCCTTCGTTTCCTGCGGCAGCAGCCGTTTCGTGCGAGTCATCGATCCGATCACTCGAACCCAAACGGCTAACATTGAGATTGATGGCGAGCAGCCTAGGGCCATGGGGGTGAGCCCGGATGGCTCCAGGGTTTATATGGCGATGTTCGAATCTGGGAATGCTTCCACCATTTTGGCGCCAGCATTTGGCCCGCTGGCTGTCTCGCCGACGCCCGGAGTCGTCGAGTTCCCCGGCACCCCTTACGGGGGGCTCGACCCCCCGCCCAACTCCGGCAACACTTTTGTGCCGCGCATCAACACCAACCTCCCCACAAACTCCGTCCCCCCGCGAACCGGGCTTATCGTCAAGAGGGATGACCAACGCCGGTGGATGGATGACAACGGGGGTGATTGGACGGCCTACGTGCACGGCACAAACGCGGTTTTCACGGGCCGTAGCGTCGATTGGGATCTGGCCGACCACGACCTGGCGATCATCGACACAGCTGCGCTCGATGTGGCCTATGTGTCGGGTCTCATGAACATCTGCATGGACCTCTCAGTCAACCCCGCCTCCGGCCAAGTGGCGGTCGTGGGCACCGATGCTCTCAACAGCGTTCGTTATGAACCGGTGCTTCGCGGCGTATTCGCGAGGGTCAAAGTCGCCCTCGTCAATCCCCAAGCGCTGACGACCGAAGTGGCGGATCTCAACCCACATTTGGACTATAAAACAACCTTCGAACCGGAATCGGTGCGCTTTCAGTCCCTGGGCGACCCGCGAGGGATTGTTTGGAATCAGCAAGGCACTCGCGCCTACGTGACCGGGATGGGCTCGAGCAATTTGGTCGTTCTTGGGCCAACGGGCCAGCGCCTGGAACCTAAATCCGGAGTGCCCTTGGGCGCGGGCGCGAGTGGCTTGGCCATCGATGAGCCACGCCGCCGACTCTATGTCCTCAATCGCTTCGATGCCACCGTGTCAACCGTGGACACCGACACCATGACCGTGGTTGCCACGATCAAGCTCTTCGACCCAACGCCGGAGGCGATCAGGGCGGGCAGGCCGTTCCTTTATGACACGCACCGAACCTCCGGCCTGGGGCAGGCCTCGTGCGGTTCCTGCCATGTCGACGCACGGTCGGACCGGCTCGCCTGGGACCTCGGCAATCCAGCTGGCGAAATGGTCTCCGCCGCCCCCGCCAACCGCAACTACGGCGCGTTCCCGCCGGCGAAGGTCGAAGACTATCATCCGATGAAGGGGCCGATGGTGACGCAGTCACTCCAGGATATCATCGGACATGAGCCCTTCCACTGGCGGGGTGACCGCGATGGGCTGGAGCAATTCAATCAGACGTTCACCAATCTTCAGGGCGCGGCGAGCGCTCTCACAACCGACGAGATGAGGCAGTTGAAGAGCTTTCTGGCGACGATCACGCTCCCGCCAAACCGCCTCCGACAATTCGACAACTCGCTCTCCACCAACGTCTCCTTGACCGACCTCCGGGCCTTGGGGAGGGGCACACTACCCGCAGGGGCGCAGTTGCCCGCCGGAAATGCGGCCGCCGGTCTGCTGCAATTCCGCGATGGCGCTACGGCCAACTGCTCGCCCTGTCATACTTTCCCGACGGGTCTGGGCGTGGACATGCGGTTCGCCGGTGCCCGGTTCCAGAACCTGCCCTTGGGGACCAATGGCGAGCACCATGTGGCACTCATTTCCGTGCAGCGGTCACTTGATCTGCCCTTCAAAATCCCGCAGCTCCGCACCTTGCCGGACAAACTGGGCGCCGATTTCAGTTCGGCGAGCAGTCGTGCCGGCTTCGGTTTCTTTCACGATGGCCGCGTGGATTCGTTAGTTCGCTTCCTGCAAGATGGTTTCGGGTTCACGGACGATCAGCAGACGGCGGATCTGATTGCCTTTCTCCTCTCCTTCAGTGGCTCTGACTTGCCTGCGGGCACGAACTCCGATAAGAACCATCCCCCCGGTGCACCCAGCCAGGATGTTCCAGCCTCCGTGGGCCGCCAGATCACCATTCAGAACTCCGCCGACGTAGCCTTGATCGATTCCATGATCAAGTTAGCGCTTTCCTCCACGGGTCGAGTAGATTTGGTCGTCAAAGGGGCCAAGGACGGCCTCCCCCGCGGCTGGTTCTATAACCGCTCCACAAGGCTGTTCCAGTCGGACCGTCAGACCGAAACGATCTCCCCGACCGCCTTGCGGCAGTTGGCCGCCCCGACCAACGCCCTCACCTACACTGTGGTCCCGCAAGGTTCCGGCATCCGCATCGGCATCGATCGCGACGAAGACGGGTTCCTCGATCAGGACGAAGCGGACCTTGGGTCTAATCCGGCGGATCCCCGATCGGTGCCTCCTATCTCGGGCCTGGGAATCACCCTCAACCTGCAAGCCGCCACCATCCGCTGGGATGGCTATCCGGGGAGGGTTTATCGGGTCCAATTCAAAGACACTCTCTCGGCACTGCAGTGGAATGACTTGGCGGGAGACATCCCGACCAGCAGCACCACCGCCTCGAAGACCGACCCAAACGTCCCTTTTCATGCGGCCAGATTCTACCGCGTAGAGCTAATCAAGTGACCACTGTCAATTCCATAGGTGGCGTTTTCGTCGCGCTGGTCGCGCTGACAGCTACCGCACCGTGCACCGCGGCGCAGCGGGCAGTCTCCGTGCATGTTTCGCTGACAAATCAGTCCAGCGTGGCGTTAGCTTGGGTCGTCACTTCGGTGATCCCACCCCCGGGCCGCCCGGTCTTCGCCACCTTCCATGTCGAGAGGAGCACGGACCTGACCCAATGGCAGAAGATCAGTGATCCGCTCTCCGCAACGAATGGGACCCTCCAGTTCGTGGACCCGTCCGGCACCCTGGACCGAGCGTTCTATCGGGTAGGTTCAGAGGTCGATCTGAGCTTCGCCAACCTCATAGGCGCCAGACTGGACAATGGTGAACTTGGTGCTGCGAACCTGTTCGGAGCGGAGCTTTTTGGGGCCAGCCTGCTGTCGGCCGACCTCAGCCATTCCATGCTGAGCGGAGCCGACCTCGGGTCTGCCGATCTGACCGAGAGCGATTTGACAGGAGCCGACCTTTTTGGAGCGAACCTCCTCGGGGCGAAGTTAGAGAGTGTTAGCCTCGAAAATGCCGACCTGCGCTTCAGCCAACTCGGCAACGCGGACCTGTTCGCTGCCGATCTTACTGGCGCGGATTTGCGCTCGGCGGTGTTCGATGGCGCGGACCTTCGAGGCGTCGCGTTCCGTGACACCAAACTGGACGAAAACGCAGCGCTGGACGACAAGTCCCGGTTGATCTGGCACATTGTGAACGAGGGGCCAGCCGGCTTGAAGTTACGCAACAGCGATTTGAGTTTCGCCGAGTTGGCCGGGGTGGACCTCCACGGCCTGGACCTTTCACAAACGATTTTCACGGCTGCCGACCTGAGCAATACTGACCTCCGCGGGGCCAACTTAGGAACGGCCGATCTCCGCGTGGCGGATCTCAGCGGAGCCCTCCTGGACACCAATACCGTCGTGGCCACCAAGTGGAGAGTGGTACGTGACCTCGCCACAAACGGCGGGGCGGGGCGGGATTTGCACGGGATCGATTTGTCTTTTTCATTCCTCTTGGACGTGTCTATGACCAACGTGAACCTGGTTGGCGCTAACCTAAGCAGTTCAGCCTGGTTTCGAGTCGACCTGAGCCACGGCCGTCTCTCCCAAGCCAATCTGCGGGATGCCGACCTCAACGGAAGCGATCTAAGTTTCGCCAACCTGCGCGGCGCCATCACCAACGGCGCAATATTCGATCAGGTGATCTTCAACCAAACCATCATGCCCGACGGGAGTATCCGTCCCCGTTGAACCGCGCCTACAACCCGGCTTTGGGCCTGACCACCCCCACCGGCAGGTTTCAGCAGTTCTTCCGCGGCGCAACGGCGCGAGGTCGGGCTCGAGGTGACATTCATCTTCACCACTGACCAGAACTCGAGAAATCACCCGCCCTGGGCCTCTACGTAACAGCGTCCCCATCTTGACGCCCCCCGGCTCTGTCCCCCCGAACTTGGGACCGCAACGCGCATGGACCAGCCAATCCAGGCTGCAAAACCGGCATCGCAGGACGCCACCGCGGCTCGCACCCCAGAGCCGTGACGAGAGCGGCACCCCGGCGAGCTTCCATGAAGAACGACTTTGTGAAAGGGACCAGCGATTCCAATCGGTGACGTCTCCCTTGGGCACCCTGCTAGCTTATTTATCCATCTTTAGTCTCATCAGCTCGCCCAGGACGCTCGACCAGCTCGTGGCCCAGCGGCCTGCAAGGTATGAGGGGCCGTTGCGAACCTGGTAGAGGGTTAGCCAGCCTTCTGCCTCGCCTAGTGCCAACATTACCTTTGCTACAGGCCCCTCGATCGTCACCTGCAACGGCATAGGGATCTTATCGGCGCTGCGGGTAATCACGAGTTCCGCCGCATCGCGTAAGCTAGAAGCCCATAGCAGAGGAGAAGTCCAGGCAGTAGGTTTCTTCGACAAACCCCGGAAATCGCCTTGCTCCATCTGCTTGGCGATAGAGTCTTCCGCGGTCCAATAGCAAGTACCGCAGACGGGCTGCGCATGCCTACTCGCCGTTGCCTCGGGAGATTCCGTGGCGACCATGGATTCCTCGTCGTCAACCGAACGCAGAGCATTCCGTCTTGAATCCTCGTCTAAGATCTTCATGGCGATGCTTCGGGCCCCCTTAAAATCGCTTGCCTTGGACCGAGTAAGAACTATTCGCAGAAACGCATCCCATCGCTGGAAATCCTCCGGTAGCTCTCGGGCAACTCCCTCAGCGGCGCTGATCTTGCCCGCTCCCGCGAGCCCGGCTACAACGCCCTGCAGAGCGTTCTCTCGCTCGTTCTCATCCTTGATCCCGCGGCAAGTCCGCAGCGCCATCTTAACATCGCCAAGCCTTGCGTATGCCCCCGCCAAGCCGCTCAAGCCGGCCTGGTTCCGGCGCCCATCCCTAACGTGCGTAAGCGTCCTCCTGCCGCCGGCGATGTCTCCGGAGGAAAACTCATCCCAGAGGACGTTCTCCAGAACCTCCTCACCCCGGTCGCGGTCCTTGATAGCGATACCATTCCTGTAGGCCAACCGCAAGGTGTGCCAACATCGGTTCGTCATTCCCAGTTCCTGCTCGACCTCGGCGATTTGCCGCAGCGCCGCACACCTGCGCTCATGCTCATCATCCCTATAGCCTTCGTTGTCGCGGATCGCCGCGGCCGCGTTGGCCAGTTCCTGAAACACCCATTCGGCCGTCGCCACGTCCCCTCTTCCATGGGCGGACCTGGCAACATCACACACGTCGCGAAAATCGTAATCAAACTGGAGACCTCGGATTTCGGAGGCCATTCGTTCGACTTGCCTCCGCATCGTTTGATGGTCTCCCGCTTCAACGGCGGCAACCGCCAGACTTGTTCGCGTCGAGAGGCGACTCCCCGGACCAGTTATTGTGGTTAGTACCAGCTCAGCCTTTTCTGTCTTACCCGCGGCAAGCAAATCCTCCACGAGCTGTGCGGTAACTAAATCTCTGAGCCTGAAATTGCTAATCTCACGGGCCGCTTCTTCAGCTCTGTCAAAGTCGGCCTCCGCCGCTTTAGATTCTCCCAACACCGACTCGTACCGTGCTAAAACGCCGCTCGAGATTGCCCGGAGAGCGGAATCGTTAAGTTGCCTAGCCGCGGTGGCTGCTCGAATCGTCGCCTCTCTAAAACGCTCTCGAATCGTCTCCTTCCCTACGCGCTCAGCCACCAACTGTGGGGAGTCGATCGTCCGGAAGGCGATCAGTTGAGCCCCTGCAGGTGCTGCGCCGGTGATTGCCGCAGCTGTGGCAAGTGCCCATGATCGCACCGCCCGTACCTTCAGAGCCGCTATCATCCCTGTTCCACAACTTCCGGCTCCATATCCTACGGCCAGCATACGCGGCATTATTAGTCCCAGCGTGTGCTCGGTCAAGCCGTTCCGATCGCTACGGGCGGAGCCGAGCATCAAACCTCTCTCGGCTGGCGTTATTCACAACAAATCCATCCGCACGCCTTGTGGATCGGCCCAGGCAGCCCCTAGCCACACCGGGGATGCGCGTGGGCTCGGCTGACGCCGCTTGGTGGATGGGCCACCGGTTGACACCGACGGGCGAGAGTGCCAGCGTGTAGCTCACCATTGCATGAATCAAGGAAACCTCCTCTGGTGCTCGTTGCTGCTGGCCTTCGGCAGGGCTGTTTGTGGAACTCTTGCCGACGTCTCCACGCCAGCGCCGGCGCCACTCCTCGCGTCGTCAACCAATCTTACTGGCACCATCGCCGACGTGCGGCACGTGGTGATCTTCATGCAGGAGAACCGATCTTTCGATAATTACTTCGGCTCCCTGGCCGGTGTTCGCGGGTTCGGGGACCACAGCCTCTTAGTCCAGCCCAACGGCATTTCTGTGTGGTCTCAGAACGGACTTCTCCCCTACCTGATCACCAACCAATGCACCGAGGACATAAGCCATGACTGGGGCAGCAGCCAGGCCGTCTGGGATAGCGGTTGGTGGGATGCGTGGATCCCTTACAAGGGCACCGTGAGCATGGCCTCCATGGACCCTGCCCAGATTTCCTACTACTACGACCTCGCGAACGCCTACACCATTTGTGACCATTACTTCTGCTCAATCCGTGGTCCGACGAACCCAAACCGGCTCTATCTCTGGTCTGGAATGATCGATCCAGCCGGCACCGGAGGCGGCCCCGTCATTGACAATAGCGAGCCGGTCCCCGGCTTTACCTGGACAACTTACCCGGAACGGCTCCAGGCAGCAGGAGTCTCGTGGAAGGTTTATCAGCAGAGCGACAATTATGACGACAACGCCCTGGCGTGGTTCGAACAATACATGTCGGCCGCACCCGGCAACCCGCTCCACGATCGCGGCGTGTCGTACGTGAAGGATGTCATTACGGCGTTCAGCAACGACGTCGCGCACGCCACACTGCCTCAAGTCTCGTGGATCATTGCTCCCACCCAAAAGTCCGAGCACCCCCCCTTCCCTCCAGCGGCGGGCGAGGTTTATACCCGTGCGTTGCTGGATGCGCTGGCCGCCAACGCGTCGGTGCTAAACTCGACCGTCTTCGTGCTGAGCTACGACGAAAACGACGGATTCTTCGATCATGTCGTACCCCCGACTGCTCCGCTTGGAACGACCAACGAATTCATCAACGGTGCTCCCCTTGGACTGGGCGTGCGCGTGCCCTGCATTCTTATTTCTCCCTGGACTCGCGGAGGCAACGTTTGTTCAGAAACCTTTGATCACACGTCGATCCTGCGATTCTTAGAAAAGTGGACCGGCGTGGAGGAAACCAACATCAGCGCTTGGCGTCGCCAAGTCTGCGGGGATTTGACCTCGGCCTTCGATTTTGCCCACCCGCAACCCGGTTATCCCAGCCTTTCGCGTCCGCCCGACGTGGTATGTAATGGCGTGGTCATCCCGGATCTGCCTGATGTCCAAGCCGTGCCCCCGCAGCAAGCGGGACATAAACCGCTTCGACCGCTTCCCTACGAACCAGAGGCTTGGGCCGTGGTGGATTGCGGCGCTAACCGGGTTTGGATTTTGACGACTAACTCCGGTTCCGCTTCCGCCCATTTTGGCCTTTACCCGGACGCATTTCTGGCCACCGCGCCCATCGACTTCGACGTGCCGCCGGGAACGACCGTCAGCAACGCCTTCGCCCTCTCGTCCGGACGTTACGCTCTCTCGTGTTATGGCCCGGCGGGCTTTGTCCGGCGTTTCGCCGGCGCCGATACAGGCAGTTGCGATTCGGTGGAGGTCCGCGGAACAGTCGACGCCGCGGCCGGCGGATTGGTGCTGGTGTTGGAGAACCCGACTGCAAGCCAAGCCACCTTCACCATCACCAACGGATACGACCCGGCCATCTCGTGGAGCATTGCCGTCGACCCCCACGAGCAATCGGAGTTCTCTGTCAGCGGCGCGGCGGCAAAGGGCTGGTATGATCTAGGAGCCACCGTGGCTGGGGCCGCAGGTTTTGCCCGCCATTTCATCGGCCATCTGCCGACCCCTCCGCCTCCGCGCCTAACCGCTCATTTTAGCGCGGGCGAGTTTACCCTTAGCTATCCGGGATGGGCCGCCGGTTTTTCCGTCGAGACCAACTCCGATCTGACCGGCGGTAGCTGGGGTTTGTTGCCGGTCGCAGGAACCAACGTGAATGGCAACCTCTATTTGTCGGAACCGGTTGGTCCCAAGCCGCTCTTTTTTCGACTCCGCTACCAACCATAGAAGCTACGGGATCACTGGCTTGCGGACAAAGCATTCAAGAATCGGACAGCATTGAGTGGCTCAAAAAAACCAGCGGAGACCGATGCAAAACAGTCCGCAAATTAGCGATCCGAGCCCAAGTATGACCGCACCAAGAAGGCGTTTCTGAGGAAGCTCCCACCACATATACAGACTGCTGAGGACCATGAAGATCAAGCCGGCGGCAACGGCGTCCATCGAATACGCCCACACCGTGGTCAGCACCCAGTCACGGCTCTGGCGAGGATCGTCCAATTGAACGCCTGAGAACACGTGGAGGACTTTCATCACGCCCCAGAGGTTCACCTCACTGTGTCGGAGGGTGACACGATTGAGCGCCAAATCGGCCTTGATGAAATAGTAGTGGCCCGGCCGCCGGACTTGAAAAACGAACTGATCCGCATTCGTGCGAGTGGTCGTCCACAGGATGTCACCCACAATTCCCAGTTGCCGCATGATCTCGCGTGCCTGCGCGAGGTCACCCTGCAGCTCTGGCCCTAGCGCCGTGATCGCGCGTTCAGAATTCGTCTCGGTGCGTTTGCTCCAGGATTCCGAAAAGCTCCAGGTCGGATGGTTTAGGACCAGGCCGGTGACGGCAAACAACCACAAGAAGAAGAGTAGGAACAAGCCAGCGTAGTAATGCAGCTTGCGGTTCCACCGCTCTAGCCGGACCCGCAAGCGGGAGGCGGCCGGTGGGTTGGCGGTGGGTTCAGTGGCTGAGGGCATACGCTAATCCGAAAAAGGACAACGCCCCGGCGCAGAGCAGGACCAAACCCACCCTGCGTTCGGCCCGCAGTACGTACCAGAGATAGATGCCGCTCACCGAGATGAACAGGATGAGATAAGCGGTAGTGTCGGCCACCCATCGCCACGCCTCCATATAAAACCAGTTCATCCGAATAGCTGGCGCATGCTCGCCCGGAGATCTATGGAGAGTCGCCATGGCGGCAGCCAGACCCGTCTCACGGGTCACGATGGTTGCTTCACGGCTGGCGATGTTGATGGTCACGACCGTCTCGCGTCCCGGAATCGTTACCGGTATGGTCAGCTTCTCCTCTTGGACCGTGTAGCGAATGAATCCGACCTCGCCGCGGACATCCGCTTTGTCAAGCGTCGCCTTAAGCGCATCAATGAGCGGTCGGCCCGAAAGGCCCTGCAAATTCGCTGGAAGAGGCAAGCCTGACACCACCCGCATGGTCGAAGTTTCCGAACCGATTTTTGGCAGCCAAGCGTGGACGAGAAAAAACACGCTGATGCCAAATACGAGGACGAACGGGCTGCTGAACAGTCCGAGATACAGGTGAAGATCTCGAATGACCTGGTAGAATCGCCTTCTCATTCGGCTAGGGCCCTTTCGGAATTTGAAGACCCTGCAACGCCGTTCCCGTGGAAAAACCTCGCCTGACAACTGTGTTGAATGTTAACGAGGTTCATAATCGCAGGCTAAACAGACACTCGAATGGAAGCCATCAAAACCCGCAGATTAATTGGGCGTACAGAAATCGCTTGGCGTTTGTTGACGCGTTTGCAGCGAGGAAAGCCTGATACGGCAGGCAATCAGGCGCTGGGTTGTCGGTCGGGCACGCCGTGGCGTGAGATCGGTTACCAGCGCCCCAGGAACTGCCTCGGCAGTCTGGCCATAGGCGTTATTTTCGGCGTCTCATTCAAGCTCCTTTTAAAAGCAGTCGTGATGCCGATGTGCGCACACGCCGCATTCGACCTGACCGCGCTCGGAATCATTTATTGGAATCTCGAGATCCGTGTGGCTCACCTCCTGTTCAAAGGATAATGTCGGAGGCAAGGCTCCATGAGCAGCACCACCGATCCACCATCCCCTGCCCTAACCAGCAAACCCCCTCGGAGATGGTGGCGAGCCGCCCGGATCATCCTAGGTGTTCTGCTCCTCCTCGTGCTGGTGGTTGTAGCTTTTCTGACCGGCCTGATTGTCAAATACCGAAGCATCGTTGGGGCAAAACCGGGAGGTTTGGTGACGGAAGCGCAGCCCGGGCTGATCGGGCACTGGGTCAACCCTTTCATTGGCACCGGCGGCTATCCCTGGGTCTGCGGCGAGAATTTCCCCGGGGCCATGGTGCCCTTCGGCATGGTGCGCCTGGGCCCGGAGACGACCTCCCTATTGTTCCACCGGCGGGCGCTGAACACTTCGGGATACTTCTACGGTGATGAACAAGTCCTGGGCTTCAGCCACACCCGGCTGAATGGCACGGGGGCCACCGACGGAGGCCATTTCCTGGTGACACCGACACTCGAGCCCGTGATCTCCGGGCCCGTTCATCGGACCCAATCCACCCGTTTTTCGCATCGGGACGAGGTCGCCTTCCCTGGCTACTACGCGGTGCGCCTGCCGGGACCCGGGGTGCTGGTAGAACTCTCGGCCACGCCCCACGTCGGGTTTCATCGCTACACCTTCACGAAACCGCAAGCCCCCCACCTGCTCCTGGACGTTTCGAACGCCTTAGGCGGACACCGTAGCCGCGAAGGCCAGGTGAGAGTCCGGCCGGAGGCGAACGAGGTCGAGGGGTCGGTGCGCACCTTCGGCACCTTCGCCGCGCGGTATGGCGGGATTAAAGTCTTCTTTGTGGCTCGCTTCAGCCGCCCGTTCAATTCGTTCGCCACCTGGCAGGGCGGAACGGTTCTTGGACACCAGGCCAGCGTGGAAGGCGACCAAGTCGGCGTAGATCTCGGTTTCGCCTCCACAGCGCCGCCCCAGGTGATCACGCTCAGCCTCGCGATCTCTTATGTGAGCATCCAGAACGCGCGAGCCAACCTCGAGGCGGAAGGGGCAAAGAAAGACTTTGACCAGGTTGTCGAAGAGGCCAAGCGCGCGTGGGAGGAGAAAATGAGCTTGGTCGAGCTAACGGGCGGCACCGACAAGCAAAGGACCATTTTCTACACTGCCCTCTATCGCGTCTTCCAGATGCCGACGACCTTTAACGATGCTAACGGTGATTACCTGGGTTTCGACCGTCAGATTCACCGTGCGCAGGACTTCCGCTACTTCACCGACCTTTCGCTCTGGGACACGTTCCGCACGGTCCACCCTCTCTATGCCTTGATCGTGCCCAAGGACCAGCGCGATATGCTGGTCTCCCTCGTGAGTATGTTACAGCAAGGTGGTTGGCTGCCTCGCTGGCCGTCGGGCAATGGCTACTCGAACTCGATGCTCGGCACGCCCGCGGACGTCGTGATCGCGGATTCCTATCTTAAGGGGATTCGCGATTTCGATGTGGAGAAGGCCTATCAAGCCATGCGCCAAACCGCCTTGGCGCCCACACCGCCCGGCTCCGCTTTCTCCGGACGTCAGGGCGTGGAACCATACTTAACGCACCATTACTGCCCCGCCGGAATGGTCGATGAATCGGTCTCGCGCACTTTGGAATTCGCCTGGAGCGATCACGCCATCTCGCTATTGGCAGAAGCGCTCGGCCATACCGAAGACAGCGCGCTGTTCCATGCGCACTCGCAGTTTTATCGCAACCTATGGAACACCAACACGCAATTCTTCCAACCGCGCGATGCCCAGGGGCATTTCGTGGAACCCTTCAAGCCTTTGTTGCTTACCTACCTGGATCGTGGCGGCAAATTGACCAAAGACTACGTGGAAGGCAGCGCGCTGCAATGGCGTTGGGGAGTACCCTTCGACGCTGAGGGCCTGATCTCTTTATTCAAGAGCCGCGAGTATTTTGTAAAGGAACTCGACCAGTTCTTCTCCAAAGCCAGTTCGGGTTTGGGCGATTGGAACCCCGGCCCTTATTACTGGCACGGCAACGAACCAGACATTTTTGCCGCCTATCTCTTCAACTCTGCCGGGAGACCGGACCTCACGCAAAAATGGGCGCGTTGGATCATGAACAATAAGTACGGGGACAGCTACGACGGCCTGGATGGCAACGATGATGGCGGCACCCTCTCGGCGTGGTACGTCTTCAGTGCGCTGGGACTCTATCCCGTGGCCGGCTCCGACCGCTACCAACTCGGCACGCCGCTGTTCGAACGAGCAGAAGTGAAGCTCGGTTCGCACCGGCTGGTGATTTCAGCCGAGAACTACGCCTCCAACCGTTCTCAAGTGAGGCGCGTTTTGCTCAACGACACCTCGCTCGATCGGACTTGGATCCGCCATGCCGAGATCGCGCAGGGCGGGACTTTGCGGTTCGTAATGGACTCAAGGGAAGCCCTCAGCGGCCCCCGGTTACATTGACGGGTTCGTTTCATGCGCCAGGCTGGTGCCCACCCTGCAAACCACCCGTCTACGCCCGCAGCCCGGCAGCCCCGACCTCAGGCCTAAATAAGTTGACAAACAGGGGAATCGAAGCAATCACGCTTTATGACCATCCTGCTAAACCACCGTTTCGTCCTTAGCTCGCTGCTCGCCTTGGGGGGCGGCGCATGGCTGGTAGCTCTCGCAGCCACTGCGGGAGCGCCACCACCACTTGAATGCATCCCGGCAAGCGATCTGGACCGTGTGTTTGAAGATGGCTATGGCTCCCTGACGCCCGGCCAAAGCGAGCTCAGCCTGTTCGGCCTGCGTGGCGAAACCGTCTCGGGCCAAGTCGTGGTCGTGGCCCAGGAACAATTGGACGACTTAACGCTGTCGGTTGGACCGCTCCAGCTCTCACCCGTCCCCGGAACGATCCCCCAGGAGAACGTTCAATGGAATTTCATTGGCGGCATTTTCATCGCCACAAACTCACCCAATCGCGAGGTGTCCGGGCTTTTGCGCCCAGCTCCTGCCTGGTTCCCGGATGTCTTGACTGAGGTTCAAAAGTGCTCCGTCCCCAAAGGTGCGCGCAAAGCCGCCTACCTTACCGTGAAGATCCCGAGGGACGCCGTGGCCGGCGAATATCGAACGACCATCACGGCACGGGCCGGCGGTATCAGCGTGGCCCTGCCGATGGCCTTGCAGGTCTATCCCCTCAGCCTCCCGGAAGAACGTCACCTCCAAGTCACCGAGTGGTATTCGACCTATGCCTTCCAAAAGCATCATCAAATGGAATCCGCGGACGACAATCACTTCCTCCGGCTTCTGAAGGTCTACGCCGAGAACATGGTCGATCATCGCCAAAATGTCTTCCGGGTGGGTTTGGATCTCATCCAGTCACGCCGAAATGCGGACCGCAAATTCCAGTTCGATTTCTCGCGGTTCGACCAGTGGGCCCAAGTGTTTTGGGACACCGGCCGCATGGATTTGCTCGAAACTGGGTTCATCGCCCAATTCGGGCCCGGCGGCTGGTCCAGCCGTGAGATCCTGTTGGACCAATTTAAGGTGAAAGGGCCGACCGGCGAGTGGCTCAGCCTGTCCGGTGAGGAGTTTCTGCCTCAATTTCTTCCGGCGTTCGTCAGCCACCTGCGCGAGAAAGGCTGGCTCGCCAAGACGGTCTTTCATATTTGCGACGAACCATCCAACCACAACGTGATGGCGTGGCGGCAGGCGTCCGATCTTGTGCAGCGGTGGGCGCCGGAACTGCGGCGGATCGACGCGATTGAGACACCCCTCTGCCTGGGTGCGCTGGAGATTTGGGTCCCGAAGCTGGACCACTTAGCCACTTGGCAGGCGGCCTGCGAGGCGGCACAGCGTCAAGGGGCCGAGATGTGGTTCTACACGGTCGGTATCTTCCAAGCCGGTTCGCTCCTCAACAAAACAGTTGACGTGCCGCTGATCGAAACCCGCCTCATGCACTGGCTCAACTACCGCTACCACCTGCAAGGCTATCTCCACTGGGGGTTCAACGAATGGACCGATGATCCCATTCGCTCGCCCGGCGAACACCGGGGCGACGGCTGGCATGTCTACCCCAAGAAGGACGGCTTGCTCAATTCCATGCGCTGGGAACAAATGCGCAACGGTCTGCAGGATTACGAGTGCCTTTGGCTGCTCGAACACGACATCGCCCAGATCAAAGCGAAGCTGCCCGCCAGGGTCGCAGCGCTAATCGATCCTCGCCAACGCGGCGTCGAAATCGCCTCCCAGGTCGTGGCGGATTACTTCCAGCACTCTCGGAATCCGGTAGAGCTCTACCAGGCTAAGCGGCAGGCCATCACCGAAACACTCGCCCTGCAACAAGCCCCGCGCCTCGTGCTTCAGACAAGTCCCCTGGAGCATACTGTCGTCGCTCGAAACTGCGCCATCGACGTTCACGGTTGGGCCGAGCCCGGGACGGTGCTCAAAGCAAACGGACAGCCTGTTCCAGTGGCTTCCGATGGCTTGTTCCTGCTGGAGGTCGCGCCCTCGGCGGAAGGCGAAATCGTCGTCGAGGCGCAGGGACAGACCGGCCAGAAGCGCCTGGTCCGGCACTTCCCGCGTCCTCAGCCGTAACTCCCGAAAAATCGCGCGTTGGCTGTTTTCAGGCCAACCCCGGCGATGATGGCGGAGGAAGCCGCCCAAGCGCCGGCGGCGATTGATCGATCGCGAACGGGCAAATGGGGTGAACTCAGGGTGGAGGGTCGTCCAAGCCGGGCTTGGTTCCTCTTTGAGCGAGATTCCTTTGATTCAAAGAAGGGTCACTCTCGTTTCAGCTCTTGCCTTCAAATGAAACCACGGCTCAGAGGCTCCAACCGTCTCGGTAGGGCGTCCTGATCAGCCGATTGGCCTCTTCGGAGTTTTTCACCTTGAGATTGGCGGCGTCCCACTCGATCGGGCCGTCCAGGCGTTTGGCCACGTTGCCCAGAAGGCAGGTTTCTGTAAGCGGCCCAGAGTAGGCGAAACTGGCGCCCGCCTGCTGGCCGCTCTTGATCGCGCGCAACCAGTCCAGTTCGTGGGAGTGATCCGGTATCCGCGGGAGCGTTGGGGCGGGGCGCTTATACTCCCGGTTTCGGCTGAGCGGCAGCAGCTTCGCCTCGTTTCCGTAGACGCCACAGATGAGCATGCCTCGGCTGCCCTTGAACAAAGCCCCGCCCTCAGGCGGCCATTCCAAATCGGCGTCCATGCTTTCGGGCCGAGGCGGCCGGGTGCCCTCGTACCAAGTCAGCTTGACCGGCGGCAGATTCTCGCGCGCGGGAAAACGGAAGGTGACAATGGCCGACAGCGGGTGAACCTCGGCGTCAGCACCGCAGGAGGTGGCTTCAACCGTGGTCGGCGCTCCCAACTTCAATGACCAATTCACCACGTCCAAGGTGTGGGCGCCACGATCGCCCATCATGCCGCAGCCAAAGTCCCACCAGCAACGCCAAGTGCCCGGGTGGTAGGCGCGATGGTAGGGCCGATACGGCGCGGGACCAAGCCAGAGATCCCAATTCAGTTTTGCCGGCACCGGTGGGGTTTCCTTCGGCCGGGTGCCCCACTGGGAACTCCAGCTCGCGTGCCCCCAAGGATAATAGGTCAAGCTGCACCACGCATCGACCTCACGCACCTCGCCGATGGCCCCGTCCCACACCCATTCGCAAATCGACCTCAGGCTGTCGGTAGAATGGCCCTGAATGCCCATCTGCGTCACCAGGCCCCGTTCCTTTGCAGCCTGGGCCAGCATGCGTGCCTCGTAAACGTTGTGGGTCAGCGGCTTTTGACAATAGACGTGTTTGCCCGCCCTCATGGCCGCCATGGCGATGACGGCGTGAGTGTGGTCCGGCGTGGCAATGAGCACCGCCTCGATGTCTTTCTGCTTCTCGAGCATCTCGCGGTAGTCGGTGTACAGCTTTGCGTTGGGATACTTAGCGAAAGTATGGGCCGCGTTCTCGTGATCCACGTCACAAAGCGCCACGATGTTTTGCGACTCCAGCGCCTGCAGATTCGCTGCCCCCATGCCCCCCACCCCGATGCCCGCCAGGTTGACTTTCTCGCTCGGAGGAGTCTGGCCGGCGCCCCCCAAGACGTGGCGAGGGAGAACGGCGATCGTCGAGAACGTCGCAGTCGTCGCCAAGAAACGGCGGCGAGTGGTGGTGCAAGGCGAAACGGAATTCGGGTTCGAGTTTGAGGGGTCCATAATCACATCGGAGGATTCGATTTCTGCGTGCGCGCCGGCGAGTGAACGCATTCCCTCAGGTTAGGCCTTCAAACCACAAAGTCTATAGTCATCTGGAGGGCTCGTGAACGCTGCGCAGCGCACCGCCGTTAGCTTGGTCAAGGCCAGCGGGAAAGCCTCCATGTCGGCGAAGAGAGTGGATGCCAGAATTCCCATCATCAAAGCTGCGCTGGCCGTTCAGGCAGTAATCCCAACGCAACTCGACCCGGGGAGCTCCGATGGAACGGAGCGAGAACAACAAGCTGGCGAGGTAGTCATAGGCCGGCCCCACGCTCAATCTGCCGAACCTTCTGGCCTTTCGGAGCCAATTGGTCTTTAGATACATCACTACGCAGCGGGATACTCTCACCAGAAGGCCTATGAAGATGCTGCTTCTGCCAAAGAATCTGCGGATTCTACACGGGCTCGGTGGCATGCGCTCTTGTTGTCAACTCCTTCGCCAGTTTCTGCTGGCGACCCTATCGCTGACTGCGCTCGGGCCTGTGCTTCATAGCTCGGACTGGCCGCAGCTCCAGCACGACGCTGCCCGCACTGGCCGTAGCACCGATGAGGTCGCTCCTCCTTACCGCGCCCGCTGGCTCTGGTTCGGAACTGCCGGTACCCTCCGTAACTGCCTGTCCAAACCCGCTGAACCGGCTTGGAAGAACGATCTCACCTCTGGGGTCGGTCGATCGTATCCCGTCCCAGCGTCGGTGCCGTTCACCCTGGCAGGTCTCATGCAGCCTATCGTGCACCGCGGCTTCGTGTGTGTGGCCTCGCAGGAAGGCAAGGCCTACGCTATCCGAGAAGACGACGGTCTGACCGCCTGGGAGGCAGAGTTGCCCGCCGGGGTCCTCGCCACCGGTGCCGCGGCGGGTGGCCTGGCAGTCTTCGGCACTGTGCAGGGTGAGGTGTGCGCTCTCAACCTAACAAATGGTGCTCCCGCCTGGATTGTTGCAACGGGAAAATCGATCACTGGCGCCCCTTGTATCCTGGAGGACCGCGTCTTTGTAGCCAACCACGGCGGGTCGGTCTACGCCCTGGACCTGCCTACCGGGCGCACTTTGTGGCAATCGAAAGCGTTGGGAGCCGCTGTGCAGGCTAGCCTCGCCGCCGGTTCAAACGCCGTTTACGTGGCCGCCGAGAACCTCAAGGTTTACCGGCTCGATGCGACGGATGGAAGCATCACTGCGGTCCACCAGGTTTTTGGCCAGAGCTTCCGCCTCGAATGGCCGGTCATCCACGCCGGGAAACTCTGGCTGAGGACCGCGCCGGTCTGGTGCGTGGGAAGTGAAGGAGTCAACGATGAACTGCTCTCCCAAGCCACCAGCTTGGCTGACGAAGAGACGAAATACCTCCTCTGGCTCGACGGCGCGGCGCAATTCGGTTCGTGGTCCTCGAAGAACGATTGGAAGAACTATTTCGCGCTGAACCTCTCGGACTTGGCGGAGCCTTTCACCATCCCCTCGGGCCCGTCCGACGGCTGTGGACAACCACCGGATCCTCCCGTTGTGGATCAGGATGGCCACCTGATCTCTTGGTGGCCTACCCGCTTCTGCAAGTTAACGCTGCGGGACGGTACTTTCGGGACCCGCTATTTCATCGACCTCGCAGCCGTAAACCCGCTCACCGGCCGACGGCAGCCCTTCGACGCCGGGCCTCCGGTTAACGTTTGGCCGATGGAAACGGACAATCTTTACGCCCTGTCCACCGGCGGCCGGTTTTGCTACTGGCGCCAACGCTTCCGGGGCACGTATGCGATGGACCTGACTGAACGGCGCCATTACGCAATTCAAGTGGAGGTGCGCACCCGTGACGGAGGGACCTGGGATGCCCCGGTGATGTACGTGGATGCCGACGAGACCCATCTTCCCCGCACCCCCGCCCCGGCCACCCAGGGCCGCGTGGGCGCTACCGTGGCCAACGGGCGGCTCTATCTGGCGGAGACCTACGGTGTGACCGCAATCGAACACGCCGAACCAAAGGCTCGGCCGTGAATCGACGTTCTCTTCTCACCCTACTTGCGACCCTGACCCTGCCTTGTGTCTCGGGCAAAGCAGTGGATGTCAACCGGTATGCCTGGGAATTTCCCGTCGCCACCAACATCCCGAGCGCTCAGGTGGCCTTGCTCAAGACCCAGTTGATCGAGCAGGTCGATGACGTCCTCGCCGCCGGGAACCTGACCCCCTGGCGCGTCAATCATGCGGACGAACTCACCGATGCGTATTTCGTTTATTTAGAGCCTGGCCGCATCGTCGCAACCCTGGCCTGGGCCTATCCCCTTTTGCCCGCGAACCGACAGGCGGCCGTCCGGCGGTATGTCCACGCCCAATTCGAATCTGATACCTTCGCACCCTGGAACCCGGGTCGCCTCCAGGCGGATGTCCCAGGAACTCGTCGCGAGTTCCATCCCATCCAGCGGGTGGGGAACTGGACCACGAACTGGCAGGCTACTCGCCCGACCATCCAGACCCTTTATGGCGCCTGGCTATGGGCCTACCGTGCCGTCGATTTCGAGAGCGTGAGGCCCTATTGGCAGAAGATCAGGGCCTGCTACGCGGCCAAACAGTCGCAGGGGGACATCTACTCCACCATGAACGCCCACATCGCCATGATCCGTCTGGCAAATGCCTTCGCGGATCCTGCCACCCAGCAGGCGGCCTGGATGAATCTGAGCAACAACCTCCAAATGGGCCTGAGTTTCGAGGGCGATCCAACCATCAATACGGATGAATCGCGCATGAGTCCAGTCGAACGTAATACCTTGCGAATGTATCTGAAAAACAACAATGGCGGGCTCTATTGGCACAAGCAGGACGGCTCGATCTATCGGGGCATGATGTTCTACTGCATTTCGCCGGAAATCGGTCGTTACCTCGCCGAGAATGTTCGCGAGCAGACGCTCAAACGTCATGTCGACGGGACTTCACGTTTCCCCCTTTGGTGGATGCTCGACGCCCCGTACTTTCAGCGCGACTATACCGGAGACGAGGGCGTTGGACTTGTTCAACCTGAGATGATGGGAATGATCTTCCCAGTCGAACGATGGGTTGTGGGCGCCACCCCGGCCACGCTCACCCGTTATCTGGCCAGTGCGCCCAGTTGCCGCGGAGACTGTGTGTGGATTGAATGTCTGGTCCAAGCCATTGAAGCCCATGGGACGACCCGCTGGGTCGACGCGCGGCAACCCCAGGCCGGCAGTTATCCCAACCCATGAACACTTCTCCCAGAATAGAGTGTATGTTGAGCTGGCCAATTGACCGACCATGAGAATGACTCTCCGAGCAGCGCTAATCGCCATGGCCGGAAACCGCGGGAACGTCGATTCCGGCGGCTGGCCCTTTTGTGAACCTGTTGACTCGAGCGCCTCGCCTTTATCAGCGATACTCGATGGCGAGCCTGTGAGGTTTTTAGGAGCCAGCTCAGGCCAATTCACTGTCCAAGCTTCCTGATATGGAACTGACCGAAGCTGAAGTTATCCGGTTCATCCGCGAACACCTGGAATCGCAATTTCCCAAGGTCTGCTCGGTGTGTAAACGATCATACGGAACTCTTCGCGAGTTCCTCTTGATCACCAAACCCGTGGGCTCAACCATGTCATACGACGCCGAAGTGAACGATTGGAATCCTGTGGAACCAAGGGGCACCGCGACGTTCGTCAACTGCCCCTGCGGGAATACGATCTCTCTCACCTCGGAGGGCATGCCAATTCGCCGACTCTGGCCGCTGATGAACTGGGCTCGGGCCGAAACTCGAAGGCGCGGCCAGACGCTGGAGCAGTTATTGAATTACCTGCGCGAGGAGATCCGCAAACAGGTAGTAAACGAGCCAAACCGTGGGGGTGTTTGAGCAGGCGCGCGGGCGCGACTCATCCGCAAGTGCGAAGCCTAGAACGCGTGAGCAGGAAGGAAAGGCTTGGCCGAAGCCACCCATAAACTGTTGAATTCCATTTCCAATGCGACTCTTGAAACCGTTGTCTCTGTTTGCGCTCACCGCCACTCTCGGCGTTCAGGCCCAATCCGCCCCGACCGCGCCTATCCAGATTTCGGACTATCGGCAACTGGTTACGCTTTCGTCGCCGCAGGTCTCGCCAGATGGCAATTGGGTCGCTGTCGTCCACTCCGTCCCGGACTTCAAGACCAACAAACGAGTCGCCAAGATCCTAGTCATTGAGACCGCGACGGGGGCAGTTCGCGCATTGACCAGCGGCAAGAAGTCGGTCTCGTCTCCGCGTTGGTCACCGACCGGCGATCGGATCGCCTACATCTCTGAGGGCGCCAAGACAACCGATCAGGTTTTCGTCATCCCCGTCAAAGGTGGAAGCGGCCGGCAGGCCACCGCGGCGACCAATGGCGTGCAACAGTTCTGCTGGAGCCCGGACGGCAAACAGATCGCTTATGTTACACCGGACGACAAGCCCCACCCGTCGCCACTGAAACCGCATGATGATCTGTTCGAAGTTCACGACGACGGGTTTTTGATTCAGTCCGCTGCCGTGCCATCTCACATTTGGATCACCGGCGCCACCGGAGGAGCGGCTCGCCGACTGACGCAAGGTTCGTGGAGTGTGCTGGAGACAGACGCGCCCTTCAGCGGCGCGGCCAGCGACCCTTCGTGGTCCCCGGACGGCAAGTGGATTGCCTTCGCGCGGCAAGCTAACGCCAACAACAGCGACAGCGATCTATCGACCGTGGCGGCGGTAAATGTTGACACTGGCGAGGTTCGTTCACCCACGGGACCCAGCAGCTATGAATACCAACCCACATTCTCCCCCGCTTCCGATGACATCGCTTTCCTGCGGCCTCACGGCCCAACTCCTTTGAGTATCATGGACGCCGCCATGACGACCCTGGTCGGTGGTGGCACGAACTTCTCCGTTGGCCTCGACCGCAATGTGACCGACTTTGCTTGGATGCCCGATGGCCGCGGCCTGATCGTCAAGGGCAGCGAGGGAATCAGGACCCGCCTCTGGGTACTGCGTTCCGGTCAGCCTACACTCGCTATAGATCTTGGGGACCTTTCTCCAAGCGAGACAGACATAGGCAAGAGTGGATTGATCGCAATCACGGCGAGCAGCGCATCTACCCCGCCCGAGATCTACCTGCTTTCGGATCCTTCGGTAAAAGTCCGTCGATTGACCGATTTCAACGCTTCGCTCGGCCGGTTTCAGTATGGGAAGGTGACGGAATTCACCTGGACCGCGCCCGACGCCGAGAAGTGCGACGGAGTACTCACTTACCCAGTGCACTATGTCCAGGGCCGGAAGTACCCATTGATGGTCTTCATCCATGGAGGACCCGAAGCAGCCTCTATCGCTTCCTATATTGGTTTCGAAGGTGACCTGCTTCGCCAGTCGTTCGCCGGGCAGGATTACTTCTATTTCGAACCAAACTACCGTGGCAGCGACAACCTGGGCAACGCCCACATGCATAAGATTTACCAGGACCCCGGCGCAGGACCCGCCAGCGATGTACTCTCAGGGATCGCGGCCCTGGAACAGGAGGGGCTGATTGATGCCGCCAGGGTCTCGGTTGCCGGTCACTCTTACGGAGGCTACATGACGGCCTGGCTCATCGGGCACGATCACCGTTGGCTCAGTGCCACCGTTGGCAATGGGGTCTTTGACTGGATGGATACTTACAATCTGTCCGCATCCGGGAACCTCGCCTGGACGCGCGATTCGCTTGGTGGGACGCCCTCCGACCCGAAGAGCGCCGATCTCTATCGCACCGGCTCTCCTATCACCTACGCTGGGCAGATCACCACTCCCACACTCATCCTCAGTTGTGCGGTGGACGAACAGGCGCCGTTGACGCAATCGTTCGCGCTCTATCATCGGTTGAAGGACCATGACGTTCCGGTCACATTTATTATGGTCCCAGGCGAGCGACATACCCCAAAGAGCCCCGCAAGATACGAGAATTACTTATCCGCGATCGCCGACTGGATTCGGCAGCACGATAGGTAATCTCTCGTGCTCAATCGTTCTTTACCGCGGGCTTACCCTGGGTTCCTTGATGTGCTAAGGCCGCGAAGGCCGACCCCACCGCCTGCTGGGCTAAACTGCAAGCCGAGACCCCTGAGATGGAACTGGCGTGAGGAACAGCTTGCCCAGCCCCACGTGCTGGAAACGCGAGCCACGACTCGCTCGCGAAGATGGGCTTGTAGCGTTTTGCCTCCACAAACGCGTGTTCGCCGTTTATCAAGACGGTCGTGAGAAGCAAACCACCCGCAGCGGATCGGCCGCCGATGATTCCGGGCCTGGGGTCGGACCTCCCGGAATTGCGCCGGGCTCGTGCGCTTTGGCAGGCGAATCGCTTCGAGGAAGCGCTCCACCTGTTCGAAGAGGCCGCACGGAAGCATCCTCAGAATCTAGTGGCCTTGGTCGATGGCAGTCGCGCCCTGGGGGCCCGTTTTGAGATCGAGCGGGCGGAAGTGTTGATCGAGCGACTGTTGCAGATGGCCGGCTCGCGTCCCGACCTCCTCCATTTAGCCGGCCAAAGCTATCGGATGATCTTCCGCCCGGAGGCGGCGATCCGCTGCTTCGAGCGGGTGCTTTCGTTGACCCATGACGTTCCTGACGCCTACCTGGAACTCGCCGTGCTTTACGAGCGACGCCATCGCTTGGATGAGGCCCTGGCGCTCATCGACGAGTGTCTGCGGCGGGAACCAGACTACTTGGAAGCGACCCTCTTCCGCGGCCGCCTCTTGCGCCGGCTAAAGAACGAGACCGGGGCCGCCGAGGTGTTCCAGACCTTGGCCGCGGATGAGACGGCCCATCCTTTGATCCGAGCCCAAGCCTGGGCTGAAATTGCGCAATCTCTCGACCGGCATGGCCAGTATCGCGAGGCAATGACGGCGATGCTTCGCTCCAAGGCGATCATGCGCGAGCGGGAAGCCCCTCTGTTGAAGGAAGCGGAGTTTGTCGTGCACCATCTCGGCCAATTGGCGGCGGAGCTTACCCCGGTGCATTTCCAACGCTGGGCGGACCAGGGCCGATCGTTCCCCCAGCGGAAGGCTGCCGTGCTCGCCGGTTTTCCCCGCACGGGAACCACCTTGCTGGAGCAGGTGCTGGACAGTCATTCCGGCATCGTAAGTTCTGACGAACGGGAGGCCTTCGCCCGGGACATTTTCCCCGCCCTGTGGCTGGCGCCCACCTCGCCCACCCCAACCGCCCGGGCTTTGGACGAGGTGCCGGCCGAACGCCTGGAGCGCCTCCGGGACCGCTACTTCCGCTACATGACCGCGGCCCTCAACGAACCACTGGGAACCCGGCTCCATCTGGACAAGAATCCGCCCATGACTCTTGTGTTGCCCGGTTTTCTGCGCCTGCTCCCCGAGGCGATGACCCTGATTGCCCTGCGCGATCCACGCGACGTGGTGATCAGTTGCTTCTTCCAGTATCTACCGCTGAATCCCAATAGCGTGTGCTTCCTGACGCTGGAACGCACCGCTCGACGTTACGAGAACGACATGGCTGTTTGGAGAAGGCTCAAGGAGATCATGATCTCGCCCTGGCTCGAGGTCCGCTATGAAGACACAGTGGCCGACCTGCGCCGAGAGTCCCTGCGTGTCCTCGAGTTCTTGGGCTTGCCTTGGGAGGAGGGCGTGCTCAACTACCGCGAACGGCTGAAGCATAAAGTGGTGGGTTCACCGACCTACGAGGCGGTCAGCCAACCGCTTTACACCCGGGCTATCGGCAGGTGGAAAAACTACCAGGAGTTTCTGGAGCCTCACTTGTCCATACTCCAACCGTCCATCGACGCCTTCGGGTATTGAAAGCCTGCGGCCGGAGGCGCGGCGGCCTCCTTTTCCAGGCGAATCACTTCCTGGGAAACAGAGAGCCCCTCCCCGAGTGAACGAGGAGGGGCGGTTGGGAAGCGCGGGTTCGGCGCGGGATCCTTGACTACTGCACGATCACGAAGAACTTCTGAGGTCCCGTGGCCGGGATCGTCTGCGGGTTGGCCTGATTGGCAGACGTTGTCCATGGCCCCTTGACACTCACGCTCTCCTTCAACGTCCCGCTTCCCGTCCAGGACAGGGTGATGTTCTGGCCGGAACGTGTCGGAGCATTGAACACCGCCGGAGCGGACCGCGCGCGGAAAGTCAGCAGCGCGGTGGGATCGGTGGTGTCGTTGATCAGTGCGCGCGAGCCGTCGGGATTAATCGAGAACCACTCCAGACTGGCTGCGCCAGACTCCTGTCCCGCCACTAGGCGAAGTGGATAGATCCCCGGCTGCGTCACCGCGAAGCCGAAAATGGTGTCCACTGCGCCAAACCCCTTGGAGGAATCCCACTCCGCGAGTCGCGGATTCGTATCGGTCTGTATGCTCGCGGTGACAGGTTGGGCTCCCTTGAGGAGCGTCTTCAAGTCCGCACCACCGTAGTTCTGAGCGATGACCAGGACCGGAATGTGGACATTCGGGTCGGTATCGTCGACGCGGAAAGGATACCCCATGTCGGCGGATTGGATCAGGATTGCGGCGATGGCGCCAGCAGTCTGCGCCTGTTCAGCCTTGGCGGCCGAAGTGCAGTTGGTCGCCCCGATATCGAGCAACACGATCTTTCCCGCCAGCGCAGTGTTGGTTCCGATCGAGCAGGAGTCGTCCGGATTCTCGCTGGGCGTCGCATAGACAATCTGCCCGGTCAACGGCGTCTTAGGGAGTGCGCCTCCCATCTGCAGTTGCGTGATATTTGTGGCGATCGGGACGCACGGGATCACGCTATTGGTCGGACTGGTGATCTGAAGGGTTTGCACCCCCGTCGTGGCCGCAGTCAGCCGGAAGCTATCGTCGTTGTTGATTCCCATCTGATAGTAACCGGCAACCGGGAATCGGACGTAGGTCTGGATCTCATCGACAAAACCCACTTCTGTCCCGGTTGTCCCTGGAATCCCCGGGAACGGACCGTCGTTCGGAAAGTTGCCGGACACACCGGTGGAGTTCACCCAATTGATGGTGCCCGGTACGACGAAACTGTCGCCCGATGACGCGGCCGTCAGGTCGGCAATGTTTGGCCCTACTAACCCCGCCAGGACCGACTCCTCAAAGCCAATGCTGGATGGAATGACGGCTTGCGTGGGCGAGAGACTGCTATCCACCGCATCCGCTTGGTAAACGGCTACGTTGAAGCCCGGCTTCGACGAATCCTCGGAGCCTAGCGCCGTTCTCAGTGCGGCCGGAAGCGTGAGGTAGTCGATGACCGTGAAGTGGAAATTGTTCGTCTGCGTCGTAGTCGGAGTGCCCGTGTCCCCAAAGACGATGCTATACGTGTGCTCAGACAGCGCGGGCAAGATGCCGACGTCGATCTTAACAAACGTATTGGTTTCGACTTTGTTGACCGTAGGTCCCAACAACGTGCTATCCAGGAAGAGCTTAACTGAGGAAGGATTGACCGCCGTTGTCAGGTCCTGGATGGTCACGTTTAAGTTCACGTCCGGCCCCACTCCTATGGCATTATTGGCCGGAACCGCAGCGCTCACGAACGGGCCACCGGCACTTGCGTCAACAACATCCAGCGAGACGACATCCACGTACCCGTCCGGCGCTCCGCTAACCGAGGTGGCCTGTATGCTCACACGGGCGTGTCTGGCGCCGGCGGGGACGGTGCCGGTACGTACGTCTTGCCCCCAGTCCTTTGCGTCAGGATACCGGGAGTTGCTTTCGGTTGGAATGTTCGCAACGAAATCGCTTCCGCCCAAGATCAAGGGATCCCCCACCGCCACGTCAGCAGCAGTGAGGAATTGAAGGGTCAACTCGCTGTAGTCGCCTTGGGCCCGGTAGCTGCTAAACCAGGCGGACATCGTAAAACTGGCCTGGCCGGCGTCGATCTTGCTCGGCGTGAGCGTGGTTCCCGAAGTGAGATCCACCAACTGCTGCACGTGGTCGCTGCTTTGAGTGATACCGTAAGTGCCAGAGGGATAGGGTCGAAGGTAAGCCAGGCCCGAGTCGGGCGGCCCGGGCATCGTGTACTGGGTCGAGTATAGGTAAGTGCTGAACGTGCTCCAGCCCTGGCCGATGTCAGGGTTGTCCTTTCCCCCGACCTTCACGACGGGCAGGCTGCTCGAGCTTGTGTTCTCAAAGCTGCCGTCCGTGATCAGTTCAGTGGCGTTCACGCCACCGACAAAGGCCAATCCGCCCGAGAGGACGGCCAGGCCCATTCTTTTCCGCACAAGTTTGCTTTTCATGAATGAAACGAATGATGTCTGATTTACGTTGGCTGCGCCGTAGACCCGGTTCGATTTCGAGCAACGCACGTTCTGTGGCCCCCCGCCGGGGAGGCTGGGTGCGCGGAGAACGCGCCGGTGAACCTGGGCGATGGAACCCATCATACCACGGGCAACAGGAACCGCAAGCGTCCGTTTAGTCCCAGAACGCCCAACTCGTGCGCTCGGGGAGAACCGCGTTCTCTACACCACCATCGGCGAGGTTTCGGCGCTCAGAGGTCATGACATCCAGCGGGACAGGGCCTCCGCTCCTGCAGTTCCTGCAACGGTCCGGGCAGCGATTCCCCCAGGGATGAGCCGGCCAGGAATTCCGCCGCCTCGCCGATGGCCCCCCGCGAGCGCAACGCTGCGTAGACGTGCAGTTCAAATTGGGTGCGCAACCGCGCTCCCGCCTCGCGCAGGCCGAGGAAATCAAGCAGGATGGCCAGGGCTTCAACGGTAGAGTGATTCGCGTCAGCGTGCTGTTTGCGCAACCGGTAACGGCTCGGTCCCGAAGTGGCTAGGCTCACGACGCGACCCCAGGAACCAACGGTCTTCCGCATGCGCCCCGCCTCGCGCCAACTGCCGTCCAGGAGCAGCACGTGGAGGGCGGCGGGCGAAATTCCGGCCGGCGGCGGGCGGCCCGAGGGATGAAGAATCCAGAGTGACCGGCCTGGCTGCACGATCTCTTCCTTCACGAGTGGAGTCTCGTGACTAAAGAGATGGCTATGGGCGGACGGCATCACCCGGTTGATCAGGCGACCGGTGCTGCTGGGCCGGTGGTACTCGCGGGGGTGGATAAGCACATCCACGCTCAGTGGGCACTCCACGACTTGGAAACCGCCGCACACGCACCATCGGGAAACCTGCCGACACCGTTCGCAGCGCGGGGTCGAGTTTAAGACGACGCTTCGGCTCACGCATCCGACTGTAACCCCTAAGCCGGCTTCACCACGACATAAGAAGAAGCCGTTGAGCCCGAAAAGGGAATCGAAGCGCTCCAGAACCCACTATCGCCTTCGGCGCCCCACAAGCCAAAGCCCTGAGGCGACAGCCATCAGCAACGCCACTTCGGGCTCTGGAACCATTTCTACGCTCCGGTAGTAGGCCAGAGATCCGAGCGAGTCCTGGTTGTCGAACAAATCGAACCGGACGGTCAATGGTTGTGCCACGAACTGTGGTGGGATAGGCAAAGACACGCTGTAAGCGGTTCCCGGTCCAGGAGTCGAAGGCAAACTGGGGAAATCCAGCGAACTGCGCTGGATGGCTGCGCTGTCGAAGGTGAGCCCGCCCGGAGTGGCCGGCGCCCACGAGGCGCCCGAGGCGTCGCCAGTGACAATAAAGGATTGCAGCCCGCCCGCCGATTCCAGACTCACCGTAAAGGAATCCTGAAACGTGCTCGCAACAACTTTCTCTGCAGTTGAGAAGCCAAATTCGAATTGGAGGCGAGCCCCTGAGTTTGCCTCAAGTGCCGGAAAACTGACCAGCCCCGTTTGCAGCGAGAGACCCAGTCCGGTCTGGAGAATGTTCGGGTCCCCTGCCCCAGACTGAGCGACCGCGGGCGAAGCCACAGCCAAGGTCAGGAGGAAACCCTTCCACGCGTGGAGGCGACGAATTCTTCCACTCCGGATGGTTCGGCCCTGGGAGCGCTCGATCATTCAAGTCCGCTTATACACACGGTCAGAGCAAATATACAAGCACACTCGCTCGTCCCCACTCGCTACCTAAGGTGCCGGCGATTCGGCCGTGGCCAGTAGGCTTCCCCTTTCGTCCCGGCTCCGCGGCGAGACTACGGGCCACAGGCCCACATTGCTTGGCCTGTTCCTGCGGTGGTCCGTGCGGGTTTGGTAACCCCGCCTGTGGAACCCGTTCGGAAGACCGGCGTCGTGATCCCCAATCTAAGACGCTCATAGGAGCGCACCAAGCCGGCTTCAATATGAACCCAGCCTTCGGCCCGCATTTTGTCGTCCCGGCGCTCGTCCCAGTAATCCATCATGTCCGCACGCAAGCGCGCCGCCTGGCGGACATCGCCGTTATCCACCGCATACATCTGCGCCCAAACTTGAGCAATAACCTGAGCGTACTTTGCCGCAGCGGCCTGCTCACGCCGTAACTGCCACCACTCGAGTTCGAGGCGTGCGACCCTAGGAACGTCAAATGTTTCTCCGCCCCGGAGCCGCGCGACCCGATAGTAGCTCTCCAGAAATGGCAACGCTCTTTGAGCCTCCGCGCGACTTCGAGTCGGCTGAAACACCTGCGCCGCCCTGCCAGCGTAGTAAGCGAGCCGCACGCTATCGAGCGGGGAGAAACCGTATTCGCATCGGCCCAACCGATATAGACGCCACACCAGGGCTGGATACCGGTGATCATAGTAATGGCGCCACATTGCGGCTTCCGCGCGTCCGACCGACGCGGGTGCGAACGTCCGGAGATGCGCGCGGCGCGGCCAGCAGCCGTAAAGGACAGCACCAACGGCCAAGACAATGACCGCCCAACGGATATTTCGCCGAGGTGACTGCAACATAGTGAGTCGATTGGGGACATACGTTGGGACCAAGGCCTCTTCCAGTAAAGCGCTCGTTGCCGAAATATCAGCCTTCTTCCAACTGTACCACTGCTGCACTGTCAGCATACCCGAACCGGAAGCGCCAGGGGGATTCAGCGGTCTCGCGCAGGGGAGAAAGATCAAATAATATGAACGTGGATGTAAGACTTTCTTGATTTCCGCGCCGCTCTAACCATTATCTCCTCGACCGATGAATATACGACCCGCGGCTAATCGTTGGCTGCGTGGCGCGCTGGTTGTGGCATTGGTGGGTTGGGGTGCCGTGCGTCCGCTGCTCGCCGAGGTGAGAACTTTCACCCTCGGCCAGACCACGCTCAGCCTCGAAAACGCGAGTTCCGAGGCGGATGTCTTCTTCACCTCCATGCGGTTCAACAGCGCGCAGAAGGCTTGGAATGTGGAGGTCAGTCTCGCAAATCACGGAAACCGCGTCCTAAACGGCCCCGTTGTGCTCCTGATCGATAGCTTCAGCGGTACTTCCGGCGTAATTCAACCCGACGGCGCCGATGCCAGCGCCAAGGCCTTTTACGATCTAAGTGGCATGATTCCCGGTAGCGGCTTGGCGCCCGGCCAACGCTCGCTTTCGCGGACTCTTACGCTGGGCTTCACGAATGGCAGTCCGACCTTGGCGGCGCTGGTATATGTGGCAACCTCGGCCACACCGGCAGCCTTGGCCCTAACCCGCACGCTCAACGAAGTTGGACAACCCCTGCCGAGCGCCACGGTTGTTGAAACCGGGCCGCTGGGCACTCGGACGAACAGCACCGATCCAGTTTTTGGAGTGATCACGCTTGGCCAAGCGAGCGGTGAGCATACATGGCAGTTTAGTTCGGCCGGCCGACTTCCGGTTTGGCGGCGTCAAACGCTGACCAGTCCAGGGGTAACTGTATTACCCGATCCTCGATTGGTCCCGCGCAGTACGAACACTGCCACACTGACCGCCGTGGCTGGCGGGCAGCTTTCGGATAATCTTGGGACCGTTCGAGTCAGTTTTCCGCCCGGCTCGGTGCCGAGGGACGATCCGGCAACTCTTACCCCGCTCACCGCTCAAACGCTTCCAGCCTTCCTCCCGCTGGGCTGGAGCCCGCTGCAAGCGTTTAACCTTGATTTGGTGAACGAGCCGACTCAGCCGCTGGCGGTCTCGCTTACGCTTTGGGGCTCGCTCGCAGCCGGCGAGACTGCCGCCGTGGTGCGCTGGAATCCCGCACTCTTTCGTTGGGACACTCTTCAGGTTCGGGCGGGCAGTGGGACAACCAACCTGACCGCCAGCATTTCGGGAAGTGGAACCTACGCGGTGGTAGTGCCGGATTCGGCACCGGTGGCCCCTCCAACCCCTCAACCAGGCCAACCGCTGCTTCCCAGCATCGCCTCGGTGCCCGATACAGCCGCACTCACGGCCCAAGGCTCCGTTCAGCCCAACCCAAATCAGGCCAACCGCCTCCCCGGGTTGGTGACTGCGACAGCCACGATTGCCGTGTCCAATTCGGCCGGTCCGCTTCCCAGCGGTTTGATTTTCCGCGGAGACGTTCGCGAGCAGTATACTCTGCGGCAAGAAGTCGCAGGAGCACCACCTGCGGGGTTGGGAACGACCCGACATCCGCCGCAATACGAGAGTTTTCTGGTTGGTTACCAACGGCCGGGCGCCGGTAATCCCGGGGCATTGCAGGCGGATTTTCCCCTCCGTCCCCTGCTCCTGTTCGGCGCTGAGGAACTGGACCAGGCAACCGTCACCATGGATGTTTCCGGACAGACGCCGTTTGCCGGCGGCGTGCTGGAGACGAACGGCGGACAAGTGGTCAGCGGCAACATGCGCATGTTAGCCGGTGTCGGCGATCTCGCCAGCCGTCAGGCCGTCCTACTGCGAGAACTCGCTTCCACGAACTTTGCGGATTTCGCCTCCACGGGGTCTGGAGTCGTGGCCGCGTTCGAGCTAAGCATCGGCGCTACTGCGCCTGGAGGCCATCTCACGCCTGCGTTTTCGACTTTGCCCACGAATGCAGTCTTGGTGCTGGCCCGCGTGCTTTACGATCAGGGTCTCTACGGTTTGGAACCCATCGAGCGGCTGAGGACTGACTCTCTCGGACGACTCGGCAGCTCAGAGCCCGCGACCGGCACACGCTTGAGCGGACTGACCGGAGCCGGCCAGTTTGTGCTTCTGTCGATTCCCGCTCCCCAAGGCTTGGTGAGCGGCGTGGCCAAGAATAGCGCAGGCCAGGCGAAAGGCGGGATGCCAGTGAAAGTCACCGGCCAGCCCTGGCTGACGTTTTCTGCCGTTGACGGATCGTTTCGGGTCCTGGCACCGGTTGGCGACGTCTCGCTTCAACTGACGGATCCCGACAGCGGTGATAGCGGGACTCAAGTCGTGCGCCTGCCGGATGCACAGAGCAGCCTTGAGGTCACTTTGGCGTCGGTTTCCAGCGGTCCTCGGGTCGTTAGCGTCGCGCCCAACAATCAGGCCACGAATGTTCCTCGAATTGCTTCCGTGGTGGTCGAATTTGACAAGCCGGTAAACCCCGCCACGGTGGTGGGAGGCGGGATTTCGTTGGTGGACGCCAACCAAGCGCCAGTGCCGTCGAGCTTGTCGCTCGACCCACGCGGGCTGGTGGCGACGCTTCTGCCGGTCAATCCGCTTGCGGCCAGCAGCACCCATACCATTTTGGTCTCCACGAACGTGGCTGACCTGTCCGGGCGCAAGCTCGTGGGGGCGAGCCAATTCACTTTCAGCACAGAAACCGACGCCCTGAACCGCACCGGAGGTCAATTCGTCATCTACGAGCCGGCCGATGGCGTCGCGCCAGTCTCCGGCACCGCCGGAACGGCGGATCCGGAATCACCCGTGATCCTGGTCAATGATTCCACCGGCGAGACCGCCACGACTCTGTCCAAACCCGACGGCAGTTTCACCAACTCGATCGCTGCCGACGTTGAAGACCTGATTAGCGCCGTCCTGGTGAACCAGAACGGCACCCAGACGCGGCTGCCGGCCAGCCGGCAGATATTTCGAGATGGATCCGTTGGGCTGTTTAGCGGTGGTGGCACGGTTGAGGCGCAAACCGATGCTGGACCCATTCAAATCATTGTGGATCCCGGTGCAATTGCGAACAAAACCAAATTCGCAGTCCAACCACTCCCGCTCACCAACGTGCTGGCGCTCTTTAACAATACCCCGCCGGCTGGAGGCAAGCTGCTCGGCGGGCTGAGTGTGAGGATCGAGGGCGATCCACTTCGGTCGCCGGCGCAGGTCAGATTTCCCGTGGATCCAGCCTCGTTGGACTTGCCGCCAGGAGTGGCGCCCGAGTCGGCGAGTTACGCCCTGACCAAGCCGATCACGGTCAACAACGTCACTGCATATCGTTACGTGGACAAGATGCGCTATCGGGACGGGCATCTCCAAACGAACCCTGGCATCGACGGCAGCGATGACTTGGCCATCGAGAAGGCCGGAAACGGTAACTTGCTTCCGATTTCGGGCCAGGTGATCTCGGCGAATAAGGTCCCAGATCTCGGAGGGCAGCCCACCTTGACCAGCACTCGCCCCGTACCGGGCGCGATCGTTTTGATCAATCCCGCCGGCGTAGCCATTGAAAGCGCCGCCAAGCTGGTCGGCCCTGGAGCCCTCGTCGCCGTGGCAGATGCTACCGGCAACTTCGATTTGCTCGTTAGTGGCGGCTCGTTGAGTCCCTCGGGCAACTCGTTCAGTTTGCTGGCCATCAGCTCCCTCTTCCCGGGAAAGATCGGAACAGGCAACGCCGCGGCCACCCCAGGCACAGACCTGGCCTCAGCAGTGGGGCAAGTCGTCTTCGATCGTTCCGAACCTCCGCTCAGCGCGGCCGGCCAGGACTTCGTTCGTCCGATGATTTCAGCGTCGCACTTCCCTCAGAGTCCGGCCGTAAGCAACACCGCCCAGCTTTCCATTCTCGCCACCGACGACCGTAAGATCTCCACCGTGACCATGACGGTTGATTCGGTGGCAGGGTTGGACCCGGTTGTGCCGGTCACTACCGCTGATGTCACCCTGAACATCAAACAGCAACTTCAGCCGACGCCGCAGACGCTGAAGCAGTTCTACGATGTCACCGGCAAAAAGCCGCTACGCGCCAACCTTCTCATCTCGGCCGAGGACTCCAGCCAGAACCTGCAAACACTGGTATATCCCATCGAATTCGGCGGCACGGGCCCTATCCTGATCAACCCCACACCAGATCCATCCGACACCAACGGCCCCTTTGTGGTTTCTTCCAGTCCGGGCATCGGTGACGAAACGGCCGTTCCAGGCACTCCCATCACGATCAATTTTAATGAACCGATTGACTCTGGATTTCTGCAGCAATTGGACCTGGCATTCCAGTTACAGCCGCCGGCAGGCACCCCCAGCGCGCGTCTCAGCGACGACAAACAGTCCGTTACGCTTACCTACTATGCGCTCAAGCCAGACACTGCTTACACTTTGCTGGCCACGCCGATCATCCAGGATATCAATGGAAACGCCCTGGATCAGAACCCTTACAACAACGTCCAATTCGAGAGTTTTACTTTGCCGTTTAAGACCGCCCCTTTTCCGACCGTTCCACTGCCAAACATCGCTTCCGGCGGCGGCGTGGTGGCCATTGGGCGGACGCTGTTCGCGTTGGATCGAGCTGGACCGATGGATGGAGCGCTGGTCGTGGTCGACGTGTCTACCCCAGGCCAGCCTGTCTTGGTCACCGCCTTTGACCTGGATCCCTTCCCCCGCGACATCGTTGCAATACCGCGGTTTTCCTACAAACGCGGTGTATTCGGTCCGCCCGAAACCAACGATTTGCTGGTGATCGTCGGTGGTACCGTGGCGGGTGAAGGCCAATGGATGACGGTCCTCAATGTAAGCGATAGCGCTCACCCCCAGAGAATTGCCTCCACCTTGGCGACGCGCTCGCCGCAAGCCGTGGTGACGAAGCTGGCATGGTCCCCGCCTTTAATCGGTTTTCTCGAAAGCGATGCCGATATCACCTCGGTGTCCCTGGTCAACCTGCAACTTTTCATTTACTCACAAGGGCTGTCCGCCGAGCAATTCAATAATGAACCCGCTAATGGCAGTCCCGGCGTTGACCTTAATGGCGATGGCGACTTTGTGGACCCGGGGGAGTCGTTACCCAGGCCGGCCAGTTCACAGCCGCGCAGTGGCTTGATTAACGGGGGGCTAGTGGCGAGTTACTCTTTGCGTGATCAGACCACGCAACGGATCTACGATTTTGATCTCGGAATCGCCGGCGCTTTCGTCGGCGTGGTGACCGGGCCTGGGAATCTTCTAGGTACAGACGGTCAACCCACCGCCACCACCGTTGCCCCTCAATATGTCTCACTCGCCAGCGGGAACACTCTGCTGGATCGCACCAAGACCTCGGTGGACCTGGCGGTCACACCTAAACGATTGACGTTACTCCCCGGCGTGAATCTCACCTTCGCCACGTCGAACCGACTGGCCAATCTCGCACTAGTCACCTTGCCACCAGCACAGTCTGGACAGCCAGGCACGCTAAAAGTCATCGACGTCACCGATCCGTTGTCGCCCAGCACGCTCAACGATATCCCCATCCCGACCCAACAGGGAATTCCGCAGAGCATTCTACGGCGTGGCGACGGCAAGTTGATGCTCGCCACCAGCACGGATTTAATTCTGATTGACCCCACTCTGCTCGGCTTGCCTGTGCCAACCGGAGCAAATGGGATCCATCCTGCTTTGGTTGGTTTAGTGCCCGGTATGGGCGGCGGTATTAGGAGTTTTGTCGGTGTTGGCTTAGGTGGCTACGCCGTAGCAGACGGCGGAAGAAACCAAGTGGGAGGCTCGTTCAGCATTGCCAATCTCATATTGCATCGCCCAGGCCCTTATGTCTCTCCCGGCGCAGCCATACCGGAGGCCGGCGAGGAACAACCTTTTAACGTGATCGTCGCGGTCAACGACGATCACGACGATCAAGAGTTTCCATCGAATGACATCGACCCCCATGCGCGCTTGGTTAATCCCGACGCCACGTATGCTGCTGGCACGAGCACGGCTCAGCATCCTAGCGCCAATGCCCTGGTCGACAACCGGGACGACCGGGCCAGCATCGACGATGATGATCTGGTGGCTTTAACACTGGGACAACTACCGCCGCTGTCCAACGGGAAGTTCGGCATCGTCGAGGTGGAGATTCAGGCGCCTGAGACTGACAAACCGCTCCCCGTTCAGATCCTGGCGCCCTCCGCCCCGGGAGGTGAGCCATTTGTGCTGGGCGGCGCCACCAGCAACGCCATGAATGTGGTGAAGTACCGCGTAGACTTGGCCGCCTCCTCGCCCTTAAGCCCTCTGCGGGGCGTCAAAACCGGTCCCATCAATCTATTCCTCGAGGGCCTTCGCCCGTCGTCGCCGGTGACCGTGACCTTCCGCTATCTTGACACTGACGGCGTTACCATGATCGACCAAGACAAGGTTGCTTTCACCGTGGCCAAACTGCACATCCTGGAAGTCTGGGCCGATCAATTCCCGAATACGACCCACAACCGTCTGCCGAACGATGCTGGGGGTCTCATCGGCAAGCCCGGTGAATTTAAGAATTCCTTCAGTCGCTACCCGCGCAATCGCAACCATTACTTGATGATGGGCAACCGCGCCGATGACCGTATGTATCTTAAAGCCTCTGTGCAGGTCGAACCCGACTTGCCCGAAGTCCGCAACCGCGTCTGCCTCGCTCTCTATCACCATAACACGGCGCAACCCCACGTGCCGCTGGTCTTCGGGCAAAGCACCCCGGAACAGAGCGGAGCGGTGCAGGCGCTGTCGGCCGACGACCCTCGTCCGGTGAATTTCTTAGGTTATGGAGGCGATTTTTACTACGAACATTTCGTTGTTGGCGGTTTCGATTACGACGGCGACGGCCAGCTCGGGTTGCACGAGATCACGTCAACCTTCGGAACAGCCTATGTGGCCGGTGACCAGATGATCTTTTCGCTGACGGACCCTCATCCACCGGTCCCGGGCGCTCCGTCAATCGATGAGACGAGGGTTCGTATCAAGGATGACCACGTGAAGATCGTGAACCAGTCAGCCTACAATATCTGGAGCACTTTTGTCGCCGCCGAAGCCGGAGTCGGATTTGCCGTCAGTGACTTCTTCAACGCGCTCAATTATTTCATACCGTTGCCGGGGCTGAACCTCGATGTGAAATCGCTGCCCGCCTTTCATCTGGCCACCTTCGTGGTCGGTGCGCCGACCTCTCCGCCGACCGGAGTGGTCCAGAGCACGGCAACGATCCAGGCGGACGTCGACCTTTCCGACAACGTTGGGGCCAATTTTGGACCAAACGGTCAAGCCAACGTGCCCCTGTTTACTTACTCGAATGCAAGCGGTATAGGCACGGATATCCTCGGCTCTGGCCGTTACCGGATACACTTGGGCAAAGTTCTGGCCGAGCCAGAAAAGGTGCTCGCAATTCACCAGCACTGGGCCGCTAATCCGAACCTCGCTGAGGACGATCTGGTCTTCAACAATTTCACCGACGGGATCAGCTTCGATTTTGAGGCCTGCCTTGGTTTTCTCAAATGGGAGAGCGTGACTCCCTCAACCATTCTATCGAAAATCTCTAGCATCGTGGCAAACACGGGCAGCGACTGCGCCGATGTCTTCAATTACGGTTTGGGAATTGGCAGAGCCAATGTCAACTACCAACAACTCAAGGTGCATATTAAGGCGGCGCCCCTACCCTTCGTCAGGGGCGTCACCCAATTCACGGTCACCTCCGCCGAAGTCCAGGCCACCTTAGAGGACACTTACGATTGGGACGTCGACATCAACTTCCCGCTCGCCGTTATCCAGGCCGGCCAGGGAACGCTAGGGCCAGGCGGTCTGGTTTTTAAGATCTCCATACCGCTTAACGGTCCGGTTCCCGGCTTTACCGACGTGTTCCCATGATTGCGCGAGCGTCATCCTGGTTGTTGGTTGGCCTCCTCTCGCTTGTTGGCTGCGGCATACTTTGCCTTGGTCACGCTCACGCAGATCCGCTTACCACGTTAGAATATCATATTGTCGGCACCCAACTGCGCGTGTCTCCCGTCGCGCTCTCGGTGCCGAAGAACGTTGCCGGCTCGATACTCGTGCAGTTGAGCAGCGGCACGAACGTGTCGGCGCCAAACAGCCTGGCGGCCAATTCCTATGTCGAAGCCACCTTGCGTGGGCCGTCGTTCCCCGCCCGAAAGCTCGTCGGGGCAGTTAACACCGCCCTGCTCCTGCCCCCCCTCAACCTCGTCGGTGATTACCAGCTCGATAATATTCGGCTGGTGGATGGGACCACCGGCGAAACCAAGCTGCAAGGCGTGCCTCCATCGGTGCCTGTACATGTCTTCGACGACGTGCTCGTTTCCACGGTGACCTCGAGGCCGCTCACCCTGCAGGAGATCCAGGAGAAGGGCATCGCGATTGATGACGCCAATTTCCATGCGATCGAGTTCAATGTAGGCTTTGTCCTTAACGGGAACGTTATCCCGGTGAAGTTTCCCGTGATCGCTCCCACCTTCAACGCCGCGACCGAGATCATTCCGCAAGCCGAGCTAGACGCGAAGCTGGCCCAAGCAACAATCTTGAATCAGCAGATCGCCAGCACTGTTAAACTGCCGCCCCAGTTGGAGCAGTCGGGCCTCAACATCCAAATCCAAGGGATCAATTTTCAGGAGGCTGACGTAACCGACGCTGACCTGCAGCTCCAGATCCCGCCGATTCCCGCCCTCATGGTGATCCCGGGCAATATTGGTTTCCTTAACCAGTTCTTCTCGGTTCAGATCTTCACCGAGAATGGCGCACCGATTGGTTCCGGGCTGACCGTCAATAACCTTCAGGCCACGCTCAATTTGCCGCCGGGTCCGGACCTCGTCCTCAGCACCAACTACAACGCGCCCGGAGACGACCCGCTTCGCTTCGCCCGCATCGGGCCAAACAAGATCGTCCAGCCCACCCAACCGGTTGTGCGTCCCGGTCCCGACGGAAAGCTCGGCACGGCAGACGACATCCCCCGCCTTCAGCCTGGCGAGAGTGGCCAAGGCGAATTCTTGGTTGAAGGTCTGCAGGAGGGGCTTGCCGTAATGAACCTAGACCTCACTGCGAATCTGGAGGGTTTGGCCGCAGGGGTCGTCAAGATCAAGGGCAAAGCCGCCGGTTCAGTCCTCGTTCGCAATCCGAAATTCTCGCTCACCTTTATTCATCCCCGCACAGTGCGAAGCGGAGAGCCTTACGAGGCCAAGGTCACCGTTCTCAACACGTCCAGCTCTCCGGCGAACCTGGTTCGCGTCTCTTTGCCTGCGACTGCGCTCAGCGGTGGCGTGCTCAAGAGTGCGGAAACCGTGGAACTGGGAACCGTCCAGCCTGGGCAGTCGGCGACTGCCACCTTCCGAATTCGCTCGCAGAAGACGGGAGCGGTCGTTTTTTCCAACCTGAGCACATCTGACGATAGCACTCAGGGGCGTTTCCTGTTGAGCATGGGGATCGACGAGCGAGGGGTAGCCCTTTCGCCCGATACACTGGCCATGCCGGACTACGTCAACGCGCTCCCGACTAACCTGGTTGCCGCCGCCAGCCGGGTTCTCGGGCAAGCCTTAAGCATCGCTACCGCCGGACAACTTCCCGCCGGGGTTCTAGGCATCCCGAAAAGTATCATCACCCAACGCGTGCTCGAACTAGCGGAGGCGGGGCAGCGCGTTACTTACGGCGAAACCATGAACCGCGTTCTGATCGACCTTTTGCTCGACTGGCAGGGTGGCCGGGCTTTCGACCAAGGGTTTGATCAGATTCTCCGGGTCACCGATGCCGGCGGCGAATACAGGCAGGCATTAATGACCGAACTCGAGGCCACCGACAATTTGGACGCTGCAGGCCGCCTGTCGGGCCATGCAGCAGATCTTGCAGGCCGGGGCGAGCGTTGGGCGCTTGCTGCCTCCGGTAGCCCTGGAATTGAGCTCTCGCTGAACCAAGACACTGCCTCCGCTAACCTTGACAGCAGCGATGTCCCCTTCGCTCTTGGTTATGGCGGGCAGAGGGGGCATTGGTTTGCAGTCGGCGCCACGGTCACCAACGCGGTGTTTCGATGGACTGTAACCAACGGAATTCCCTCAGCCGCGCTGGTTGCGCTGCTCGTGGACACTAACGGAACCGCCCAGCAATTGACCTGGACCATCACCAATCCACCGGTCGGCTCGTGTTATTCCTTTGCCTTGCAGGATCTCTCCAACCAGCTTCAAGTCGACCTCAATTGCGACGGCACCCCCGATGGCTCTCTTCAGGCGACCGTCCAAGCTGTCACGGAGTCGCCGCCGCAGGTGCTGGCTGTGGTGCAGGACCCTACGGTCGAGGCCGGGCGTCCAAGCGTGCCTTGCTCGACAGTGCCTTACGATCCGCGCAACTACGGCACGGTACTGGCCGTGCTCTTTTCCAAGTCGATGACCCAAAACGGAGTCGACCTGCCCGGCGCCTACCGACTCGACAACGGCAACCCGGCGCATTCAGTGCAAATCCAACCAAGCGCACGGGTCGCTCTGCTCAACATGGCCCAACCGCTTGGTGGATTGATCCCTCGCTCGCTGTCCGTCACCGATGTTAGCGACCCGCGAGGGCATCCGGTCACGGGGGGTCCCACCTTGGTCAGGACCGATCTAATCGCGGGGACATCGATTCGGGGCCGAGTTGTCCGGGCCGACGGCAGCTTCGCCGCAGCCGTGCCCGTAACTCTCACCTATTACGACCTCGATGCCAGTGGCGATGATTGCGTCGGTTTCACCGTACGCGCGAGCCAGGTATTCACCGACCAGAACGGTCGATTTGCCTTTGATTTTGTCGTAGCGGGGATCCCCTATTCGGTGAGCGCCACCGACACCTCGGGGCTCTCCGCGGAAGCCATTCAGATTATCCTCGAATCGGCCGCAGGCGATACCTTTGCCAAGTCAAAGCTCCTCGAACTGCTCAACGCTCAAACCAATCAGACCGCCCTTTTGAGCGCTTTTGGCACCACGGATGTCCCCCAAGCCGTTGCCCAGGCCGAAGGACTGGATCGCGCCCTCCTGCGCGATCTGGTGCCGCTCGGTTCCGGTCGCGAAGGAACGGAAACCGTGATCGCTCTTCGATTTCGAGGCCGGGGCACCGTTATCGGGCAGGTATTGGCCAGCGACGGGTCCGCGCCCCTGTCCGGCGTGGCGGTGAATCTGTTTCCTGACCCGGATTCCCGAGAATTAGGCCGGGGTGTCCTCTCCGACAACAACGGTCGGTTTGCGTTTTATGGAGTCCCTCTGGGCGTTTTCACGGTCCAAGCCACGGCGGCCACCGGCCAGGCTCGCACCGTCGCCGGGGTGCTCGATCAAGTCGGCCAAACCAATAATCTCTCCATTGTACTCTCCACGGTCATCAATCCCCTGGCCGCACTTCATGGCCGGGTCTTCGAGCCTGACGCGGTTACGCCCCACGCCGGGGCGCACGTGTTTATGGGGCATTTCGACGATCAGGGCCGGCTTGCCGGGGTCGTCGCGGCAGCCGTTTCCGACGCTAACGGATTCTGGGCGGCCACCAACTTCCCGGCTGGCCTTTACGACGTCGCGGCCGTCTCATTCGATGGTCAGCGCAAAGGCGATCGCCGAGCCATCCAGGCGTCCGCAGGCCTCGACACCGATGTCTCGATCACCCTCAACGGACGGACGACGGTGTCGGGCCGGGTCGAGTTCTTCAACGGTTTGGCGGCGCCAAACGCCCTGGTAGCGGGCGGCGACATCATCGTGCGCACGGACTCGCAAGGCCGCTTCACTTTGACCGGCGTACCCACGGGCAATAGCACCATCAGCGCGGGCCTCGAGCGCGATCCGGCCGGAGGAATCGATTTCCCACGGCTGGGGAGCGCCAGCCTCAACGTGATTGCCGGCGTCGACAACTTCGTGGTCGTCCGCTTAGTTCCAGCCGGCCGCATTACGGGCCGCGTGTTGGACGTGCTTGGTGCACCTGTGCCCAAGGCCCGTGTCGTCATTCCGGAGGAGCACGGATTCATTTATGTGGATGCAGACGACAAAGGCGTTTACCTGTTCGAGAATCTTGCGCTAGGCGATTACAAACTCAGCGCCCCAGGTCCTGCGGTAGCCGACACAGACACTAGCGGTCTCGTTGATCAAATTCGCGGTGCCCAAAACTCGGATCAGATCATGGCCGCCATCGGCGAGGCTGCCGCCATCTTTGCCGGCACCACGGATCCATTCCTGAATGGCACCCCGTTCAATCCCGTCACTTGGGGTTTCAATCGCACTCAGCTTACTTTTGACGGCCAGACTGCCGTCGCCGACATTCAATTGCTCCGCCCAGGGACCGTGTCTGGGGTTGTCCTCAATGGACAAGGCGTGCCCATCGGAGCCAAGGTCCGGCTCACTGGCCTTGGTCCGCTGGCCAACGGCGCTCCTTCCTTTGTCATTCGAGGGGAAGTGAACAGTGATCCGGCGGAGGGAACCTTTGCGTTCACTAATGCACTTCTGTCCGGGCCTTTCGGCTTGCAGGCTGCCTCTCCGTTCTTCTCCGCGGTCATCAGCACTAACGGTCAAACCACTGACGTCGATCCCGACGCGAAGGATCTCGTCCTGCAATTCCCCCCTACCCGAGAAACGGGCGGCCGCTTGACGGGGACGGTGTTTTATCCCGACGGAACGCCGACCGGCAGCAACGTCGACGTCAAAATCAGTTTTGGTTTGGACACGCGGACCGATACCAACGGTTTCTTTGACTCCCACATCGCCCTGCCAGCGATTGCCACCGGCGGGACTCCTGGCGTGGGTTACACCCTGGAAGCCGACGACCCTCTTACCGGTTTGCGAGGTACGGCCGTGGCCGTTGTTTTGCCCGGAGCCACCAACACCTGCAATGTCCGCCTCATCGGCAAAGGGGCGCTGACCGTGCTGGTTAGCCAGGCCAATGGCGCACCGGCAACCAACGCCACCGTCGAGATTTCCGGGACTAGTTTTCCCAACGATTCCTTCACCGGCACCACCGACACCAAGGGTTTAGTGAACTTCGGGAACCTGTTTGCCGGCCCCTATGCCGTGCTGGCGTCATTCATCACCGGGCCAACCACGATTAACGGCCGAATTGGCGCCGTGATTACCACTGGGCAGACCTCGAGTGTGACTGTGGTTCTCGGCCCCACGGCCACGGTGCGCGGGGTCTTCGTCCAAAAGGACTTGGCTACGCCGGTTGGCTTCGCCCAAGTGGCCCTGGGAAGCCTTGGCTTCACAACCACCGGCGCCGACGGGAAGTTCCAGGTGAACGGTGTGCCTCTGGGCACTTACCGACTAGTCAGCCAGGATCCTGTGACCGGAATCGGCGCCGTGGTGAATCTGACGCTGAGTGTCGCCGGGGAAACCCACGACGTGACTCTGGTGGAGCAATCGCGAGCCGAACTCCGCGGAGGCGTCATCGACCCGTATGGCGTCAGTTTCGTTTCCGGAGCCAATGTCACGCTGACGGTTTCCGATGGGCTGACTCCACCCAGGACCGTCTCGACTGGGCCGGATGGCCAGTTCAGCTTTCCTGGAACACCGGCCGGGGCTTTCAGTCTCGACGCTCAAGATCCGTCCACCCATGTCCATGGGGGCGTGTCTGGCGTGTTGCCAGACGGCACCACCGTGTTCTCATTGAATGTGCCCCTGCAGCCTTTGGCTCGGTTGGCCGTCATTGTCTTTGACCCGGATGGCGTGACTCCAGCTACCAACGCCACAGTTCAACTCATTGGCCCGCGGGCTCATTTCACTACCGATACGGACGGAGCCGGTCGAGCGGCCTTCGCCGATGTGCCACTGGATAGTTACAGCGTGCGGGCTGATTCACTCCAACCTGCCCAAACTCACAGCGCGATTTTGACCAACCTTGTTGTCCTTCAGACCGGAGACGCCCCGGATTTCCCCGTAACCCTTCTCGGCGTTGGCAGCGTGTCGGGGAAAGTATTCTTGAGCGACGGTAACACGCCCGCAGTGGGCGCTGAGGTGACTCTCACCAGCCAGGCGCCGCTCTTCATCGGCACCGAGGAAACCACATTCGCCGGTGCTGCCGGGGAGTTTACTTTCAACAACGTCGCGGTCGGTCCTTATACCGTCAGTGCGAAGGCCGTTGCCCTCGGAACCGCGGCGGGCGCCGAGATTGCCACCGACGGTCAAGCCGACCAACTCACCCTCGTTCTGGGCGCCAGTGGCACTGTTGTTGGACGACTGGTTCGGGCAGATGGATCGAATGCGGGGAACGGTATCGATGTCACCTTGACTTTCGCCTCCCAAAGCAGCCTGCCCGGAATCGCCGCCGCTCGCACCGACTCAACCGGCGTCTTTACCTTCGCCAATATCCCTGTAGGCCCCTTCGACTTCGAAACGATCGCCCCGTCCTTCAACGGCATCGCCAGGTTCAGTTCGCAGATCACCACAAATGGACAGACCAACGACCTGGGCGTGGTGACGCTGGATGAGGAAGACCCGCGCGTCCTGAGCGTGAATCCGGCCCCCACGGCGGTCGGCGTGCCCATCACAACCACTGTGTCGCTCGTCTTTAGCGAGGCCCTGGCCACCAACTCGATTAACACCAATGGCGTTTTACTCCGGTCGGACACGCAGATTGTGAATTCTTCGCTGCGACTCTTGCCTGACCCCACCAACGGAATCCTGCGCGTGATCGAGATCAGTCCCCACGCCCCTCTCAAGAGCCAAGTGACCTACCAGGTGATCGTTGTCGACGGCACGCGGCTGGATGCCGTAGGCAACACCTCCGCCTCCGGGCCGACGGATTTGGTGGGACGCCCGTTGGCGGCGCCGTTCATCTCCACTTTTACCACGGCGGATAACGATCCCCCAATCCTGGTGTCCCAAACTCCAACTAACGGTGCTGTCCAAGTTGATCCTCGCGCAGTCATCCGACTTTCGTTTAACGAACCGATTCAACCATCCAACATCGTCTTCACGCTCTCTGGCCCAGCCGGCCCTGTCGCGGGCCAAACCAGCGTTGGCGTAAACGGCTTGGTGCTTACCTTCACTCCTACTGCCGCGCTTGATGTGAACGCCACGTTCACTTATTCCGTTTCCGGAGTACGGGACCTGGCGGGCAATCTGGCTGTTAATCAGCCGTTCAGTGCAAGCTTCGCAACGCTCGACACGTTGGGCCCGACCATAACGACGTTGCGCTTGGCGACCAACCAACTGCCCGTCGCCGGCGCCACGGTGCGCATTGAGGCCCTGCTCGCAGCTAACGAACCCGGTGCCAGCGTCCGCTTCACCCAGGACTTGAATCCCATCGGCTCCGCTTCTTCGCCTCCCTTCAGCGTCGCTGCAACACTGCCGACGAGCGACAAAACCACGATCCGTGCCATCGCGACCGACCGTTTCGGCAATGACGGCCCACTGGCGGAATTGACCCTCTCAGTTCAGAGCAACCAGCCACCGGCCATCGTTCTCCAGCGCGTCGTGCCCGGCTCCGGTGTATTGACCAATGGCGAAGTGTTTTCCATCTCGGTGAGCGCCACCGACGACGTCGCTGTCTCGAATATCGTCGTTGTCGGGCTCGGAGCGACGCCCTTTGCCACCAATTTCACCGGTGGTTCAGAGCGATTCCTCTCATTCAGCGCACCGACCGACGCCCCGCCCGGTCAACTGGTCGAGTTTCGTGCTCAAGCCACAGATTTCATGGGGGCGAAGTCGGGCGAGGCAATCCTTGATCTCGTGCTCGCTGATACCGCACCGCCATTGCTGGCCATCCTCAGCCCGGCCGACAACACCCTGCTTAGCGCTGGCCAGCCGTTGAACTTGAGGGTCACGACATCCGACAACAGCACCAATTACCAACTCCAAGTCGTGTTGAGTGGCGCAGCCGCCTCTACCCAAATAGTGGCCATCGCCTCCCCACCCAACGTGCCGGTGACTAACACCTTTACGTTCCCGCTCGACGGAGTCATCACCGATGGCGCCAGCATCGCCGCAACGGTTCGCGCCACTGACGCCGCCACCAACGTCACGGAGGCCACGCGCACATTCCTGCTTCCCGATACTCGTCCGCCACAGCTAGCCTCGATCAATCCTACCAACGGCGCCGGGCGACAATCGCTCTGGCTCCCCGCCGCAACATTCGATTTTGACGAAGCCCTGGCACCGGCTACCGCGACAACCAACAATGTCCGGTTTGCTGACGACTCAGGCCTACCGATTGGCTTCGACCTCGCCCTGGTCAATGCCGGCAAGCAATTGCGCCTCCTCCCTTCTCATCCGCTCCAGCCCGGCATCACCTATACCAATGTCCTATTGCCAGGCCTGACCGACATCGCGGGCAACCCTTGGCGCACGTTCGGAGGGGGTTCGGTGCCAAATGAAGGAGTTCCCTTTGCCTTCACCACGGCGAAAGTCCTCGGCATTACGCCAACCAATGGAACCGTGTTCGGCGCGGGACAAGATCTACCGGTTGACGTGCATTACGAGTCGGAGATCGCCGCCTCATTTTTCCGGTTCCGCGTCAACGGGGGTCCGGCCATCGATGTTCCCGCCGGCCCAAACCATGCCACTGCCCTGTTTACCGCTCCGTTGGGTGTAACTCAGGCCGTCGTGACGATCACTGCGGCCGCAGACCCCGCTTTCAGCGAGCCGCTTTCGCTCCCGCCAGTGACACTTAAAATCCTTCCGGATGTAACGCCTCCGCGTCTCCTCGCGACGAGTCCGCTCGACGGTTCTTTACGACAGCCATTGTGGATGACCAGCGGATTTGATTTCGACGAGGCGCTCGACCCGGCTTCGGTAGCTGGCAACGTGACCGTGACCAACAGCATCGGCCAACCCACCGACTTCGAGTCTCAATTGGCTAACAACAATCAACGACTGCTCGTTTCGCTCCATCGGCCGCTTCTCCCGGGCGTGGTCTATACGAACATCCTGCTGCCGGGCTTGGCTGATCCGTCTGGAAATCGATGGCGCAACCTCGGCGATACGATCGTTCCCACGGGAGGCGCTCCTTTTGTCTTCACCACGGCAACGATCCTTGGGGTTTCCCCAACGAATGGCTCGACACTCCTCGCCGGACAAGGCGTGACGGCAACCGTGGGTTTTGAGCCTGGCTTGGGTGCGAACTTCTTCCGGTTCCAGGTGAGCGGCGGTGCGCCGGTCCAAGCCGCCGCCGGACCCACTAATGTCTCGGCGCTCCTGTTCATGCCCACCAGCCCCACCCAAGCGGTCATCAGCATCAGCGCCAGCCCTGATTTGACGTTCAGCGAGGCTTACGATTTGCCTCCGGTCACGGTCCAGGTGGTCGCTCCTGCCACCAATCACGGCTTGTTCTTCACCGGGCCGAATCATATCGAACTAGTCGAAGGAGCAACCGATGTCTTGACCTTGAACGTAACCGGCACGAACTCCCCAATCGTCCTGCTCGATTATAGTCCTGATAAACCGCCGCCCGCGTTCGTATCGGTGAAGTCGCGCTTAATCGCTAACACCTCCTCCAATGGCTTTGCCACCATTGAACTGGAATTCAACCCGCTCCACGACGCAGCCGGCACTCACACCTTCACTCTCCATGCCGCCTCAGCCACCGGCGAATCCGCGACCTTGGATATCGAGGTCGTCGTTGCCGACAATCCAAGCCTCACCGAAACCCACTGGAAGGACCCCGTGGACGGCAATTGGAGCGACGCGACCAAGTGGTCCGCCGGCCTACCCGCCACCGGGACGGTCGCTGTGATCGATGCCGTCGGCAATTACACGGTAGCTCTGGATACCTCGGTGACCGCCGCGGGCATCGTGTTCGCCCACACCAACGCCACTCTCGTGCAGACGACGAGCACCACCCTGAGCGCCCCTTTTGAGCTGCGCAGTGGACGGTTTGAGAACAACACGGGCCAGACGCTCGTGATCGACCGTCCACTCGTGAATCTGGGCACCATGCGCTGGGTGAGCGCCAACCGGAACTTTAGCCTGGCAGGAACCGGCCTGGTTGAAAACCGCGGCCTGTGGGAGATCTTCCAAGATCCGGCCGCAGCCAACGGCTTTGAATCGACAGTCGGTCTGCCCGTCGATGTGCCCGTCGGCGGGCAACTCCTGGTCAGTACCAACGCGTTTGTCGACTTCACCTCCAAGAGCAGCCTGACTGTGGCCGGAACTCTCGAGGTCCAGAGCGGCGCTCGCCTCCGGCTGGACAGCACCGACCCAGCCCGCGACCTGA
>Ga0265314_10000375_pt1 | contig 61300 bp, 43 predicted proteins | sample 4126metaG_FD_203106 | JGI IMG/M metagenome (GOLD analysis project Ga0265314, IMG submission 203106) | Rhizosphere microbial communities from Carex aquatilis grown in University of Washington, Seatle, WA, United States - 4-1-26 metaG | ecosystem: Host-associated > Plants > Roots > Rhizosphere >... | reverse complement strand
CTTTCACGGCGATAACACGGGTTCAAATCCCGTCGGGGACGCCAACATATAGTCACTATCCTCACCCGCCTTACAATGAAGCCACCATCTCGTACCGGCAAGGTGAGGACGGAATTTTATGTCAACGGCACGACAGGCTCTGGGAGCTCTCGGAGAAGTACTGGTTGTTCAGTTATGTAAATGCCCCCGCTGCAAACGCGCCAGAACTCTCAAAAGACTGCCTCCCAACTTCAAGTGCGCCGACATTGTTTGCGACTTCTGTGGGTTCTTGGGACAAGTAAAAGCGTCGACAGCAACTGACGTGACAGTGCTGCCAAAGCAGCTTCTAGGGGCCGCGTGGGGGCCGCAGAAAGAGCGGATGGATGCCGCGATCTACTTCCCTCTGTATCTGGTACTGGTCACACCAGACCAGAAGAAGCACGCAATTTACTATCTTTCCGCAGATCTCCAGCCGCCAGAACTGTTCAGTCCCCGGAAGCCGCTTGGCCCAGAAGCCAGACGAGCTGGTTGGTGCGGGTTCCTATATCAACTGCATACTGTGCGCGAGAGAATCGTCCGGCTAATCTGACGCTGTATCAAAAAACGAGTGGTTGCTAGATAGGCGATTGGCGTGGAGTCGAGATATCTGAATTTTGTGATTCAATAAACCACCGTCCCGCAATCACTTCCATTGAGAATCTATGTCTGAGATTTAACTGCCTGCCGATTAGCCCTCTCTTCCCGGTTGCGCATTGCGCAATCTAAATTGCGGAGAATATGATGTCTTGAGGTGATGCAGATCGGTGGAATGCTGATTGCCGGATCGTCAAAACGATGCGCATTGTACGCACCGCTCTCATTGCCTACGGTCCAATGATTCATCGAGCTGATTTATCGGGCAGATGGTGAAGGCCCTCTCGCTCATTTTTTTGAGAACGTCAAAATCATAATGGTGGCCGCAATCGCAGAAACTCGCGCGTGCGGCTCCACAACCAAGGGGATATTGTTTTGAATCTGCAGAATCAACTGAATATTGGGAAGACGAGGTTTAAAGTATTTGCCGCCGCAGTGCTGGTCGCGCTGCCGTTGTTTTACGCTGCCGGTCAAACAAAAAGTGCTACGCCGGCAAAAAGTGCTACGCCGGCAGAAGGTGCTACGCCGGCAGAAAGTGCCAAGCCAACAGAGAGCGGCAAGACGGGCTCCGCCAACTCATTTGCCAATCAACTACCCGACGGCCCGGGCAAAGAGGTTGTTCTCAAGAAATGCGTGTCCTGCCATACCCTGCAAAATGTCGTCGCCCGGCGTGGGAACGAGGATGATTGGGCCCAGGAAGTCAGCAAAATGGTGGGCCGCGGCGCAGTTATCTCGGATGACGATGCCGACACAATCGTCGATTATCTGGCCGCGCACTTCGGACCGAACTCGCCCAAGCAGGGGCCGTCCTCGCCGTCGGCAGATGCTTCACATCCGGATTCAAAGCAAAATTGAATTTTGACGAATACATCTTTGGGCATCATGTGCTATCCATCTGAAAGTCGTGATTGAAGAAGGAGCAGAACCTATGAAACAGATTGCAACCCGCCGCGAGTTTTTCCGGGGACTGGCCTTCAGCGCAGCCGCCGCGGCGCTTCCCTCGTCAATGCTGGCCATGAAGAAGCACCATGTACAGATCGGCCACACCGGAATTACATGGCGAAACAATGCAATGGAGCAGGCGATTACCGACGTCAGTGGTCTCGGCTTCTATGGATTTGAAACCTTCGGCAACGTCTTTGATGCCTATGAACAGAAGCCGGGCGGCCTGGGCGCTGTTCTCGACGCGCATCACCTGCCCCTGGTCTCGGCCTATTGCAACTTCAATCTCACCGATCCCACAAAGCGCCAGCAGAATCTGGACAACGCGATCCGCTGGGCCGGCCTGATCAAGAAGTATGGCGGCAGGTTTGTCGTCGTCGGCCCCAATCCGGTCAAGCGCGATACATACGATTTCGCCGCAAACAAGGCCAACATTGTCTCGGCTCTGAACGAAATTTGCCAGACAATCGATGAACACGGTCTGACCGCGGGCCTGCATCAGCACACCGGAACCTGCGTTGAAACGCAGGATGAAACCTATGCGGTGATGGGCGCGGTCAATACAAAGTACGTGCGTTTCGCGCCCGATATCGGTCAACTCACAAAAGGCGGCGCGGACGCGGTGAAAGTAGTCAAAGATCATCTCGACATCGTCGAGCACATGCACCTCAAGGACTGGAACGACAAGGATCAACACATGGCCGGCTATTGCCCGCTGGGTGAAGGCAAGGTCGATGTTCTCGGCATTCTGGACGTGATCGAGAAAAAAGAAAAGAAGACCAAGCTCAAGGGCATGGTCATGGTGGAACTGGATTACGACAATCGAGAGGACATTACACCTCTCTCTCTTGCCACCACCAGCAGGAATTACCTGGTCAAGAATGGCGTCGCCCTTCGCAAGGTCTAGCCTGCTTCAGATATTTCGCAATCACCAAAATAAAGCCGTGGCACTCGATTGAGTATCACGGCTTTTTCATGTAAAGGCGTCGCCGCTATTTGCCGGGCAGCGACCACACGTAGAGAAAGGTTGGCTTGGCTCCGTTGTGCGGAGTGCCGCCAGCCATCACCGCTACATATTGCTTGCCATTCTTTCCCATCCAGGTAACCGGATTCGCATTGATCGTATTGCTCACGTCAGCTTCCCAAAGCTGCTTGCCGTTCCGCGCATCGAAGGCCCGAAATTTTCCGTCTCCCGCGTCACCAATAAACACCAGGCCGCCTGCGGTCACAATGGGTCCGCCGCTTGCCAGGGGAGTTCCTGTTGATGGCACGCCCAGCTTATCGAGTTCAGGAAACGAACCAAGTGGAACCTGCCATGCAAATTCGCCGGTGTTCACATTCACTGCAATCAAGCGGCCCCACGGCGGCTTCTGGCATGGCCATCCCTTGTCGCCATCCCAAAAGTAGTCTCCCATCTTCGGTGGCGCGTTGTCTGGCCCTACTCGGTTGTATCCGCCGTGTCCATCCGGAACCATCTTGTTGAAGTTGCCGAGATCTTTGCTGCCAATGAAGATATAGCCAAGCCTGGGATCGTAAGCACCGCCTCCCCAGTTCGTGCCGCCGGTCCAACCCGGAAAAATCACGCGCAGCTTGGGCCCATACTGCGCAAACGGGCCGCCCGTCATCGCGCCGCCCTCCATTGCCAGCAGATTCTTGCAGTACTGCTCATGCTCCGGTGTAACGGTGGCAATGTCATCGGGAGAAAATGTTGTCCGCGCCAGGGGCGGCGGCTTCACGGGAATAGGCTCGGTGGGCCAGTTGGAGTCACCGGGATTGGGATTATCATTCTTAATCGCAACTTCATTCACGCCGTAGATCGGCTTACCGGTTTCGCGATTCAGAATGAACATATAACCATTCTTGTCAGTCTGCGCTACCGCCGGAATTTCCTTGCCATTGTGCTTCACGGTAATCAGGATGGGCGCAGACGAATCGTCGTAGTCCCAGTTGTCGTGGTGCACGGTTTGGAAATACCACTTCAGTTTTCCGGTGTTCGCATCCAGCGCAACAATTGAGTTTCCATACAAATTCAGCCCCGCGCGATCTCCCCCGTAAAAGTCTCGATTGGGCGAACCAAGCGGCACAAAGATCGTGCCGCGCTTTTCGTCCACGCTCATGAACCCCCAGTTATTTACGCCTGACCGGTTCTCCCACTGCCCATCTTTCCATGTATCGTGGTTCGCCTCGCCGGGTTGAGGAACCGTGTGGAAGGTCCACACCAGCTTTCCGGTCCGCATATCGAATGCTCGTACATCGCAACGCGCGCCAAACGCCGGCTGTTCTCCGGGAAAACAACCTGGAAGCACATAGTTCTTATAAAGCGTTACCGGCGACCTTACGCTCCAGTTCGGATAATCGGGCTTGATCACCTGGCCGATCTTCAAATCGACCATGCCTCCATCGCCGAAACCGGGAACCAGCTTGCCTGTCTTCGCGTCGAGCGCAATCAGCCAGCCATCCATCGTGCCGTACACAATCGCTGGATCAAAGCCCTTGGTTCCCGCCCAGTAACTCACACCGCGCATCGCCGGCGGGTGCGGACTGGCAGTATCCCAGATCTTTTCTCCCGTATCCGCGTTGAGCGCAATCACATGCCCAAACCCGGTAGACATATACAGCACGTCGTTCACCACCACGGGCTCCGATTCCGACGGCCGAAACAATCGAGCGCGGCGCGGCGCTACGGCCGGTGGCGCGGCATCGCCATGTTGGATCGGCGAAACCGGTGCCGGTGCGGGATTCGCCACAGTGGTGTCAAATTTCCACGCTAACGTGAGCTTGTCCACGTTCCTGGTGTCGATCTGCGTCAACGGCGAAAAGCGATCGGCGCCGGGATCGTTGCCAAAACCTGGCCAGTTTGTCTGCGCATGCGCACCGCTCACAAGCAAGCCGCAGGCCATTACGCCGAGTAGAGTTTTACCCATTGTTCGTGTTCCCCTTTTAGCCTTGCCAGCCATCGCACAACAGTCAGCTCGACTGATCGCTTTCATTACCCAAACCGTTGTAAACACTAGCAGTTTTGAATATCGCTCGACATTTGCAGATGGTCCGAAGTTTCGAACAGCGAAATAATCATTGCATATAGGGCAATGGAGTTTCCACTGAACTTTGACGTTCTGAAATACTGAAAAGTCTCAACACGGCTACGGCAGTTCAAACGCTACGGAAGAGAACACTGCAGAATGAAAGCAGAAGTGAAAAGCGGCGAATGGTCTAGACTGCACCAGCCCAGGCGAAATTTGACAAGATGCTGGCGCATTCATGCGAGGTGGCGTTCAGTCTTCCACGGCCTCTTACTGATGGGGCCAGAAAGGTGAGTCGAGGTTATATCTTTGTCTGCTTTCTCAAAAGAAAGGAGTTACTTTGCTAAGTACCTGTACCTAAGCTTTGACTTACTCAAGTAGTGAAAATCTGTATATTGAATGTTACTGGTTCTCGTGGAGTTTTGACGCGCAGAATTAAGTTTGAAGAATGCACCAGTCACGCGACATATGTGGCAATGATTTATCGCAAAAAGGGCCTAAAACAACGCCGTTGCTATATATGGAGCATTGCCCCCGGACCACAAACAAGGACTCCTTATAAATGGATCAATTGACCCACCGCCCGGACGAGATGGCCGGCTACGTGGATTTTTTGATGCTCCGCCGCAGGGTAGAAAGTAATAGCTCATTGCTGCAGCACTTTGGATTTCGAGAAGATCCTTTCCGTGTTAACCCGGACGCGCGCTATTTGTTTCCAAGTAACACTCATCTCCAGGCGCTTTCATCTCTCGAGAATGGTTTTTATAACAACCGCGGTTTTATCGCGATGATCGCGCCTCCGGGGATGGGGAAAACCACTCTCCTCTATCGCTTCCTCGAAGACACGAAAGATACAGCGCGCAGCACATTCATCTTCGACATCGACGCGGAATGCAAGCCGCGCGACTTTGTCGGCTATATTCTGCGTGATTTCGATATCAAGCCGGCCCGCAGCAGTTCTGAAATGCACAAGCAACTGAGCCAAGCGCTGATCAAGGAAACTGAAGCAGGACGCAAGTGCGTCATCGTCATAGACGAGGCCCAGAATCTGTCTGATGCCGTGTTAGAGAGAGTTCGCCTGCTGACCAACTTTGAAAACTCGCAAGGTAAGCTCCTGCAGATCATCCTTTAAGGACAGCCGCAGCTCACAGATAAATTAAAGAAGGCATCGCTGGTGCAGCTTCGCCAGCGTGTTTCAACTATTTGCCATCTCAAGCTGCTTACTCCGGCAGAAACCAAGGACTATATCGACTATCGCCTCAGGCAGGCGGGATACGAAGGTGAGCCGCTCTTTACCCCGGAGGCGCTCGACCTGATTGCAGAAATGGGCGGCGGAACTCCGCGGACCATCAACAATCTTTGCTTTAACACGCTGGCCATGTGTAGCGCGCTGCAATGCAAACAGGCAGATCGCGACATAGTGGCCAGGGTGGCCGAGAGCATGGAACTGGATCAGCCTTCGGGTAATACCGCCAACGTGAAACTGAAATCTGAAGCTGCGGTTCCAGGTGAAGTAGAGCCCTGGGCAACCGTGCAGGAGACGCTGTCGTATTGGTGGCATGCTGCCACGGGCGAAGTAAAGGTCTGGGTGCCGGCACTCATTGGAGTGCTGGTATTGGCTGGGTTGATTTTGACGCGGCTGACCGGCATGGGCGGCAGACAGCCTGCCCGCGCGGATATTGGCAGCGCGCCGGTTCAAAAAACAATCGTGGAACCATTGAGCACGCCGATCACGGCGAAAAGTGAGCCGGTGGCTGCTCCACAACCCGCTCCTAAACCGAAGCCGGATGGAATCGCGCCGACAGCAACGCAGGCAAATGCCGGCAATCAGTCAGCGCCGAAGCTGGCGGGCAAATCGACACCAGCCAAGGCGTTCTTGACCATCGACAGCAATCCTGCTGGCGCCGATATTGCAATAGACGGCGCGTTTGTGGGCAATGCGCCTTCAATCGTTGCCGTTGGTCCTGGTTCTCATCAAGTCTTTGTCGAGATGAAAGGCTTCGCCAGCTGGAGCAAGACGCTCAGTGTGACCGGTGGCAAAATCCACCTGAATGCTGAACTGGAGCCGTTGCCGGCGCAATAGCCAACTGCGTCCTCCCCAATGCGAATTGCATAGATTTTGGATATTTAGATCCAGCAGGTTATTCTCACCTGGCGCGAAACTGTGAGTCGAAGCAGATGCATCTTGGCATCTCACCTAAAGCGCGTCCAAGAACCCGAAAATATTTCTGAAAAAATCTATAGATGGTTGTCGATTTTTCAGTTCCCCATTCGATGTACAAGTGAAGCCGGACAGATTGACTCGGCTATTCTCATACCCGTAACGGAGATTGAATCATGCGATTTCTAAGTATCTACAAGTGTCCTGAGCGCAACACCCCACCCACGCCGGAAGAAATGGCCCGCATGGGCAAGCTGATTGAAGAGTGGATGAGAGCAGGCAAGCTCCTGAGCACTGAAGGCTGCCTTCCAAGCTCATTTGGCGCGCGCGTTCGAGTGGACAGCGGCAAATACAACGTGTCCGACGGCCCGTTTACTGAAGCAAAGGAACTGGTCGGCGGATTCGCCATCCTCGATGCACCCTCAAAAGAGGCTGCAGTGGAATACGCAAAAGAATTCTTGAAAGTCGTCGGCGAGGGCGAGTGCGAACTGCGTCAGCTCTACGACGCAAGCACGCTGCCAAACTAAACGGCAGCAATCCGATTAGTCTGCTGCAAATCCAGAGAAATCCAAATCCCCAAAATGGAGACTGCTATGCGATTCATGGTGATTATCAAGGCAACAAATGTTTCGGAGGCCGGTGGCCCTCCCGACCAAGAAATTATGACGGCGATGGGCAACTTTAACCAAGAGCTGGTCAAAGCCGGAGTCATGCTGGCAGGCGAGGGCCTGCAGCCTAGCTCGAAAGGTGCACGGGTGCGCTTCTCTGGAAAGCACCGGACAGTCATCGACGGTCCTTTCGCGGAGACAAAGGAACTGATTGCGGGCTTCTGGCTGTGGCAGGTGCGCTCTAAAGAAGAAGCCATCGAATGGGTAAAGCGTTGCCCTGCTCCCTTTAAAGAAGAGTGCGAGATCGAAATCCGCCAGGTATATGAACTGGAAGACTTCGGCCCCGAACTCACAGAAGAAACGCGCCTGCAGGAAGAGCGGCTTCGCGCAGAGCTGTCGGCTAAAAAGTAGATTTGCCCTGTTCGCATCCGGCATGTTGTGATCGGTAGCAATGACTGCCGCCGATACCCATCGTGCCATTGAAGCGGTTTGGAAGATGGAGGCCGCCAAGGTCATCGCGGGGCTCACGCGCATGGTTCGCGATGTGGGTCTCGCCGAAGATCTCGCTCAGGAAGCGCTCCTTATAGCGCTCGAAAAGTGGCCGGTCTCAGGAATTCCGCCCAACCCTGGCGCCTGGCTTACCACCACAGCAAAGCATCGTGCACTCGACCACTTTCGCGCCGCGGAACGCAGCGAACGCAAACACGAGGACATCAGTCGCGAGTTAAACAAACTGGAACGCACTCCGCCCGACCTGGACAGTGCCCTCGACGATCCCATTGGCGACGATCTGCTGCGGCTCATCTTCATCGCATGCCATCCGATTCTTTCTACCGAGGCAAGAGCCGCGTTAACGCTACGTGTTGTCGGCGGCCTCACGACAGATGAAATCGCCCGCGCGTTCCTCGCTCCGGAGCCGACAATTGCGCAACGCATCGTGCGCGCAAAAAAGACCCTCGCGCAGAAACAGATTCCATTTCAAATTCCACGCGGACTCGATCTTGCAGCCAGACTATCGTCGGTCCTCGAGGTCATCTACCTCATTTACAACGAGGGCTACACCGCCACATCCGGAGCCGAACTCATACGAACCTCTCTCTGCGAAGAGGCCCTCCGGTTAGGTCGCATTCTCGCCGAACTCGAACCAGCGGAACCGGAAGTGCACGGCCTGGTAGCGCTGATGGAAATACAGGCTTCCCGCTTTCGCGCACGCGTCGATGCCCGCGGCAATCCCGTACTGCTGCTCGATCAGAATCGAATGCTGTGGGACCGCATGCTGATTGGTCGCGGACTGGCCGCGCTGGAGAGGGCCAATTCGCTTACATCTGCGCGCGGTGCTTATCACCTGCAGGCAGAAATTGCCGCATGTCATGCGCGGGCCCTGGCTGCCGATCAGGTGGACTGGGAAAAGATTGTCTCGTTTTACACGGAGCTTGCGGAGATCGTCCCATCGCCGGTCATCGAACTGAACCGCGCAGTTGCCGTCAGCATGGCATCGGGGCCGCAGACGGCTCTTGAGCTGCTTGAGCCGCTGCTCGCCGATCCATTGATGAAGAACTACCATCTGCTGCCGAGCGTTCGCGGAGATTTTCTGGCACGGCTCGGCCGTCATGCAGAAGCGAGTACCGAGTTCGAGCGTGCCGCTTCACTCACTCAGAATGAGCGCGAACGCGCTTTGCTGTCCGACCGAGCCCGCGCCAGCGCCGCTAATGTAGCCCCGCACGCTTAGATCTTGCTAGGTGCGCGTCCGCCACTTTGTCGATAGCGCCGCAAGTTTATCGTCCATGCTCGGTGGTGGCGGCGGCTGAACGCGTTTCGCCGGCGCGGTTCTCGCTTGTGGGCTCTGCAGTGCTTTGATTGAGAGAGCAATCCGCTTCGCCTTCGTGTCCACATTCAACACTTTCACTTTCACAATCTCGCCGGCTTTGACCGCTTCTGAAGGGTCCTTGATAAAGCGGTTGGAGAGCTCGCTGATGTGCACCAGTCCGTCCTGGTGTACACCGATGTCGACGAACGCGCCGAATTTCGTCACGTTGGTCACCACGCCCTCCAGCACCATACCCGCCTGCACGTCATCCATGGTGCGAACTTCCTCATGGAATTGCGGCGCTACAAATTTGTCGCGCGGGTCGCGTCCGGGCTTGCGCAGCTCCGCCAGAATGTCGTCAAGGGTAAAAGTGCCCACCGTGAGTCGCGCTTTGTCCACTTTCTCCAGCAACTGCGGTTCGCGAATGATTGTGTCTACGCTGGCGCCGAGTGTTTCTGCTATCTGCTCAACCACCGGGTAAGACTCTGGATGCACCGCCGTCATGTCCAGCGGATTATCGCCATTGCGAATGCGCAAAAACCCCGCAGCCTGCTCAAAAATCTTTGGGCCAATACCAGGCACTTTCAGTACTTGCGTCCGCGAGCGGAAACTGCCGTTCTGATCGCGATACGTCACGATATTCAGCGCGGTTCGCTCGCTGATACCGGCAACATGCCGCAGCAGTGTCCACGAAGACGTGTTCAGATCGACGCCGACCCGATTAACGCAACTCTCCACGGTTTTTTCGAGCGACTCGGCAAGGTTCCGCTGATCCACATCGTGCTGATACTGGCCCACGCCAATCGATTTGGGGTCGACCTTCACCAGTTCCGACAGCGGGTCTTGCAGGCGGCGCGCAATTGAGATGGCTCCACGCACCGTCAGGTCGAGATCGGGAAATTCCTGCCGGGCGACTTCAGATGCGGAGTAAACACTGGCGCCCGCTTCACTCACCGTTACTGAAAAAATTTCGGCGATTCCCTTGTCGCGCAGAAAGTCGCGAACAAACGCATCTGTTTCGCGCGATGCTGTGCCGTTGCCAATGGCGATGGCGCGCACATTGTGCTTCCGCAACAGGCTTTCGAGCTTTGGCGCGGCCTCGGTGTTGCCATGTTTGGATGTGTGTAGGTACAGCACGTCGTGCGCAAGCAGTTTGCCGGTCTCGTCCACCACGGCTACCTTGCAACCCGTGCGCAGGCCGGGATCGATTCCAAGCACCGAGATGGGGCCAGCCGGCGGAGCAAGCAGCAGGTGATAGAGATTATCGCGGAAAACATTAATTGCTTCGGTGTCGGATCGCCGCTTCAGCTCAAGCCGCACTTCGCCTTGAATCGACGAGTTGAGCAGCCGCTTCCATGCATCATCGATGGCGAGTTCAAGCTGCGGCGTCCAGTCGCCCTGCTGGCGCAGGATGTGCCGATGCATTACGCCGATGGCGCGTTCCTGTTCAATTTCAATCAGGAAGTAGAGCACGTTTTCACTTTCGCCTCGGCGAATGGCGAGCATACGGTGCGACGGAATGGTCTTCGCAGGTTCTTTGTAGTCGTAGTACATCTTGAACTTTTCCTGCTCATCCACCGCATCCATCGCCTTGCGGCTTAGCACCACGCCTTCGTCAAAGACAAGCTGGCGCAGCGCCTTGCGCAGGTCGGCATCTTCACTTGTCCACTCGGCCACAATGTTCCGCGCTCCTTCAAGTGCCTCTTCGGCCGTCGCAACACCGAGCTCCGCATTCACAAACCGCGCGGTCATCGCGTGTAGCGGCTCCTCTGCAGGCTGCTGCGCCCAAAGATAAGCGGCCAGCGGTTCCAGGCCTTTCTCGCGGGCGATGGTGGCCTTCGTTCGCCGCTTGGGTTTGTAGGGCAGATACAGGTCTTCGAGCTCGTTGCGATCGAGCACTGCTTCGATCCGCGCTTTCAGCTCCTCGGTGAGCTTGCCCTGTTCGCCGATGGACGCAAGGATGGAGGCGCGCCGGTCTTCCAACTCGCGAAAATAGGCAAGGTTCTCTTCAATGGCGCGAATCTGCACCTCGTCCAGGTTGCCGGTAGCCTCCTTGCGGTAGCGCGCAATAAAGGGAACTGTGCCGCCATCGTCAAGCAGTTCAATGACCGAGCAGATTCCGCGAAGCGGAAGGTTAAGGGTTTGAGCGATGTGAGCCAGTGTTGCCGGGGGAAGATTTTTATTTTCTGCCATTAGGGGAGTCCTTGTTCATCCTAACGGAGCCCGCGCCATTTGAGAGTCCTCCAGCGTTGTGCAAAACCTGACGGCGCGGTCGGCACGCCGGTGTTTGTGACAGTAATCACGGAACTCCAAAGTAAATCGCTTTAAATGGCATTAGCCGCAAATTTTTAGTTGCAATTTTTGATCGCAGATTGTCGTGTCACAGTGGTAGATTTGCTGGGTCCGCAAACCGTTAACTTCCAGGGAAGTGAGAACGCGAATGAAAAAGTCAAAAGTGTCCGTCAAGGCCTCGCAAAACACTCCGGCCTACAAGAATCCCAAACTGTCGTCGGCCAAGCGCGCACAGGATTTGTTGAAGCGCATGACGCTGGAAGAGAAGGCAGCGCAGATGCTCTGCATCTGGCAGCAGAAGGCCGACACACTCGTCGACGCCAAAGGCAATTTCGATCTGAAAAAGGCGAAGAAAGCATTTCGCGACCGCCGGGGTCTGGGACAGGTGGGCAGGCCCAGCGATGCGGGCGGCGGCAAAGGCGCGCGCGCCATGGCGGAGCTCACCAACGACATTCAGCGCTTCTTCCTTGAGAATTCCCGGCTCGGTATCCCCGTCGTCTTCCATGAGGAATGCCTGCACGGTCATGCCGCGCCTGAAGGCACCAGCTTTCCGCAGCCCATCGCGTTAGGGTCCACATTCAACCCTGAGCTGGTTGAGTCGCTCTTCACCATGACGGCGCTCGAAGCGCGTTCGCGCGGCGCTCATCACGCGCTTACGCCGGTAGTAGACGTGGCTCGCGAGCCGCGCTGGGGCCGCGTGGAAGAGACCTACGGCGAAGATCCGTATCTGGTTTCGCGGCTCGGCATCGCAGCGGTGCGCGGATTTCAGGGTAACCGCAATTTCCGCGACAAGAAGCACGTGCTGGCAACGCTCAAGCACTTTGTCGGCCACGGGCAGCCCGAGTCCGGCATGAATTGCGCGCCATCTAACGTGTCGATGCGCGTGTTGCGCGAAACGTTTCTTTACACCTTCCGCGAGGCGCTGCGCGAAGCCGGCGCGGTCACGCTGATGGCCTCGTATAACGAGATTGACGGCGTACCCTCCCATGCCAACAAGTGGCTGCTGCGCGATGTGCTTCGCAAAGAGTGGGGCTTCAAGGGCTTCATCGTTTCCGATTACTACGCGATATGGGAGCTCGGCTACCGACCCGACACGCACGGGCATTTTGTCGCCAAGGACAAGAAGGAAAGCTGCCGCCTTTCGGTTGAAGCCGGAGTGAATATTGAGCTGCCCGATCCGGATTGCTATCTGCACCTGGTCGAACTGGTAAAGAAAGGCGTGCTCAAGGAGAAGCAGCTCGACGAAATGGTTGAGCCGATGCTTTTTTGGAAATTCGAGCTGGGCCTGTTCGACGATCCATATTCTGATCCAGACGAGGCCGAGCGCGTAGTTGGAAGCGACGAACATCGCGGCTTGGCCCTCGATGCCGCTCACCAGGCCATCACGCTGCTGAAAAACGAAAACCAGACTGCGCCACTCGACTTGAGCAAAATCAAGACCATTGCGGTAATCGGCCCCAACGCCGACCGCAGCCTGCTGGGCGGCTACAGCGGCGTGCCCACGCACGATGTAAGCGTGCTCGCAGGCATAAAGCAAAAGATAGGCAAGCGCGCCAAGGTGCTCTATAGCGAAGGCTGCAAGATCACCATCGGCGGCTCGTGGAACCAGGATGCAGTCGTGCCGAGCGATCCAGTCGAGGACCGCAAAGCAATTGCCGAGGCCGTAAAGGTTGCCAAAAAAGCCGACGTTATCGTGCTGGCGATCGGCGGCAATGAGCAGACCTCGCGCGAAGCCTGGAACCTGCAGCACATGGGCGACCGAACCAGCCTGGACCTGATCGGCCGTCAGGAAGAACTAGTCAAGGCCATGGTTGCGCTCGGCAAGCCGGTCGTCGTCTTCCTCTTTAACGGACGGCCGCTCTCAATCAATTATCTGAATGAGAATGTGCCCGTAATTTACGAGTGCTGGTACCTGGGCCAGGAGACCGGACACGCAATCGCCGATGTGCTGTTTGGCGATTACAACCCCGGCGGCAAGCTTCCGATCTCGTTCCCGCGTTCAGCCGGACATCTGCCGGTGTTCTACAACTACAAGCCCTCGGCACGTCGCGGCTATTTGTTCGACGATGTGTCGCCGCTCTTTGCCTTTGGATACGGCCTCAGCTACACCACGTTTGCGCTTGAAAACGCGCGCCTGGCCAAGACGCGCATTGCAAAAAAGGGTTCCACGCAGGTGCTGGTGGATGTAGTGAATACCGGCAAGCGCGCCGGTTCTGAAGTAGTTCAGCTCTACATTCGCGACCTTGTCAGCTCCGTCACGCGACCGGTGAAGGAGCTGAAAGGTTTCAAAAGAGTGTGGCTGGAACCGGGTGAGCGGACCACCGTTGCCCTCGACATCACGCCCCGCTCGCTATCCTTCTTCGACGTCAATATGAAGTACGTGGTTGAGCCGGGCGACTTCGAAATCATGATCGGCACCTCATCGCGCGATGCCGACCTGACAAAACTAACGCTTCGCGTAACCAAATAAGCAGCAAGATTCAAAGCAGCAAGGCCCACGAAAGTTTGAGGCACACAATGCGAGAGAAACTTACGTTTGGAGAGAAATTCGGTTACAGCCTGGGTGATTTGGCAGCCAATTTTATTTTTCAGGCCATGCTCGCCCTGCAGCTGGATTTCTACACGCACACCTTCGGCTTGTCGGCGGCACAAGCGGGCACGCTCTTTCTCGTTGTCGGCCTCGGTGTGGCCTTCCTGAACCCGGTGATGGGTATGATCGCCGACCGCACCAGCACGCGCTGGGGAAAATTCCGTCCGTGGCTGCTGTGGACCGCCATACCCTTCGGCATCATCGGTGTTCTCACCTTCACCACTCCGGACATAAGCCCCGCGGCCAAAATCATCTACGCGTGGACAACGTACATCCTGCTCCGCGTGGTCTATACCGTGAACAATGTGCCATACGCATCGCTCACGGCCGTTATGACGTCCGATCCCGACGAGCGCACGAGCATTGCATCCTACCGGCAGATCGCCGCCAACTCAGCGGGTTTCATCGTCGCCAGCCTTGCTATTCCCATGGTGAAATTTTTCGGCCATGGCGATGACGCGCGCGGCTATCAGCTCACCATGGGCCTGCTCTCTCTGCTCAGCGTCATCTTCTTCATCGTCGCGTTTTTCGTCACTAAGGAACGCATTCAGCCCGATCCGCAGCAGAAAACTTCGCTCACCCAGGACCTCGCCGACCTCTTCAAAAATCGTCCCTGGATCATGCTCTTTCTCACCACGTTGTTTTACTTCACAGCCATCGTGGTGCGTGGCAACGTTATGCTGCCCTACTTCCGCTTCGTTGCGCGCAACGTAGACCTCTTCGCGTGGTTTAACGGATTCGGCCTGGTCGCGCTGCTCATCGGTGTCGCCTGCTCCACGGCGGTCGCAACGCGCATGGGCAAGCGCCAACTCTTTATCGCCAGCATGACGCTCACCGGCATCTTCAACGTCCTGCTGTACGTCATTCCAACAAACGCCACGTTCATCATCATCGGCACAGAAGTGCTTCGCCAGTTCTCCTATGGATTGTCCGGGCCGATTATCTGGGCAATGATGGGCGATGTGGCGGATTACGGAGAGTGGAAGACCGGTCGCCGCGCCAGTGGCACTGTAACTGCCGCGGTTGTCTTCGCGCTTTGGGCGGGGCTGGCTCTTGGGGGAGCCATTGCCGGCTGGCTCTTCGCGTACTACGGATTCGTTTCAGGGTCTGACGTGCAGACGGCGCAAGCGCAATCCGGCATCCTGTTGACCGCGAGCGTCTACGCAGGTCTGGCTTTCTTTGCAGCGGCGGCGGGCATGGTCTTCTATCCAATCAGCCGTGAAATGAATCGCCAGATTGCCGACGAACTTATTGCCCGGCGTAGCAAATTCTCTGCATCCTGAAATTCGTAGTGGAAGGCAATAGAAGGAACACTGCGTAAGCTGACAGCAAAAAAGCGGAACCGACTCAAAGAGCCGGTTCCGCTTTCTTGATTTAACTGCAATCTACTTGAACAAACGCGGAGCAAAGTCCTTCAGATCGCGACGCCAGGTCTGCCATTCATGTGCAGTGCCGGGCGACTCGTAAAAGATATGCTGCACCTTGCCGTCTTCCAGCAGCTTGTTAAAGCCCTGTATTCCGGCTCTCATCTGCGCAGGCTCTTCCGTTCCAACACCAATCCAGAGCAGATGAACGCGCTTTGAAAATGCGGCAGGGTCAGCCATCGCACCGTCGTACATCGTCTTAAGATCCGGTGCCGGTCCACCGCGCATTGACATGCCGCCCGCGCCGCTGAAGCCGCCGATATACGAGAACGTGTCGAGGTGATTGAACGTGACCACGAACGTCTGCATGCCGCCCATTGAAAGTCCTGCCATCGCGCGATGATCGCGATCGGGAACGGTGCGGAATGTTTTGTCGATGTAGGGAATCAGCGCCTTGGTTACATCCTCGTCAAATGTGGTCATCATCTGCTGCATGGCCTGCATCATGCCAGGACCGCCCATCGGGCCTCCGGGTTGAGGAGCAGCCTGCCCTGCGCGCCGCGCGTAGCCGTTCGCCATCACAATAATCATTGGCTTGGCGCTCTTGCTGGCAATCAGATTGTCGAGGATGAAGTTGACTTTGCCCTGCTTGGTCCAGCCAGTCTCGTCTTCGCCGCCGCCATGCTGCAAATACAGCACCGGGTAGCGAACAGCCTGACTCTTGTCGTAATCGGGCGGCGTATAAACCAGCGCATGACGCCAGCTTCCAGTCACGCTGGAGTTGTACCAGACCTCGCGAACTTGTCCGTGCGGGACATCCTGCGGCAAGTAGTAAGTCGCACCCGCTTCAGGCACTTCAACAGCGCTGGCGTCCTTGCTGCCGCCGAAGAAGGTATGGCTGCCCGGATCGTTCACGTCGATGCCGTCGATATTGATTGCGTAGTAATGAAGGCCGGGAGCCTGCGGAGGCGTCGTAACGGTCCAGAATCCATCCGCCTGTTTCTCCATGTCCATCTTAGGACCGCTCCAGAAATTTACCTTTACCTTGGTGGCGTCCGGAGCTTTGATCCTTACCTGCACCCGCGAATCGCTGTCGACGCGGGGATATTGCGCATCCAGAACGTTGGTACTGGCGGGCTGAAAGTTGCCCTCCTGCGCATAGCAGAGACTTGCGACCATCAATCCAACCATTCCAACCAGTTTCATCTTCATCTGTGTCACTCCTCGTATAGCAATCCCGTCCGCGATTTTCTCCGCGGGATGTGCTCGTTTCCCGGCCTGTTAAGCCATGCGAATACTACAGGCTGCGAATCTGCTCGGGGAAGCTGCATTTTTCCGGCCATTACATCGATTTATTAGATATATTTGCGGGGGACGAAAACGGTCGCTTTCACGCGTTCCCGGCTGTCCAAACCAGGCTGGCCGGTTTCGCTTGTCGCGCCAGAAAGCGCCTCTGTATAGTGGAATCGTTTACAGAAAGGGATGCTGAGGAGTATGCGAAAACTTTTTGGCCTGTTGGCTATATCGTTCGCTTGCCTTGCTTGGTCCCCGCACATTTTTGCGCAGGCCCAGACCGAGGTGCCTCCCGTAGTTCCCGGCGCCAAGCCCGTCACGGTCGACCGCATCAAGGTCCACGGAAAAGCCCTCGAAGGCAATCTTGAAGGAGATGCCGCAGATCGCGACGTGCTCGTTTTTTTGCCGCCTGGCTATCAAAAAGAAAAAAGTCGACGCTATCCAGTGGTTTATGCGCTGCACGGCTACTCGATAGGCGCCGAGCAGTGGAGCCACGAAATCCACGTTCCTCAGACCATCGAAGGCGCTTTTGCCCAGGGCGCTCGAGAAATGATCGTCGTGCTGCCGGATTCGAAAACGCTCCACAACGGATCAATGTACGCGAGTTCCGTAACCACCGGCGATTTTGAGAAATTTATTTCGCAGGAGCTGGTCCCCTACATCGACGCGCATTACCACACCTTGCCGAACCGCGCCAGTCGCGGCCTGGTTGGGCACTCCATGGGAGGCTACGGCGCATCGCGCATCGGCATGAAACATCCCGATGTCTTCGGTAGTCTATACATCATGAGCCCCTGCTGCATGTCGCCTCAGACTGCGGCGCTCGCAAACAAAGACGTCGCGGCCAAAGTTGAAGCAGTAAAATCGCCCGCAGAATCAGCAAGCCTGCCGTTTATTCCACGGGTCTATCTGGCCATGGCGGCTGCGTTCTCGCCCGATCCTAAAAATCCACCGCTGTATTTTGATCTGCCGGTCGAGAACGGCGAGTCGCAGCCGGAGATCGCCGCCAAGTGGGCAGCCAACGCGCCGCTGGCCTTCATCGACCAGTACATCGGCAATTTACGGCAGTACCACGCCATCGCAATCGATGTAGGCGATCAGGATGGCTTGCGCTTTGACACGATCAAGCTGCATAACATTCTCGACACCTACAGCATCGCAAATAGTTTTGAGATCTATCACGGCACGCACACCAGCGTCGTCGCAGATAGGTTCCAGAATCATGTCATGCCGTTTTTCAGCAAGAACCTGTGCTTTCAGGCCAGCTGCCAGTAGGCACGCATCAGCAGGAGATTTCCAATGATCAATCGTTCGCGTCGCAATTTTCTCAAGACCAGCGCCGGCGCTGCCGGCCTGACTCTCATCGGCCAATCGGCTCTCACTAAGGCTCTGTACGCGGATACTTCCGAGCACCCCGTCGGAAAGCTCGAACCGTTCCCACTAAGCTCCGTGCGCCTGACCGCCGGAATCTTCAAGGAGCAGGAGGAGCTGAACTCGCGTTATCTCGATTCGCTCACTGCAGATCGGCTGCTGCACACGTTCCGCCTCACCTCTGGCATCACATCCACTGCCGCTCCATACAGAGGCTGGGAAGATCCGACATGTGAATTGCGCGGCCACTTCGCCGGCGGACACTATTTGTCGGCCGTGGCGCTTGCCTCAGCAGGATCAGGCAACACTGACCTGAAGAACCGTGGCAATGAAATGATTGCCGGGCTCGATGCCTGCCAGAAGAAGAATCCGTCAGGATACCTGAGCGCATATCCTACCGATCTTTTCGAGCATCTGGCCGAGGGGAAGCCCGTGTGGGCGCCCTTTTACACCTATCACAAGATCATGGCTGGCCTGCTCGATATGTACACGCTGACCGGCAACACTGACGCCCTGCGAGTTGCCGAAGGCATGGCGCGGTGGGTGGGCGAGTACTTCACCGGAATCAGCAACGATCAGCGCCAGCGCATGTTGCGCGTTGAGTACGGCGGTATGAATGAAGTTCTAGTGAACCTCGCTGCCGTTACAAAGAAGGATCGCTATCTGTCTACAGCACATCTGTTTGAGCAACCTAACTTCCTCGATCCTCTCGCCAGCCGCCGCGATGAGCTGACTGGATTGCACGCCAACACACACGTTCCCAAAATTATTGGCGCGGCGCGCATGTATGAGGTTACGGGCGATCGCCGCTATCAGCAGATCGCCGAGTACTTCCTTGAAGAAGTGCTTACCGCGCGCAACTACGTCATTGGCAATACGAGTCTCGACGAACACTGGAAGACGCCCGAAGGTCACCTGGAAGGAACACTGGCCTGGACCAATGCCGAGTGCTGCGTGGCCTACAACCTGATGAAGCTTCAACGCCTGGTTTTCGGCTGGACAGCGGATGCGCGCTGGATGGATGAGTATGAGCGTGCATTGTTCAACTGCAGACTTGGTACGCAGGACGCGCAAGGCATGAAGCAGTACTTCTTCCCGCTGGCAGCCGGATACTGGCGTGCATACCACTCGCCGGAAGAGTCGTTCTGGTGCTGCACTGGAACCGGTGTCGAAGAGTTCGCCAAATTTGCAGACACGATTTACTTCCGCCGTGACAGCGACGTATATGTGAATCAGTTCATCGCATCCACGCTCGATTGGAAAGAGGAAGGCTTCGGCATCGAGCAAGTCACCAAGTTTCCTGAAGAGCAGGGAACAACTCTCAAAATCAAATCCACGCGTCCCGGCGTCCGCACCATCCACGTGCGCATTCCTGGCTGGACGAAAGATGCCGAAATCAAAATCAACGGTCACTCGCTTGAGGCCGTTGCCGATCCTGGCTCCTATCTGGCTATCAAGAGGGCGTGGAAAGACGGCGATACCATCAGCGTCAGCCTGCCGATGACTCTGCGTCAGGAGCCCCTGCTTGGTGATGAGTCCGTCACCGCTGCGCTCTATGGCCCGCTGGTGCTGGCGGCAGATTTGGGAGCGGGACCTGCGGATGGCCCGATGAAAATCATTCACGGCCGTCCTACCACTCCCGGAAAAGAACTGCCGCCGCCCGATGCTCTGCCGAAGATTGCTGCGGGGCCCGACGTAAAAACCGATCAGTGGGTTCAGACTGATTCGAAATCCGACATGCGCTTCAGCGTGGCCGGAGAAGGAAAAAAGTACGACGTAATGCCGATGTACCGTATCCGCGATCAGAAGTATTCGGTCTATTGGCAATCGCCAAAGAAGGGCGCCTAGTCAAAGTTGCGCCGGCCCGTGGTTCGTCTGAACCCGAGCCGGCGCAATCGTTCTTCATTTCTGGTACGCGGATGAAACTCAAGGTCCCCTTTCAAGCGTCTTGAAGAATATCTCCACCAGTGCTCTTTCCCCAGTGAAAGGTACAGTCATGATGCGATCCGGATCGCTTTATTTTGCTTTGACACTTGCGTGCGCAGTTGCAGCGGCGCAGTCCGACACATGTAAAGACCTGACCAGCCTCAAGGTTGACGGCGTTGAGATTACAAATGCCGTGCTCGTACCGGATGGCGCCCAAATACCGGGACCGGGAGGCAGCCTTGCTGCAAAACTGCCGGCCCACTGCCGTGTCGACGGCGTGATGCATCGCCGCAAGGGCGTTGGCGGCCAGGAGTTTGGAATCGGGTTTCAGTTGTCGTTGCCTGAAGCAGCGGCCTGGAACGGGGACTTGATGATGCAGGGCGGCGGCGGGGGAAACGGCGTCATCAGCTATCCCGCTGGGGCCCAATACGCCGGGCGAAGGTCGGGCCTGGCTCGCGGGTTTGCTGTCGTCAGCACAGATACTGGACACAAAGCGAAGAGCGGTGCATTTGATTTCAGCTTTCAAAAAGATCAACAGGCCGCTCTTGATTTTGCGTATCAGGCCAACGCTGAAGTTGCAGAGCTCGCCAAGCAGATCATCGCGCGCTATTACGCAAAACCCGCTTCGTATTCTTACTTCGTGGGCTGCTCCACCGGTGGCCGCGAGGGCATGATTCTTTCGCAGCGCTTTCCAACCGAGTTCAACGGAATTGTCTCGGGCGATCCAGCCATGCGCACCGGACTTTCAAATCTCGCCATCAGCAAGTGGATTCCGGTGGCCTATAACCAGGCTGCTCCGAAAGTCGAGTCAGGGAAACCGCAAATCGACAAGCTGCTCAGCGATGCCGATCGCAAGCTCTTCATGGATTCGCTACTGAAAAAGTGTGACGCTCGCGATGGCGTGGCCGACGGTATGATTTTCGATCCAATGGGCTGCGACTTCGATCCCAATGAGATTGCCTGCAAGCCCGGTCAGACCGAGTCCTGTATTTCACCCGCCGTAGCCGCTGCTGTTAAAAAAGCATTCTCCGGCCCGAAAAACGCATACGGCACGCAGGTGTATCCAGGCTTTCTGTACGACTCCGGCATCGCCCTCGCTGGGCCAGTTCCCGGCCTGCTCGCCATGCACTCTGGCGGCATATTCGGCGCCTATCCCACCACGACAGAAATAGACGTCGACAAGGAAGCGCTGAACGCCTCAGATCCCCTGGTCGAACCTGCGTCGACAAATCTGTCTACCTTCTCCGGCAACGGCGGCAAGCTCATCTTCTTCCATGGCGATAGCGATCCGTGGTTCTCGCCGCTCGACACGCTGCGCTATTACCAGTCCCTTGCCCCCTCCAACGGTGGCGCAGATAAAGTAGCGCAATGGAGCCGCATCTTTCTGGTGCCGGGCATGACGCACTGTGCCGGTGGTCCATCCCTCGATCAGTTCGACATGTTGGGCGCAATAGTCAACTGGGTCGAAAAGGGAATCGCACCCGATTCCGTGACCGCGACGGGCAAGGCGTTCCCCGGACGAAGCCGTCCCCTGTGTGCCTATCCCGCCCACGCCCAATACGTGGGAAGCGGAAACACTGAAGACGCCGCGAATTTCCGCTGCCAGTAAAGGAGTCCTGTTGAGCGTTACGACGAGTTTCAAATCTACGATCTCGAAATATTTTTTTCTCGCGATAGCCGCATTCCTGCTGACGTCGAATCCGGGCGCGTTTGCGCAGCCAACACCCGGCGCGGCTCCCGGGCCGTTTCCCGGTCTTCCGTCCATTCCGAAAGAGCCGCCATTTGTTGCCACCATCTTCGGCGACAACATGGTGCTGCAGCGCGGCAAGCCGAATTCCATCTGGGGATTTTCTGATCCCGGCGACACGGTTCGCGTTGAGATTGGCGACAAATCCGCAACCGGCACCGCAGGCCCCGATCGCCGCTGGCAGGTAAAGATTGATCCACCCGCGCCAGGCGGCCCTTACACCGTCAAAATCAGCGGCAAGCAAACCGTTGAACTGCACAACGTGCTCGTGGGCGACGTGTGGCTCTGCGGCGGCCAGTCAAACATGGGCCTGTCGCTCCGTTCCGTCAATAACGCTGAAGAAGAAATCAAGGCGGCAAACTATCCTGAGATTCGTTTCTTCGAAGTGTTTGGTCACTCCACCTATCACCACAACGACCTCATCGGTGGCAACTGGAACACGGTCTCGCCTGAAACGGCTGCGCGTGTATCCGCGGTCGGCTACTTCTTTGCGCGCAAGGTTCAGCAGGAGATCCACATCCCCATCGGCCTGGTTGTCGACGCTGTCGGCGGTACGCCTGCGGAGTCATGGACCAGCGCCGATTCACTTCGTAAACTGCACGACTTCGATGTACCACTTGCGGAGCTTGACCGGCTCGCCGCGGAGAACGGTCCCGAGTACGGCAACTACATCATGCACTGGTACGACCGTTACGACATCGGCATGAAAGGCAACTGGGCCGCGCCCACGCTGGACGATTCCGACTGGAAGCCGGTCACCATTCCCGGTGGATTCGCCGAACTTGGCGTGCCCGATACACCGGCGCTCGCTTACTTCCGCAAAGAAATTGATCTGCCCGATCCGCTTCCGCCGGGCCGCGCCATGATGTTCCTCGGCTCCATCGAGCGCATGGACACTGTCTACGTTAACGGCAGTTCCGTCGGCGGCAGCTCGTGGGTCGAAAATCCGCGCGTCTACTTTATGCGCCCCGGCATGTTGAAGTCCGGCAAGAACATCATTACGATTCGTGTTTTCAAAACCAAGCCCGATGGCGGATTCCTCGGCAAGCCTGAAGAGCTGCACCTTGTGCTCGGCGACCGCTCAAGCATTCCGCTGGCTGGTCAATGGAAGGGCAAGATCAGCGTCGATGCGCGTCCTCCGCAGCCGCTGCCCATCGCCTGGGAAAATTGGCCGGTCATGCCTGCGGTGCTCTATCAGGGAATGCTCGAGCCAATCGCGCCGCTCTCCATTGCCGGAGCCATGTGGTACCAGGGCGAGCAGAACTCGCCGCGCGGCTACCAATACCGCAAGATTCTTCCGGCCATGATCGCCGACTGGCGCAAGCTGTTCGCGCAGGGAGATTTCCCCTTTTACATCGTTCAACTGCCTGCGTTCAAGCATCGCAATGCCACACCAGTCGACGGCGACGAGTGGACTGAAACTCGCGAGTCGCAGGCCATCGTAGCCGCGACGGTTCCCAATACTTGCCTCGCCGTCACTATCGACACAGGCGACCCGGACAATATTCACGCCAAGGAAAAGCTGCCGGTGGGTGATCGCGTTGCCGCATGTGCGCTGGCCGGGTACTACGGCAAAAAAGTTGCGTATGCCGGACCAACACTCAAATCGATTGACCGGCTCCCCAACTCCATCCGCATCCACTTCAATCACGCCGATGGCGGACTGGTGGCAAAGGGAGACAAGCTCGGAGAGTTTTCTGTGGCCGGCGACGACCACAAATGGTATTGGGCCGACGCCCGCATTGAAGGCGACACGATTGTGGTTTCGTCGTCATCGGTACCGCATCCCAAAGAGGTGCGTTACGCATGGCAGTCGAACCCGTTGGCAACGCTCTATAACGGCGCAGGCTTACCGGCCACACCCTTCCGCTCAGACAGCTGGCCCGAACTGACAGAAAGCGCAATACCGTACTGAAACGGCATATGGCCCAGATCCGAGACATAGGGCACCCCGCAAGATGAGGGCTTCATACAACAACTGCATGGAGCATTTCTGATGGCAATTTTCGATTCTGACGAGCCGAAAGATGGCGAGTTTGAAGGGAAAAAGAAGATCGAGGAGCCGGATGAGCAGGACAAGCGGAACTTTCGAGCGTTTGTTGTTGTTCTGCTTCTTGAGCTGCCTCTTATCATCTTCCCATTTTTTAGTGAAAGACCTGAATTCTCGATCGGGATCGGCATGTGTGCAGTGGCGAACGTCATGGCATTCTTGAAGTGTGGAGAGCTTTGGAAGCGCACCTGGTTCTGGATCGTTGTCGTGCTTATCCAGGGCTCTAGTGCGGCGTTGGCAGTTTTCGCTCATTGGCCAAGGGTGATTGTGACCAGGCTCACTCTTCTGCCAATAGGAATCGGATACTACTTGCTCACCGTCGGAATCGTAACCTTTCTCGACAAGTTCATATTCAAGTCGAATGCCCTAGGTGAGGAGTGATTACGAGGGCACCGAGCACCTGTTCACCGGGAAAAAACGTGATGCTGAATCAGAATTTTGCGCACCATTTAGGGCAGATATGCTTGAAGGTTCAGCGGCGACCTTCACAATTTCACAAAAAGCATGTGCCCGTTTTTGAGGCATTCGAGTGTGCATTTAACTACACTCCGGCGGCACCCAAAATGGTCCACAACACGCAATTCAGTTCACTTTTCTTTTGAGGACGACTGACACGAATTAGGAATCGCGCTTCAGCCTTGAAAAGGCTCACCGGCTTATCATCTGGCCGGGATTCTCTCTCCACCTATTGATGGAGCGCGCACTCACTCCAATGACTCAAGACACAATACCAGGGAGCTCGTACTCTAAGGATGTCTCCCGTTCTAGTTCAAGTTTGACTTCGGGTGGCGCCCTTGAGTAAGGCGCCACCCATTTTCCTTTTCAGACCTGTTTCGACTCGCGGCTAACGGCTCAGGACGACATACTTACGACCTGCATACAACCGGAAACCTGCGCTTTGATCTGCCACTATCTGCAGGGGCATCGGCCGCTGTAAGCCGGCATCGTTCGCAGATGAAACAGTGAATACATCGTGCGCGCCCAGGTCGGTCACAACAAACTTGTCGCCTGCAGTAAAGCCCAAACCGTAGGCCCCGGCTGCAAGGCTATGGCCGCCGATCTTGATCGGAACTTCCGTGATCAAATACGCCTGATACTTGGCTGCAATTCCAGTTGAATATCCGCTGGTGTCAACCAGGCTCGCCAGCACGTAAAAATTGTCGGCAAACTTGATGCCACCCGAGTTGCGCTGCTGCGTCGATGCAACCTGTCCACGATAGAAGACGGTAGCGGGCAAAAGCTTCTGCATATCCGCAGGCTTCAAAACCGTTGCGCTTCCCTGAGCGAAAGCGTTCATTGACGCAGCCGACATGGCCGCGGTCAGCACGAAACATGCGAGAAATTTAAATCCTTGCCTCAATTTCATCTTCAATCCTCCTGTTGCGATTTACCCAAGAAGTATATCGCCCTCCGCATAACTCATGCAGGGCAATACAGGCTCACAACGAACCATGGCCTCGAAGCAATATTGATCTCAGATGAATGTTACAGACAAGCTACCGCTGCCGGGCTAACTCACCCGTGGAAAGAAATGCCGTTCCTGACACGCTCATGCCCGATGCCAGCTGGTCGCGAACCTTCTCCGGATCGGCCCCAACTTTGGCCACGGCTTCTTTCAAGATCCGCAATGCCGACACGATTCTGGTCCCCTGCGGAAGCCGGAAGATCCACGGCACGTTAACTTCGGTAAGTGTCTTGTCGTCGCTCAATGCCAGCACCGGAACAAAAGCCTTGAGCGCAAGCTGTTCGGCAAGATGACTCGAGTTGCGATCAAGCGCAACCACAGCAATCGCATGATCATCCATTAACGCGTGAACTAGTTGCGTTGAAGCTGCTCCCCAGTTCTGCTCGCTGTCGACAGGCAATAAAATCCACTGTTTCCCTGACTCGAAGCGCTCGCGGAGTTGAGCCACAATTTCAGCTGACTGCGCAATCGCCGCCGCATGTGGTCCAAAGAGGACAACGTGAACCGGACCCGATTGTAGACTCGCCGTGCGCGGCCCAGCAAAAACGACAGGTTCCTCGCCGATGCTTGCGTAGGGCTTTGCCGCCGCAACAGGCTTTTTGTCGAACGTCGCTGGCCGGTAGGTGATCTCACCGTTGTGCACCGTGGCAAGATACATGGGCGCCACATTCTTCTGGTTTGGATCCATCACCATGTGTCCCGTCACGCCGTCGTACTCTTCAATATCCGCCAAAGCGTCGTGAATGCGCGCGCGGTTCAAACCGGCTTTGCAGATTGAGTCGAGCAGCGCATTCATCGCGTCAAAAGCGAGCGAAGCAAACTGCTCTGGCTTCTCATGGAAGCGATCTTCGAACCGGCGATTGAAATCGAGCCAGGGAGGATCCTTGCGCGAAGGGTCATACGGAAACACTGCTTCAAATCCTTCCGCAGCAGCGCCGGCTTCGCCAAGAAACTCTGGCCCCAGCGTGCGGTAGGAACCAAAGACGCGCTGCTTCATGCCGAGTGCGCGCATCTGCTTTAAGATCCGGGCTGCAGGAATCTCGTCCGCCCAAAGAACCACTGCGTCGGCGCGTGAATCCTGAATCACTTGCAGCTGGTGCGAAAAATCCTGATCGCCCGGCAAAAACTTTTGCTCAATCACCACCGGATGCCCGAGGCGCCGCGACGCATCACGGAACTTCGCAACGCCAAAGCGCCCGTAACGATTGTTCACGCGCAAAAGAGCAACACGCTTCAGGCTAAGCTCAGTAAAAATGCGGCGTGCAACCACGTAGCTTTGAACACGGTCATCCTGCAGATCGGTAAAGTACCAGGGAATATATGTTTCAGGAATCGTTGGATCGGTCGAGGCGGAATTGACGATCGGAATTTCTGCCTTGAGCGCAACGCGAAGAATAATGTGCGTTGACTCTGAACTGATGGAACCAAAGATCGCCCAATCCTCATCGTCGTAGATCATTTTCACGGCTTCATCGGACGAAGAGCCCCATATCTGCGGATCGGTCGGCCGATCATCGCCGTAGACCGCGTTGGCCTGCCAGTTATCGTAGTCGTTGTGGAGCATCAGGCGGAACGGCTTACCCCCATAACCGCCGCGCGCATTCGCCTCTTCCAGCGCTAATTGCGCGCCATGCAACATGCGAAGTCCGAACAACGAATCGGGGTTGTGCTCAATTGGACCGAAGAAGCCAATGCGCACTTCAGTCAGATTCTTCGGCTCCGGCAAATCTCTTCCGGCTCCCAGATAAATGTTAGGAGATATGTAGTTCAGATCGTAGGGCGTGGCAAATTTGGAATAAGGGCGCAGATCATCAGGCTCGTTTGCGTAGGGTTTTACGGTGCGGTCCCGCGGCGGACCCGGCGGATGCGCTCCACACTCGCATACATGCGCGTCCCCATTTTTGCTCGCATGTGTGGGTTTAGGCGCAGCTTGTCCATTGGCCCGCAATGCAAAGCCCACAGCAAGCCAACAAGCCGCAATCAGCAAGAGTCGCTTCTGCATTTCAGCTACTCCTTGTCGGTTGCCTTCTCCGTACGGAACATCGCGATTGCTTCAATCTCAATCAGCAATTCGGGACGGCACAGAATCGCCTGAATTCCGGTTGAGGCAGGCAGCGGATCGAGTCCCTGTTCTTTGTAAAACGCCGTGCGCTCTTCGTTAAACGCATCGTAGTCGCGCTCAATGTCGCGCAAATAGCACGTCGTCCGAACGATGTCGTGCCAGGTGCACCCCTCGCTTTCAAGCAGGCCAGTGATGTTCACCAGCGTCCGCCTCATCTGCGCGCGGAAATCGCCGACATGAACACTCACTCCCTGCTCATCGATGGAGGCTGTACCTGAAATCAGCAAAATGGTAACGCCGTTCAAGTCAATTCGCATCCCACGCGAAAACGAACTGGGCTTTGCATAGGCAAACGCCTCGTTCAGAATTGAGTGGTTAGTAACCGCGCGCTTCTTGATTGGTGCGTGTGAAATTGTATCCAGAATTTCTGCAAATGCGCTCATGGTAGTAGTTCCTTTCGTTCCTTAACTTCTTAATGTTGACGAATTCCGTGGCTTAGTCCTTTGGCGGTTGCAACCCATATGTCATCGGCCTGGAAATCGATTCCTAGAATGTAGTTATGCGCCGGTGCGGTGCTAACTGCTACGCGCGTTACATGACCTTTTGCGTCGCGCACTGTCATTTCAGGCTTACCGTTAGCAAGTGCGGGACGATACACAGCCCAGTTGGCGCCGTCGTAGTAGGCCAGACCCTTATCCGTGCAGAACCAGGCGCGATTTGCGTCTACGCCTTTTACTGAGTTGGTAAAGTTCGATGGCAGCCCGCTGTCCTTGGTCAGAAAATTGTGCCAGTAGCGGCCGTCATAACGGCTGTCGCCGAAATAGGTAGATGCCCACAAAATGTTGTCAACGTAGCTGACCGATGAGACGATTTCGTGAATCAGTCCCTGGTCCTTAAAAAGCACCATCTCTGTTTCGCCATCGGGATCTTCGTATTTGTCCCAGCGCCCCGTGGCCTGCGTATACTCAAGTACTCCGCTGCCCCACACGCCGAAATAGACCTTCGTCGGTGTCGCTGACACTCCGTAGACCCAGATCTCGATCATCGGCGTGTTGCGTTCGTTGTAAAGCGTCCATTGGCCGGTGCGCAAATCCAGCCGGCATGCGCCTGCGGCAGTCGCCACCCACACGTTCTCGCCTTCGACGGAAACTCCGTAAACGACGTCGTTGCTCAAGCCCGAATTCATTTGCGTGTATGTATCAATCCGTCCCGCGGAGATGCGGCTCAAACCGCCCATGGTGCCGGCCCAAACATCGCCGGTACGTTTATCGAGTGCCAATGACAACACCGCGCGATGAGCCAGTCCATCTTTCGTTGTGTAGGTCTTCCACGCGTGATTTTCGTAGACCGCCAATCCGTTCTCGGTTCCTGCCCAGATGCGATCTCCGTCAACAAGCACGCTGTAGACGTGGTTGTCAGGCAGGCCATTCGCAGTTGTGAAATTCTCAAAGCGAAATAGCGGCATCCTGGGTAACTCTTCATTCTGCTTCGAGGCAGATGCAGGATGTGTCTTTGTCGCGACTGCCGGTGTCGCAGCCTTTTGTCCGACGACGAAAGCAGGCAACGAAATCGCGCCTGCAGTCGCCAGCAGCGCAATCATCCAAACTATTTTCCTATCGCCTCTCATCATCGCGTCCTCAGGTATTCGACCAGGTCGTTCAGTTCATCTTTGGTAAGGTCGTTCGTGCGGCCATGCTTGTCTGCAGGGTTGAAAATGGTCCAAATCTCTTCCATGGTGCGCGCCGAGCCATCATGTAGATACGGCGCAGTCATCGCGACATTCGCGAGTTGGGGCGTGTCAAGAAGGCCCGATTGGTCGGTCGACTTTCTAGTGCCCACATCAAACGACTTCTGGCTTGTGCCTTTGGGGCCGCTGTGGCAGTAGGAACATTGGTTCTCAACCGTGATCGGTTTCCCAAATCTATCGACTGAGCGCTCGAAGATTGCCTTGCCTCGCTCCTGCGCCGCGGTTAGTTCGCCGTTTGGCAAGCGCCAACGGTTGGGCCGAAGTCGCATGGTGCGGACGTAAACGGTGAGATCCGAAAGCGTGAGATCGTCATAATTCTCAGACCGCCAGAAATATTTCTCGGTGCGTGGTCCGCATTCGGTAGGAATATTCGGATTGCCGCCATTCCATTTGAACGGCTCGGTGCCGCGGAGATCCTCAAGCAGCCGGTTGTCCACGATATCGATTCCAAATCCGTCCGGTTCAAGATCCCAGGTCAGTCCGTCGAATGTGGAGTCGATATGGCAGCTTGCACAACCGATCTGGCCCTGGAAGGAATAGTGCGCCGAATAAAAAGTTTGCTCGCCGCGGCGCAATACATTCACTGGCTCTTGTCTGTTCAGCTCAACGGTCGAGGTGACCCTTAAGGTGTTTGTGTCGATAACACTGATCGTGTCATCCAGGCGGTTGGCCACAAGAAGTCTGCGGCCATCGGCGCTCAGCGCAAGTCCACGCGGATTATGTCCCACAGGAATGCGGGCTATCACATAATTTGAACTTGCTGAAAGATCAGCAGCGTACGAACCCGATGCAGGACGCGGACGCGCATTCACAAAGTTAAGCAGGCGCCGCACATCAATGGCTAGCACTGCTTCCGATCCACCCAAAGTGACATACATGCGCGAAGTATCAGACGAGATAGCCACAGCGAAAGGCTGCGATGCATAGCGATCCAGTTCGTCGAGCGGCACTTCGACCTGCTTGCCGACCGCAGGGCCGAAGAGCGTGAGGGTATAGGCGAATGCGCCGCCGTGTTCCAGATGCGCGAGCGGCACAAGATTCTTCGGGTGATACTGCGCGACAACTCCGAGGCGTCCGTCACGAGAAAATGCCAGGTGAAAAACTCCGGCGATTGAATGCAGAGGAATGCGATCGGTCACTGTCGCACGTTTCGCGTCAATTACTGTGAGTTCCGATTCCGGCGCGGTGCGGTTCTCGAGTCCGGCGCGGCGAGACGATGGATTGGGGTAAATGTGAGTCGCGTATATTTTGCTGCCATCTGGAGCGAGCGTCAGATAGCTGACGCCACGTCCCCCGGCAAGACGCTTCTCTTCTTCACCGGTCTGTGCATTCAAAACAGCGACATCATCTGAGACGCGGTTAGCGACGAAGAGGTGCGAAGCATTCGGATCGGCCACAATACCAGAAGGTTCCGCGCCAACGTGCCAGGTGGCTACAACATTTAATGCGCTGGTGTCGATCACCGAGACAGTGTCGTCCCATGAATTAGTCACATAGAGTCGGTCGCCCTTGGACGAGAGCGCGATGCCGCGGGGAACACCGCCCACGACAATGTTCTTGACCAACGCGAAGCTTGCTGCGTCAAGCACGCGCACTTGCTGACTTTGCTGGCATAACACGTACAGCCTTGAACCATCCGGCGAGAACAGCAGTTCAAGCGGCGACGCATAATTGACGAACTCTTCGTTTGTGGAACCTCTCTCGGCCTGCGCTGGACGAATCACCATGGGCAACACAATTCCGAGCAGCAGTGCGCCGCTTCCCGCCAATGCGGCAGCGAAGACGCGCCGCCATCCGTAATTGGTTAGAAGCGCGGTCACTTCGGCTCCTCTACGTTGATCACGCGATCAAGCGCCGGCTTCTCGACGATTTGTACGCGTCCGTCGGGCCAGTGAATTGTGATCTTGTCGACAGTTCCAACAGCGCCGAGACCAAAGTGCACGCGCACGTCGTCCTGGGAGAGATAGCCCGTGGCCGCAACGCGTTCCGCACTCCAGCGCTTGTCGCCGGCCGTCACTTCCAAGCGGGCGCCAATGCCATCGCGATTGCTTTTTGAGCCCACGAGCTTAACGGCAATCCAGTGGCCAGTATCGGCGGAGATATTGTGCAGCAACGTGCCCGACGCGCCAAGATTTACGAGATACGCGTCAACTTTGCCGTCGTTGTCGTAATCCGCAAAGCACGCGCCGCGGGCCACGGTGCGAACGCTCAGCACGTTGCCGGCTTGTTCTGAAACATCTTCAAACTTGCCCTTGCCGAGCCCACGAAACAGCGTGTGTTCCTGTGGGATCAGGTGAATCAATCCGCCGTGAAAAATAAGAATGTCAGGGTTGCCATCGTTGTCGAAATCGTAAACGCCCGTTCCCCAACTCACATACTGCGCGTTCGCCTGGGAGATCCCGTTTGCAGCGCCGCCATCTTCAAAGCCCTGGCTGCCGGTGTTGTGGAGAAAGCGATTGTAGTGGCCGTCTGTCACCCACAGGTCCAGAACACCCCGGCCTTCGAAATCCGTAAACACGGGACCCATCGATGAAGTTGCTTCGCCATTTTGCCCGAACGCTGTGCCGGTGTCGTTGGCAATTTCTTCAAACGTTCCGTCATGCTTGTTGTGAAAGAGAAAGTTCTCCGTGCGATCGTTGGCGACGTAGATATCGTCCCAGCCATCGTTATCAAAATCCGCAGCGGTCACGCCCATGGTGCGGCCAACAAAGGCGCTTATTCCCGACTTCTCTGACTCGTCGGTAAACGTTCCATTGCAATTGTTGTGGAACAGTATGTTGGTTTCGCCGGCGTAATCGAGCGGACCCGGATAATTGTCAGCAGCGTAGAAATTCCGATACTTAGGATCGAACTTGACGTATCGGCCTACAAACAGATCGGTGCAGCCGTCTTTGTCGTAGTCGAGCCACGTAGAACTGATCGACCAGCCATTGACCTTGATGCCGGCCCTTGCGGTCACGTCGGTAAAGTGTCCATTGCCGTCGTTGTGGTAAAGAACAACTTTTCCGTAGCCCGTTACAAGCAGATCTTCAAAACCGTCGTTGTCATAATCCGCCGCCGCAACCGCAACCGCGTACATGTCCGGATTCAGGCCCGCCTGCTCGGTTACGTCGGTAAAGTGCCCATTGCCGTCGTTGCGATAAAGATGGTTATGCGGCAGAGGATTCGGCTTATCTTTTAGCGCATATGGATGCATCGCATCGTCAAGCGGCCGGCCGTTGACGACGTAGAGCGATGGAAGCCCCGAGTTGTTGTAATCAATCCAGACGCATCCTGCGCCGGTGCCTTCGAGCAGCGAGCCGAGCTGGCGCGACCCAAAACTATGCGTAAAGCGAATGCCGGCCTTGTCGCTCGCGTCTTCAAAGCGAATCTTCCCCGAAGTAGCTGTAACGGCAGCGGCAGGCGCTGCGTGATTATCGGTTGCCGGCGAAGCTTGTGGTGCGGTCTGCGCAGTAAGTCCGCAGGCAGTTGAGACGATACCGAAAAGAACGCATGATCGAATGGTCATCTCACTGACCTCCTCGCGCGGGACTCAGAATCTTTTTCAAATCAGTCAGATCGGTTGGCGTGGTCGAGCGCATCAGCACGGCCGGCACACGGTTTTCCGATCCGCGTTCCGGCCCTGCATGGCAACCAACGCAGTAACGCTGCTCTCCGCCGCGAGCCCAGAACCAGCCATGCTCTTGACGAAGAACGACGCCCTTCTTATCGAGAAGAGAAAATCGAATTGGCCTGTCGCCCGGAACGCGCACATAGAACGAGCCATCCTGTTCCACTGGTGCTTTACCGGCAACAACTGCGCGCCCGTTCGCGTCCTGCACTTCCACTCGCACTTGCGCCGGTGTCTCGCGCAGCGTGCCGTCGCGCGAGAGGCGTGCATCCAGGGCCAGCAGGTTTGCGTAGTTCCACGGATGCAGTCCTGAAGGATGACGATTGGGTCGCGCGCGTGTGGCCACAAGAACCGGATCAACTAGATCCGCACCTGCAACTGCTAGCACTGGCACAATTTTCGCGACCTGCGTACTCGACACCGGTTGAGGATTCCAAAGACTCATTGCGTAGTGCGCCTGGCCCCCCTGCCTCGTACTCAGGAGCCATGAACCCGCTGCCGTCTCCGCCACTGGTCCCGCAAACTGCGCAGCCGGCGCAGCTATTTGAGATTCATGCCCAAGCGGAGAACTGAATCTTCCAAGCTCGGAACCATGTGTGAAGACAACATCGCCTGACGCCAACTGCCGCGCTCCCCAGCGCGCGCGACCATGATCGCAGCGATACGACTCCACGCCCGAGCCATCGGCATACACGAGATAAATTTCAGGTATGGCTGCGGAGCCATAGGGAAAGGCAGCTTCAAATAAGATACGGCCGTCGCGCAAAACACCGGTCGGGAACGCATTGCCGCGTATGTAGGTCAGCGGTGTAATACCGGGTCCTGCCGTTGGATTCAACGCCGGCGCTTCCTGCTGTCGCACATCTTCGGCTGATTGCAATTCGAACCCATTGGGCGTCCGTTGCGCCCACACCAGTCGGCCACCGGGCAGGTAAAGTGGGCGCACTGCATCTGTCTTCGCCGCAACCACGCTACGCACTTTGCGGTCCTGCAGATTCACTTCCCATATCTGCCATGGATCGCCCGCGTCCTTTTTTCCGGCAAACATCACCCACAAGCCGTCAAACGAGACGTCGGCGTCTGCTGAAGCTGCAAACTCCGGCACCAGCGGCGCAGATTTGCCGTTGTGTACCAGCAGCAACCGGGCTCCACCTGGGAAGCGCTCTTCGCCACGCAATTCAGCAAGCTGTTTGTAAATTGGAGCGGCAGTCACAATGTAGTCGCCGAAGTCTGCGCCCGCGGCTACCTTACTTTGTTCCGCAAGAGCACCCACCGGCTGCAGTGCCGACAATGCGATAGCAATCATCACTGCCCGGGATATGCTATTCACCCAACAGCCTCCATGGCATGCAAGGCGGCGGAATCAACCACATCAAAACATCGTTTGCGCAGCGCAACCCATGGTTCAAGGTCCGCCATCATCGAATCGAAAGCTGCAAAGTCCAGCGACTGCTCGCCGTCACTCATGGCGTTATCGGGATCTGGATGCACTTCAACGATCAGTCCATCAGCGCCGGCCGCGATCCCGATGCGCGCCAGCATCGGAACCAAATGGCGATCTCCACAAGCATGACTGGGATCTGCAATCACCGGCAGATGCGTTATCTGCTTAAGAAGAGCAATTCCGGCCGCATCGAAAGTGTTGCGAAGAGTCGTATCAAACGTGCGGATGCCGCGCTCGCAAAGAATGACGTTCTTATTTCCGTTGTCGAGAACGAACTGCGCCGAGCGCAATAAGTCGGCAATAGTCGCCACCAGTCCGCGCTTCAGCAAGATCGGCCGGCCAGAAAGTGCCGCAGCTTCCAAGAGCGAGAAATTCTCCATGCTGCGCGAGCCGATCTGCAATATATCTGCGTATTCGGCCACCAGCAAAACGTCCTCTGGCGACATCACCTCGGTCACGATTGCCAGACCAGTTTCTCTGCGTGCGCGCGCCAGCAGGCGCAGAGCTTCGCGGCCCAGTCCTTGAAATGAATAAGGGGAACTGCGGGGCTTGAACGCTCCTCCGCGTAAAATGCGCGCGCCTGAACGGCGTACGCGTTGCGCGGTAGCCATCAGTTGAAATTCGTTTTCAACTGCACATGGGCCCGCGATCGTGACAAACTCGTCGCCCCCGATCGCGAGATCGAGTACTGGAACTACCGTTCCCCGCCGCTGTTCGCTCAAAAGAACATCAGGCGTGTCGGCAAATCGTGCTTGCCAACTCATGCGCACCTTGCGCGCTCCAATCCGGGGAAGCGTCAGTGTAGCGCGTAGACAATGTCGGCGCCTCAACCGAAAGGTGGAGAGCCATCATAACATCAGGTAACTGGAAGGATTACGGCCTGGTATTTGCCTTCGAAGGAGCCGCCAAATCGTCTTTCGGAGATGTCGGCAGGGCTTTGAAATTAAAATAATGCACTCCCGTTGGTTCGCCAGTGTCGAAGCGGTCGTTCCATTCCAACTGATAACTCAGCGCGTCCTTGTCCTCCGGGAAGCCCTCCGACGGCGGATACGGATAGCTGCTCATGGAGTGAAATGGCAATTGCGCAACAGTCAATGGCAACGCGTCCCACCAATCCATGTCCTTCTCGTAGCCGCTGGCGTAGAAAAAATAATCTCGCTTCCAGTTTGCCGGCAGTGCAGGTAGACCGGCGGTATCGAATTGAGCCGCGATTTCTTCTCCACTGCCGAAGATCACAAACTGATTGTCGTTCGCCTGCACCAGCGGAGTTACATTGCCGAGGTGCGTGTAATTTCCGCGTTCATGCTGGAAGGGCCCGGTCAGACTCACAATGTCATAGTTGTAATCAAGGTCGCCGGGGCTTGGCAGGTCAATCTCTTTCGGAAAACCACGGAAGTGCAACGCGGCGGCGGAAAGGGGCATCTCGGTCGTGCGGGCTTCCGCGCCCTCGCTCTGATCGATCAATACCTGATCCCAGTAAATCTGCAGATTCGTCATCAAGCGGACGCGCCGCGTACCCGCCGGGAGTTTTCCTGACAGGTCAACAACAATGGTGCGCTCCAACCCCGCCGGAAATCCTGCTTCGTAGAGAACGCGTTGCCACGTTCCGTCCGCGAGCTCTGCCTCCACATAAGGAGATATCGGTTTCAGTCCGCCTTGCCACGCTCCATATAGCGAGGTGGCGCTGAAGTAATTGATGTAGCCGGTCAACAGCAGTCGAACCGGAGCACCGGGCTTCAACGTTCCCAGATCGAGTGTGAGCGGATGAAGATTTGCAAAGCCGTCATACGAAATCGGCTTGAATCCACTCGCGAACTGATGATCTTGCCGGCTCAGAATGTTCAGCACATCCTGGCCATTACCATCCCACGCGCCAACCGGCAGGCGCACATCCGCGCTCGCCACTACTTTGCCCGAAGCGAACGGAGGATCGTCGAGGAAGCGCTCGTCAGGATTCACGACGACGTTTGCAGGATGATCCACAGCCACGAGCCGCAACTGATCGATGTAGTTCACCTCTTCCATCGGCTCCATGAAGCGAAGACTCAGCTTGCCGTTCACAGGTGCAAAATCGTTGCCATCTACCTTGATCCATTCTTCAGGCCGCGGAATGTTGCGCCGCGTGGGAGTAAACCAATGTCCCACAACTGCAGCGCCAATCACATCGTTCACAAACTTGTAGTGGTGGCCGTCCCATGTAAACAACGCCGGGCACGAACTGCCGCGACGGTCGGCCTCCTTCATTGCAATCACCGGGCCTTGCGGCAGATCGATTTCATCCTGCAGCACGCCGGTTGGCCACAGAATTCGCAGCAGATCAATGTGCTCCGCACTGCCGAGTCCTACCAGAATCTGCGGTGCAGATTGCGTCTGGAATCCTGAAGCACCCGGCAGTTCCCACTTCTGCCAAAGGCCATTCGCAAAAACTTCCACCTTAACGCCGAGTGCGGTTTTGTTATCCGCAAACCCGGTCAGATCCAGGCGGACAAAGTGGTTCTTGTTCGCACCGTCATTGCGCAACAGCACTGGCGGCGCATTCAATTGCGTCACAATCAGGTCGGGCGCGCCATCGCCATCCACGTCGGCGGCAATCAATCCACGCGGCTCATGCAGCAGGACAACGTCCAGACCAAGCGTGCCGCTCACATCCTCAAAGCTGCCGTTGCCGCGATTTCGAAATACGCGCACTTGCGAGCCGTTGGCCGTTTCGACAATTGCTGCCAGATCAATCCACCCGTCGTTGTCGATATCGATCGGTGTCACTCCCCATCCTCGCAAAGCGCCACGCAAGGGTAGTTCCAATGGTTCGAATTTTCTGCTCACATGATCCGCACCCACAACGTTGCGCCACAGCGTCAGGCCCGGAGCACCGGCGTGTGTAAGTGCAAAATCCATCCAGCCATCTTTGTTGTAGTCAAGCACTGCGATGCCTGTGGTCGGGGGAAGCGAAGTGTTCTGGTAGATAGGCTGAACAGGATATTTGCCTTCACGCGGATTTACGTAGATGGCAGGCGCGCCGTCGCCGGTAACAGCCAGGTCCACTGCGCGATCATTATTGAAGTCAGTCAGAATCGCGGCAACGGTGTTTCCGCTTCCGCCTATCCCGGTGGGCTCAGTCTGATTCGTAAAAGTACCGTCGCCATTGTTGCGCCACAGCATGTTGGCGGCGCCACCGGTCTTAAGTGGCGATCCGGTAATCAGAATATCCAGATCGCTGTCGTGGTCGTAATCAACAAATGTGATGCCCTTGGGATGATTGCGTGGCGTGATTCCGGATTTAGCTGTGACATCTTCGAATTTTCCGTGCCCCAGATTGCGGAAGATCAACACACTGTCATCCATCGCAACAGCCAGATCATTCAGCCCGTCGGAATCAATGTCGCCCACTGTGCAGGCTACCGCGTGGCCGCTGGCTTTCAGTCCCGCGCCCGCGGCATCTAGCCCGGCAAAGGTTCCATCACTTTGCCGGTGTAGAACGCTGATCGCTTGTGCGCCATCCTGCATCAACACAAGGTCCATCTGGCCAGTGCCCGCAATGTCTGCCATGCAAGCGCCGCCGGTAGGCTTACCACCGCTGGTTGCCGGAAAGGGCCGCACCCGCATGTGTACAGGAATCATCGCGGCCTTGATAGCTTCGGGCTCTTCAACGGCAGTCACCGTCGAATAGCGCCCCTGCTCCCCGTAGCCTTGCCCGATGGCCGATGAAATCTTGGTGCTGGTCAAATGCTGAAAGCGCTGAAAGTGCTCGCGTGCTTCCGGCGTGTGCCCTGTGCGCTGCAGCGTGCGAGCCAATACAAACTCTGACGAGGCATGCAGCGGATCAACCTTCAGTGCCTGTTCGAGAATCGAAGTGGCCTGGTCGAACTGCTTCAGTTCCTGATAGCAGAGGCCTTCAAAGTAATAGGAGTCCGCGTCTCTCGGATCAATTGTCGCAACGTGTTTGAAGCTGGCCAGCGCTGCTTCAGTTTCATTTCCGCCATGCTGCACCAGGCCAAGGTTGTACCACGCCTGCGCACTGTTGGGATCGATTGCGATCGCTTGCCGGAGCAGTTGCTTGCTCTCGTCCAGACGCTGCAGAGCCAAAAGTGCGATAGCCTCATTCACGGCTGCCTGCGCGAATTTTGGATCTTTTTTGAACGCTTCAGCGAAGGAATCGAGAGCCTTTTGCGTTGACTGCTGTCCCATCTGCGCTACACCGCGATTGTTCAGGCGCACCGCTTCGGGATCAAAGCGCTTTACCGGCTGGGCCATCGCTGCGTACGGCAGCAGAAACGCTAACGTTAGCAGGCCCGTCTTTCGGATCGTCGAAACAAGCATTAGCGCAGGTCCCCAACTCCCTGATTGAACTTCACCAGTGTACGTGAATCTGAAATCGATTCTATTGCACACGACGATCGGCTCAGAAAACCCGGAAGGGCATTTGCGCAAGCGGGCTTATTATTTCTTGGGTTTAGCTTTGCAGGAGCGAAGATAGGCGACTAGATCGTCAATGTCCTTCGGCTCAAGCACCTCGCCGAAAGCGGGCATGCCTTTGCCGCCCTCCACGATCTGTTTGCGCATCGCAGCTGGAGCCGCGGTTCGTCCTACGCCAGACAAATTGGGTCCCTTGTTGCCACCCACGTTACCGATCGTATGGCAATGCACGCATCCATTGGCGTTGAACAATTCCGCGCCATGCGCACGCTGGGCACGCGAAGAGGCGTGGGTCGCGGGGACCGCTGCGATCAATACAAAAACTACAATCCACCCGGAGAAGTGCTGCTTCATTGTCCTGCCTTGCCACCCGTCCCCAGGTTATCAACAGCAGACTGCTTATGAATATGCCAAGCCACGCTTTCGGCAGTCACATCTGGATGCTTGCGGAGAAACTCAAGCGCATAAGTCGTTGCCGTGGGATCGTCCTTTTGGTCGGCGAAAGATGCCGCTTCATGCGCGGCCTTGTCCTTCATTCCCAGCCTGCGATAGACGATGGAGAGAATGTAGTGCGCCGAAAGGTCGTCAGGATCGATCGATTGTACGGTCTCGTACTCAGCCTTCGCGGCCTCATACTGCTGCTGCTGGTAAAACGAGAAGCCAAGCTCGCGATGCGCGTCACGTGAGTTAGGGAACTGCGCAACCACCTCGCGCAAGTCAGTGACAGCTGCGCTCAGCTTGCCCTGTATCCGATCGACGAGCGCCAGGTAATAAAGGGCTCGCGCATTCTTGGGAGCGAGCGTCAGCGATTTCCCCAGATTAGTCCTCGCCGCTCCGTATCGCTGCCACGAAAAGTCCGCAATTGCAATGTTCGTATACGCATCAGCGTAATCAGGTCGTAGTTTGGCTACTTGTTCAAATGCACGTACGCTATCGGAGTATTGCTGCGCATCCAGCAGACCAATGCCGTAGTTGTTCCAGCGCATCCACTCCGGATTGTCGTCGTCACCGGGTGGCACCGTCCCGTTTTCGCCGAGTGCCAGCGTTCGGGTGCGCGACGCCATCTCCACCACCGGCATGTCGTAATGCTTGCCAAACACAAAGTTGATGAACTTCTGATTGAATCGCCTGTAGTTCACCTTTGCCGTCATGCTGATAGGTCCAGTCACGTCCTTGGGGACACTGAACTCGTAGCGCACAACCTGCGAGCGCCCTGAATTGATCGTGTTGCTGTAAGCCTGGATGCGCGTGTCCCACACCTGGTGCAGATCATTTAACTTGTTGTCCACGCTGATTAACCGATTGGTAAAGCTGTGCGCGCTTGGATCAAGCGTGCCATCTGGCGCAAGACCGCCGGAATGCATCAGCACTCGCCCAGTTGCATCCTTGGCTTCAAACTCTACCCAGCTCTCATAAAAATCACGCTGTTCTGGAACCAGAGAGTGTGCAGCGCCCTTGTTCTGAATAACAACCGATACAGTAAGCGCATCACCAGGTTCGACAGTAAAGCTCGCGTTGCCGAGCGGAGCGATAATCGCATGTCCGTTGCGCTCTATACCGAAGATATCTACGTTCAGCACCTTGTTGCGCAGAAATGCGATCGTCTTCTCAAGCTGCTGATCATAGCCGTAATATTTGGCCATCAGCGTATTGGCACCCACCCAGCGATGCGTAGCAATCTTGCCCGGCTCCGTGCCGTAATCGCGCATCGTTATCGGCTCAGACTCCATGTGGCAGTCCTGGCACTTCGAAATTTTGTCTTTCACGTAGAACGGAAGCGGCGACTGTTTTGAGAACGAGGCCTGCTGCCACTCGTCGTACACAGCGAAAGCGCGCTGCCACTTGTAGTGATTCAACTGCTTAGGCAACTCTGCTTTGTGGCATGCGGCGCAAAACTCGCTGGTGCTGTAGAAGTCCTTCATGACCGCCTGAGCGTGGCGATCGAGATGGGCCAGAATATCCTTGTCCGCTACCGGTCCGGGTATCGGCTTGCCGTCGGCATCTACCAGCACCGCGGGCACGCCCATCACGTAGCTGCCGGTTCCAACCTTGTTCACTTTCTGAATCGAATGGCAAGTAGTGCATGTCACGCCGTCATCGTCAAACTTGCGTTTGATCGGCGAACCCTTCGTCAATGCTCCTGACGTAAGCGCGATGGGATTGTGACAGCCCTCGCAGTGACGCGTGTACTCAATGCCCCGCTCGTTGATCAGCAGGTTCACGTTCTTCACATACCATGGATTGCGAAACGCATTGGCATGGGCGGTCTGCCGCCATTCCGCGTAAACCTGCTGGTGGCAATGGCCGCAATATTCCGCGGTGGGGAAACTTTTTGGGTCAATGAATTCGCCTGTATCCGTCGTCGCGTACGAAGGCAAAAACGGCTTGTCCTGCGCAAATGGCATGTTGTAGTGCGCAGCCACGCTCTGAGAATAGGCAGTGCGCTGCGCGGCTGCGTCATCCGCGGCATAAGCCGGCTGCGTTTTATCGACCGGAAAAACGCATATCGCAGCCTCGGTCAGCAAAGCCATACCAAGCAAACCGGCAATCCTTAGGGGAGAACGTTGGGGAAGCATCGCGTTCACTATTCTACCTACATCTATAGACAACAGGTACCCGGCATTTCGGTGCGGAGAAATCTCCACCTTTCGATGGAGACGTCCATCCCCATTTGGGATGAAGACGGCGACACTACAAGGCAGCGACTATGGAATTCAATGGCTCAAGAGTTCTTCCCCTTCGCATGCGGGAGTTGGTTCTCCCCCGCGCGTTACATTTCTTGAGCCGGATTTGAGCGTGTTTTGCCCTCCCCTGGGCACCGCATTATGCGCATGAGCCAAGGAGCTCATGCGCAACAACGCACGTTTTCCGTGCCTGCCAGCGCTCCCGTTGGTGGCTCGATTTTGGAGTGTCCATGACGAAGAAAGTTCTGCTATTTGTTGCTTGTGTCTTCGCACTCGCCTTGTCCATTCAGGCGCAGAGCAATTACGCCACGGTGCGCGGTTCCATCCTCGACCCGCAGCGCCGCCCCATTCCTGGCGCGAAAATCCACATCGTGCTCGTGGAAACCGGTGCCAAGCGCGACGTAGTGTCCAACGACTTCGGGCTCTACCAGATCGCGGGCCTGGTCCCCGGCGCTTACATGCTCAGTGTGGACCACAACAACTTCAAACAGGCTATTCAGGCGGTCACTCTGGAAGTGGGCCAGCAAGCGACCATTGATCTCCAGTTGCAGATCGGCTCAAACACCGAATCCGTCACCGTCGAGGCCACCGGAGAACTTCTTAAAACGCAGGACGCCAGTATCGGCGAGGTCGTTGATCGCCACGCCGTGGATTCGTTGCCGCTCAATGGCCGCATGCTCATTGATCTGGTCCTCACTGTTCCTGGCGCACACATGAGCCATGGTGCGGCTACGGGTGATATGAGTGCGCTTTATTGGCGCCCCGGCCAGCGCTCGGCTGTAAGCATCGGCGGAAGCCGCCCCAATGCCAACTACTTTCTGCTCGATGGCGCCACCAACACCGATCCCACATTCAGCACGCAAAACTTCAGCGCCTCGCCTGATGCTGTCCAGGAGTTTCAGGTGGAAACAGGCAGCTATTCCGCGGAAATGGGCGGAGCAGGTGGCGGACAGATCAATATTGTCACCCGCACGGGCTCGAGCCATTTCCACGGTACTGCCTATGAGTTTCTGCGCAACGGCGCAATGGATGCCCGCTCTTTCAACGAGATGGACGGCATGAACTTTCTCGTCCAGAACAACTTCGGTGCGTCGATCGGCGGCCCCATCAAGTTTGCTAAAAAGACCTATTTCTTTTCCAACTATGAGGCGTTGCGGCTCGTGCAGAACATGGTCATGGTCGACACAGTACCGACCCCTCAAGAAGCTGCCGGTGACTTCAGCCAGAGCGGCGTTGACATCTATGACCCCAATACCACGGCTGCGAATCCGAACTACAATCCTAGTCTGCCAGTAAGCAAGACGAATCCGCAGTACGTTCGCCAGCAGTTCTCTTACAACGGCGTGCTCAACGTTATCCCCCCCAGCCGCATCGGTCAAGCGGCCAGCATCATGCTTAATAAATACACGCCCCAGCCCAACACCATGGACATGGGTGGAATGAACATGATGGGCCAGCCAACCGTCGTCGGCGCAGGCAACGACGCCAACAACTACCTTGACGCGCGCAAGGAGCGCATGACCGACGATCAAGGCACATTCCGCGTCGATCACAGCTTCGCGAACGGCGACACAGCTTTTATGCGCTACTCAGCCGGAAGCGAATATGGGTTTATGCCGGAGGGTCTTCCCGGCTTTGGAATGTACCACCAGAACCTTGCTCAGCAGGCCACCATCGCCTGGACTCGCGTGATCTCGGATCATGCTGTCAACATGGCATCGGTCGCCATGTCGCGACTCGCCATGTCGCATTCCACTGAGAGCGCAAACAAAAGCGACATCGTTAGTGAACTGGGCATTACCGGGACTGGCTTCGGTGGTCCGGCAGCGTGGGGCGCGCCCTACTTCACAGTTCAGGGTTACTCCCCGCTGGGAGACAACTACCTTGCCACACCCATGCAAGCGTGGGACACCGTGGTTGAAGGCCGCGATGCGCTAAGCTGGCAAATTGGTCGCCACAGCACCAAGTTCGGCGCGGCTTATCAAAAGTTTATCTGGCCCATGTGGGCTTTCTTCCAGAATCGCGGCTTCTATCAGTTCACCAACGGTTTCACCACGAAAAACGCGCTCAACGACGGCAGCACAGGATCGGCGTTGGCCAGCTTTATGCTCGGCTTGCCTGCCGCGCGTCAGGGGCAGGCCGGCGTACCGCAAATGAATCTTCGCCAATGGTACGCAGACGGCTACGCGCAAGATGCGTGGCGCCTTACTTCCAACACAACGCTCACCTATGGCCTCCGTTACGAATTCATGAGCCCGCTTGTCGACATTACATACACCAACAGCAACCTTGATCTCAGCAGCGGAACTCCGCAGGTTTTCATCGGCGGTCAAAACGGATATCCGCAAGGGCTGATGTATCCCAATCTCACTCGCTTTGCGCCGCGGCTCGGACTCGCGCAAGGCTTGCCCAAGCTTGGCATCGTGGTCCACGTTGCCTACGGCATCTTCTACACGCCCGTCGACATGAATACCTGGTGTAACCAGCGCCACAACGTACCGTATGTGTTCTCGCAGACTTCGCAAAGCGACCCGTTCATCCCCAGCATCAATACATTCAATTTCCCGCAGCCTGTCCTTGGGACAACGGTCGTCAGCTATACCGCTCTGCAACTGCACGCGCCACCGCAATACGTCCAGCAGTGGAGCGCCTCTGTCGAAAAGCAGCTAGGCAGCCAGACGACGCTTGAGCTCGGCTACCTGGGCGCTGGCGGATTCCACCTGCAGCGTGCGCATCTGATCAACAACGCACTGCCCGGTCCGGGTCTCATTCAGCCGCGCCGTCCCTTCCCGAAAATCAGCTTTGTTTCGGGCACAACGTTTCCTTCCAACGTAACGGTGAGCAGCACTACCTTTCCGGTCAGCACCATCAACCTGCTTGAGAACACCTCGCAGAGCTGGTATGACGCAGGCTACGTGAATGTGCGCCGCCGCTATGCGCGCGGTTTGAGCTTCCTGGCCAACTACACGTTTGCCAAGTCGCTTGAAAACGCGCCGGATTTCCGCTCGCCAATGTTCGAGTCCTCCATTCCGCAAAACGACAACAACCTGAATGCTGAGAAAGGCCCCGGCTGCGACATCCGTCATCGCTTTGCGCTGAGCGCAGTCTATGCGGCGCCTTCGTGGAATCGCACCAATCTTACGCGTGCTGTAACGCGCGACTGGCGCGGATCAATGGAATACCAGGTTGAGAGTGGCTTCCCCTTTACCGTCTCGGTGTTTGGCGATACGGCCAATGCGGGCACCGCTGTCGGCGAGAATCCAATTCGAGCCAACGTCACCGGCGCATCCGTGTTCCCCTCCGGCACGCACAACGCCACCACCTGGATGAATCCGGCAGCATTCGCCGCGCCGCCTGCTTATACCTTCGGCAATGCGAGCCGCAATTCCGTGTACGGCCCCGGCATGCAGACGATGGATTTGGGAGTGGTTCGCGAATTCAGCGTGACTGAGAGCGCCCGCTTCGAAGCGCGCGCTGAGTTCTTCAACCTTTTCAATCACACCAACCTCGGCACGCCCAACCGCTTCGTGAATACGTCAAGCTTCGGCAGCATCACTGAGGCAACAACGCCCGGACGCGAAATCCAGTTGAGCGCGCGCTTGTCGTTCTAACGCGGGCAGTTTTTGTTCGTTCAGAAATCGTAAGTTTTAAACGCAAAAGGGGCGCATTTCGACTGAAATGTGCCCTTTTTTGCGTGAAAACAGGCCATTTTCCGGGGTTCGATTTTACTGATCAATACATAGCGCCCCTTGTTAACGGCTTTGCTTTCAGCGCGGCGTTGCTTTGGAGTGGCGTTTCACAGGGGGGGAGGGGGCGGGGGTATGTAGTGGTATAAACCGGTCGGATGTCCGCCAGATTGAACCGGTTGCATCTCCGACACTCCTGACGTTGGCATGGTAGTGCGAGAACGTTTGCAGATTGAGCATAGCTCCAGTGTGCAGGGCGGAAGGTTATTTCCGTGCAAAGCAATCTTTGAGTGCAGAGAGTTCTATGACCACTGCAGAGGCTCGAACGGTGGCTTGCCCAACCCAAAAAGTGATTTCCGGTTTGGCGGTGACACGACCGGAACCACGGAAAATGACGGTAAGCGAGTACCAATATTGCTGGCCAGAACAACATGGACTTATAGTAGCTGTGTCTTCCCCTGGACTTCTGCTACTTACCGGAACTGACCAAAGATCTGATGCACATGTGAATTGCTATTTCACGCTTACCGTTCGGAGTTTTCGATGGAGCGATTCTTGCCTTTCTGTCTCGTGCTCTTGCTTTCTGCATTTCTTTCGACGGCAAATCCCAAACGCTCTCCTGAGCCGCAAGCGGGTGCAACTCCCGTTGCTGATGCAAACCTGGCTACAGTGCGTGAGCGGTATGTCCGCTCGGTACTACCGGCGGGCGATGCGGCCATTGCACAATTGGATGAAGCGGCCGGGAAGTACGCCGCCGCGCTCCGGGATGACGGGAGTTGGGCCGACATCAAATATGACGATGTGACGCCGCGCTTGGTATGGGCCAGTGCAGTACATCTCAACAGATTGTTGGTAATGGCGAAGGCGGCCCGGATAGCGCGCGATGACGGACACGCAGACGAAGTGCTTGATGCAAGGGTTCTGCTGGCGCTTCAGTGGTGGACCGCTCACGACTATCGCAACCCCACCTGGTGGTGGAACCTGATTGGCGTGCCGGAGCTAACGGGTGAGATTGGCAGCGTAATGGGCGCGCAACTACCCGATGATCAGCGCGCGAAGATCATTACCATTTTGAAGCGCAGCGATTGGAGGCAGCCGTTTACAGTTGTATCTCTACCCGGCACACCCTCGTTCGCACTTGCACCGACGCCCGGCACAGTCCAAGTGCGGCGCGTGCCATGGATGGGTGCAAACCTGATCTGGGGTGTGGGCATCGAGATCGTTCGGGGATGCCTGGAGAACGATCCCGCACCGGTCGAAGATGGCTACAAACGGATGTACGAAGAGATCAGGATAGCGTCGCAGCCCGAGGAGGGCATCGAGCAGGACGACTCATTTCATGAGCATGGCGTGCAGCTCTACAATGGCGGCTACGGGCTCGACTTCGTCAATCTTGTGGGGCGATTTGTGTCGTACTCGTGGGGCACACATTTTCAGATTCCTGCCGATCGCATGGCGCTGTTCAGCGCGCTTCTCCTTGATGGCCAGCAGTGGATGATCCGCGGCAACACATTCGATTACACGGCGGTGGGCCGCGAGATAACGCGGCGCGATGAACTGGTCGTACCAAGAGACCAGACGGCAGGGCCCGTAACACCGATGGGTCCGGCTTACAGTCTGGGCAATGTGATGTCCATGCTAGCTTCAGAGCCCACGCCGCGACAAAGGGAAATGATGGCGTTGGCGGATCGGCTCAAGGGTAAAGTCGGAGCGACGGAATTAACAGGCAACAAGCAATTCTGGTGCTCGGATTTTATGGTGCATCGGCGAGCAGGTTACTACACATCGGTAAAGATGCTTTCTAACCGAATGCTCAACAATGAATTGATAAACTCCGAAGGTAAAAAATCGGTTCACATGTCGGACGGTGCCAATCTTCTCTATGTCACCGGTGGCGAGTACTTCAACATCTTTCCCGTTTGGGATTGGACGAAGATCCCGGGAACTACAGCGATTCAAGGCACACTCGAAACCGGCGAGCAGAACGCGATTGGCGTGCGAGGGACCACCGCATTTGACGGTGGCGCCTCAGATGGCGAGTATGGATTGGCCGCTATGGATCTTGCACGTGGCAAACTGGTTGCGAAAAAGGCCTGGTTCTTATTCGATTCGAGCTACGTGGCGCTCGGAGCCGGGATCACGCTCAACGGTGACACACACGGAGTTGTGACAGACGTGAACCAGCCTCTGCTTAGAGGCGATGTGCTGAGCAGCGAGTCAGTGGGGCCGGTGAGCGGAAACCAGAACTACGATCCCGCAAAGAGTGCGTGGTTTTATCAAGATCATGTGGGCTACATTTTTGCGCCCCACACGCAGGTTAAGCTCTCGGCAGGGACACAGAGCGGGGCATGGTCAGAGATCGGCAATGGGCCCAGCACGCCAGTTACCGAGCAAGTATTCGATCTCTGGATCGATCACGGCACTGGGCCGCAGAATGCGAGCTACGAATACATCGTGGCACCGAACGCGACGGTCGCCGAGGTGGCAAAGCTGGCGGCGCATCCGGATGTGAAGGTGCTGTCCAACTCGGTAAAGAATCAAGCTGTCTACAACAGGCCGCTCAAGCTGGCCGAGATTGCGTTCCGGAATGCGGGTGCGCTAGTGACACCGCTGGGCAAGATCGAGGTAGACCACTCCTGCCTGCTGCTGGTACGACGGGGTGCGATCGGATGGAAGGTGACAGCTTCGAATCCCGAAAACCAAGCGATAACGCTGCATGTAATAGTGAATGGGAAGCAAGCGACGATTGAACTGCCGGGCGGAAACTATGCGGGATCGAGCGAGAGTGTGGAGGTGAATGAGTGAAAGCAAGGTTCCTGCGGTGTCGCTTGCTCCGGCTATGAAAATTGTGGACCATTGATTCTGTTCTGGCTATATTCTCGGCAATACGGAAGTAATCCGGATTAACGTTCAATGCGGGATTCGAGCCTTGGAAGCAACCGCAGATCTTTCGTCGCTTCACTCCTCCAGATGACAGTATCGACAGGGGAGCAAGCGGTGGACCGCAATGCGGGTGGTTGTTCGGCAGCGCGGAGATTACTCTGGACCGGCGGGTAGTTCTTGATCAGATTGCCTCTGAGCCTTTTACTGCGCAGCCGGCTTCCCCGTCCCCTCGGTAATCGGCACAATCCTATCCACGCCGGGAACTGCGAAGTGCTCTACTTTGCCGCTGGGCCAATGCACCTCAATGTCATCCACCTTCGTCGCTGATCCCAGCCCGAAGTGCGGCCGCGGATCACTCGTTGATGCATAGCTGCCGCCGCTCAACACGTCCTCGCGATGCTTCATGCCGTTTGCCGTCACGTAGACCGTTGCTCCAACTGCGTCTCGCGGCCCCTTGGCAGCGCCGGTCAACTTTAGTTCAAGCCAGTGGTTTGTATCCGCGGAAACATCGCGCAGCAGCACCGGATGGCCGTCCATCACGTTGATCACTACATCGATCTTGCCGTCGTTGAACAGATCGCCAGCCGCCATGCCGCGCCCGGCAAAAACATCCGCCAGGCCGGAGCCTTCTACCGCAGGCATCACCTCAAACTTTTTGCCACCCGCGTTGTGGAACAGCAGTGGCCGCTGCGCCCAGCTTGTGCCCCACGGGTGCTGATCCACCTGCGGATACACATGACCATCCGACATGATCAGATCCTTCCAGCCATCGTTGTCGTAGTCGACGAATGCGTCGCCCCAACCGAGGAAGGGAACAGTCGTCTCTGCAATACCAAGCTGATAGCTGATGTCTGTCATATTGGCATCGCCTTCGTTGCGATAGAGAGGCTTGTAGTCATCGCTGAATGTGGTGTTGAAGATGTCCATCTTGCCGTCGTTTGCAAAATCGCCCGCCGCGATGCCCATCGTCGCGGTTTCGCGCCCGCCTTCATTCAGCGCGTAGCCTGACGCATAGCTCACGTCTTCAAACGTTCCGTCGCCCTTGTTCAGGTACAGATAGTTCGGGGTTGAGTCGTCGCCAACGAGCAGGTCCATTTTGCCGTCGTTGTTGATGTCGATAAAGAGCGAAGTCAGCCCATAGTATCCCGGCGCGTCGGCTACTCCCGCCTTCTCGCTTACGTCGGTAAATGTTCCGTCGCCGTTGTTGTGGAACAGATGATCGGGCTCGCCCTTGAGCCCACGCGGACCGCAATTCACCTGTACGCCGCGGAAGACGCAGTACTGATCGGGTACATCGCCTTCGCCGCCCGACGGCAGATTGTTGCGGTCGAAGTGAACGTAGCCGGGGACAAACAGATCCAGCCGCCCATCGCCGTCGTAATCGCCCCACGTTGCTCCGGCAGACCAGTTGCCAAGCTGCACGCCTGCTTTCTCTGCAACGTCGGTAAACGTTCCGTCGTGATTGTTGTGGTACAGCCGGTTCTTGCCCCAATTGGATACGAAGATATCCGGCCAGCCATCGTTGTCGTAATCGGCCACTGCTGCGCCAATGCCCCAACGGTCGTTGGTCACGCCCGCTTTCGCGGCAACGTCGGTAAACGTTCCGTCGTGATTGTTGTGGTACAGGGCAGCGTGCGGCGGTGTTTCTTTGCCGTCTAGAGCATTGAAAGTGGAGCCGCTGACGACATAAATATCCAGCCAGCCATCGTTGTCGTAATCGATCAGGCCCACGCCGGAGCCATCGGTTTCAACGATGTACTTCTTCTCAGGGGTTCCCATTTTGTGGGTCCACTTGGTAAGTCCTGCTTTTTCTGAAACGTCTTTGTAGATCACCGGGCCACTGGCGACAAAGCCGCCTGCAGTCATAGGGCGGTGCTGGTCATCGAGCTGAGGCGCCGACGGAGCGCCGGTATCGACCCCGCCGCTGGTGGCTTGCGGAGCCGTTTGATCGGTCTGCTGCTTCTGGGGAAGGCTCCTGGATTCTTGACTTTGTGCGGACATCAAGACCGGAAACACTGCCGTCAACAGTCCCAGAATGGTGGCTGTACGGAATGCATGCAACATGTTGGCAAGTATAGGCGACCGATGCAATCCCGCAATATCAACCAAAAGGTGGAGAAGCGAACGGTCAATCGGCGCCAAGCTTGTACGGGATTCCAAACCGGCCAATCTGGATCATCGCGTTCTCGCCCGGCGGCCAGATGCGAAGGCTCGAAATGCGCGTCGGTTTCGGTATCCAATGGGCATCGGTAGTTCCCACCTGCTCTCCAGTTTCCGCCACGTTGAAGTGCACGTGCAGCACTTCCTGGGTATTGGAACGAGTCCACCCGAAAACGTATCTGCCCGGCTTCAGCGCTACTCCGCCCACTCGCAACGGTACCTGCACAACCAGGTAATGCGAGTACTTTCCCTCCGCCGAATAACCTGCTGTCAGCAGCACGACTCCTGCAAAGTAATGGCCCTGCCCGTTCACAATTCCTGAGGCGGTGCGCATCTCTGTCTCGATGTGTTCGCTTTCAACATGCGCGCGCGAAGGCAGCACTGAGGCCAGTTCGGCGTCCGTAGCCTGTCGCCACGCCGCTTTCTGAGCCATCACGGGCAGACAAACCAACGGCAGCAAGGCCGCGGAAAGAAGGATCGTCTTATTCATGAATTTCAGACCCTTCATTGCGTGGGCTTCCTCAACGACTCAAACGGCACTAGACCGCGCCGAATAGCGGCGGTTGCGGCCTGTGTTCTGTCTGTAACGCCCAGCTTGCCGAGCAGACTATTGATATGGGTCTTCACCGTTGCCTCTGATATATCCAACTCGGTTGCGATCTCTTTGTTGCTCTTGCCATGCACAATCTGTTCAAGCACGTCGGCTTCGCGCGGAGTCAAATCCTCAGTCCCCATGCGCTCGGCAAGCCGTTCCGCAATGGCTGCCGGAATATGCGACCGGCCCATGGCCACTTCGCGGATCGTCGTGATCAACTCGTCTGAGGTCATCCCCTTCAACAGATAAGCCTTGGCTCCGCTCTTAAGCGCGCGATAGATATCTTCGTCACCGTCGTATGTGGTCAACACAACAAATCGCGCCTGCGGTGTCTCCGAGCGCACCCGTTGAATCACATCCACGCCGCCCAGTTTGGGCAAGCGAAGATCCACCAGCGTTACGTCCGGCTGCAACTTACGAAATTGTGCAATCGCCTCAACGCCGTCGCCGGCTTCGCCCACCACCTGAATGCCTTCGGCCAGGTTGATCAACGCTACCAGTCCCTGCCGCACCACGTTATGGTCTTCAACGATCAGTACGCGAATTGCTTCTTTCGTCACTTGATCTCTCCAGACTGCTCGCGCATATCACCCGGCGCCGGAACCCGCAAATGCACAGTCGTTCCTTCACCCTCAATGCTCGTCACTTCGAGCTTACCGCCAAGAGTGGCCGCCCGCTCGCGCATTCCCGTCATCCCAAAGCCGCCGTGGAGTGTGGATGCCTTTCGATCCCGTGCTCCACCAACGCCGTCATCACGAACTTCAAGCTCCACCATGGCCGGATCATACCTCAGGTGTACCGAAAGCTCTCTGGCCCCGGAGTGCTTCTTCACATTATGGATGGCTTCCTGGGCGATGCGCAGTATTTCGCGTTCTTTCTCCGCATCCAGCGGGCGATAGGCGCCAAACACATTGAACTGCCACGTTAGCGCGTCGCCCCCGGCTGATTCCGCCAGCCGTCCGATTTTCACCGGCAACGTAGTCTCGCCAGAATCTTGCGTACGCAAGGCCCAGATGGACTGTCGCGCGTCCGACAGTCCCTCGCGCACGTAACCGCGCGTGACATCCAACTGTTTAGCTGCGGCGTCAACCTTTTGCTGGCGCAGTAATTCCGAGAGCATCTCAAGCTGCACTGAAATGCCTACGTAGCCTTGCGCGAGTGTGTCGTGAATTTCGCGAGCAATCCTGCTGCGCTCGCCAAGCACGGCCTGAAACTCGTGTTCGGCCAGCCGCAATCGCCGTTTCAAAAGTAAAAAAATGACCAGTGCCACTGCGGTTAACAGCAGCAGATAAAACCATATGGTCTGGTAGAAGTGGGGCTGCAGCTCAAACGAAAAGGACGCGCCGGTGGTGTTCCAAAGGCCGTCGTTGTTCGCCGCCTGCACGCGAAAGGTGTAGCGCCCCGGCGGAATGTTCGTGTAGTAGGCGGTTCGCCGCGCACCCGCATCGGTCCAGTTGTTATCAAAACCCTCAAGCCGATAGCGATAGCGCACTTTGAGCGGAGCGGTAAAGCTTAGTCCGGCGTAATCGAACTGAAAGTGAACGTGGCCGGCGGAGATCTGAGGCCCGGAGCCGGTTCCCGCCGGCTGGTCGAGATCCTTCATATCCTGGTCATCCACCGCAAAGCGCTCAACAGCAACCGGCGGCGGCACGGTGTTGACCGGGAAATGCAGCGCGTCCACCTCCACCACTCCGCGCGGTGTCGCAAACCACAGATGCCCGTCTCGAGTTCGAACCGCTGAAGGATGACTGTTGGCTGTCGTCTCTTTGCTGCGCAATCCGTCGGTGGTGCCGAACTCGATCCAATGTGAAAGGCCCTGCTTCGTATCAGCGCAATCGCAACGCGCAATACCATTGTCAGTGGCGAACCACAGGTGGCCATTCCGGTCGTCGAGAATCGCATGGATCGTCACCTGATCGAGGCCTGCGCCGGTCACCGGGGTAAACTTCACGCCGTCCCAGATGTTCAGGCCGTGATCCTGCGTTCCGATCAGCAGTGTGCCATCGTTGCGGGGCAACAGCGCCGTCAGTACGTTGCTCGAGAGTCCGTTCGCCGTTGTGTAACTGGTAATCTGGCCGTTGTGCAAACGTGACAGCCCCGCAAAAGTCGCCACCCACAGATCGCCTTTCGCATCGCGATCCAGCGCGCCCACGGTGTTGCTGCCCAGCCCATTCGCCTGCGTCAGAATTTGCATCCCGGTCTGCGAATGCAAATCCACCGCACCATTCCAATGCACAAGACCACGCCGCGTTCCAATCCAAAGCGACTCGTCGGTGTCGACCAGCAGCGACCGTATAAAGTCGTCAGGCAATCCATCGGCCGACGTCACTGCATCCACGCGATTGCCGCGAATGCGATTCAAGCCGTCCGGCGTGCCCACCCATACGTCGCCGTTCGGCGCAGCAGCAAGCGCAAGAATCACGTCGCTCATCAGGCCGTTTTGCAAAGTGAATGTGCGCACCTTGCCGGTGGCCATGCCGCCGCTGGGGATCACGTTCAAGCCCGCGCCTTGCGTACCAATCCATAGATTCCCGGCGTGATCTTCGACGATGGCCGTAATCGAATCGGAGTCCAACCCTTCGCGCATGCCGATCGTTTTGAACCGCTGATCGCGAAGAATGTGCAGTCCACCCGATTCGCTGCCAACCCACAGATTGCCTTCGCGATCTTCAAGCAGCGACAGCACAGACTCGTTGCCCAGCGGATCAGTGGCGGGAAACGCTTGCAGTTTGCCCCCGACTAGGCGCGCGAGGCCACCGTTCATGCCGATCCACAGTACACCCTGCCGGTCAACGAGCAACGCCTGAATGCGGCTTCCAGGCAGCTCCTTGCCGGCGCGCAATTGCATGATGACGCGATCGCCTTGCGTGACCACAAGCAAGTTTCTGCTTGCAAATGCGCGTTGATCGGGTCCGAGAACCGCATTGAACTCAACCGACTCCTTTTGCAGCCCCGCTTGTTCGTCGATGCGTTTCCACAAGCTGGCCGCTGCCTCAGTGCTCAGCGGGCTTCCCATCCAGATGGCGCCACTGCCGCTGGTTGCAACGGTGCCGGGAAGGTCAGCTCCTGTGCTCCCTCCCGCTTGCAGCACGAACTTGTCGCCGCTCAACCGCGCATTTCCCTGGTCGGTATACGCCACGAGCTGGCCATCACTTGTTCTGGCTAGTGCGCGAATGCCGTTGCCCGGCAGCCCGTCGCGCATGGAGTAAGCGCGGAACTTGCCTTGCTGCCGGCGCGCCAGGCCTTCGCTGGTGCCCACCCATAGCGCTCCGTCAGGCCCCTCCAACAGGCAGCAGATGTCGTTGCCGGGCATGGCCGCTTCTGAGTTGTGGTCGTAGACCTGAAAGTTGTTGCCGTCAAACCGCACCAGGCCTGCCTCGGTGCCAAGCCAGATAAATCCATCCTGAGTTTGCAGCAGCGCCGTCACCGTGTTCTGCGGCAACCCGTTTTCCATTACCCAGGTTTGGCGCGCATAGCCGGTGAGAGCCGTTGAAGGGTCGAGCGCCCAGCTTGTAAATGATTTGCCGAGCAAAACGGCGCAACAGAAACAGAGCGCCAGCGCTCTCCTCCTCCGCCACATTGAGCGGCACGGAGCGTACCCCTCCGAAGCTAATTTGCCGGCGTGAATTCGACGCATGGGAGCGCGATCAAAACCTCACAATCGGTCCGGATTGTACCGAGTGTCTCGCTCCTACCATACTGCAGATGATGCACAACTTGCACCATGTCAGGGCGGGAAAGCGGCGTCTTTTACGCGGTCGCGGCATTTCGCTTCTAGCTCAGCGATTCGACCAGCCGCTCCATGCGGTCTTCCTGCCGTTCGATCGATTCCAGCAACTTGAACTGCGCGCGGCAGCGGTCGAAGTTGTGATCTTCCCGATGAATCTTGAAGTAGGTGTCGCCGCGGAGATGATCTGTGAGAAAGCGAATGCCGATTTCGAAAGTGATGAGCTTGCTTGAGAACGCCAGCAGCTTTCGTTCGTCTTTCGTCAGAAAGCCGCCTGCCGAACTCAGGTAGCCGCGCACAATCGCCTCAAACATGGGGAACTGCATTGTGACTTTCGACAGGTCCCGCTCGTCCTCTTCGGCTGGGCTGGTTGTGGTGCGCACCATGTCACCAAAATCGTAAGGAGCAAGTCCCGGCATGACCGTATCGAGGTCGACAACGCAGATGCCTTCGCCGGTAATGTCATCCAGCATTACGTTGTTGAACTTGGTGTCATTGTGCGTTACGCGCTCGGGAAGATTCGCGTTCAACAGCACACTCGCAATCGGCTCATGCTGGAGCGCAAACTCAATCTCCGCTTTGGCCAGCATCGCGCGTCCCGCAGTATCTGCCGAAATTGCCGCCAGCAGGGCTTCGAATCTTTTTGGCGTGTTGTGAAAATCGGGAATCGTGTCGTGCAGTCGCGGCGCCGGTAGAACGGCAAGCAGTTCCTGAAAGCGCCCAAAGGCTCGGGCTGCCTGGAATGCTTGATCTGTATTTTCAACGGCGTCGTAGGTGCGCGCGCCGGAAATAAAAAAATATGCGCGCCAGTAATCGCCATCTTCATCAACCAGCCATGCGTTGCCGCCGCGCGTGGGAATCAGCCGCAAAGCACGACGATCCCTATCCGGCTGGTCCGCGACCTCGGTAGCTAGATGTGCCGTGACGCGCTGAATGTTCTCCATCAGCGCGTCAGGATTCTTGAAAATATTGCGATTGATTTTTTGTAGAATGTGAGAGAAGGGCTTGCCGTCCCTCTGAAATGTCAGGCGATAGGTGTCGTTGATGTGGCCGCTTCCAAAAGGCTGCGCTCCAACAAACTCACCATCGATCTCAAACTGGCGCGCCGCCGCACCCACGCGATCTGCCTTGCTCATGGCCACAGTTTTTCGGGGTATTTTCCTTCCTTCACCAGCCGCTGGATATTCTCGACGACATGGGAATGATCTTCGCGATAGGTGACGCCAAACCACGGATCGTTGCTCTTGAGCACCTTTACCTTGCCCTGTCCGGCGACAATAATGTCGTTCACCGTGTTTGGGATGTAGCACTCTTTCTTCAGGTCGGAACCGTTCTGTTGCAGGAACCTTACGAAGTACTCGCGCAATTGGCCATAGATTTTGGGCGTAAATCCCCAGTAGTTCATTGAGACGGGCTCATCGCCAGTCAGCGACGTCACCTTGCCGTCGGCGTCGGTATCTTTAGCGTGGTCGCCGTCGCGTGCAATCGCCGTCATTTCTCGAATGCCCGTCAAGTAGCCGGCATCATTCACCTGGCATACGCCGCGAGCCACAGTGCCGAAATCAGACAGCGTATTGCGCAGCACAAAGCCCACCATGGCGTAATCGGCTGAGCCGGACTTCAAGTGTTCCGCCAGCACGCGGTAGCTTTCCGCACCGTAGAAGTCGTCGGCGTTAATCATTGCGAAGGGCTCGTTAACAATGCCCTCGGTCATCAGCACGGCCTGCGTTGTTCCCCATGGCTTGGTGCGTCCCGCCGGAACTTTGAACCCGTTAGGGATCTTGTCGAGTTCCTGATACGCATACTCAACCGGAATGTGCTTTTCAAAACGCGCGCCAACAAACTCCTTGAACGCTTGCTCGATGTCTTTGCGAATCACAAAAACGAGCTTGCCAAATCCCGCGCGCAGGGCATCGTAAACCGAGTAGTCAATGATCGCTTCGCCGCTGGGGCCCACCGGTTCAATTTGCTTAAGACCACCGTATCGGCTGCCCATGCCGGCAGCCAGTACAAGCAGCGTCGGAGACGTTGCTGTTGTCATCAGGTGCGTTCCTCCATCGTTTGAGCTTCATTCAGAATGGTAAAGCCGCAGGGGTGAGTCCTGCATTTCTCGCCATTGCCCACCAGAAAACAGGCACCACTGTCAGCGCCACGATTAATTGGGTTCATGGTTCAGAGATTCAGCGCTTCAGGGAAACCGTTCGGTGAAATTGGCGGCATGGGCCGCCGCTTCCTGTAAGGCGGGTGCTCTGGCGTGGTTTGCAGTGATCTTTCCCTCGCGACATATGCAGATGCCGCGAGGGTGGTTAGCTGTTGCCTGAACTGTGCGCGCCATTCGCCTGCTCTTCGCGAAAGGCCGCAAATTTATTTAAAAATGATCAGGCATGGGCGCCGGTCCCTGATACACCAGGCTCAATCCCCAGTCCAGATCGCCGGGCAAATCCGGCAATTTAATTTCGCCGGTATTGTTCGCCTCCAGCACGCCGTTACCCACATCCTGCCATGTGCCGCGCCGTGGATCGAACCAGCGCGCACGGTACAGGCTCATTGTTTTGGCGCCGCGCACCAGGCCCGCTGGGCAACCATTCTCAAAGTAGGCCAGAAAAATATTTTTATCGCGCGTACGCGCAGCAAATGCCCAGCCCTCATACGTCAGCCCGTTATGCGTCTGGTTTGGGAAAACCAAACCCGCATCCGGCTCCAGGTCCTGGAAGCGATTGCCGATCGAATACACGAACGTCTTCAGGTGCTGCATCTGCGCACCCGACTTCCACTGGAACGAATCCCACATTTTGGTGGGCGCGGTGGGCTCGATATCGCCGCTCCAAATGCCCTCTGCCCCGTAAACGTAGCCGCCCAGTCCACCGGAAAGAAAATTTCCGTACATTGACGAGCGGACATACATATCGTCTTTGTCTGTTCCGCCCGGTGCGCCATGACTGTAATTCACATCGCGCGCATCTTTGTATCCGGCGTAATACGATTCACCATTGATGCCCGGTTTCGGATGCGTTTCATTGAAGATTTCCGTCATGTACCAGTAATATTCGTGCTCGCGCTTGTTGCCCACCTGGTGCAGCGTCACCCACGAATCCTCGCCCCAGTTGGCCAATGTTGAAGGATTCGCATTTGCTGAAAGCAGCGTGCCGAATGGTGGCGGCCCATACTTCTTCATCACCAGGTTAATGGCCTGCATAAAGTCGGGAACCGTAACGCTTTCGCTGATGACGTCGAGGTGTATTGGACTCAGCACGGTGTTATTTGCCTGGTAGCGCGCCCATATGTACTGAATAAAGCGCGCGTACGACTCGGGCCACTTGTGGTACTTCTTCCAGAGCACGCTGGCATCGCGTCGCGACACTTCAATAAACGGCACAAAGCCATTCGCGTTCAGATAGTCGATTTTCCTGTCGATGTATTTGAAGTATTCAGGATTCAGGCGGTCCACGTCGGCGAAGACATTCTCGTATCCCGGCACCTTACCCGGAAACTGGAACGGCCGTCCACCTTCGTTATCCATGTTCTTGGCGCTGTTGGCGCCGTACTCAAGCCACGCCGAGCGAACAGTGATTCCATCTGGAGTGACAATGTGCCACGGCAGCCCGTCGGTTTCCCAGTTGGGCCACGCCGCAATCATATTTACCCAGTTGTAGCCCTGCGCCTTGCGGTAGCGGACGTAGTCTTTAAAACCCGCGGTTGGCCCCATCGGCCGCTCGGTATTGTCGTCGAACCACTTAAATCGATTGGTGCCGAGCCCCCACCACGTATCGCCAACAACAAAGAACGGTGTGCCGTCTGCGGTTTCAAGCGCGTGGCGATTGGCAGAGGGACGCAGAAATCCGCGGCGCAGCGGATTCTCCTGCTTCTCCTGTTCTGTCCAGGCCGCGGCCGTAAACGAGCCAGATTTACCGGAGAGTCCGGGGTCATTCGGGTCCGATCCGCTGCGCCAGTGCCAAACGCCGGGTGCGGTTGCCGCCACGCGGACCTTAAAGCTCTTGCCGCCGTCCCAAAAGCCGTACACACGCTTGTTGAAGCCTGGCCCGGTGAGGTCAACCCACACGGTGGCGTCGGTGTAAGCGCTGGCGTATTCGCGCTCGCATGTGAATTCAAGCTCGTGCTTTTCCCAAACGTGTACATGCGCGTCAGCGGCGGTGACCGCGCTGCCCATCGCTTTTGAAGCGGCTCCCGCAGCCGCCAGGCCCGCACTTGCCCACACAAATTCCCGACGTGTCAATCCGTTCTTGCTCACGGCAATCCCCTTATTCAAATCCGGTTCAAACTCGAAAATCAGGCCCCGATTCGGCCACAAGGATTATGCTTTATGCCGCCCGTGTTTGCACAGGACTCCGGCCACCCGCGCGGAAACACTACTTTCCGCATTTCGGCTCGCTCAGGCACACGAATGTTCACCAATCGAATTAAACTGGCACAGACAGATTTCTGCACTGCCGCACGGATTCGAAAGCTGAAAGGACCAGTCCCCTGATACTCGACAAATTTAATCTGAAAGGCAAAGTTGCGCTGGTTACCGGCTCCTCGCGAGGGCTTGGCGAGGCAATCGCGATTGCACTGGCCCAGGCCGGAGCCAACGTCGCCGTTCACGGATCGTCGCAACCGCCGGCGGGAACGCAAAAGCGCGTGGCCGAGACCGGAGTCGACTGCATCGCGCTGGCCGGAGACGTTGGCGATGCGGCAGTGTGCGCGCAGCTGGTAGCCGACACCATAAACCACTTCGGCACCATCGACATTCTCGTCAATAACGCCGGCATCATACGCCGTTCGCCGGCCGTCGATCATCCTGAAGAAGACTGGCAGGCGGTCATCGATGTAAACCTCAGCAGCGTATTCAGGCTCACGCAACATGCCGGTCGGCACATGATCGCCAAGGGCGGCGGCAAGATCATCAACATCGCATCGTTGCTTGCTTTTCAAGGCGGCATCACCGTGCCTTCGTACGCCGCGGCCAAGGGCGGCGTAGGCCAGTTGACTAAGGCGTTTGCAAACGAGTGGGCGTCGAAGGGCATCAACGTCAACGCGATCGCGCCGGGCTATTTTGCAACAGACAACACTGAGGCGCTTCAAAAGAATCCCGAGCGCTCGCGCCAGATCCTCGAACGCATTCCGGCGGGTCGCTGGGGAGAACCCGAAGACCTTGCCGGCGCAGCCGTCTTTCTTGCCTCCGCAGCCAGCAACTACGTGCACGGACACATCCTCGTAGTCGATGGCGGCTGGCTCAACCGCTGATCTTTATCCAGGAGGACCATGACGACCAGTGGAGTCACCTATACCGCGACCGATGCTACACCAAAATCCACCCCTGAACCGGGCATGATCCGCCAGGTTCTGGCTTACAATCCCCACCTGATGATGGTGCGCCACACATTTACAAAAGGATGGGCAGGCGCGCGACACAGCCATCTGCACCACCAGATGGTGTACATCACGCGGGGGCACATTTTGTTTGAGGCTGAAGGCAAGCAATGGAATCTGCACGCCGGCGACTGCCTGGTAGTAGATGGCGGCGTAGAGCACCAGGCCTCAGCGCTCGAAGATTGCGAAGTGCTGGACGTGTTCACGCCCTACCGCGAGGACTACGCGTAGGCAAGCATCTCGGCGCTTTCGCTCTTAGCCAATAACAAAGTGAGCTTGCCTCAAGAAATGTTCGCCAAGCAAGAGGAACGGGTGCCCCATCCATGCAGCGTATTCTGCTGCATGGGTGGGATAGCACAAACCCACACCCGTCCCTCTCGGTGTCGCAAGGAGGCATCATGAAAACACGTTGGACGTCGATCCTCTTGTTCGCAGTTTTCTGCGTGACCCAACTCCCTGCGCAAACTAGCCAGATCACCGGCATCGCTCACATCGCCTACCGCGCCACCGATCTCGACAAGGAAGTTGCGTTCTTTCAGAAGCTCGGCTTCGAGCAGGCATTCGCCAATACCGGCCCCGACGGCAAAGTGACGGAGTCGTTCATCAAGGTCAACGATCGTCAATTTATTGAGGTCTATCCCCCGGGCGCAGCCTCAGAACAGATGGGCTGGATGCACGTCTGCTACGAGTCTGGCGACTTGAACGCGCTGTTTGCAACGCTAACGGCGCATGGCCTGACGCCAAGCGCGGTGCGCAAGGCAGGCGCTGGCAATCTGCTCACAGTGCTCAAGGATCCTGATGGACGCGTGACGGAATTCACGCAGTACATGCCGGGCTCACGCCACACACTCGACCTGGGCAAGCACCTCGGCGAGCATCGCGTGTCCGACCTGATGACGGGATTCGAGCTTCCGGTTCCCGATCTCGAAACAGCGCGCAAGTTCTATGTGAGCGGCATGGGATTTGAAGCACGCGAGGGCCGCAATGGCCTGCGCATCACCGTACCGGGCGCGCCGGACATGCGCATCCAGATCCGGAAAGCCGAAGCCGATGCCAAACCAGCAACCATTTTCCGCATAGCCGATGTTGCAGCGGCTACAAAGCAGCTGCAGGCGGCAGGGCTGACCGTAATGCAGGAGCGCAATCGCGTGACAGTCACTGATCCCGATGGGAATGTGTTTGCATTTGTAGCACCGCGCGCACAGTAATGGCTGCTATCAAAAGTTTGAAATTCATTAATTAATTGCGTTGTCATCCCGACAGAGCGCAGCGACGAGAGATCTGCGGTTGCTTTTCGGCGGCCTTTCCCAAAAGCATTTTGTCCGGCTCGCTGCCGATTCGACAACGGCACTCGTATCCCTCGGAACCATTCCAATCATCTAACCTGGTCGTCGCAAACCCAATAATCTAGATCACGCATATATTCGGCGCCTCCCTCTGAACTTTTTCCGCGCAAAAACGTAAATCTCTGCATCCCATCCGTCCGCCTTCTGCGGATAAGAGAGTAGCAGCAACAAGTATGGCGCGCGATTGGCAACCGGACTTCGAACAACTCGTAGACGAACATCAGTCGATGGTGTTTTCTCTCGCCCTTCGAATGACCGGCGATCGCGGACTTGCCGAGGAGATTGCTCAAGATACTTTTCTGGCTCTGGATCAGAGCCTGCA
>Ga0265314_10000373_pt1 | contig 61369 bp, 59 predicted proteins | sample 4126metaG_FD_203106 | JGI IMG/M metagenome (GOLD analysis project Ga0265314, IMG submission 203106) | Rhizosphere microbial communities from Carex aquatilis grown in University of Washington, Seatle, WA, United States - 4-1-26 metaG | ecosystem: Host-associated > Plants > Roots > Rhizosphere >... | reverse complement strand
GTCCTGCGCGTAGTTCAGGAACTCGGTGAACTGCTGGAAGCCGTAAGCGGCCACGTCGAGGCTGGGCTGCTCGGCTTTGAACCAGCCGGCCAGGTCTTCGACAGGGCAGCCGTTCTCGATTTCCAGGCGATGATTTTCGAGCACGTCGCGCAGCGGCGGCAGCAGGTCTTCCTGCTTCAGCGAAGGACGCTCAGCGGCGGAAGTGCCTTTACGTTCGATGATGTAGCGGCCGCCGGTGCCGGAGACATTCACCAGGTCGGCGCGCTTCAGCTTCTCGACGAAATCGGAAAAGCTTGAACCGCCGTAGGCGCGTTCGTTAAACGCCGAATCGAGCTGCAGCATGGTGGACTTCAACAAGCCTAACTGCGGCTGAACTCCACGGCGTTCTAAAACCTGGAGCGCTCGTTCGACCAGCGGCATGGCCTGCGTCAACTCAAGCGGCGCGGGACGTTCGCGGCGTCCACCTCCGCCTCCACCTTGTTGTTGTGGGGGACGGTCACTCTGTTGCTGCTGCTGCGGCGGACGGTCACCGCGGTCGCCCCGATCGCCGCGGTCGCCGCGATCCTGCCGGTCACGGTCATTGCGCGGACGCTGTTGCTGCAGAACGGCGCGAGTCTCCAGAGCGGCCACGCTGGGCGGCACCGCGGTGTCCGAGAGCAGCGATTCAAAGCTGATGAACTCGTGGCAATTCTGCTGCAGAATCGTCGAGGTAAACGCTTTGCCGCCGACTACGAACACGGTCTTGCCGTATTCCTTGAGCTTGTTCACCAGCGGGATGAAGTCGCTATCGCCGCTGACGATGGCGAAAGCGTTCACGTGCGTATGCGTGAAGGCCATCTCCAAAGCGTCGAGCGCGAGGTTGATGTCGGCTCCATTCTTGTCTCCCCGCGGAGAGGGGATTCGCTGGACCATTTGCACGGCGTTTTCGGCCATCTGCCGGGTCGCGCCATCCTGGCGCCCCCAGTTGGCATAAGCGAATTTGGCGACGATGTCGCCGCGCTCCTTGAGCGCATCCAGGGCCAGCGAGACATCAAATTCCCGCCGCAACGTGGATTTCAATCCAATCTCGATGTTGTCGTAGTCGACAAACACCGCGATATTCAATTTTTCTTGCATTCTTACTCCTGCACCGCTCCATGCGGCGCGTTTTTTCTAACTTCAGGTGAGCGAAGCCGGCTGCTTCACCGAGCCGCGGATGAATTCGATAATCGCTTCGAGCGAAGAACCGGGTTGGAACACGGCGCCTACGCCCAGGCGTTTGAGCTCAGCGGCATCTTCATCCGGAACGATGCCTCCGACGATGACCACTACATCGGTCATCCCTTTTTCCTTGAGCAATTCCAGCACTCGCGGGACGATGGCGTTGTGCGCACCGGAAAGAATAGACAGGCCGATGACCTGCACGTCTTCCTGGAGCGCGGCATTGACGATCATGTCTGGCGTTTGGCGGAGTCCGGTATAGACCACCTCCATGCCAGCGTCGCGGAGCGCCCGGGCGATTACCTTGGCGCCGCGATCATGTCCATCCAGGCCGGGTTTTGCCACCAGCACACGGATTCTAGAATCCATATATAGGGAACGAGCTAAACGCGCCGCAATGCCACACAGGGGCAAAGCGGTGAGTTCACTTTACTTAAACCGCTCATCCCGCTTGCGCCCCAGTGGGTGCCCTGCGCGATGCACGGTTCCTATTCAGTATAGAACGGATTCCCCCGCGCAAGGGGCACCCGTCAAAAGAGCAGGCGAAAGAGGACTCTCGTCTTGTTATACTGCCGCCATGGCAGTACCGAAACATAAAACGCTAAAGATGATTTATCCGCTGATTCTGGCTGCGGCGTTTTCGAGCGCGGCGGCGGGTCAGAACTACACTATTCAGACTTTCGCCGGAGGCGCGGTTAAAAGCGGCGTGGATGTCGGCGACGGCGGGCCGCCCACCAGCGCCGCGCTGATCAATCCCACGAGCGTGGCCGTTGGTCCCGCGGGCGAGCTGTATATCGCCGACAGCGGGCACAACCGGATTCGCAAAGTGGCGAACGGCGTGATCACCACGGTGGCCGGGAATGGGACTCAGGGATTCGGCGGCGACCACGGTCCAGCGATCAATGCGCTGTTGAATCAGCCTTACGGGGTGGCGGTGGATCCTCTGGGCAACCTCTTCATCTCCGACAAGGGCAACGGCGTTATTCGCAAAGTGGATACCACCGGCATTATCACTACCTTCGCGGGCGGGAGCACGGCGGCTTGCAGCGGTACGGCCGGGGACGGTGGCGCTGCCACCAGCGCTTGTCTCGTTGGACCGATGGGCATTGCGCTCGACACCGCGGGGAGCCTCTACATCGCCGACGGTGACCTGATCCGCAAAGTAACCAACGGTGTGATCACAACGGTGGCGGGAGCGGGGCTGGCAATTTTTGGCTATAACGGCGACAGCCGCCCGGCGATGGGCGCGGAGTTGAACAAGCCGCAGAGTGTCGCCATCGACGCGAACGGCAATCTCTATATCGCGGATGCGCAGAATTTCCGCGTGCGCATGGTCTCCGGCGGAGTGATCACGACGGTGGCGGGAAAGGGATCGGATGACGATGACGCGGTTATCGGCAGCATTCCAGCGGTCAATGCCGGAATTATGCCGAACGGGATCGGGCTGGATCTGCAAGGCAACCTCTACATCGCGGACTCCGGAAACGCCATCGACAATTTCATCTTTAAAGTGACAAACGGGCAGATCTCTACCATCGCGGGGCGAGGGTTTCCGGCCGGCTTCGGCGGTGACAACGGACCCGCGATCAATGCTGGGCTCAATGGCCCGCTGGGCGTGGCCGCCGATTTGTCGGGGAAGATTTACATCGCGGATACCGGCAACAACCTGATCCGCGTGCTGATTCCACCTTGCACTTTTGTTCTGACCACCACTGAGATCGATGCGACCGGCGCGGGCGGAACTTTTAATATCGGCATACAAACAGGTTCGGCGTGTGCCTGGTCCGTTACGGGGCTGCCGGCTTGGATTATGGCGAGCGCGATCTCGGGCACGGGTCCGGCGACGGTGACTCTTACGCTGCCGGTCGACAACGTTGCCACGCGAACCGCTACGCTCACGGTGGCCGGACTTCCGGTCAAGGTGAACCAGGCAATCTGCGCTTTTGAGATCGACCCGGGCGGCGCCTCCGTCCCGGCCGCCGGCGGCTCGGGAACCATCACGGTCACGGCTACGACGGGATGTTCGTGGGAAGCAATCAACACCCTGCCCTTCGTCCTGCTGGTGGGAAACACGATAGGAACCGGAAGTGCAACCGTCAGCTTCACGGTGGGGGCGGACGCGGGGATTGACCGCTCGGGGACCTTCACCGTGGCTGGTCTCCCTTTTACGGTGCAGCAGCAGAGCGCGAGCATCCCAGGCTTGAACTTCATCGGCTCCATGCCGCATATCGCGGCGGAGGAGAACTGGACCACCGACTTTACGCTGGTCAATAAGAGTGTGTTCTTGGCGCAAGCTCGTCTGAGTTTGTTCGGCGACCCCAGCGGACCGCTGCCACTGCCGCTGGCTTTTCCGCAGCAGCCCTTGCCGTCGGGTTCGCTGCTGGCGGCTTCGCTCGACCAGATGGTGCCGCCGAATGGTTCGCTGGTGATCGACAGCGCGGGTCCGCAGACTCCGCCGGTGCAGATCGGCTCGGCGCAGTTGTCTGCGACGCAGTCAATGGACGGATTCGCCATTTTTCATTTGATTCCGGGCGCGCAGGAAGCCGTGGTGCCGATGGAGATCCGCAACCCGAGTTCGTATCTGCTGGCTTTCGATAACACCGGCGGCGTGGTGTTGGGCATCGCGCTGGCGAATGTTTCCGGACAAGCGGCGACCGTTCCCGTGGTGATTCGTGACGATACCGGAGCGCAGACCGCCACTGGTTCCATCGCGCTCCAGGCCAACGGACACACGTCCTTCGTGTTGTCCTCGCAATTTCCGGCGACGATCAACGGGCGCGGGACGATCGAGTTTGACACTCCTGCGGGAGGGCGCGTTAGTGTTCTCGGCATCCGCACCACTCCGCTCGGTTCGAGCACGACGCTGACTACCATTCCCGCGCTGGCGAACATTGGCACCGGCGGCGGGTCTATCGCGCACATTGCGGTGTCGAATGGGTGGCAGACGACGTTCGTGCTAGTCAACGCCGGCACGGCGTCGAGCGTGGCTCACTTGAAGTTCTTCGACAATGGCGGGAATCTCTTGCCGTTGTCGGTCTCTTATCCGCAGACAAATGGTGCGGCGACTACAGTTTCTTCGGCCGACCCCACGCTGGCTGCGGGCGCGATGCTGATGGTGCAGGCCAACGGCGCTTTAACCGACCCGTTACAGACCGGATCGGCGCAGCTCACGACGACGGGCAACATCAGCGGGTTCGTTATTTTCCGCTTCCAGCCCAACGGACAAGAAGCGGTGGTGCCTTTAGAGAGCCGCAACGCCGGTGGCTACTTACTGGCCTTCGACAATACCGGCGGGACGGCGACGGGGATCGCCGTGAACACCGTTTCATCGGGCGTGGCCAATATCCCGGTAGTCGTTCGCGACAGCAGCGGAGCGCAGATCGGAGCGCACGTAATCAACCTGCCTGCGAACGGCCATTTCTCGGATACGCTGGGGCAATTTTCGACGACGCTCCAGACCGTTCTGTTTCCAGAAACCGCCGGCCTTCGCGGGACGCTGGAGTTCGATACGCCCGCCGGCGGCGAGATCGGCGTGCTGGGCATCCGCGTCGCGGTGGCGCACACTTTCACGACTCTGCCGGCGCTTGCGAAATAGCGTGACGTCCGGCGGCCATTTTGTCCGGAAAACCTTGCGCTGAGGATTCGCTTTCAGCCAACGTAAATTACCAAACGAACCCAAGCACATTTCGGGGAAAGCGAAGTAAAGATTCGCGTTAACCGGGCGGCTACCAAGATAACGGCAAAACGGGCGTGGATGGCCCGCGGATTGCACCCTTGTCGTATGGAACGAGGTGAACTATGCGCTTTTTACCAAGTTACATCCTGTTAGGCGGTTTGTTGCTGGGAGTTGCGGCGTGTGACCGTCCGGATAGTGCAGAGGACCGGCGGGCGCGGGAAGAAAAGGTCGACGACGCGGCGCATAAGGCTGGCGCGGAAGCTTATAAGGCTGCTCAGAAGACCAAAGAAGCTGCGGCGGAGGCGGCTGCGGATCTGCGTAAAGCCGGGCATGAGGTGAAGGCCGGCTGGGAGGACGCAAAACATTCCGATCCCGATAAATCCAAGTGAAACAAGAGTGACGGCGGGAAGTCTAATGGGCATGAGAACCCTTTCGAGTTTCATTCGCTTTGGAATTCTAAGCGTCGCGCTGGTTACGCCGCTGGCTCTGTACCCCACGGTGATGCGTGCGGATGACAAACATTATCACGACGGCAAACATAACGACGACCACGCGTGGAACGATCATGAAGATCGGGCGTACCGCATGTGGGCGAAGGAAAATCATCGCAAGTACCGCGACTTCGCGAAGATCAAGGTTGAAGATCAGCAGGCGTACTGGGATTGGCGTCACGATCATTCCGACGCGCAGCTCAAGATCGATATCCGCTAGCTTTTAATTCGCCTGTGATCGGCGTGGTATAAAAATGCCATGGTAAATCGCAGGCGAGTTTTGCATTTGGGCGTGGCGACCGTTGCGGCGGGCGTGGCCGGCAAGAGTCAGGGTCTGCGCGTGCGCAGCGCCAAGGAGCGGATTGTCGGTGTCTACCGGCTGGCGCGCGTGGTGCGGCGCACGGCAGACGGTCAGGAGACTGTCACCAACGCTAATCCGACGGGTCGCATTTCTTATGACAGCGCGGGCCGGGTGTGGGTGCTGCTGGCGCCAGCGGGGCGCAAAGCGGCGGAGGATCCACGCAACGTCACGCTCGAAGAATACAAAGGGATGAGCGCGGGGTTGATGGCTTACTTCGGAAGCTACGAAGTGGACGAGGCGAATCAGAAACTGATTATCCACATTGAGGCGGCCGCGAATCCGGCGTTGAGTGGGACCACCATCGAGCGGGTTTACAAGTTGACGGACACAAGTTTGACGATGACGGTGCCGGGGAATCCGGCGACGGACAATGTGTTCGAGAGGCTGGCGGATTGAGGGGCGGGGACACTCCGTGAAGTGTCCCCGTTTTTGAGTTAGGGCTTGGGGTTATTGATCGCGAAGCAATAGAACAGGCCGGCGCCGCCGGTACGCACTAAAGCTTCCTGGCTGCAGCCGGCGCTGGGATGCGCGGCGTTCCAGGACGTGTTGGGTCCGCCGGTGCGGTCGAAGTGTCCGAGCATGGCGGTGCCTTCGCCGCTGCTGGTCCAGTTATTGCAGGTGTGATCGGCGGCATCGGTGAACGCGCGGCCATCCGGCATGGAGCCGGTGAGCATGTCGTGCTGGTTGGGCATATCGCCGACGCCATTCACTTTGTCACCTTTTTCCGTAAAGGCTGAGGCCTTGGTCAGAGCGTTGCCCACGCGGGCTTGATCGAGGGTGTCGCCGTGAAGATCGCCTACGTTCGCGGCGATGCGGTTGCCTTTCGGTCCGAACCAGGGGCCGTCACCGATGCGGTCACGAGCGTTGATGGCGGGCTGTCCGCCTTTGGCTTGCGTACTCATGTAGGCGTGCCAGGTGAAGGTGCTGCCGGCGGCGGTAGCCAACTGCTGGCAACGGGCGTCGGCGCCGGCGATACCGCCTAGGTCGGCTCCTTTACCGCTACCGGAACTGGTGATGAAGAAACTCATGGGCTGCGGCGGCTGCTTGCCTTGCGGCGGTTGTGCGAGCGCCAGCGACGAACCGATCGCCAGGAGAGTGATTAGTGTTTTCATGTGTGGAATTCCCTTTCTGGGTAAGCGTATCACAGGCTACTATTTTGTAATTCGCGCCACAGGATTTTGCCGGCGGGGGACTTGGGGAGCGCGGGCACGAACTCGACGATGCGCGGGTATTTGTAGGCGGCCAAGCGCTGGCGGGACCAACCGATGAGCGTGGCGGCGTCTGGGGCGATGACGCCGGGGCGCAGGACTACCAGGGCTTTTACGGTCTCACCGCGGCGGGGATCGCGGGCGGCGATGACGCAGACTTCCTGCACGGCGGGGTGTTGGGAGAGCACGGCCTCGACTTCGGCGGGCCAGACCTTGAAGCCGGCGGCGTTGATCATGCGCTTGAGACGGTCGGTCATGAAGAGATAGCCTTCGTCGTCGGCATAACCGATGTCGCCGGTGCGGAAGTAGCGCTGGCCGTCGATGTCGATGAAGGCTTCGGCGTCGGCTGCGGGGCGGTTCCAGTAGCCTTCGAAGAGCTGCGGGCCGCGGACGGCGAACTCGCCGGTGTCCAGGATACGCACGTCGGCATTGAAGAAGGGCACGCCGAGGCATTGCGGCTTGGGGCGTTCGATGGGATTGATTGCGATGGTGCCGGCTTCCGTCATTCCGTAGACTTCGATGAAGGGGAGATGGAGAGTGGATTGGATGCGATCCCAGAGAGCGCGGGGCATCGTAGAGCCGCCGGAGCTGATGCGGGTGAGGCTGGATAGGTCGTATTGGGGGAGCGCGGGGTTGTCGAGGAAATCGGCAACGGCAGCGGGGGCGATGCCGGCGAAGGTGATGCGGTAGCGTTCGATCAATTGCGCGGCCAGGGTGCGCTCCCAGCGAGGCAGGGGGACGAGGGTTCCGCCGCAGTAGATGGCGCAGTTGAGGCTGTTGACGAGTCCGGCGATTTGGTACATGGGGGCTACGCCGAGGAAGACCGTGGCGGGGGAGTGGCCGTGCCAGAGGGAGAGTCCGGCGGTGGAGTGGAGGAAGCTGCGGTGGGTGTGGCGGCAGCCTTTGGGCTCGCCGGCTGAACCGGAGGTGTAGTTGAGAATCGCGTGGTCGGTGGGGGCGGCGGTGGACGGCAGTGCCGTCTCGTTGGCCGCTAGGACTGCCGACCAGGGTCGAGGAAAATCATTCGGCGGGGCGGTGATCCAATCGGGAAGCTCGAAGGCTGGGTGCGCGGGCAGGTAATCGGCGTAGCTTGCAACTATGATTTCGCGGAAGCGGGCTTGTGCGAATTCGAAGAGTTCCTGGGAGCAGACAGCTACTTCGGCTCCGCTATCGTCGATGTAGCGCTGCAACTCGGCGGCGCGGTTCATTGGATTCACGGGGACTACGATGGCGCCAGCGCGCAGGACTGCGTAATAGGCGATGACCCATTGCGGCGAGTTCTGCATGTAGATGACGACGCGGTCTGCGGGCTTAACTCCGGCGCAGTTGCTTAGCCAGCCGGCTAGGGCTTCGACTTCTTGCTGCAGGCGGCGATAGGTGATGTCGCGGCCGAAGAAGGCTATGGCGGTGTGATCCGGGTAGCGCTGTGCCGAGGCTTCGAGGCATTGCGGAAGCGTGATGGTCGAGGGCGGGATAGTGCGCGGGAGATGCGGAGGCCAGTAAGACAACGACATGAGATACGACAAAGGTTAAGCTAGCATGAGGCATGGCTAAAGTGGCGAAACCAGTAACTGTGGAGTTCGATGAGGGAATTGCTTGGGTGACGTTGAACCGTCCCGAGAAGCGCAACGCGATGAATCCGGCGCTGAATCGCGAAATGTTAGAGGTGCTGGACGCGCTGGAACTCGACGAGCGCTGCGGGGTGGTGGTGCTGACGGGGGCAGGCGAGGCGTTTACGGCGGGGATGGATTTGAAGGAGTATTTTCGCGAGACGGATGGGCTGCCGCCGATCGCGAATGCTCGCATCAAGCGGCAGGCTACGGATTGGATGTGGCGCAAGTTGATGTACTACGCAAAGCCGACCATTGCCATGGTGAACGGGTGGTGTTTTGGCGGAGGGTTTACTCCACTGGTCGCTTGCGATTTGGCGATCGCGGCGGAGGAGGCGCAGTTCGGGCTCTCGGAAATTAATTGGGGGATTATTCCGGCTGGCAACGTCACGCGGGCGGTGGCGGCGGTGATGAGTCAGCGCGATGCGCTGTACTACATCATGACGGGTGAAACTTTTGACGGGCGCAAGGCGGCGCAGATGGGGCTGGTGAACGAGGCCGTGCCTAAGGTGCAGTTGAAGAAGCGGACGCGGGCGCTGGCAAAGACACTGCTGGGGAAGAATCCGGTGGTGTTGAATGCGGCTAAGCTGGCTTTTAAATTCTGTAAAGACATGCCGTGGGAGCTTTCGGACGAGTATTTGATGGCGAAGCAGGGGCAAACTCTGGCGGCTGATCCGGAGAAAGGGCGGCAAAAGGGGTTGACGCAATTTCTGGATGACAAGGCGATTCGGCCGGGGCTTGAAGGGTACAAGCGGGGGAAATGATTGGCCGCGAATGAACGCGAATGAACGCAAATAATCCTATCGTTGTTATTCCTAAGACTGCTGTGATTCTGGTGGTTCATAACCAGGAACAAGACTTGAGGCTCGCGCTTGCAGCGCTTGAGAAGTCTGAGAATCGCGAAGTGCTGGAGATTTTGGTGGTGGATTGCGGGAGCAGTGACGCGACTTCGTCGCTGGGCGAGGAGTTTCCGGGGATCACCTTGTTGGTTCTGCCGCAGAATTTTGGGGCTACCAAGGCGCTGAACATCGCTACGCGGACGGCGCGGGCGGAGTTTTTGTTTTTGCTGTCGCCGGAGGTCGAGGTGGCTCCGGATACGGTGGCTCGGTTGACGGAACTATTGGAAGAGCGGGGGGAGTTGACGGGGGTTTGTCCGCTGCTGGTGGATGACGCGGGGAAAGTGGTGGCGCGGACGCGGCGGTATCCGGATAAGGAGGCGTTGGCTGCGGTTCGGTCTGGCGGGGAGTTGAGTTGGGTGGCGATTCCCGACGCTGCGCTGGCTGAGGAACGGATTGCGGTGTTGTACCCGGGGCGCGACGCGCTGCTGGTTCGCAAAAGCTTTGTGACGGGGATGAACTATTTCGATGAACGCTTTGGCGAGTATTGGGCCGATGCGGACATGGCGGTGAAGATCCGCAAAGCCGGGCGCAAGGTGGAAATGGTGACGGGGATCCGGGCGGTGTGGCATGTGCCGGCGGAAGAGGCTTCCGAGGATGTGGTCTATAAATCCGACCGCATTGTGGGGGCGGGGGCGTTGCTCGGCAAGCATGACGGGTTCTTCGCCGGGTTGGGATTTCGGGTGGCTGCGATGCTGGGGGCGCTGGGGCGCTTTGATTTTTCATTGCTTTCGGCGCTGGTGGGCGGGAAAAAAGTCGGGTCACAGGCGCAGTAACCTACTCCTGCTAAGGTTTTTGGCTTAAGCAGCTAACTTTTCTCTCATATCTGTCCGATAGATTCCTAGCAGGCACTCTTATGCAAATGGAAGCTTTTCTGTGGCTATTCTTGCCGGTGTTCGTGGCCGGCGGGAGCGCACTTTTGTCCTATTTCGTGATGCAGGCGCGGATGGAAGTCGCGCTGGCTAAGGAGCGGGAATCGCTGGCGGAAGCGCGGGCGAAGATCAGTTCCTACCAGGTGACGCTGGATGAGCGGGTGAAGGCTACCCAAGAGGAGTGCAAGCGGCAGGCGCTGGACGATTTCATGCAAGAGATCCGGGTCGAGGAACGCAGTTATGTGCGCGAGACTAAATCGCTCAATGCATTGAAGAAGGTTATGGTGATGCAGGAGCGGATCTTCTTCCGCAACATTCCGTTGTCGAACTGGATTGAGCGCGAGATGCTGCTCGAGGACGGGCTGGATACGTCCCGGCAATTGACGGCGGAGTCTGTATTTACGCCGCCGGCGCTGCCGACGGGGGACACTCCGCTGGCGATCGCCAAGCTGCTGCAGGAAGTGAAGGGCGTTCCGCCCAAGGCTGCACCCTTGCAGGTACATGTGGATGTGCCGCAAGTGGCGGAACCGATGGTGCTTACGCACCGCGCTACCGCTTTTGGGGCACAGTAACCCACAGCGCGCTGTAATCCCTTAGGAGACTTTTCCGTCTGGAAGAGTATGATGAGGCTGATGGCCGAGCCTCTGGTAGCCGGACGGGTTGATACGGGTTTGCTACGGGATTTCGGCACATGGATGACGTCGGAGCAGCGCCGGGTAAACGCGCTGTGCCGCCGACTGCTGCAAGATACCGACGAAGCCGATTCCGCTACGCAGGACGTTTTCCTCAAAGCTTACCAAGCGCTGCTGCGGGAAGAGGAGCGCGGCGAAGACGGTAAGGTCCTGGACGATCCCACGCGATGGTTGTCGAAGATCGCGGTGAACACCTGCCTTGACCGCCTGCGTTCGAAAAAATGGCAGATCTGGCGGCGGAGACCGGCTCCGGAGGATGAAGCGACGATTCTTTCGATGACGGCGTCGCAGAATCCGGAATCAGAGGACCGGTACTTCGCCGGGCAGATCAGCGGGCGTTTGACAGTGGCTTTGGCACGACTTTCCGACCGGCAGCGCGCGGTGTTCACACTGCGGCATTACGAAGAAATGAGCCTGGAAGAGATTGGACAGATTCTGGGCCTGGACGTGGGCACGGTAAAGGCCCACATGTTCCGCGCGGTGAGCAAACTGCGCGTGGACTTGCGAGACTTATATGAGGGAAGGCAACATGAGCGGGCACGAACATTTAAGTGAAGACGCGCTGCTCGACGCAGTTTATGGCATTGCTGGGAGCGGTGCGGAAACGCATTTGCGGCGGTGCGCGGATTGCGCGCAGCGTCTCCAGGAGTGGCACGAGAAGCGGGCGGCGGCAGTCGAGCATGTCGAGAGCGTCGAGATCCCGAACGACTTCCTGGCGGCGCAGCGTAAGAAAATTTATGAGCGCATCGAGCGGCCTTCGCGCAAGCACTGGTTGTGGGCTCCGGGATTAGTGGCGGCTGGTGCGCTGGCGATCGGCGTTTTTGTGTACCATCCGGCTCCCAAAGAGCACCCGCAACGCACCGTAGAGATCAGCGACGCGCAATTATTCGGCGAGGTTTATTCCATGGAACAATCGCTGGAACCTACGGCGGCGGCTCCGGCTCGGGCGTTGTTTGAGGAGCAGCAATAGCGATGCGGACGTGGATCATGGCGGTTCTGCTGGCGCCGGTTGTCCTGCTGGGACAGGCGCGGCAAGGACCGGCGTGGTGGGAGAGCCCGTGGTGGAACAGTCCGCTGGTGCAGAATCTGGATTTGAACGAGGCGCAGCAGAAGGAGATTCGCACAACGGTTCGGGAGTATCGCGGGCACTTGATGGATTTGCGGGAAGCGGTGCAGCGGGCCGATAGCGATTTGCAGGCGGCGCTCGATCTGAGTCCGCTCGATCAGAAAAAGGCCAACGACGCGATTGATCATCTGGCGACGGCACGGGGCGAGTTGACGCGTACGATTTCGCAGATGACGCTGCGGCTGCGCACGATCCTGACAAACGAGCAGTGGCAGGAGTTGCAGCGGCGGCAAGAGGAACGCAGGCAGGGTCCTGTGGGTGGACGCGGCAAGGGCGGACGGTTCGGGCCTCCTCCGGCGGCGGCTACGCAGCAAAGGCCTTAAGCCATCTTCTTAAACCAAGCGAGTCCATCCAGCGTTTTTCCGGCGGGACGGTATTCGCAGCCGATCCAACCTTCATAGCCGATTTCGTCGAGCAAACGGAACAGATACGGGTAGTTGATTTCTCCGGTATCGGGTTCGTGACGATCGGGAACGCCGGCGATTTGCACATGGCCGCAGAGTGCGGCATAGCGGCGCAGCTTGGTGGCGATGTCGCCTTCAGCGATTTGCATGTGGTAACAATCCATTTGAATTTTTACGTTGGAGAGGCCGACGGCGGCGCAGATTTCGGCGGCTTGCGACTGGGTCGTGAGGAAGTAGCCGGGCATGTCGCGGGTGTTGAGGGGTTCGATCAAGAGCATGATGCCGGCGGCGCCTAACTGTTCGGCGGCGTAGCGCAGATTTGCGATGTAGGCTGTGTGGTAGTCGGCGCGCGTGGCTCCGGGAGGTACAGTGCCGGCCATGGCGTGGAGGCGCGGGGTTTTGAGAGCAGCCGCATAGGAAAGCGCGGTGGCTACGCTGCTGCGGAATTCTTCGACGCGATCGGGGAGACAGGCCAGGCCGCGCTCGCCTGCGGACCAGTCGCCGGGATAGAGGTTGAAGAGATTGTTTTCGAGGCCGGCGGCGGTGAGGCGTTGGGCGACGGCGGCGGGCGGGTGGTCATAGGGGAACATGAACTCGACGGCGCGAAAGCCGGCGGATGCGGCGGCGGCGAAGCGGTCTAGGAACGGGAGCTCCTGAAAGAGGAAGCTCAGGTTCGCGGCGAAGCGGGGCATGGGCCAGTGTAGCAAGCGGGCGGCGGATGCGCGGGTTGACATTCGAGGGGCTGGCACGGTATCAGTGGGATAGCCACGAAACACACGAGGCGCGGTAGCCAAGTGGTAAGGCAGAGGTCTGCAAAACCTTTATTCGTCGGTTCGACTCCGATCCGCGCCTCCAAACATGCTCCTTTACGGCGTCACGATTTTTCTTAGCGCCTTCCTGCTGTTTCAGGTACAGCCGCTCATCGCCAAAATGATTCTGCCGTGGTTCGGCGGTTCGGCGGCGGTGTGGAGCGCCAGCATGCTTTTCTTTCAGCTCCTGCTGCTGGCCGGTTATGCCTATGCGCATATTTCCATTCGTTTCCTGAAACCGCGTGTGCAAATGCTGGTGCACGGAAGTCTGCTACTGGCGAGCTGTGCATTACTGCCGATTCTTCCTTCGCCCACGTGGCGTCCCACCCAAGTGGGCGATCCGACGGCGCGTATTCTGCTTTTGCTGACGGCGACCATCGGTCTGCCGTACTTCTTGTTGTCTTCGACCAGCCCGCTGCTGCAAGCGTGGTTTGTGCGCCGCACGGGCTCCGTGGTGCCATACCGGCTGTTTGCCTTGTCGAACTTCGGCTCCATGCTGGCGCTGGTGAGTTTTCCGTTCCTAGTGGAGCCGCGCCTGGCCAGCCGTCAACAGGCTTATTCGTGGAGTGCCGGCTACGTCGTCTTTGCGCTGCTGTGCGCTTTCACGGCCTGGGCGGGCGGGAAGGGGAAAGGCGCTGCTGCCAGCACGCAGGCGGACACGGCGCAGGATTCGAGCGATCGCCCCAGGGCATGGCAACTCCTGTTTTGGGTATCGCTAGCTATGTGCGCCTCCGTCTTGCTGGTATCGGTGACCAATCAACTGAGCCAAAACGTGGCGCCCATTCCGCTGTTGTGGGTACTGCCGCTGGCGCTGTATTTATTGAGCTTTATTTTCGCCTTCGAAAGCGATCGGATCTATCGCCGCTGGCTCTTCATTCCGCTCCTGATACCGGTACTCGGCGGCATGGCCTATATGATTCATGCGACCGGGCGCAACCTGGACATCAGGTGGGCCATCCCCGGATTCGCGGTGGGGTTGTTTGTCTGCTGTATGTTTTGCCACGGAGAACTAGCGTGCCGCCGTCCAGCGCCACGCTACCTGACATTGTTCTTCTTAATGATTTCGCTCGGCGGCGCGCTGGGCGGGATCTTCGTGGCCCTGATCGCTCCGCGGGCTTTCCCGGGGTATTGGGAATTGCCTCTCGGCCTGGTGGCGTGCGCACTACTGGCGCTGGTCGCATCCTGGGAGATCCAGCTTTCCGCTGGACTGCGCACCGCGTTCGGGATGATGTTGGCGATTGCGACGACCATGCTCGGCGCTTATCTGCTCGTTCAGGAGCGTGCCTTAAGCAGCATTCTGGTATTGCAGGTCCGGAACTTCTACGGGCCGCTCCAGCTACATGACGATCCGGCAAGCAAGCCTTACGCCCAACGCATACTGCTGAACGGCACCATCAATCACGGCTCGCAATTGCTCGAACCGGCGCTGCGCTATCGGACCACCTCGTATTTTTCAGAGGCCTCCGGGGTCGGCAGAGCGATGGGGGCGCTCGGTGCCAAAGGACCCATTCGCGCGGGCGTGATCGGCCTTGGCGCAGGGGTGCTTTCGAATTACGGACGCGCGGGCGACTACTTCCGCATCTACGAGATCAATCCCCTTGTCGAGCGCGTCGCGCAGACGCAATTCACGTTTTTCCGGCATTCGTCAGCCGACAAAGCGATTCTGATGGGCGACGCGAGGCTAACGCTGGAACGCCAGTGGAGCGACAGCGGCTCACAGAACTACGACATCTTGGTGGTGGATGCATTTTCGAGCGACGCGATTCCCGTGCACTTGCTAACCCGCGAGGCGTTCCAGTTATACGCGAAACATCTAAAGTCTAACGGGGTACTTTCCGTCCACATCTCTAACCGCTATCTGGACCTGAAGCCGGTGGTGGCGGAGGGCATGAGTAAACTCGGCTGGCACGGAAGAATGGTTGAAAACGACGGCGCGAAAAAGTCCTATATCAGTAGAAGCACTTGGGCGGTTCTCTCCTCCGATGACAAATTCTTCGACAATAAGATCTTTGACGGGACCGACGGTACTTCTATCGAGTCTCTGCTGCCGAAGCCTGGTTTCAAAGGTTGGACCGACGATTTCAGCAACCTCGTCAGCATCATAAGATAGAGGTCCCACCGATGGAGGGCGCGCGAACTTGCGTTGTGACTTTAGGACACCACGGGGATACGATTGTCTAGTGCCATGAAACGGACTCTGCGTAAGAGGGATAGTCTTTGGGAAGTTTCGGTCCCGCTGCGTGCGCCGGTTCGGGGGATATGGCGATATGGGACATTTGCGGAGGCTTGGGATCATCTGTGGCGAACGGGGTATCCGCCGGGGTTACCCAGTGAAATCAAGATGGCGGTACGGCAGCCCGAGCCGGCGCCTCTGGGGATTGAATATCTGGCCGACGTTGACGACGCCGTGCACGATGCGTTTGACTCGACAAACGGCCTGCTAGCCGCAAGAATATCTGTCCCGCCACTGACACCGGCCGAGTCTTCCGAAGTCAAACGTGATTCGCCGGAGCCCTTGACGTTTCCGGGGACTCCGCTTAGCGTCCCTGCCAGTCCCAAACCGCTCATGGGGGATTCCGAAGAGCCGATGTCCGATGAGGAGGTCCTATTGCGGTGGGAGGAACTCCATCCTGCTCCTCCTGCATCACCGTGGAAATCGCGAGCGATGGCGGTTGGGTTGACGGCGGCGCTGACGATTTTGCTGTTGGTCCTACTTGGGCCGTTCAGCCAGTTTGCGCCGTTCAGCCAGCGCGATTCGCTGGCACCGCTTTATTCGGTAGCTCCCACCGTCTCTAGACCCACTGAGACTCCGGTTCCGCATCCGGTTTCAGGCACCGGCAAGTCGCACGCATCTATTCAAACGAAGGACCGGAGCTGGATCACCGCCTGTGTGGACGGCGGGGTGGTCTTTTCGAAGTTGTTCACGGCTGGGAGCAAAGACAGTGTTGATTTTGTGGACCGCGCAGTGGTGCGCATGGGCAACGCGGGCCCGGTCGAAATTACATTGGACGGGAAGCCCGTGGGGTCGTTGGGTGAGACGGGCCAAGTGCGCGTGATTGAACTCGCCCGGGGGGCGCAGCGCTTTCTTGCGGGTGGTGAAACGGAAGACTGTACTCTCACCCGGTCCAGATGAAATCTTGACGATATTAACAACTATGTTTATATTGATTATATCGATGTAAATGAAACTTAATAAGACTCTTATAAACTTTATCGTCGACGATGGTCTTCTCAGCAGAATTGAGGATTTCCGGTTTAAGAATCGATTCCCTACGCGCGCGGCGGCTATCAAGTGGCTGCTGGACTGGGCCCTGACGCAGAAGCCTTCGACGCGGAATCAGACGGAGGAGCCGGAGGAGCAGAGCCAGGGCGCCCAGGCAGGCAAACCTGAGCGCGCTACGGTGGCTTCGCGGGATTCGATGATCCAGGCTCTCCGCGAGCAGGGCTTTGAAGTCGGCGAGGCTGCTCGCCATCCTGACGGTGAAGAGCGGATCCTGGTCCGGTCGCACGACCGGTCTGCTTGGGTGAACGCGGTTCAGGAACTGCAAGACTTGTTAGCTTCCCGGACGACGCTGGCCGAGTTATCCGCCAGACGGGCTGCGGGAAGATAAACCACCCGACTAGGCGGACTGAGCCGCAAAGGTCATCGGCAGGTGAGGCATGGTGATTTCGAAATTCTCGCGCAGGAGCTGCGACAGACCGGAGGTACCGATGACGGCTTCGACAACTTCGATGCCGGCCCGAAAATTGGTGCGTCCCGGGGGGGCCTCGCCCTCTATATCAGAGCCGCCGACCCAGGATTTATTGCGGGCGAAAGAGGGTTCGGACATCGGGGACCATTCGCGGCAATAGGCTACGAATCCTTGTAATACGCTGTCGGCAATTTCCAACTGAACCAGACTACCGGGCATGAAAGGGCGGGGCAAGCAAACGCCCATGCCGGATTCAGACATGTCTAAGGTTTCGCCGAAGGCGGATATCGTGGGGTCCGCCATTACGGTTACGCGAACTTGAAAGGCGAACGATTGCCGGTAGTAGAGGCGCTTTTCCATGTGGAAAGTTGTCGTGCTTACTATCGGCGGAATTGGCGTTTGACTTTACCGGGGCGCTGGTACGGCCGCAGCCGGCTGGCGGGTCCGGCTGACTTGTTCGAGGCTGGCGCCGAGTCTAAGCACGAAATCGTCGACATCCTGCTTGGAGATATTGAGCGGCGGGGTGATGCGGATCACGTTGCCGTAGGTGCCGCCTTTGCCGATCAGCAGGCGGTTCTCGCGGGCGGCTTCCATGAGAGCGGCGGTGGCTTCGGGCGCGGGGGTCTTGGAATCGCGATCCTCCACAAGTTCGAGGGCTTGCATCAGGCCCATGCCGCGGACGTCGCCGATGATGGGGTGCTTGGCCTTGAGTTCGTCGAGGTGGCTGCGTAAGTAAGCGCCGGTTTCGGCGGCGTTGATCATGAGTTTGTGGTCGTCGATGAAATCGATGACGGCTTTGGCTGCGGTGGCGGTCACGGGATTGCCGCCGAAGGTGGAGATGGTGGCTCCTTTCAGCGCGTCGGCGATTTCGGGACGGGCTACGGTGAGGCCGACGGGGGTGCCGTTGCCGAGGCCTTTCGCGCTGGTCAAGATGTCGGGCTGGACTCCGTAGTGTTCGATGCCGAACCACTTGCCGCCGGTGCGGCCCCAACCGGTTTGCACTTCGTCGCTGATGAAGAGGCCTCCGAACTTCTTGACGATGCCGTGGACGATTTCGAAATATTCTTTGGGCGGCGTGATGAAGCCGCCGATGCCTTGAATGGGCTCGGCTATGAACGCGGCCAGGCGGCCCGAGGTGGAGGTGCGAATCATTTCTTCCAGGTCGGTGGCACAGCGAACGTTGCACGAAGGATAGGTGGCGCCGAGGGGGCAGCGGTAGCAATAAGCGCTCAAGGCGTGTGTGAAGCCGGCGGCGGGTGCGCCTCCCAAGCGCCAAGCGGCTTGGCCGGAGGCGGACATGGCGAGAGCGGAGCGTCCGTGATAGCTGTGGCGCAGGGCGACGACTTCGTGTGCTCCGGTGTAGCAGCGGGCGGCGAGAATGGCGGTTTCGTTGGCTTCGGTGCCGCTGTTGGTGAAGAAACTCTTGGTGAGCTTGCCGCCGGGGGTGAGGCCGGCGACGCGTTCGGCGAGCGCTACCTGCGGCTCATTCGCGAAAACTGTCGAGACGTGCTGCAGCTTGGCCATTTGCTGCGTGACCTTTTGGTTCACGGTTTCGTTGCAATGGCCGACGCTAATGGTGACGATGCCGCCGAAGAAATCGAGGTACTGATTGCCGTCGGCATCCCAGACGAATTGATCTTTGGCGCGTTCGATGACGAGCGGCTCCTGGAAATAATGGAAGACGCTGGGGAACAAATAACGCTGGCTGGCAAGGATGATTTCTTGCTTGGTCATGCGGTTTTTATAGCACACTCGGCCCCGAAGGCGGTTCGACTGAGAACGCGGCACGCACTTGAGCGCTGACGCTGACGGGCTTTCCGGATTGGGCGTCGAGAGGGCACCAGACGGTGCGGGCCCGGGCGAGTACGCTGCGGTCGCTGGCGCGCAGCAATTCGGTGTGGCGTTCGAAACGGAGGCGGCTGGCGGTTCCTACCCAGGTACGGGCGATAATGGCGTCGTTGAGATACGCGGCTTGTTTATAGTCGATCTCGTGGCGCACTACTACCCAGAGCAACTTGGCTTGTTCCGCGGCGGGTGCTACTGACTGCCAATGCGCGACGGCGACGTCCTGGACCCAGCGTAGATAGGTGACGTTATTGACGTGGCCGAGCTGATCGATATCGGAAGGTTCGATCGCGATGGCGAGTTCGAAGGGCTCATTTATCGACACGGCGGACTGCATGTTTACAGTATGCGCTGCTAGGATATCGGCATGGATCGCGATCAAGCGTTCAGCATCGTGTGCGAGTTTGTGAAGTCGGAGAGCCTACGCAAGCATATGCTGGCGGTAGAAGTTTGCGTGACGGCTTATGCGCGCAAGTTCGGAGAAGACGAGCAGAAGTGGGCCATCACGGCGCTGCTGCATGACTTCGACTGGGAGATCCATCCAACTACGGATGAGCATCCGATGAAGGGCGAGCCGATCCTGGCGGAGCGCGGCGTCGATGAAGAAGTGCGGCGCGCGATTCTGTCGCACGCGGATTACAGCGGGGTCCCGCGAGTGAGTCTGCTCGAGAAGACGCTGTATGCCTGCGATGAGCTGGCGGGATTTCTGGCGGCCTGTTCCTATGTCAAACCGGGGCGCAGCATTCAGGAAGTAGACACGAAGGGAGTGCGGAAGAAGCTCAAGGACAAAGCGTTCGCGCGGGCGGTGAATCGAGACGATATTTTGCGGGGAGCGGCGGAGATGGGGCTGGACTTGGACGAGCATATTGAATTCTGTATTCGCGCGATGCAGGCGCAGGCTGTCCCGCTGGGGCTGGCTGGACCCTCGAGTGGAACTATTTGATATACTGCGGGCAAAATGACGACCCCTAAAAAGCTCCTGGCAGTGTTGGCGCTTTCGGGCCTCGCGGCGGCTGGCGCGCCAGTGTCCTGCGAGAGCTTGGCGTCCGCGGCGTTGCCGCATGTCACGATACTCTCGGCAAAGAACGTGGTGGCGGGGGAGTTTTCTCCTCCGGAAGGATCTCGCGGGCCGGTGACTGCGTTTAAATCACTGCCGGCGTTCTGCCGAGTGCAGGCTTCACTTAAGCCTGCGGAAGATTCCGACATCCGGATTGAGGTTTGGCTGCCGGTGGCGGGCTGGAACAATAAGTTGCAGTCGGTGGGCAATGGGGCGTGGGGCGGGGTGATCGGCTATGCGGCGTTGGCGACGGCGCTGTCTCAGGGGTACGCGGCAGCGAGTACCGACACGGGACACAGAGGCAACGATCCCACCTTTATTACGGATCACCCGGAGAAGCTGATCGATTTCGCTTATCGCAGCGTGCATGAGATGACGGTGGCGGCCAAGGGCATCATTACGACTTTTTACGGGCAGGGGCCGAAGCTTTCTTATTTCAATGGATGCTCCACCGGGGGGCGGCAGGCGATGGTGGAATTGCAGCGCTATCCGGCGGATTATGACGGAGTGATTGCGGGCGATCCGGTTTACGACACTTCGCATATTCAAGGGACTCAACTGTGGCTGTGGCAGATTTTCCATAAGGACGCGGCTGCGAATATGCCGCAGGAAAAACTGGCGCTGCTGCATGCGGCGGTGCTGGCGGCTTGCGATGCCTTGGATGGCGTCAAGGATGGAGTGCTCGAAGATCCCACGCGCTGCGGCTACGATCCGACGTTGCTGCAATGCAAGCATGACGAGGCGACTGACTGCCTGACGGCGCAGCAAGTGGAGGCGGCGAAGCAATCTTATGTCGGCCCGATGAATCAGAAGACGGGACAGCCGGTGTGGCCGGGTCGCGAATGGGGCAGCGAAATGGGGTGGCTGAATCATTCGGGTAAAGAACCGAGCTCTTATGCCGCCGAGGTCTATCGCTACGTGGTGTTTCAGAATCCGGACTGGGATTATCGCAACTTCGACTTCGAATGGGATGTGCCGCAGGCGGAGAAAACGCTAAAGGAGACGATGGATTCGGTGAATCCGGATCTGCGGCCGTTCTTCGAGCATGGTGGCAAGTTGATTCAGTATCACGGGTGGAACGATCCGGGCGTGGCTCCCGAGGGCAGCGTCAACTATTACCGCGCGGTGGCTGCGAGGGTGGGCGGCGAGCGGGCGGTGAGCGACCGCTACCGGCTGTTCATGGTGCCCGGGATGGGGCATTGCGGGGGCGGCGATGGCACCAGCACTTTCAATATGATCAGCGCGCTGGAGCAATGGGTGGAGGATGGACAAGCTCCGGATTCGATCCCGGCGTCGCGGGTTCGCAATGGCGTGGTAGACAGGACGCGTCCGCTATGTCCGTATCCGCAGGTGGCAGCGTATAAGGGCTCGGGCAGCACCGACGAAGCCGGGAATTTCGCATGCCGCACTCCATAGAGTAAACTCAAGCAAGCATATATGCGTGGCAGCGCACCCAGCAAAAGCCTCTCGAGCGAAGCGTACAGCAATGTTCGCCAGCGAATTCTGCGCGGCGAATTAAAGCTGGGGCAGGTCATCTCGCGGCGCACGTTGGCGAGCGAGATGGGGATGAGTTTCCTGCCAGTATCGGAGGCTTTGTTACGGCTGGAAGTGGAAGGGTTACTCGAAAGCCGTCCGCGGGCGGGAACGCGCGTGCGGATTCCGACGCCGCAGGATGTGGAAGGGCATTTTGTGGTGCGCGAGGCGCTGGAGACGCAGGCGGCGCGATTGTTCGCGTCGACAGCCACACCCGAGGAGCAGGCGGAGTTATTCAAGCTCGCGATCCAGTTGGATGATATGGCGGCGGTGCCGGAAAATGACCGGTCGCAATATCTGACCCGGCACGAACGGCTGCATCGCAAAATCGCGGAATACACGAAGTGCCAGGCGCTGGCCGATGCCATCGAGCAAACGCACGCGCTGGCTTCCACCTGGATGTGCGTGGGCAGCGGCGGGCACCTGCCGCGGCGGCACCAGACGCTGCTGGAAGCGCTGGCGGGCGGCGATCCTGAAGCGGCGGCGGCGGCCATGCGCGAGCACGTGCGCTCCAGCCAGCAGGAAGCGCTGGGGCGGCTGTCTCCTTATTTCAAGCTGCAAAAGACGCGCGGCGTCCGCTATACGCGCAGCGCGAAACAGCAACCACAATTGATTTCGGACCGCTAGGGGGAGAGTCCTTGGCGGGCGCGCGATACTGAGAGATACAAGGCGTGACTCTCAGAAATCTACTTGCGCTTCTGGCGTTGGCTGTGGCCGGCAACTCGACTGTCTGGGCGCAGGAGGGGACGGCGGACCCGGCGTTCTCGGCGGTGCCCTTCAATCGCTGGCTGGCAGATGGGGACCAAACGCATTTCCGTTGGACCGCGCGCGTCAGCGGGGCCGAATTGAGCGGGCACCAGCGGCTGTTGACCAAAGTTGAAATCGAAGTCGACGGGGCTGAATTGGTCAGCCGGCGCGGCCATGGCGAACTGGTGATGATGATTCAGTTTCAGGACAGCGCCGAGCGGGTATATCAGGCGCATGGCAGCATCGACCTCGCGAATGTAAAAGACGAGGCTGCGAAAAGCAATTTCAACTACGCGCAGGAGGCTTTTGTGCTGCCGGGCGATTATCGCGTGAGCATGGTGATATTCGACAGCAAGACTGGAGAGCACAGCGCCCTGCAAAAACCGCTGCACGTGAATGCGCTACGCAACGATCCGCTGCCGCAAGCCTGGAAGGATCTGCCCGCCGTAGAGCTGCTGCACGCGATGGACGCGCCGGACGTTTGGTTCCGGCCGGACATTAAGGGGCGGTTGCAGTTGCCCCTTGCTACGCGGCGCCCGGTACGCGTCGAGGTGCTAATGAATGCATCTTCGACTGGTCCCAGCCGCGGTCTGAGTGTGGGAACGGTCAACACGCGGAGTCTGGGCAATTTGCTGCCGGCGCTGAAGGTGCTTTCACAAGTTGAAGTGGGCGGCGGCGGGCTGCGTGTGACGCTGCTGGATATTCCGAAACGCCGCGTGATTTTCGAGAAGGACGGTGCACATCCGCTGGATTGGGAACAGGTGCGGGGAGCGCTGACGGAGGCGGATCCCAATAAAATTGACGTGCGCGCCCTGGAGCACCGCGAGCAAAACGCGCAATTCTTCGTGGAGCAAGTCCGGCAGCGATTGGCGTTGGGCGGCGGCGAAGGGGAGAAGCCGTTCCGAGTACTGCTGGTGTTGAGCGGACCGACTACATTTAACTCGGGAGAGGACATGCATCCGATCGAGGCCACCCGCGATCCCAACACGAAAGTGTATTACCTCAGGTTTCATGTGCCGCCGGAGAAGCTGCCTTTATCTCAAATTTTTGATGCACCGGGGGCCAGAAGCCGGCGCGGTTTTCCTGCTGGCGCAGCGCCCGCGTTGCCGACTGAGCCCTTCGATTCCCTGGAGCCGCTGATGAAACCTCTGCAGCCTCGGCTCTACGATATTTACTCGCCCGAACAATTTCGCAAGATACTCGGTAGCCTGCTGGACGAAATCGGGCGGCTCTAGGCTTTGACGGCCTACTTTTCGGGCGTGTCACCGGGAGCGCCGGTGTTCGACGAGCCCAGGAACAGTTTCTTGCCGTCCGCGAAAGTGACATCGCGGCCGTTGGCTTTGTTCGAGCCGTCCTTGGACTGATAGCCGTCGACCAATACTTCCATGCCGGCGGTGACCGAAGCTTTAGTGACGCCGCGGCGCAGCAGAGTGTTGGGGCTGCCGCATTCGACCATCCAGTTGGTCACTTTGCCGTCGGCGTCTTTGACGTCGATATGGATCCAGGCATGCGGATTGATCCACTCCATCTTGGTGACTGTGCCGCGCAGTTTGACTGGCTTGTTGCCGTCGAACTCGGCGGTAAACGCATGGTGCGCCCACATGGGCGCCGCTAGCAAACTGACGGTCAAAATGATGTTACGCATGGCATTGCTCCTGACTTATTTAGCTTTCGCGGCGGCGGTTTTTTCCTGCGCACGTTCACCGGATAGAATTCCAAACATACCGTAGTTGCCTTCGTGGCAGGCGTATTCGTAGATGGGCTCTGCGCGCTTGGATAGGGTGGTTTCAATGGTCCAAGGCTTGGTGTAGATGGTGGGGTCGTCGACGGTGGCGCGATAGATGATGGTCGCGGGGCCGGTGCGCGTGAAGCGTTCGGTGACGTGCAGGTTCTGGTCTGTGAAGCCGTCGTAAGCCACGCCGAAGCGGCTCTTGTCGTTCGAGGCGAAATTGGTGGTGTCGATCACCAGGGTGGCGCCTTCCCAATGGCCACGCGAGTCGCCTTTCCACTGGCGGATGTCGGCGGGCAGATGGGGGCGGCCGTCGAGCGGGACGACGCGAACGTCGTGCACCATTTCGGCCATGATGGTGACGAAGCCGGGCGACTGCACGATTTGATAGTTGTTGTTGTAGGGTTCGGGCAGCATGGGCGGGCCGGCATTGGGAAACAGGATGCAGCGTTCGCTCAAGGGGCGGTTCTCGGGCCCGTCGGCGGGATGCGCGGCGAAGTTGGCGTGCGCGTCGTCGAACTTCTTTTTGCCTTCGGGAGTCATGGGCGGGACTCTGCCGTCGGACGGTTCGACGACCAACGACGTCCGGCGCGTGTTCACACCGTGACTGCCGCGGTCGAACCAAGCGCCATTGTAAGCCCGGCGGGCCAGATCGGCGGGGCCACGCTTGCCATCGTCGGCGCTCTCGACGTCATTTTGCTGCAGGCGTTTCTGTTCGAAGGCGGCTTCCTCCTGCTCCGTGAAGAACTCCTTGCCGGCGAGCTCGGGCGGGCGCTGCAAGGGCGTGAGTGTGCCATTGGTCCAGGTTCCCTGCAAATCCGGCTGGCCGTCGGCGGTGCGGGGCGCGGTCCACGTTTTAGCAGTCTGGGCTGAGGCGGCTGCCGCAGCCAGTGTCAACGCGCCGACGATTGCAAAAAATCGATAGCTCATTGCGAGGCTCCCTTTCGCAGATGGCCGTAGAGCAGCTCTTCGGTCATTTCCACGCATTTGAATTCCATCAACTGAAGATTTTTTTCGAGATGCCGGTAGAGCGGCATGCTGATCTTCCAGGGTCGCGAGAAAGTCTTGGGGTCGTCGATGGTGGCTTGGTATTGGATGGTGTCGGCGCTGACGGGCGTGTAGCGCTCGACCACATGCAGCGAGTCGCTGTGAAAATCGCCGGCGCGGTCAAACCAGGTGTTGTCATTGAGGCCGATCACGTCGACGACAAGCGTGTCGCCGTCCCAGTGCCCGTTGGACCAGCCCATCCAGCTATCGGTGGGCGGTTCCTTGGGCTTGCCCATATTGATGTTGCGCGCGGCTCCTGCGTACTCGTAGGCGATCATGAGCGACTGCGCACTTTGCAAAATCTGAAACGGGTAGGGCATGTAGGTGGCTCGCGGCACGCCGGGCAGATAGCACTTGGTTTCGGGGTCGAGGGCTAAACGTTTCGCGTAGTTTTCTTGTTTGATTTTCGCGGCGGCGGGCAGGTAGGGGATCTCGTTGCCTTCGACTACGCCGATCCCAGGGGGAGTGGCGCCCTGCGCGCCCATAGCCACTACCGGCGACAGGGCGGGGCCGTGGGTGAGCAGGTCCCAGTTGGCGGTGTTCATGCTCTGCCAGATGCCGTTCAAGTTGGGCTTGCCGTCCGGCATGCGCGGGATTCTCGAAGGCGCGGTTTGTGCAGCTAGAGGAATGGCTGCGAGCAGTACCAGTCCAAACTTCATTCGCATGGTCAGTTCCCGTCCCGTCGGGAAGTATATCGCATGCTGGCTATTTTGTCAGAGCGGGAAGTGTGGTGAAGGTGTGCGCAACGGGGATGCGAATCCCCAATGCGCCGATCTGGGCGCCCGCGGGAGCATCGAACTCGATGGTGCCGCGGATGTTGAGGGCCGCCGGAAACTGGTCTACGCCGAGAGTAAACGCGCTGTGGCCATTCGCGGCGAGAGCGATGCTGCCCGTGGCGATCTGCGCGCCGGCGTCGTTGCGGACGATCACCGGGACGCTGACCGGCTGGCTGGACACGCTGTTGACGGCGATGCCTGTGGCGGTTTGGGAGGTGTTATCGAACGCCAATACGTAAGCTCCGGCATTGCGGCTTTCCAAAGGCACCACGGCTTCCTGGCCATTGGGCTGATAGCGGAAGATCACGAACCCGCTGATCTTGCCGGTAGTGGTGAGCTGCGCGGAGCCGATTTGGACGGCATTGGCCAGGGGTCCGTTCGCCTGTACCAGCAACATCCCGCCTGCAGGCAAGGTGGGGGTGATCCCGGTGACGGTGGTGGGAGCGCCGCCTATCTGCGGGAGGGTTATCGACAAGGGCAGCGGATTGCCGCCGTCATCCAGGAAATTGAGGTTGGCTAGCGAGGGCGTGGCGCCCGCGTTTACGAGTACGAAGGTGGTCTGCCATCCGTTCGACACCGCGATGTGCGCAATGGAACCGCCGCCGGTACCGACATTGGCGAGCGCCGGGATGGTGGTGAGCGTATTGCTAGTGCCGAGCGGCGTGGTGCGGATGCCCAGGACGCTGATCTGGCCGCCGGAGGGTGTGTCGAATTCCACGGTGCCGTTTTTGCCGGCGGTGACCGGAAACAGGTCGGACAAAACGAATGCGGTATGGCCGCCGGCGGGGAGCGCCGGAAGCGGGCCGGCTGCGATCTGGATGCCGGTGTTGTCGCGAATCACTACTTGGATGGTTGCGGGCTGCGTGGAAATGTTGGCGACGGCTACTCCCAGGACAACTCCTCCGGTGTTGTCGAAGGCCAGCAGATAGGAACTCGCGTTGCGGGTTTCGAGCGGCACAACGGCTTCCTGCGCTCCCGGGATCAGGTGGAAGATGGCGAAGCCGGCGGTGGCTCCGGTGGCGCTCAACTGCGCGGAACCGGTTTGGACGGGGGGCACTTGCGGGCCGGCGGTCTGGACCACGAGAGAGGCATTCGGGGCGATAGTGTTGTCGATCGACGCGGCCAACAGGCCGTTCAAAGGAGGCGGCTGCGGGAAGTTGAGCGTCAATGGCAGCGCGCTGCCATTGTCTCCGATGAAGCTGAGGCGCGTTTGCGTCGAGGCGGAGGAAGTGTTGACCAGAGTAAAGGTGGTGGTCCAGTTCTCCTGCGCGGCGATGTGCGGCATGGAGCCGATGAAGTTCAGTCCGGTGATCGTGGCACTCTGTTGTCCTACTACGAAGGGAAGACCCGCGACAGTGAAGCTTCCGGAGCGGTCGCCGCCGGTGTTGGCTGCGAGCTGGAAGGTGACGGTTCCGCTGCCGTTGCCTGACGTGGCTCCGCTGAGTGTGACGAAAGACACCGTGTTGGAGGCGGACCAGGCGCAGCCGGTGGGCGCGGTGACGTTGATGATTCCGGTTCCGCCCAGGATGCTGAATTCCTGCGCGCCGGGGCTGATGCTATAGCTGCACGCGGCTTGATTGATGGTGACGGCAGTACCGGCGACGGTGATGGTGGCGCTTCTGACTGTGTTAGAAACGGCCGCGACGTTCAGGCTGACCGTCGCTGGGCCGGTTACGGACGCCGGGCTCGTGAGCGTAACCCAACTTGGCAATCCGGAAACCGACCAGGAGCAAAACCCGGCGGTCTGCACACCGATGGTGAAGGCCCCGCCGGCGCCGGTGGCTTGAATCGAGGTCTTGGTCAGGGCGAAGTTGCAGGGCGGATCCAGGACGCGAATCAGGTTATTGCCGGAATCGGCGACGAAGATTTGCCCCAAGGAATTCGTGGAAACGCCCAGGGGACCATTGATAGCGGCGACGGCGGCAAGGCCGTTGTCTCCGCTGTAATTCGCAGCCCCAGTGCCGGTCAACGTGGTGATGACACCGCCCGAGACTTTTCGAATAACGTTGTTTTGGGTGTCGGCGATGATCAGGTTGCCTGCGGAATCGAGCGCGATTCCGGTCGGGCCGTTGAGCTGAGCGCTGGTGGCTGGACCGTTATCCCCGCCGAAGGTCGCGGTGCCGTTTCCGGCGAAGGTGGAAATGATTCCGCTGGTCACCATGCGGATGCGGTTATTGGCCTGGTCCGCGATGTAAAGATTCCCGGCGGCATCCAGCTTGACGTCTGCCGGACCGAACAGGGAGGAGGAAGTAGCCGCAACTCCGTCGCTCGAATAGGCGCCCGTTCCGTTGCCGGCGACGGTTGTGACTACGCCGTTCGAAAGCAAGCGGACGGCGTTGTTGCCGAAGTCCGCTATGTAGAGGTTCCCCAAGGGGTCCAGCGCGATCCCCGAAGGTGCGTTGAAAGTAGCACTGGTGGCTGCGCCGTTATCGCCGGTGTAAGCGGCAGTTCCGGTTCCCGCAATGGTGGTGATCACGCCGCCCGACACCTTGCGGATCACGTTATTGCCGGCGTCCGCGATGTAGAGATTCCCAGCGGAGTCCACCGCAACGCCCCAAGGGAAATTCAAGGTGGCGCTGGTGGCGAGGCCGCCATCGCCGGTGTAACTGGGAACGCCTGTTCCGGCCACCGTAGTTATCACGCCGTTCACCACTTTGCGAATCACGTTGTGGCCGCTGTCCGTGATATAGGTTTCGCCGGCCGGGCCGGTGGCGGTGTAGGTGGGATCGGACAGTTGAGCGCTGATGGCCGACCCGTTATCGCCGATAAATCCCTGCGAGCTACCTGCGACCGTGGTGATAATGCCGCCGGCTACTTTGCGAACTACAGTATTCCCGTCGTCCGCGATATAGAGGTTTCCGGAGGGGTCAACGGCCAGGCCCTCGGGAGTGTTCATCTGAGCGTTCAGTGCAGCCCCGTTGTCCCCTGAGTACCCACCGGCAAGATTTGCATTACCTGCGAAGAAGACTGGAGTCGCGCTGGCGGCTGGTAGTTCACCTACGGCAATGCCAAACGCCGTAAAAAAGACATTTCCTGAGGAATCGACAGCCACTGCCGTGGGGGCGAGCCCCGACGGGAAAACCGGTGTGGTAATCACTCCGTTCGACACGACACGGAGGGCGGAGTTGCCGAAATCGGCTATGTAAAGGTTGCCCGCGGGGCTGACGGCGACGCCTGTTGGATAACCCAATTGAGCACTCGTCGCCGAACCACCGTCGCCGAGGGTTCCTGACGTTCCCGTCCCGGCTACCGTAACAGTGACGGTGCCCGATACCTTGCGCACCACCTGATTACCGGTATCGGCGATATAAATATTACCGGAGGAATCGACAGCGATGCCGGTGGGGCTCGAAAGCGCGACGGTATTCCCGGCGACGGTGGTGATGACGCCGTTGGAAACTTTGCGGACGCGATTGTTGCCGGTGTCGGCGATGTAGAGGTTTCCCGCGGAATCCACGGCCAAGCCGCCGCCGGGGAGGGGAATTTGAAATAGGCCCGCGATTGCCGCTGGCACGCTCAAATTAAGCTGGGCGCTGGTAGCAGGGCCATTGTCGCCGCTGAAGCCAGGCTTCCCGCTGCCGGCGACTAAAGTGAGTTTGCCGGTGACGTCCATCTTCACGACTGCGGAGTAGGTTGGTAAAGCGATATAGACATTCCCGATAGAATCCGTGGCAATGCCGGTGACTGAGCCGAGACTCGCGGAGACGGCCGCGATATTCTGCGGCACTCCGCCGCCCGCGAAGGTTTGAATGGTGTAATTTTGGCCGAGCGCGGCAGCCGCAAAAGCCACGACAAGGAGCACCGGGCAGACAATCTTTTTCATCGAGACGCAGTTCCCCCTGGGCCGGCAAGACGGCAATGAAGACTAGACGTCTCCGGCGCGGAAAAGTTTACTTCGCAGTTAACGCCGGTTTCGGGGCCAGGCTTGCGGGCGCGAGGTTCGCCGCCGACAAAAAATAGCCGGCGTCAGGCGCGACGGCTTCGAGATTCAGCGCACGCAGCATGGAACGCGCTGTGCAAACCGCGGCGGAAGTGACTGGCATCCCTATGCGGTCCTCGACTCGCGGAATGACAGGCAGGGACGGCATTTGCACGCAGGCGGAAACAACCACGGCATCGGCGCCTTTGGTGTTCAGGCGCTGGATGTCGGTGAGCAGGTTCTCCGGATCGCGGCGGCCGACGGCCAGGTTATCGGGGATGGAGAGCGCGATCGAATCGATCACGGCGATGCCTTCGTTGCGGATGTAGGCGACTACCAGGTCGGTGAGCGCAGGCATGTAGGGGGTGATCACGGAAATGGAGCGCACACCGGCTAGCTTGAGTTCATCGACGAGCGCTCCGGCTGAGGTGATCACGGGCGCTGGGTGGCCTTCCTGCTTCATGATCTCAGCCAGCTTGGCCTGCGATTCGCAATGGTAACCGCAGCCCATCGACATGATGGCGACCAAGCAGGCGTAACCGACGACGTCGACATCGGCGTCGGCCAGTTCGGCGGCGCAACGGAGGCTGTCGCGATCCATGGCCTCCAGCTCTTCCTTCACCACCTTTTTCATGCGCATGCGGCTGGAATGGAAGGTGAATGTGCCGTCTTCCGGCAGCGCCCGCTGGCGGCCCAGCAGGATCGCCGGGATCTCGGTTTCCATGGTGGTGTTAGAGCTGGGAACGATCTGGCCCACGCGATAGTTACGCTTCATAAGGTGTTACCGATTGCGATTGTACATCGAATGGACGGCTCGCCGAAAGTCTGACATATTAGTTCCATGCGAATTTCGCACTCTTTCCTTTTCATGGCGCTGGCGGCACTGCCGCTGCTGAACGCGCAATCAAAGAAGCCGCAAAGTCCGGCGGGCGAGTGGCCTATGTACAATCGGGATCTGTCCGGCACCCGGTTTTCGCCGCTGACGCAGGTTAATACCAAGAACGTCGGCAAACTTGCGGAGGCTTGGACCTTTAAGCTTCCCCGGCATCCGAGTAGCGGAGGCATCACGGGCGGTTACGAGTTGACGCCGATCGTCGTGAATGGCGTGATGTACATCACCAGTGTGGATACCGTGGTGGCGCTGGAACCTGAGTCGGGCAAGGAACTTTGGCGCTACAAAGTGGCGGCCGGGCAGGTTTCGAAACGCGGCGTGGCGTATTGGCCGGGCGATGCGAACAACGCTTCGCGCATCATCTTTACGGCGGGGCGCAAGATGGTGGGGCTGAATGCGAAGACCGGCAAGCTGGACCCGGGCTTCGGCAAAGAGGGCGAAGTGGATATGGTGGTGCCTTATGACTCCGCACCAGTTGTGTATAAAAATATTTTGCTGGTGGGCGCGAATACCGGGGAGGCTCCGGCGACAGGGCAGCCTGGCGACACGCGCGGTTACGATGCACGCACGGGCGCGAAGGTGTGGGATTTTCACTCCGTGCCGCAGCCCGGCGAGCCCGGTCATGAAAGCTGGGAGGGCGATGGCTGGAAGGATCGCTCCGGCGTGAATAACTGGGGCTTTTCGCTCACGGTCGATACCGAGCGCGGGATTGTCTACACGGTTTTCGGCGGCCCCAATACGAACTACTGGGGCGGCGATCGCCATGGCAACGATCTGTTCGGCAATTCGGTGGTGGCGCTGGATGCCGAGACGGGCAAGATGAAATGGTATTACCAAGTTGTTCATCACGATATTTTCGATTACGACTTGCCGCCGGCTCCGCTGCTGATGGATGTGACGGTGAACGGCAAGAAAGTGCCGATTCTGGCGCAGACTACCAAGTCGGGCTATATGTATATTCTGGATCGCGTTACTGGCAAGCCCGTGTTCGGCGTGGAAGAGCGTCCGGTGCCGAAAAGCGATGTTCCCGAAGAGCAAAGCTCTCCAACGCAGCCGATTCCTGTGAAGCCGCTTCCACTGGCGCGCAACAGTTTCAAAGCCGAAGACGTGGTTACTGCCGACGATACCAGCGCGGAACACGCGAAGTTTTGCCAGGATCTGATGGCGAAGAGCGGCGGGTTTATCAATGAGGGTCCGTTTACGCCGTATCCGTATCGGGCGGCGGGCGCGCCCGTGCGCTCCAGCATTTTGTATCCGGGATCGATCGGCGGAGTGAACTGGGGCGGCATTTCGGGCGACCCGCGCACTGGCTATTTGTTCGTGAACTCGCAGGACGAGGCCAGCATGGGTTGGATCGAGAAGAAGGCCGATGGAGCGGCGGTGAAGTACGACCGCAACAGCATCGTGGGGCCGACGTCGCGCTTCCAATGGTCTGAAGGGGGACGTTCAGGAAATATTTTGAACTCGGGCGCGAAGGCGTGGCCCTGCCAGAAACCGCCATGGGGGCAATTGATGGCGATCAACGGGAACACAGGCGATGTGGTGTGGAAGATTCCCTTCGGCGTCACTGACGAGCTCCCGGCCGGCAAGCAGAATACCGGGCGTTTGAACATGGGGGGTTCGATGGCTACTGCCGGAGGGCTGTTGTTCATTGGTGCGACCAATGACAAGCGCTTTCGGGCGTTCGATTCGAAAACCGGCAAGCAATTGTGGGAAACGCGGCTCGCCATGAGCGCGCACTCGAATCCCATGACCTATCAAGGCAAGAACGGTAAGCAGTATGTGGCGGTGGTGGCGGGTGGCGCGAGCGCGATTGACGATGCACCCGGGCCGAACGACTCCGACGCGCTGATGGTCTACGCGTTACCCTAAACCGGTTATGACTCAGGAGTTGCTGGACAGGCTCGCCATCCGCGAGCTGTTGGAAAATTGGGCGGTATGGCGCGACGCGGGCTATTGGGAACGCTTCCGCACGGTGTGGCACGACGATGGCTTCATGATGGCTACGTGGTTCCAGGGCACCGCTGAGGAGTTTATCAGCATGAGCCGAGCGGGCTTTGAACGCGGCGTGAACATCCTGCATTTTCTGGGCGGCTGCTCGATCGATCTGGCCGGGAACCGCGCGGTCTCGCAGATGAAGATGACTATCTCGCAGCGCGCGCCGGTTCACGATGTTATGGTCGACGTGCTGTGCACCGGGCGGTTTTACGATTTTCTCGAAAAGCGCAACGGCAAATGGGGTTTGGTTTTGCGGCGCGTGTGCTACGAGAAAGATCGCATGGACCCTGTCGATCCGGCGCAGACTGTGAAGCTGGATCCGTCGGTGCTGGGGCGTTTTCCGGTGGGCTATCGCAATTTGGCGTATCTGCAATCCGGCTTGGGCTTCAACGTGAAGCTCGATTTGCCGGGGCTGGCTGGGCCCGCTAACGATAAGCTGTATGCTTTCGGCAAAACCTGGCTCGAAGGCGGTTCGATCGAGGATGCCCGTAAGTAATGACCGGCAAGATCGCTCTTGAAGAGCACTTCGCGCTGGCCGAAACATTGGGTGATTCGGAGCGATATTTTCCTCCCGCTGTGTGGCAGCGGATGTATGGCGCTCTCACCGACATCCACGAAAAGCGGCTTGCGGAAATGGACCGGCACGGCATCGAAACAGCAATCCTGTCACTGAATTCGCCGGCTATACAAGGCATTTATGACACGCGGCGCGCCATTGAGATTGCGCGTGTCGCCAACGATTTTCTGGCCGAACAGGTGGCGAAAAATCCGCAGCGCTTTCGGGGATTCGCGGCGTTGCCCATGCAGGATCCGGACGCCGCAGCGCGCGAATTCACGCGTTGCGTAAGGGAATTGGGGTTTCGCGGCGCCGCGGTGAACGGGTTCTCACAAAAGGACGTGGAAGATTCGGCGGTTTACTATGACACGCCGCCGTACGAATCTTTCTGGGCTGCGGTGGAGCAGCTCGATGTGCCGTTTTATTTGCATCCGCGAGATCCTCTGTTCAGCCGGCAGCAGCATTATGAGGGGCATCCGTGGTTTGTCGGTCCGGTGTGGGCTTTCGCTGTTGAGACTTCGATTCACGCGCTGCGCTTGATGGCGAGCGGGCTGTTTGATCGGCATCCGAAGCTCACGATCATTCTGGGTCATTTGGGCGAGGCCATTCCGTTCAACATCTGGCGCGTCGATCACCGGCTGCGCAAAGATGCGCGCGGCATGCCGGCGAAGAAGACCTTTGCTGAGTACCTGCGCGAGAACTTTTATCTGACCACCAGCGGTAACTTCCGCACGCAAACGCTGATCGATTGCATGCTGGAAGTGGGTGCAGACCGCATTCTGTTTTCCGCGGACTATCCATTTGAAAATATGGGCGACGCTGCGGAGTGGTTGGATCACGCCTCCATCAGCGAGCCCGACCGCGTCAAAATCGGCCGCAGCAACGCCAAAAAACTGTTCAACCTTCCGTAGCCAGCGGCGGGAGGTGGTGCGAAATTCCGGTGGCCTGCTCGTAGGTGTGCGCTATTTGCAGAACACCGAAGTCGTCGTGATGCCGTCCGACGATCTGCAGGCCCACGGGTAAGCCTTCCTCCGTGAATCCGGCGGGTACCGAAATAGCCGGGAGCGCGGTCATGCTGATGAAGTAGCAAGAGCGCATCCAGTCCACATAACTCTCCATCCGCTGGCCGGCGATCTCGGTGACGTACTCCTTCTCAATGTCGAACGGCGGCACCTGCACCACCGGCAGCACCAGGAAATCGTAGCGCGCCATGAATTCGCCGATGCGTGCGAAGAGTTGTGAGCGCAGGGTCTCGGCTCGCGCGATTTCGGGTCCGGTGAGGCGTGCGCCGCGTTCGATTTCATCCACCACGGTTCGTTTCAACTGCTGCCCGAGCAGCGCAGAGTGCTGCTGACAAAAACTAAGGGCGCGCAGGGTTTTGAAGGCTTCGTCGGCACCGGAGAAATCGGGATCGGCATCTTCGGTGATGCATCCAATCTCTTCAAACGTTCGCCGCTGCGCGTTCACTACGTCGCTGACACGCGGGTCGAAGGGTAAACCGGCGAAGTTCGCGCACCAAGCGACGCGCAGACCCCGGCAATCGCTCTCCAGAGGTTCGGCGAAGCGTGAGCCGGGTTCGTGGATCGACAGAGGCGCCCGCGGGTCGGGCCCGGCGATTGCCGATAGGAACAATGCCACGTCTTGAACATTGCGTGCCATGGGTCCGACTACGCTAAGCGGGCTCCAAGCGTTTCGCGACGGGACATTAGGCACGCGTCCGGGCGACGGGCGGAAGCCGACCACGGAACAAAAGCTGGCTGGATTTCGTAGGGAGCCGCCGAAGTCGCTGCCATCGGCGATCGGCAGCATCCCGCACGCCAGCGCTACTGCCGCGCCGCCGCTCGAACCGCCGCAGGTTTTGGTTAGATCCCAAGGATTCCGCGTCGGCCCGAAGACCCGATTAAACGTCTGGGACCCCGCGCCGAATTCCGGCGTATTAGTCTTGCCAATGGTGATCGCGCCTGCCCGCTGCGCGCGCTCGACTAACAGCGTGCTGAAGTCCGGAACGTAGTCCTTGAAAATCGGGGACCCGAAGGTGGTGCGCAGGCCGCGGGTCTCCGCCAAGTCCTTGTGAGCGACGGGAAGGCCGTGCAGCGGACCCAGGAACTCGCCGCGAGCGGCGGCCTCATCCGCCAAGAGTGCCTGAGCCCGCGCCTGCTCCGGCGCCAGGGTCACGATGGCGTTCACTCGCGGGTTCACCCGGACGATTTGCGCCAGGTGCGAGTCCAGCACTTCGCGCGCGGAAACCTCCTTGCGGCGCATGCTGCGGACCAGTTCAGTAGCAGTGGGCACATGATATTATAGGCATCCAGGAGCTTACTCTATGGTTTACAAGCTGACGGTAAACGGGAAAGCGGTCACGGCCGATGTACCGGCGGATATGCCCTTGTTGTGGGTGCTCCGCGATGTTTTGAATTACAAAGGCACTAAGTTCGGCTGCGGAGCCGGGTTGTGCGGAGCCTGCACGGTGCATGTCGGCGGCAAGCCGGTGCGGTCGTGCCAGACGCTGGTGGGCAAGGTCAGCGATGCGGTGACTACCATCGAAGGGCTGTCGCCGGATGGATCGCATCCCGTGCAGCAGGCCTGGATGGAGCTCGACGTTCCACAGTGCGGTTACTGTCAAGCAGGACAGATGATGTCAGCCTCGGCACTGCTCGCTGTGAATGCGAAGCCTACCGACGCGGATATCGACCGCGCCATGAACGGCAACCTGTGCCGCTGCGGAACGTATTTGCGCATCCGCGCTGCGATTCACAAGGCGGCCGCGATCGCGTCGACGGGCAATACCGACAAAAAGCCGGTGACGACAGCGCAGGTAGCGCAGTAGGAGGCCACCATGAAATCCAACGCTCTCAAAAACAACGGTCTAACTACCACTAGCCGCCGCTCTTTCCTGCGCCTGACCGCCATTGCCGGTGGAGGCGTGATGCTAGCTTTCTACGGGAAGCCGGAGGAGGCTCTGGCGCAAGCGCCGGGGGCTCAGCCGCCCGCGCCGCTCTTGCCCAGCTCCTTCATTAAGGTCGCGGCGGACGGCATGGTGACCATTATGGCCAAGAACCCGGAAATCGGCCAGGGCATCAAGACTTCGCTGCCGATGATCATCGCCGATGAGCTCGACGTCGATTGGAAAGACGTCCGCTTAGTGCAGGCCGATCTCGACCCTGTGAAATACGGGCCGCAGGTTGCCGGCGGCAGCACGGCGCTGCCGACGAACTGGGATCCGCTGCGTCTGGTGGGCGCTACGGGGCGCGCGATGTTCGTCACGGCCGCTGCGCAGACTTGGAATGTTCCTGAATCCGAGCTGACGACGGGCTCGGGGAAAGTGATGCACAAGGCGTCGAACCGGACGGTTGGTTATGGCGCGTTGGCCGCGAAAGTTGCCACGCTGCCGGTGCCGGATGCCAAGACGGTCAAGGTCAAGGACGCGAAAGATTACAAGATCATCGGCCAGCCGTTGCACGCCTACGACAATCCGTTCGTGGTCACGGGCAAGCCGGTTTACTCGATCGACTTCACGGTGCCCAACATGCTGTGGGCGATGTACGAGAAGTGTCCGGTTTACGCGGGCAAAGCGACTAGCGCCAATCTGGACGAGATCAAGGCCATGCCGGGAATCAAGCATGCCTTTATCGTCGAGGGGACCAACGTTCTGACGGGACTGATGCCCGGCGTCGCCATCGTGGGCGATAGCTGGTGGCAGGTGAAGGTGGCTCGGCAGAAGCTGAAGGTGGTTTGGGATGAAGGCGCCACCGTTTCGCAGAGCAGCCCGGGCTATCTGGCGCGCGCTAACGAGCTCGGCCCGCAACCAGCCGCGTTCGACATGCGCGTCGACGGCGACGCCGACACTGCTCTGAAGGGCGCCGCAAAAGTTGTGGAAGCGTCCTATGCTTATCCGTTCCTATCGCACGCTCCGCTCGAGCCGGAAAATTGCATTGCCAAGTGGGATAACGGCAAGTTGGAATTGTGGGCTCCTTCGCAGACACCCATGGCCGGGCGCGCGCAAGTCGCTCAGGTATTCGGGATTGCGCCTGAAAACATCACTTGGCATCTGATGAAGATCGGTGGCGGTTTCGGACGGCGCCTGACCAATGATTATGCGCTCGAAGCCACAGCCATTGCCAAAGAAGTGGGCCAAGCGGTGAAGCTCTTGTGGACTCGCGAAGACGATATGACGCACGATCACTATCGTCCGGCCGGTTTCCATTACTTGAAAGCGGGAGTGGATACTGCCGGCAAGATGACTGCTTGGCAGAACCACTTCGTCAGCTTCGGCGAAGGCCAGAAATTCGCCAGCGCTGCGGAAATTCCGCCCAACGAGTTCCCGGCCGGTTTCGTGCCGAACTTTAAATTCCAGGCTTCGACCATGCCGATCGGCGTGCCGACGTTTGCGATGCGGGCTCCGCGCAGCAACGCGTTCTGCTTCGTATTCCAGTCCTTCATCGACGAGTGCGCGCACGCGGCCGGTAAGGATCCGATCGAATTCCGGCTAGGCATGCTGGCCAACACCAAGATCATGAACCCCAAGCCGGGTCCCGTGCCCAACGGTTTCGAATTCGAAGCCGCGCGCATGCGGGGCGTGGTGGAAACGGTTCGCGATCTCTCGGGCTGGGGCAAGAAGAGCCTGCCTAAGGGCCGCGCGATGGGCACCGCGTTCCAGTTCAGCCACCGCGGGTATTTTGCGCACGTGGTCGATCTGAGCGTCGACGCCAATAGCAAAGTGAAGATCCACAAAGTGTGGGTGTGCGGCGATATCGGCAGCCAGATCGTCAACCCCAGCGCCGCGGAAAACATGTGCCAGGGCGGCGTGATCGAAGGCATGAGCCATGCCATGGCCTGGGAAATCACCATCGACAAGGGCCGCGCCATGCAGACCAATTTCCACCAGTATCAGCCGACGCGGCTGATTCAGGCTCCGCCGGAAATTGAAGTGCACTTCGTGAAGACGAACAATCCGCCAACGGGTTTGGGCGAACCGGCCATGCCCCCGGTGGCCCCGGCGATCGCAAATGCACTCTTTACCGCAACCGGCAAGCGCATTCGCACGCTGCCGCTATCGAAGAGTGGATTTAGCTGGGCTTAACCCGGCGGGTCACGTAAAACAAAAAGGGCCACCCAGCGTCGGGTGGCCCTTTTATTTTGGAGTGCGGGTTCTAGCGGAGCGCGCAAGGCGTCGGGTCCCAGCCAGCGGCATCCGCCTGCTTGCGGAAATGCGTGCTGCGCTGCCAGGGACGGGCTAGATACATCGGGTCTTCGATCAGCGTGGTGACGATCAGGTACTGGACGCCGTCGGCCTCTTTGACCAAATCGTAGTGTTCGGTGATCACGGCGTTTGCGCTATAGGGCACGCCATTGCGCTGCAGATATGCTGGCTTGGCCTTGGTAATAACGACGTTAAGATCGCCTCCACGCGCCGTCTCGCCAGCCTGTGGACCGCGGCCGCCAGCGAACTCCCAGTTGGCCTTGGCGGCGCCTTGCAGCGTCCCCTCTTCGCTCGCGGGAACGGCGCCGAAGTGGAACAAGCGCGTCTGCGTGCCGGTGTCGGCCTCTACTTTAAGCGTGGTGTCGTCCTGCCAGGTGATGTGTAGGCGCCCGGTCATGCGCGTGATGCCACCGGCTCCGTAAGGCAGGCACTGGTTACCCGCGGCTTCGTCCTTAGCCGGGTCCCAGGCGAGAGCGATTTTGCGGGCCTCAGCAGTGACGGGAACGTTAGGGAAATCGCCGGGCGCCGGAGTCATCATGCGATAGCGCCAGTCTTCCGTAATTAGCGCCACCCAATATCCCGTGAGATCGATGGGAGCAACATCTTTGGCGTTGCGGGGAGGCCCACCGCCGCCGCGTCCCTGCGCCGCGACTCGACCCGGAGCCGCCAGCATCAACACCGCCGCTATCGCCACTACGGGCGCCGTGCGCCTGAATATTTCGAGCTTCATCGTTTTCCGTCCTAATTTTTCTGGGTGAGGCTCTTGTAGACGGCCTCGATGAACTGGTCTGTGGTCCAGATGCCGCTAGTCGCGCCGTAGATACCGTCGTAATCCATGGTCAGCTTGGCTGCTTTGATCTGGTCGAGCGTCAAACCGCGCTTGATGGCGTCCTGGATGCGATCGCGAATGATCGTTGTCATGTCGCGGTAGTAAGCGACGTCGGCCGAATCGGTCACGCGACCGTGACCCGGGACGATATACGTGCCGCCTTCGAGACGAAACTCCGGCACCGCGATTTCGAGAATCCGGTTAAGCGCCTCAATCAAGCCATTGATGCTGCCGCCGTGGGCCAGATCGACGATGGGATAACGTCCGGGGGTGAAAATATCGCCCGTCGCCAGTACATCCGAGCCGCGGAAGAACACCATACTGTCGCCATCGGTATGCGCCGCCGGCATGAAGAAGATCTGCACACCCTCGCCGTTGAAAAAGTGGCTCAGGTTCATGTATTCCGTGTGATAGGTGTCGGTCGGCTGCGCCTCGAATGGCGCGGGAGGCTTCATCGCCGCCATCGCGTTGAGAACATTCTCGTGCGCATAGATCTGCGCGCCCTCATTTAGGTTGCGCGAGACGTTGCCCCCCGTAAACGTCTTCCCTGACAGCGCCAGTTTGGCGTTGCCGCCGATGTGGTCGGGATGGACGTGCGTATTAATGATGAAACGAATAGGATGCGGCGGCGCGACATTCTCGCCGCTCAAACCCTTGGTGGCCACGGTTTCCGCCAGGTCATTGACGGCTGCGATCACCTTGTCGCTCATGTTGGCGAGGCCGGTGTCCACCATCAAAATTCCATCGGGACCTACCGACAATGTGATGTTGCCGCCTGCGCCCGACAGCACATACACGTTGCGGCGCACCGGGAATACCTTCAATTGCGGCGTCGGCGTTTGCGCAAAACTAAGCGTCGCCCAGCCGATCGCTCCCGCGACGGCGACGGTCGTGAACATCAGAAACTTTTTCAAGCGCCTCCTCCCACTTGCGGCGGACGCTTCCCGATCACGCCCTTCATTTTCTTGCGGTATTCCGGATACATGGTCTCGGCGCCGCCGCGCGTCGCTTCAAACGGCACGCCGTAGCGGTCTGCGAATTCGTTCAGAAACGGATTCTTGCCGGGCAGGATGGTCGGTACTGTTCCTTTGCCGCGTTCGATCTCGCGCACGACTTCGCAGGGATACGGCGGGATCTGCTGGTGCAGATCGAGCTCATAATCGGTAGTGCGGACGAACGGTTCGGTGAGATACACGGGATCTGTTACCACGGTCATCACCGTCAGCCAGTTCCCGTGGCGGATCCAATGTTCCGCGAGAGTCGCCTTTTCGCTGCGAGCCACACCGTTGCGCCGCATATACCCTTCTTTTAGGTGCGTGACGGTGGTGGTCAACACATCGCCATCCCACTTCGCGGTGGTAAACCCCGCCCAAGTATACGGGGCTTCCGCGGGAGGATGCGGACGTCCATCGAGATAAATCGCACGATCGACGGAGCGCAGCCACTCGGCGTGAAACGCCGTGACCTCGCGCGTCACCGGATCTACTTCTTTCGAGATGCGCAGATTCGAGGGGCCGCGCCAGATGTAATCGGCCGAATGCGGACGGCACTGCCACTCGGGCAGCGTCATCATGGAAGCGCTCCAGGTATCGGCGCGCATGCGCGCAGCCGGGTTGATCGGCATCCCCAGGTAGTCGCCCAGCTCGGGACCTGGTACACGCTCCATCTGATCTTCGTAGAAACGGGGCGCCCACTCGCCCGAAAAATCCACCTGCGCTATCGCCGGTACAGCGATCAGCGCTAACCCTAAAGCCGCGAAACCCGCGCGTTTAGATCGAGTCACGTTCACCTCCAGACAAACATAGCACTATTAGTGATATTTCAGATGGGTGCCGAATGTCAACTACCATTCAGGCCCGCGACGCCATTTTTTCAGGGTTAGTATATCCTGTCTTGAGGAGTGGGATTGTGACTTCCTTCAAACGAGCGATCATTTTGGGGCCTCTGTTTGCCCTATGGGCCTGCGCCCCCGTCTTCGCGCAGAAAGATATTGCCGGCGAGTGGGACAACCGCTTCGACGAAGATTTTCTAGAGCGCATCCCCGGCCCGGACATCGGCGATTACTTGGGAATTCCGCTGAACGATGCCGCGCGGCGGCATGCCGACAGCTGGGACGCGTCATTGCTGACGTTGCCGGAACATCAGTGCAAGCCGCATCCTTCCGATTACGGAATCCGCGGACCGGCGCAAATGCGTGTATGGAAAGAGATGGACACCGTTGCGCAAACGCTGATCGCGTATCACACGCACATTTTTTGGCAAGCTCCCGAACGCGTGATTTGGATGGATGGCCGCGCGCACCCGCCGGACTACGTGCCGCACACCTGGCAGGGATTCTCAACGGGCAAGTGGGAAGGCGACGTCCTGACTATTACGACGGATCATCTTAAGACGGGTTGGATCCGCCGTAATGGGATTCCGCGCAGTGAGAACGCCGTCATCACGGAACATTGGGTGCGCCACGGAAAATACCTGACGGTCGCGACCATCGTCAACGATCCGATCTACCTAACCGAGCCCTTTATCCGCACTACCGATTTCGTGGCGAATCCGGATCAGCAGATTCCGGCCTACCCGTGCGAGTCCGTGGTTGAAATCGACCGTCCGCAAGGCACCGTTCCGCATCACCTTCCCGGGACCAACCCGTTTCTCGCGGAATTTGCGATGCGCTACAACGTGCCGGTGGAAGCCACGCGCGGCGGCGCTGAGACTATGTACCCGGAATATCGAATTAAGATGAAAAATTTCCCCAAGACCACCAAGGCGGCGCAATGAGAGTCCCCGCGTTGATCGCGTTAGCAGCGTTCCTCAGTGTTGCGCCGGCGCAGCAGAACCCTCCCGCCGAATTGCACACGCTGCACGTGCAAGGCAGCGTTTATATGATCGTGGGCGCGGGCGGCAACGTGACGGTACAGACCGGCGACGATGGAATTCTGCTGGTGGATTCCGGGCTCCCGGGCAATACCGATAAGCTGATTGCCGAAGTCCGCAAGATTTCCAAGGGCCCGATTCGTTATCTGATCAACACCCACGTTCATCCGGATCACGTCGGCGGCAACGAGAAGATCTTCCTGGCCGGCAGCACCGTCACGGGCGGAAACGTCACGGGCGATATCCAAGATGCCGGCGTCGGCGCCACTATCATCGCGCACGAAGCGGTGCTGAATCGCATGAGCTCCGCTACCGGCAACCAGGCCATGCCCGCCAAGGCCTGGCCCGCCGACACCTACTTCACCAGGGAAAAGAAGCTGTTCTTCAACGGCGAGGCGGTTCTGCTCTCGCACATTCCCGCGGCGCACACCGACGGCGACACCATGGTGTACTTCCGCCGCTCCGACGTCATCAGCGCGGGCGATCTGTACGTCACGACCAGCTATCCCATCATCGATTTGCAGCGCGGCGGTAACATTCAAGGCATTCTCGAAGCCTTGAACCGCATGATCGACATCAGTGTCCCGGCGGACAAGCAGGAGGGCGGCACTTATATCATTCCCGGGCACGGCCGCGTGGCCGATCAGGCTGACTTGGTCGAATACCGCGACATGACCACCATCATTCGTGACCGCATCGCTGACGGCGTCAAGAAAGGTCTTTCGCTCGACCAGGTGAAGGCAGCGCAGCCAACGCTCGACTACGACGGCGTTTACAACAAGCCCGGCGGCTTCTGGACGGCGGACCAGTTCATCGAAGCCGTCTACAAAAGCCTGAGCGCGAAAAAATAGGGACCTCATTATGATTCACAAATTTTGCATTGCAGCAATCTTGATGGCGTCCTTCGCGATGGCGCAACCACCCGCGGGACCGCCGCCGCGCCCCTCCGCCAAGGACGCCGCGCCCGAAGACATCACCGGTTACTGGGTGTCGGTCGTCACCGAAGACTGGCGCTGGCGCATGCTAACTCCGGCCAAGGGCGACATTACGAGCATTCCTTTGAATCCCGTTGGCCGCAAGACCGCCGAAGCTTGGGACCCGGCGAAGGACGAAGCCTCCGGCGAGCAGTGCAAAGCTTATGGCGCTCCCGGCCTGATGCGTTTGCCCACACGCCTGCACATCACGTGGCAGGATGACAATACTTTGAAAGTGGAAAGCGATGAAGGCACGCAGACGCGGCTGTTCCATTTTGCAATACAAGAACGCTTAGGCGGTTCTGGGACCCAGCCTTCGCGGCAAGGCCTCTCTTTCGCCGAATGGGACGTCAGTCATCCCACCTTCATGGGATTCGCCCCTCCGCCACCGCCTGCCGGAGGTAAACTGCCTGGCTCTTTGAAAGTGACCACGAACCGGCTGCTTCCCGGCTATCTGCGCAAGAACGGCATCCCTTATGGCGCGGGCGCCACGCTCACCGAATATTTCACCCGCACCAACGAAGCCAACGGCGACTCCTGGCTGCTACTGACCAGCATCGTCGAAGATCCGCAATACCTGGCGAGCGATTTCCTGACCAGCGACCACTTTAAGCGCGAAGCAGACGGCTCTAAATGGAATCCGGCCCCCTGCCAAGCGAGGTAAATATGAAAATCATCGATCACAACACCATTACCGAAGTCGCCGTGGAGCAAATGGCGTCGACGCCCGACCCGCGCTTGAAAGAAATCATGTCGTCGTTGACGCGCCACCTGCACGCCTTCGCGCGCGAAGTGGATCTCAAGCCGGAAGAATGGCTGGAAGGCATCAAGTTCCTCACCGCCGTGGGCCAGAAGTGCACGGCGCACCGCCAGGAGTTCATTCTGCTCTCCGACACGCTAGGCATAAGCAGCCTGGTGAACGCGTTGCACGACCGGCGCGCGGTGGAATCCAGCACGAAATCCAGCCTGCTGGGGCCGTTCTATCGTCAGGATCTGCCGGCGCGCAAGCTGGGTGAATCGATCGCGGGCAAATCCAATGCGCCCGAAGTCACCCTCTACGGGCGTGTCACGGATGCGACGGGCCGCGGCATTCCTAACGCGACCGTCGAGATCTGGCAGCCGGACGAAGAAGGCTACTACGATCTGCAAAAGAACGACCCTTCGCAGATGGACCTGCGTGGAAAGTTTCAGACCGACGCCGACGGCCGCTACTATATGCGCACCATCGTCCCCTGCGGCTACATGATCCCGATGGATGGGCCCGTGGGCGATATGATCCGCGCGCAAAAGCGCCATGGATACCGCCCGGCGCACATTCACTTCCTGGTCTCCGCTCCGGGATACCGCGAAGTGGTGACGGCGCTCTACGTCGCTGGCGATGAGCATCTCGATACCGACACCGTGTTCGGCCCGGACGCGTCATTGGTTGTGACGGTGGAGAAAAACGACCCCCAGTCGCCGGTGCCGAATATGCCGAGCCTGCATTTCGACTTTCAATTAGCGGCGGCGAAGCAGGATGGCTTGGGCCGCGTCGGCGCAGATCCGTCGCAGATTATCAGTGAGCCGCAGGGCGTCAGCCGCTAACGCTGACGTCCGCCGGATCGTCGGCTACTGTCGCCGAAAACGGCAGCTGAATCAGGAAACACGCGCCTTCCTTTTGGTCTGGGTCAGCCCACAGCTTGCCGCCGTGATCGAGAACCGTCTGGTGCGAAAAAGCGAGCCCTAAGCCGACTCCGTTCTTTTTCCCCGCAGTTACGAACGGCTCAAACAAACGCGCGCGAATCTGCGGCAGGATTCCAGGGCCGGTATCCTGCACTCGAATGATCACCGATGTCCCCTCTACGCGGGCTGTGATTCGCAGCCGGCCTTGTTTGGGCATCATGCCGAGAGCGTTGTCGATCAGGTTCATGAACACACGTTCGATGCGGGCACGCTCCAGCGGAAGCTCGATGTTTTCCGGCACGTCTATATCGATGACCACCGACTGGGCCTCGGCCGTCGACCAAAACACTTCGCAAGCCGCCGAGATAATGTCGTTCAGGCGGCACACTTCAGCGCTGGAGCTGCGCCCGCGCCCGGCGTCCACCAGCTCTTGCAATAGTTGCTGCATGCGCCGCGACGAACGATAGATGTTGCCCGCCAGGCGCTGCACCTGGCCTGACGAAAGCTCGCCGTCGATCAGCATCTCCGCGCCCCCATAGATCGCCGCGAGCGGATTCCGCAGGTCGTGCACGATGGATGTTGAGAGCCTGCCGATGGTCGCGATGCGCTCCTGCCGAATCAGTTCCTGCCGTCCGCCCTGAATCGACGCGCACATGGCGTTGAAGGCGGCGGCGAGGCGCCCCAGTTCGTCGCGCGTGCCGACATCCGGATCTTCCACCGGAACGCGATACGCGTAGTTGCCGTGTGCCACTTCGTCGGCGCCGCGATCCAACTCTCGCACCGGCTTCAAGATGCGCCGGGCCAAGCTATAAGTGAGCCACAGCCCCACTAGTACCGCGATCAACCACACCACCACGATATTGCGCCGCAGCGCGTCGATCCGCTGCCGCGCGCCTTCCGACGATCGCAAAATTCGCAGCTCGCCAATCGGTTTGCCGGCGACATCCAACAACGGCGTTCCCAGCATCGTGTAAGGAGCGCCGCCGGCCTCAATGGATTCCACGCCTCCCGCTTTCATTGACGCCGCCCGCACACTCGCGCTGGCCCCGGCGTTGAGCGTCGAGGCCACCACAGTGCCGCCCGAGAGAAAACAAAAATCGCTGCCGCCGGTGGATTCCTTCAGACCGCGCGCAACTTCCGGATCCACCCGGTAACCGGCAACCAGCACGTTCAGCAATCCCAGGTCGCGTCCGGCCTGCACGTAGACCGGCGTGACCGCAATCTGGTAGAGATGCCCGCCCGCCGTCATGAATCCCGAAGTCTGTTTGGGAAAACTAGCGCCCGCGTCGCGCACGACAGGGAGGTCCTGCTTGAGCGAGTCATCCGCGTCTCCCCCCAAAGACGCCAGCACTCTGCCGCGCGGATCGGTCACCAAAAAAATCGCGTCCTGATTCGAAATCTGCTGCCACAACTCACCCGCCGAATCGCGGATGGTGGCTTGATCGCCGGTGTTGAACGCCGCCCGTACATCCGACATGCGGCTGATCACCAGACTGACGGCCGCCAGCGTATCGGCGCGCGAGCGCCACAAGGAGTCATACGCGCGGAAGCTCGCCTGCACTTCTTCATCGAGGCTGGCTGACATCGCGCGCGTGGCGTTGTCCTGCACAATCCAACCCATCACCGCAAACAGCAGCGTCAAGGCGATGGACGTCGACAGCAGGATTTTCCACAGCAGCGATAGGCGTGAAAACGACGGTAACATCACTTTTTACCAGGATAATTCGCCTGATCGCTCGAGCCCGGCGGATATTCGTGGCCATATTTATTTTTGTGCGGAATCGATAGATATCCACCTTCGGAAATCATCAGGCCCGCCAAGCTGGCTCCGTCGGGCCCGACGGTAACCTTGCGCCGCAACCCCTCTAGCGTGGCCTCGCTCGCGCGCTCATGGAACACGTTCAGTTGGTAATCGCCCGGCGGAACGTCCGAAATTTCGAAGGCGCCATCGCGTTTCGTCGTCGCAAAATAGGGACTGTCCAGCACCACGATCACCGCGCTCATCGACGAGTGGATATTGCAGAACACACGAACCACGCCCTCGCGCGCGAAACGCAGGGAGCGAGTGGTGCCCGGGGGATACAGTCCAATATCGAATACCTGGCCGCTGTAGCTCGAAAACGCGTTATGAAAAATGGGATCGGCATTGGGGAAATCCACCACTGACCCAGCCTCAACGGCCAGCACATGCGGAGAGAACGTTTTGTCCTTCTGCAGCATGACAGCATGCTTGTCCCCGGCTGGCGGCGCTGGCCCATCGAGCGGCTTGAGAGCTATCACCACGCCCGAAAAATCCTTGCGATTGCGCACCGCCGGATCGCGTGAATCGCGCAACTCGACGCGGCCCGACACCGTTGCGGCGTCGAGCAGTAGCGACGCCAAGTTAAAACAGATAAGCCAGCGCAAGGTCATAGTGATTTACCAGGCGGAAGAGCCCCCCCACGTATGTGGTTCGCGCCTGATTGGCCTCCAGACCGAGCAACACATTCGGACCCAAGCGGTATTGGGCATTTACAGCGTATACAAAATTGCGGGTGATCTGCCCGCCCAGCAGTTCCGCCGCCGGATTGCTCTCTTGCCCGCCGTACATATTCAAGGTAAGCCGCTTAGTAGCGAAATAGGAAAGCTGCGCCCAGCCGCCTATCGCCGGCACCGCACTAAATTGGCCGGGCCTAAGCAGAGTGAATCCCTGGCGCAGGCCGCCCACGCCCGCATCGTTTCTGCCGTTGAAGAAGGCGCCGGTGAGCCGCAGTTTCGCCAGCGGCTGCAGCATCCAGTCGATCGTAAACAGCCGGGACGGGACCGAGATGCCCGCCACATGCGTCTCGCTGGTATGAAATCCGGGTGCAATCTCCAGCCGCGCACCCGAGCCAAGATTGCTCCAAAACTCGAAGCGCCCCTCCACCCCGGGACTGGCGCTAGAGAGCGTCGATTGAAACTGCGGGCTCGCGCTGGTTGCCGGCTCGCTGGTTTCGTAGACACTGGCTTGCGCCTTCAAACCGGCGTTGTCGCCAATCGCGAAGCGCTGTTCGAAACGCACCTGCGGACTCCACAGCCACAAATTGCCAGCGCCGGTGAGCGGCGAAAAGGCCACTTGCGCCAGCGAATCCGGATCACGTGGCGCAATCAATGGTTTGTCCTGGCCCACCATCAGAGTGCTGTTTTTCCAATCCAAGTCCAGACTGGCCACGCGCATCCGCACCAGATGGTTCAGCGAACTCGCCGTCCCGCCCCACAAATCCAGATCGAGCGATCCGCGGACTTGACCCCCAAAAACACGCGGGCCTTGAAAGCGTAGTCCAATGATGCTCTGGCTCAAGCTGGCCCCGCCGCCGGACACATTGTTCGTCGGCGCCGCCATCAGCGGATCTTGCGCGCCACCGTTCGCGCCGCTGTTCAGAAAGGAGTTGAACAACACCATGCCGGTAAGCGTCACCGGCATGCGCTGCGCGGCTTCGACTTTCGTTTGCGCGAGTTCCGCGGTTCGCTGCTCCTGCACGGCCAGGCGCTCATCGATGGGCGCCGGCGACACGTTGACCGGCGCTTCACCCACTGCCGAAACCGGCCCAGGAGAAGCCGCCCGCACTCCCGCGATCTCGGCGCGCAGCGCGTGCACTTCTTGGGCGAGATCTCGATTCTCGCGCTCCAATTGATCCAGGCGTTGCATGATTCGCTGAAACTCGGTGGGTTCCTGGGCATGCAAGAGCATGGGAAACAGCAGCACTATCACAGGCCAACGTTTAGGAAGCATAAATCAATTGCTCCAGTCTATTGCGAACTTCGATAGGTGAAAACGGCTTTTGAAAATAGGCGTCGGCGCCCAGAGCTTTCAGGCGCGATGGCGTTCCCGGATCGCTGTCGCCGCTGATCACCAGAATCGGCAGTGCCCCGCGCCCCGGCCGCGAACGCAGGGTTTCGATCAGCTCGAAGCCATCCATTTGCGGAAGGTGCAGGTCGGTGATCACCGCGCAGATATCACCCGCGACGTGATCTTGCCCCAGGCAGTGCAGGGCTTCTTCGGCGGTACGCACGATGCGTAGGCCCACGCCTGGCATCCTGTCGAGTGCGACTTCCAGCGCGTCAAGGCCGAGATCCGTATCCTCGACGATAAGAACCGTGCGTGCCATTGGGGTCTACGGCAGGAAGCGGTATCCCACACCGTGCACCGTGAGCAAATGCTGGGGGGCCCCGGGGTCGCGCTCCAGTTTCTGCCGCAACCGGACCACGTGCGCGTCCACCGTACGAGTGTTGGGAAACGACTCATAGCCCCACACGGAATTTAGAATCATATCGCGGGAGAGGGCCCGATCGGGATTGTGCAGGAAATACGTGAGCAGATTATATTCCGCGCGCGTCAACTTCATCTCTTCGTTTTTCTTGGTGACCACGCGACGCGTGAGATCCACCTGTACGTCGCCGAAGGACAGCACCTTGGTTTCTTCAGTCGACGAGCGCCGCAGTAGCGCCCGGATGCGCGCCAGCAACTCCCGCGTCCCGAAGGGCTTCACTACGTAATCGTCCGCGCCAATTTCGAGCAGCAGCACCTTATCCATTTCGTCCCCGATGGCGCTCAGTACAATCAGCGGCGTTTTCATCCCCGCGCCGCGCATCTGTTTGCACACTTCAATCCCGCTCAAACCGGGCATCCGCAGGTCCACCAATACCAGGTCGGGCTGCAGGGCCATTGCCTGCTTAATCCCGGCTCTGCCGTCCTCAGCGAGGGCCGGCCGGAAACCCTCCGTCTCCAGCATCAGCCCGATAGTATCGCGCAGCGCCGCATCGTCGTCGATCACCAAAACTGTTTTCATGGGTTCAACCCCTACTGTAGACGGACCATGCAGATTCTGGCGACCCACTTTTGCGCCAGTCCGGATTTGTTTACAAGTATTTTACAAATCCTTCACGACTCGGTTCGGGGTCGAGTCTACACTTGCCCTTAACGGGGGTTGTAAACGGGCAAGCGGCATTTTAGGGGTGCCCTTGCCCACCGTTATCTTCGCCTTCCCGCATAATAGCGGTACATGCGGACCTTCCGATTGACCCTTGAATACGACGGCTCAAAATTCTCCGGCTGGCAGGCGCAGATCAACGCCCGCAGCGTGCAAGGTGACCTGCAGCGCGTCGCCGACGAGCTCTTTGGTGTCGAAGTTGACCTGCAAGGCGCCGGGCGCACCGATGCCGGGGTTCACGCCGTAGGTCAGGTGGCGCATATCAAGGTGAGTAAGCTCCGTAACGACCTGCCGCCCGTCCGCATCCTGCGCGAGCTGAACGATCGCCTGCCCTCCTCTATTGCGGTGCTCGAATGCGTCGAAGCTGCGCCGGCGTTTCACGCCCGCCATGACGCCGTCTCGCGCGCCTACTTCTACCAGATTTCGACGCGCAAGACTGCGCTCTCCAAACGCTTCGTCTGGTGGATCAAGCAGCCTTTAGACGTCGCCAGTATGCAGGCCGCTGCGGCGCTGATCCCCGGGCGCCACAACTTCGTCTGTTTTCGCGCGGCGGACCCGTCGCGCCCAGGCGAATCCACCACCGTTGTGGTCACTTCCGCCGAAGTAGGCGTCGACGACAATTTGATCGTGTTCCGCATCGAGGCGTCGCACTTCGTCTGGAAAATGGTGCGGCGCCTGGCAGGCACGCTGGTGAAGGTGGGACTCGGGGAAGTGACCGTAGAAGAGTTTGCTAGTTTGCTGACCGGCCGCAAGAACCCCAAGCTGGACGTAGCCGCGTGGACCGCTCCCGCCTCCGGCTTATTTCTCGAGGCGGTGCGCTATTAATTGAGAGCCGCGCGCTGGTCGTTCAATAGACTCTGGATTTCCTTCTCATAGGTGTCTTTGCTCACCAATCCGGTATGGGTGAAAGCGATCCGGCCGTCCTGGTCAATGATAAAGGTAGTGGGCAGAGAATCCACGTCCCCAAAGGATTTTGAAACCGCATCGTTGCCCACCACAACCGTGTAGTCGATCTTTTTCTCCGCCAGGTAGGGCTTGACGGATTTCCATCCGTCATCGTCGAGCGACACCCCTACGACTGCCAGCCCGCGGTCTTTATATTTCTTGTTGAACTCGACGAACCAGGGGATCTCCACCTTGCAAGGCCCGCACCAGGTGGCCCAGAAGTTGAGCAGGACAACCTTGCCTTTATAATCCGCGAGCGCCACTTTCGCGCCGCCGGCGTCCGCCAAGGTGAAGTTCGCCGCGGGTTTCCGGTCGAGATGCACCTGCGCCTTTGGCGCCGAGGAACAGCCCACCACCAGCCCGCTGATCAGCAGCAGGCTGGTGCCCAGGGTACGTGCAATTTGATTCGTCAAAGAGATGCTCCGCTGGTTACTTCTTCATCGTGATATTGGAGACCATGACGGTGTCGCCCTTCATGTCTCCTGTGAGCTGCACCGTATGGCCCGCATGAACTTGCAGGAGCGGCGAATCCTGGTTGGAGATTTTGTACACCTTCCCGTCGCTGACAAAAACAAATTTGCCGCCGCCCTTGACGCAAGCGAGCGTGCAATCGCGGTCCGTCAATCCAGCATGGGCAGAAGTCATCTTCGCGTGACTCGCTCCACAGTTGCTGTCGCTAATCTGACCCATCCAGGTCCCATCGGCGGCAGCGGCAAACGACGCGAACGCAGCCAGCAAGCCCAGACAACACAGACTTTTCAAGACTTTCTTCATGGTGGAACTCCTTTTGGCACCCAACCTGAGGGAGCCGATTTCACTGTACACCAATCGCTCTCCGCACGGAGCCTCAGTGGCGTTCTGCTGGCCCGTATGTTAGAACGGACTGTAAGGAGTACCCAACCATGAAAGCCTTCTACCGGATTTTGAGCGTCGCCTGCCTGCTCGCCAGCATCACCGGCGTCGCGTCTGCCGCCCAGGTGACGGGCATCTTGATGGATAAGATGTGTTCCGCGTCAGCCGTAAAACAAGGACAGGCGTTCGCCACCAAGCACGACACCAAGTGCGCGCTGGAGCCCGATTGCCAGAAGACCGGATACGGCGTCTTCACCGCCGACAATAAATTCATCGCGCTCGATGCCGCTGGCAACGCCAAAGCCGCTGCCGCGCTCAAGGCGACCAAGAAGGCCGATAACCTAAAAGTGACCGTCGAAGGCGAAGTCACTGGAGACACCATCAAAGTCGCCAGTTTGAAGCTGCAATAGATGGATCGCAGGGTTCGGTCGTCTATTCTCGCGATTCTGCTCGCGCTGCCGCTGGTCGCGCAAACGAAAGTCTGGACCGCGCCGCGCACGCCTGACGGCCATCCGGATCTGCAAGGGGTCTGGTCCAACCCGACTATTACGCCCTTCGAACGCCCTGCTGAATTCGCGGGGAAAGCGACTCTCACGGAAAAGGAAGCGGCCGAACTCGAAGCCCGCGCTGCCAAGGCCCGCGTCGACGGCCCGGCTAAAGCAGGTGACGTCGGTAACTACAACCAAGCCTGGTTCGATTCCGGAACTAAAGTCGTGTCCACGCGCCAAACGTCACTGGTGGTCGATCCTCCCAACGGTCTGGTCCCGGTGAAAGCGTCTGCTGAGGCCAAGCGGGATTACGATCTCGCTCATGCCTCCGATTCCTGGGAATATATGAGCGTGTGGGACCGCTGCATTACCCGCGGTGTTCCAGCCGGGATGTTCCCGGCTGGCTACAACAACTCTTATCAGATTCTGCAAACTCCGGGCTACGTGGTGATTTTCTACGAAATGATCCACGAAACCCGCATCATTCCCGTGGATGGACGCCCGCACCTGCCGGCCAGCGTCCGGCAATGGAATGGCGACTCGCGCGGCCATTGGGAAGGCAATACGCTGGTGGTCGACACCACCAATTACAACGGCAAAGGTTGGATCGCCACCAGCGCCGCCACCGGGCGCATCAAAGGCATTCCGCAAAGTGAAGCCTTGCATGTCGTCGAACGCTTCACCCGCGCGGACCGCAACACCATTCTCTACAAAGTGACGATTGACGATCCGAACGTGTACACGCAACCGTGGACGTTAGCGATTCCCTTGAGCCGCGAAGAAAACTACAAGATTTACGAATACGCGTGTCACGAAGGCAATCATGCCGTCGAGAACGTACTCGGTGCCGGCCGCGCCGCCGAAGCCGCCGCGAAGAAATAATCTAGCGTCCCGGTCCGGCCAGTTCCTTGTGCATGAAGTAACTGATCTCTATGGGCGTGTCGTCCATCGATTTCACGGCCAGCAGAATCTGGTAGTAGCGCGGCAGCTTGCCATCCGCCTTGCGCATGCGTGTCACAATACTGCGCGCCAGAATGGGGTCCGTGAAAGCTTCCACGCCAGCCGTCGGACTGAAAGCGCTGGTTCCCGCCAGGTACAACACGTCGCCCTTACCGTGCACTCCGGGCGCGTGCGTGATCAGAGTGTAGCTGTCATCTACCGTGCTTTTTGCTGACCGCGGCGGGGGATTGCCTAGAAACGCGAGTTCCCCGTTCACCGGATGCACATTGCGGATGCCCTGCGGCTCCAGCACCAGCTCTTCTTTCAATGGCAACGCCTGCAACTGCCGATTCCCGGAAGGCGGCCCCAGGAACACAAGATTGCCCATAATAATGTCGGGCATCGAAAGTTCCTGGCTGCTGGTGACGTAGACATTCTGCTTGCGATCCGCCAGGAACTGGCCCAGCAGGAACGCCCCGTTCGCGGTCGAGACTCCCGTCAAATTCCCAGATTCCTGGGTGGCCAGGACCACCACTAGCGGCCGGTCCTGCGAAAGTAGTGGGGCCCACAATTCCCGCAGCTCCGGTGTCCATGTAGTCGGCGGAGTCAGCACCGCCGTGGTCCGCTCCACTTGCCGCAGGCGCAATCCGAAATAGGACGCGAACGCCACTGCCGCCAGCAGCAGGACTGCCATCAAAACCACTGCTCGCTTGCTCGCCGGAGGCGCGGGGATCTCGATGATCTCCGGTTCCATGGGCGCTTCCGGGATCACTGCTGCCGGACGCGATTCGAAAGTAACTTTGAACGCGCCCTTGGGCAAATCCACGATGATGGGATCGGCAGTGCCCTCGGTTCTGTAATACTCGGCCAGCTTCTGCCGCAGCCGCGCCATATGCATCCGTACCACGGATTCCTGCCGCGGATCGTAGGACTCTGGCTTTGCGAATACATCCAGCCCGACGGTATATTCTTTTAGGTTGTCCGCCTCGCCTGAGAGCGATTTCTCCGCCAGGTAATTCAACAGATTGCGGTGAACCTCAGAGGTGCGGAGCGCCTTGCTCTGAAGAATTCGCCGGACTTGGGCGAGATTTGTTTCCGTCTCAACAACCATGGGTGTGTCTGCCGGCTATTGCGCGGGCGCCAGCACGAAATCGAATTCACAGGTGCAGAACGGCGGTTCCGCGCCGAATTTCTCCGCGGCGGCGTCCTTGGTCTTATGTTCGGTGAATTCCGTGATCAGCGAATTCTTCACGCCGAACACCGCGTCTCCATCCAGATATTTGTCGATCGAATCGAATACGTGCGTGGTCACCGGCGAGTAGCCCGGCGCTGACACCACGAAGTGCACGTGCGCGGGACGCCAGGGATGCCGGTTGGTGGCGGCGAGCATCTTTCCTACCGGGCCGTCTGAGGGAATCTGATACGCCACTGGGCGCGTCGTCTTTACCAGATAGCGGCCATCTTTGTCGGTTCTGAATCTGCCACGCATATTCATTTCGCCGAGTGACTCGTCCTGAACATCGTAAAGACCATCCGCTGCTGCCTGCCAAACATCCAGTTCTGCACCCGCGATGGGCTTCCCGTGCACGTCGAGCACTCGGCCGTATATATAAGTGATGGTGCCGTGCCGATCGGCACCAATGATGCTGTCTCCGTATTGCTTTTCGGGCGCGCCGCCGCGGTGGAACGGTCCAAATACCGTCGATTCCGTCGCGCCCGCAGGCTTGCGGTTGCTGATCAAATCCGTGACCATCGAAACGCCTAGCGTGTCCGATAGCAGAATGAACTCCTGGCGCCGGTCGTCGGACATCTGGCCCGTCTTGGTCAAAAATTCGATACCCTTCCACCACTCCGCTTCCTGCAGTTGAACATCCTTCAGAAACGCGTGGATGTGCTTGACCAGGCTCTGCATGATCTGCTTCAGGCGCGGGTCTTCGGTGCCATCGAACCGGCGCAGGACTTCTGCGGTAATATCATCTTCGGTAGTAGGACGAACTTTGGTTGCTGCTGTAGACATGATGATTTCCTTCCCTGGAAAAACCGGGGGCGGGCCGGGGTGACCAACCGCCCTTAATTATAGTCCCAAGGCGGGATTGCGTCGCCACCCGAATGGCCAGCAGAGCTAAAACGGGCCTCCAGGCGCGCGTTTGATGCTCGCGATCACCTGCCGCTCTTCTTTGTGCGGGTCATTCACGACCCGGCATTGGTTGTCGAGAACCATGGTGGGGCGCGTGGTCGAATTGTAGGCCGGCCAGCTTCCCACGCCCTTACCGCTGGGATTGCCAGTGCGGGCGAAATTAGCCCACGCCTCGCTCATTTTGTCTTGCAGGGCGTAGCGATCCTCGCCTGTGCCCGTCATGGTCTTGGCCAAGTCCACGTCGGCGAACGCGAACGGGATCTCCAGCGTGTGATACGACTTCATCTTTCCCTCACGCACAGGCGAGCGCCACGAGAAATAGTAAACGTAAGCCGGAGCTTTGGCTTGCGCGACTTTCCGTTCCGCCTGGGTCAGTACCATCGCGCGGACACCCACGTCGGCCGTAGCCTTCATGAACACATCGATGTCGCTGATGTTCTTGTGAACCTTCTTATAAACGTCAATGACTTTGGCGGTATCGGCGTCATCGGCGCGCAGAAACTTCTTCAGGTTTCCCTTAAGCCCCGCATCGTCGAGTGGATCGAGCGCATATGGAAAGAGTGGACCGCCCGCGAAGAATCCCATTTCCGTTTCAGTGCTGCCAAGCAACAGCGGCACCGTCGCGGAAACGTCTGGAGCCGTCGGATCGAAAGGATGGGTCGGCAGTGTTTTACCGTCCACTACCGGACCGAACGCCGCCCCCGCCGGCCCGCGCAGCGCCGCGATCACCTTGTCCATCGGCATGTTCTGCAGTTCGTCGACTTGGTTGGGTTTCAAACCCAATGCCGCCAAAAATGCCGTCGCATTCCTCGTCGCCACGTCCGGAGGGGTGCCGCGCAGCATCGCTCCGCTTTGCACGATGGCTCGATGAAACAGCCCTTTGGCCGATGGCATCGCCAGCAGCGTGCTTACTTTCCCGCCGCCGCCTGATTGCCCGAAGATGGTGACGTTGCCAGGATCGCCGCCGAACTTAGCAATGTTGTCCCGCACCCATTCGAGCGCCGCCACGATATCCATCTGCCCGACGTTTGACGACTGCGCGTACTTCGCCCCGCCCAACTCAGCCAAATACAAATATCCGAAAGCGTTCAAACGATGATTGACGCCCACCACCACGACGTCCTGCTTGCGCGCCAGATTCGCGCCGTCGTAAATACTGAAGCTGGCCGAGCCGCCGACGAATCCGCCGCCGTGCAGCCACACCATCACCGGCCGCTTGCCTGTACCCAAGCCTTGCGACCAAATATTCAGCACCAGGCAATCTTCGCTGAGCGGCTCCTTCGGATCCGTCGCCAACACTTCAGGCGGCTCGATTCCCGGCATTACCTGCGGCGAGCGTCCGCCGAATTGGATGCAATCTCTCACGCCGGCCCAAGGTTTCGGTTTCGCCGCAGGCATGAAACGCGCTGCGCCGGCAGTGGATGCGCCGTACGGCACTCCCTTAAAGCCGTAAACTTTGTCTTTCGCAAAACCGCGGATCTTACCTGCTGTCGTATCTACCATGGGCGCTGCATCGGCGCGTAATGCACCAACCATCACGCCAGCCAATGCGCTCTGTTGAATAAATGTGCGGCGTTTCATCGTGCCGATTATACTATGCTGACTTTTATGCCCAATGTCAGTTATCTGGAATGCAGCCTCTGCGCTCAGCGCTTCGAGGCCAACCAGATTCATAATCTCTGCACCTGCGGCGGAGCCCTGCTGGTCCGCTACCATCTCGACGCCGTTCGCCAAGAGTGGACCCGTGACTCGCTGGCCCAAGCCAAGCCCGACCTGTGGCGCTACTGGCCCGTCTTGCCGGTTACCAAGCGCGAATCGATTGTGTCGTTAGGCGAGGGCATGACGCCATTGATCGAAACGAAGCGTCTCGGCGCTGCTGTCGGAGCCAGCGACTTGTGGGTCAAAGACGAAGGCCTCAATCCCACCGGCTCCTTCAAAGCCCGTGGCATGACCGCCGCGATCTCCATGGCGCGCGAACTCGGCATCACAAAGATAGCCGTTCCCTCAGCCGGCAACGCCGCCAGCGCCGCAGCCGCGTACTCCGCCGCGGCCGGCATCGAAGCACATATTTTTATGCCGATGGATGTCCCGCAAGCCAATTTTATTGAGTGCAAAGCCCTGGGTGCGCACGTGACCCTGGTAAACGGCCTGATCAGCGACTGCGCCAAGATCGTCACCGAACGTAAAGATCGAGAAGGCTGGTTCGACGTCAGCACGCTCAAGGAGCCCTACCGCATTGAAGGCAAAAAGACCATGGGTTACGAAGTCGCCGAACAGTTCGACTGGGAGTTGCCCGACGCCATTTTCTATCCCACCGGAGGCGGAGTGGGTCTCATCGGCATGTGGAAAGCCTTCGACGAACTCGAAACCTTGGGCTGGATCGGCAGCAAGAGGCCCAAGATGATCGCCGTGCAAGCCGCCGGATGCCAGCCCATCGTTCGCGCCTTCGAACACGGCGACCAGCGCGCGGAATTCTGGCAAGGCGCGTCCACGGTCGCCGCCGGACTGCGTGTGCCCAAGCCGCTCGGCGACAAGCTCATCTTAGACGCCCTGCGCGCCAGCAACGGAACCGCGATTGCGATCGACGATGAAGCGATCATCGATTCCGGAATAGAATTGGCATCGTTGGAGGGTATTTTTGCCGCCCCAGAAGGCGCCGCTTGCGTCGCAGCGTTGCGCAAGCTGCTGGCCAGTGGTTTTCTCAAGCGAAGCGAGCGGATGGTTATCTACAACACCGGCTCGGGCCTGAAATACCTGGAGACCTACGCGGAACGCTATCCGCGTGCAGCGGTCTAACTACCCAGCCACTGCATGAAGTTCGAGCCCACATTCGTGAACTCAAATGCGTGCAGACCCAAGTGGCTGGCGAGTTCCTTGCACGCCAGAATACCGCGCACGCTATTGCCTTTGGCATCTAGTCGCGGCGAATACACGGCAATCCCCAACTGACGATTCACCACCGCAATGATGCCTCCACCGACACCGCTTTTGGCAGGCAGGCCCACTCGATAAGCCCATTCGCCGGCGTGATCGTACAGGCCGCAAGTGAACATCACGGTGAGCGTGTCCTTAATGTAATTGAAGTCGAACACGCGCTCTTGCGTCACCGGATTCGTGCCCATGTTCGCCAGGGTCGCCGCCATCATCGCCAGATCTTGTGCATTAACCAACAGCGAACACTGCGAAAAATATTGGTGCAGAGTGTGATCCACTTCCGCGTCGATGATGCCGCAGTTCAGCATGAGATAGGCGATCGCGCGATTGCGGTTGCCGGTCGCGTCTTCAGAAGCGTAGACCGATTGGTCGATGCGCAACGGCCGGCCGGCGGCTCCCGCCATCTTTTCAACGAACGCGCCCACTCCGGCGTCACGCGTTTCCTTCTTGATCATCGAGGCGATCGCGATGGCCCCTGCGTTGATCATCGCGTTGTAGGGCCGCATGGTCTTCGGTTCCAGCTCAATCGAATTGAACGCGTCTCCACTCGGTTCGACGCCCACGTGTTCTAGAGTCCGGTCGCGCCCGAATTCTTCGAGCGCCATCTGAAACGCGAATGGCTTGCAGATGGATTGAATCGTGAATTCGTGCTGCGAGTCTCCGGCGCTAAAACGCTGCCCATCCACGGTCGCCATCGCAATGCCGAAATGCTGTGGATTGGCCTTGGCGAGTTCGGGGATGTAGCTGGCAACTTCGCCTTCTTCAATGTCTTTGTACTTCTCGTAAACGTCTTCGATAACTTCTTGGACGTGCGAAAAAGAGGACACTTAGCTCGCTCCAGATTTGCAGAATTGAGGAGGCGCACTAGCGGAACGAGGCTGGCGGCGGGACTTGGTGCTCCCCGAAATTGCTCTCAAGTTTAACAGAAACGGCCGGCTAGGATCCGAAGCCAAAGGAACGCTTGGGTTTGGCGGGCGGATCAATCAGCTTCTTCATGGCCTTGAAGATCTCTTGAATTTCGATATCGTGCACATCGTACTTGCGCTCTAGCGTCTGCAGTTTTTGTGCTAGCATCTTGTGGCTCGCCGCATACCGTCGAAGCTGCACAAAAGCGCGCATGATCGCGAGATTTACTTGTATCGCGCGCGGGCTCTTGAGAACCGAAGACAACATCGCGACGCCTTCCTGCGTGAAGACATACGGCAAAGATCCCCCAAGCTTCGCCGCGTTGGTATCACATTCTGTGATACCAACGTTTCCGCTTCCTCAGCAGTCAACTGGAACATAAAGTCTTGCGGAAACCGTTCAAGGTTACGCTTCACCTGTTGCCGCAGAGCGATGGGTTTAACTTGTACAACTCCGCCAGATCGCGATCCAGCATAATGTTGAGGACTCGAATGGAGTGGATACGGCGTTCCACGACTCTTACAGTTAGGGGAAGGTTTGACGGTCTGGGCACGTAATAAAGTGCGGCACCCAAGGACAAATTCTCAAAAATAGTTGTCTTAGCCAGGCCCCGTTGGTATCACAATCTGTGATACCAACGATCCATGGCAATCATTACCGTTTGTAGAACGGCGGAATCTGCGCGTCGTAATTGATAAAGATAGACTTCGCGTCGGTATAATCGTGGATCGATTCCACTCCCATATCACGGCCATATCCGGATTCACCCACACCTCCGAACGGCGACCCCGGGCTCACGCGTTTATAGCAATTCACCCACACCATGCCGGAACGGATCTGCGCGGCCACGCGGTGCGCGCGCTGCAGACTGTTGGTCCACAAGCCGCCCCCCAAACCGTAAACCACGCCGTTGGCGATCTCCATCACTTCAGCTTCGTCTTTGAAGCGCGTCACTGTCACAAAGGGCCCGAAGACCTCTTCCTGACATACGCGATCATTGGGCTTAGCTTCTACGATGGTGGGCTCCACATAATAGCCTTTGCCGAGATCCGGGTTCGCCGGCGGTTTGCCTCCTGTAAGGATGTTGCCGCCCTCTTGCTTTGCGACATCCACGTAGCTGAGCACCTTATCGCGATGGCCCGCCGAAGTCAGCGGACCCATTTCGGTTCCTGGGTCTAAGGGATTGCCCAACTTGATCGACTTGGCTAGCTTCAGAAACTTGTCGAGAAACTGGTCCGCGATCTTCTCCTGCAGCAGCAACCGCGAGCCCGCGATGCAAGCCTGCCCCTGGTTGTGGAAGATGGCGAACGCCGATCCACCCACCGCGGCATCGAGCGGTGCATCTTCGAACACGATGTTGGCGCCCTTGCCCCCTAACTCCAATTGCACCCGTTTTAGATTGGTGGAGGAAGCCTGCACGATCTTACGGCCGATCGGCGTTGAACCGGTAAACGCAATCTTATCCACACCCATGTGCTCGGCTAGATGCTGGCCGGCGACATTGCCTCGGCCTGGCACGATATTGATTACGCCCGGAGGAAACCCAACGTCAGCCGACAGCTTGGCGATGCGCAGCGCTGTCAAGGGCGTTAATTCCGCAGGCTTCATTACGCAACAGTTGCCCGCGGCCAGTGCCGGCGCCAGTTTCCAGCTCACAAACATCATCGGGAAATTCCAGGGCACGATGGAGCCCACCACACCCACCGGTTCGCGCAGAACATAGTTATGGAAACCGGGATCCACCTGCACTACACGGCCGTCGATTTTGTCGGCAATGCCGGCCATATAGCGGAAGGTCGCCACGGTGCGTGCGACGTCCAAATTCTGGGTATCGCGAATGGGATGGCCCGTGTCGAGCGTCTCTAAGATGGAAAGATATTCGCGATCTGCTTCAATCGCATCGGCCAGCTTGAAAATCAAACGACCGCGCTCGGACGCGAGCATCTTCTTCCACGCCGGAAAAGCTTTGCGGGCCGCTGCCACCGCGCGGTCCACGTCTTTAGTGCCGGCTTCGGAAATCTCACATAGTACACTGCCATCGTGCGGGTTTATGACCGGAATACGCCCGCCCTCGATCGAATCCACAAACTCGCCGTTGATGAAAAGCCGGGTTTCGATGTCGAGTTTCGGGGTCACTTCTACACTGGTTGCCATATACTCCTTTTTAGCGCTACCAAAAAATAATGCGGGGCGCGGCCTTCCCTCAGGCCTACTCACGCCCCGCTTTTCAATTGCCTAAAACTCTACCGGATAAGGCGGCAGTTCGCCCGAAGAATAGCGCTTGGGCAGCGAGCCGTCGTTGTTTTCCCAAACTACCAGAATGGAGCGCTTGGGCGAATACCCGCGATGACGAATGTCGGCCGGCATGGCCGCCACATCACCCGCCTTCATCGTGACCTTGGCGCGAGGCTTGCCGGTCTTGCCGTCTTCGACGTCCCAAACGATCTGGTCAGTTACTTGGATGAACCACTCCACACGATCGTTGCCGTGAGTGATGGGCAGAATGTGCTCTTCCGTGGTCGCGCAGAATTGGCTGTCGTCGACGCA
>Ga0265314_10000370_pt1 | contig 61431 bp, 42 predicted proteins | sample 4126metaG_FD_203106 | JGI IMG/M metagenome (GOLD analysis project Ga0265314, IMG submission 203106) | Rhizosphere microbial communities from Carex aquatilis grown in University of Washington, Seatle, WA, United States - 4-1-26 metaG | ecosystem: Host-associated > Plants > Roots > Rhizosphere >... | reverse complement strand
CAGGACCGCGCGATTGGTGCGCTCCATGACGGCATAATCGATGGAAATGCTCGGCGCGCGCGCAAAGTTTTCCGCATCGAGACGGATGAAATCGAGATCGCGCTTGGATTTCGCCAGCGCCTCTCGCGCGGCCGGCAGCACGTCCGGGGCATAACGAGCGGTTTCCTCCAGCAACACGTCGGCGCGAAAGACAAACATGCCGCTGTTCCAGTAATAGCCGCCGTCATCGACATAGCGCAGGGCCGTCGCGCCATCGGGCTTCTCGACGAAGCGCCGCACATGGAACGCCCCCGCCACTCCAGGCACTTCGCCGCCGCGTTGGATGTAGCCGTAGCCGGTCTCGGGTCCGGTCGGCGCAATGCCAAAGGTGACGACATTGCCGGCCTCGGCAGCGCTTATGGCGACCGCTACTGCATCGCGGAAGACAATCTCGTCCTTCACCACATGATCCGACGGAAGCAGAATAACGATGCCTTTGGGATCGCTTTCGGCGACGATCAGCGCGGCCACGGCCGCGGCCGGCGCCGTGTTGCGCCCTTGCGGTTCCAACACGATCGCGCTTGGCTTGACGCCGATTTCCTGCATTTGTTCGGCGACCAAGAAGCGGTGCTTTTCGTTGCAGATGATCATCGATGGCGCCGCATCTGGCAGATTTGCGCGCAGCACCGTGTCCTGGATCATCGTGCGGTCGCCGTTGAGCGGCAACAACTGCTTGGGCAAAGAGGCCCGCGATAGCGGCCATAGCCGCGTGCCCGAACCGCCGGAAAGAATGACCGGATATAGGCGATGTTTCTGACTCATGTTCCTGACGTCCCGATAATGGCAACACTGCAAACGTTCATCGCCGGCGCGCCGCCGAGGTTGTGGGTGAGGCCGAGCTTGGGATTTGTTAGCTGACGTGCGCCGGCGCGGCCCTGAAGTTGGAGGTACATCTCATACAGCATGCGCAAGCCCGAGGCGCCGATGGGATGGCCGAAGCATTTGAGGCCTCCGTCGATCTGGCAGGGCAATTCGCCGTCTGCATCGTAAAAGCCATCCAGCACATCCTTCCAGCCCTCGCCTTCGCGAGAGATATGCAGATCCTCCATCGTGACGAGTTCGGTGATCGAGAAGCAGTCGTGCACTTCCATCATCGAAATGTCCTCACGCGGATTACGGATGCCGGCTTCCTCATAAGCGCGCGTCGAGGCGATGCGTGCGGTGTGGAAATAGCTGCCGTCCCAAGAATTGTGCTGGCTCTCCAGCCCATTCGACAGCGACAGCTGCAGCGCTTTCACGGTGACGAGATTGGTTTTGCCCATGGCGCGCGCGATTTCCGGCGTGGTGACGATGGCGCACGCCGCACCGTCCGACACGCCGCAGCAGTCGAACAGCCCCAGCGGTTCGGCGATCATCGGGGCTTTGAGGCACATCTCCTCCGTGATCGGCTTCTGCAGATGTGCCTTGGAATTCTTCGTGCCATTGGCGTGACTTTTCACCGAGACATGTGCCATCGCCCGCTTCAGGTCCTCTTTCGAGACCTTGTGTTTGGCACGATAGGCGGAAGCGAGCTGTGCGAAATTGCCGGGCGCCGACCCGTTGGCACTCCACAGAGGCGCTAGCGTTGCGCCCTCGCGCTGAGGCAGGCCGCCATAACCGGTGTCCTTCAGCTTCTCGACCCCGAGCGCCAACGCGATGTCGCATGCGCCTGCCGCCACCGCGTAGGTAGCTCCGCGAAACGCCTCCGACCCGCTGGCGCAGAAATTCTCGACCCGTGTCACGGGGATGTTGGGAAGTCTGAGCGCCACTGACAACGGGGTGCCGCCCTTGCCGACATGCTGTTCCTCGATGGCCGTGGAAAACCAGGCAGCCTGGATCTGGCTGGTCTCAATGCCGGCGTCGGCAAGGGCCTCCAGATAGGCTTCCACCATCAGTTCCTCGGCGCCGGATTCCCAGCGCTCTCCGAACTTGGAGCAGCCCATACCCAGAATGGCCACCTTGTCCTTGATGCCGCTCGCCATCAGCCACGCCTTTTTCCTATCGGATGCCCCTGAAGATTATGGCGGCGGCCGCCGGATTGGAATTGCCCTCAACGCGGAGGTTTACCGTAAGGGCAGCCTCTTTCGAAGCGTTAAGTCCTAAGTCGAGCCGTGGCTGATCGTCCTGCAGAGCGCCGCCAAGGATTAGTCCCGCCCGCCAAGTCAAATCGGTTCAGCAACTGGCGCAGCCTTCCAGAAGTAACGTTTGAAACCGCGTTTTTCGTCCACGTCCTTGACGCGGAAGACCATGCGTACTTTGGCCCCCGTGTCGATTTCGCCCTGCTCCACGTCGGTGATGTCGGCCATCAGCCTGCCGCCATCGGCGAACGTGATCATGCCGTAGTGATTGGGCGGATCCATCGCAAAGGTGAGAAAATCCGCGGACCAGGAGAGGATCGTGCCCACCCGTTCGGAGAATCCGTATGGCTCCTGGCTGTCTACTGCTGTGCAGTTCGGATTGACGCAGATGCGCGCGCGGGGGAACTGCGCCGTGCCGCAGACACGGCATTTGCCGCCGACCAGTCCAAGCAGCATGTCGTTCTTGCGATAGAGAACCGACAGCGCCGTGCGCTTGTCCACCTCCGCCCGCATGCCCTTTTCAAGCGCGATGAGACCGTTGAAGGCGAGATATTTAAGGTAGTTTGTCTCTTCTTTCCTGCGGGCGAGCGATCCGCTCACGCCGTTTCGTTTCGGCAGCTTGAAGATTTCTGGCGTAACCTCCAACAGCAGTGCATCGCAACCCTGACCGAATTGTGCCACCAGAATTTTCTCACCGGGCTTGGCGCTTTCGAGCGTATGAACGAGCATCAGCAGCGCATTTGCAGTGCCGCTGTCACCAACATTCGTCGCAAGGTTGTCGCACAGATTGGCCGGATCGATGCCACATTGCTTGGCGATGGTCTGGTCGAACTTGGCAAATGGACACGGCAGAATGAAATGCGCGATGTCCGCGCCCGTCACGCCCGCCTTTTCGAGCAGCGCTTTGATCGCGCCTGGAACGACTTTTGCGAAGCCTTCATCGCGGACCCAACGTTCTTCCCACGCGTAATCGAAATCTTCGCCCTCGCCGCGGAAGTGATCGACAAAATCGATCGTAACGGAATGACTGGCGATGAGTTTTGCGATGACGCCCGTCTCGCCTAGTGCCAGCGCCGCCGCCGCGTCGCCATATGCCAGCTCCTGCGCCGATGCCGCGCGTGCCTTGCGCTTTTCGCCGGCGACCAGCAGCGCCGATTTCGTGCGGCCTGCCGCCACGCCGTCCAACGCCGCGATCAGGGCCGATAGGCCCGCGCGCTGCGACGAGGCAATGTCAAACGCAGAAATACTCTGTCCAAGGCCCAGTGCCGCCGCAACAATCACAGCGTTCTGGCGGTCGGCAAACGGCAAGGTCGTGGAGGCAAAATAAATCGCATCGATATGCGCTCGGTCCCCGATCGGGTCTGCGGCCGGCAAGCAATCGCGGCCCGCTTCCACCGCCATGGTGACGCTGTCTTCGTCCCAGTTGGCCATGGCGCGCTCGCCCCTGGCGGTGCCGAGCAGGCCCGGCGCGAACCAAGAATTGGCCTCGGCGACAGCCTTTCGCTGAAGCCTGCGGCGGGGAATATACGCTCCGTATGCGGTGATGCCCGTCATCCTAGGTCCCGGTGTTTTCGGTTATGACTGACAGGAAATCAGGTCTGGCCTCCCGGTCAATCCCTGGGGACCAAGCAGGCCAGCCCGCGGGCGGCGAGTGCCGCACATTTCGCCTTCGCTTCAGCTGCGCTCCCAAGCCCCGCGCGCAGGCGCCAGAACCGCCCCTTGCCGGGTAGGTCGACGGGCACGACTCGTGGCTCCAGACCGGCCAGCGCCCCGCCCGATTGGCCGACAAGCACGTTCCAGGCTGCCGTAGCGGAGGCTCCGTCGCGGAAGGCACCAAGCTGGATTTCCGCGCTTGGTTTTGCCGGTGATACAGGTGCAACAGATGCCGTTTTTGTCCTGCTATCGAGGATTGCCTTCCTCAACAGAAGGTCGGCCTCGCTCGGCTGGACGGGGATTGGGGCCGGTTTCGGGAGGTCGCGAACCGGCACCGGTTTTGGCGCCTCGTTGGCGACGACCGCTTTGGGCGCGGGAAGGCCATGCTTGGCAGGCGGTGCGCGCAACACAAGCGATGGCAGAGCATTGTCATGCAGCTCGCCCAGGCTCTGGGCCGCCAGCGCGTATGCGGGATTGGCATCGAGCGCTTTGCGGTAATAGTCGCGCGCCGCCACGAAATCTCCCTGCTGTCGGGCGATCTGACCAAGCCCATAATACGAAAATTCGCGCGCGGCATCGCCGCTTGCGAGCGCTGCCAGATAATCGCGCTTAGCTTCGGCCAGACGGCCCAATCTGCGATAGGCATTGGCCCGGTTGTTGAGCGCGGGCGCGAAATTCGGCTTCAGGCGGATAGCCGCGGCATAATCGGCTAGCGCGCCCTTGGTCTTGCCCAGCGCGTCGAGCGCCACGCCGCGATCGTAAATCGCGCGCACGCTATCCTCGCGTGACAGCGTTTTCATGGCGAGAGCCTGCGTGAAATCGGCGACGGCTTCTTCGTTCCGGCCAAGCCGTTCGTGCGCAACGCCCGCGTTCATTAGCAGGCGTGCCTTATTGGCCGCCGTGCCGCCTTGAGCATGCGTGCCGGCGAAGGCCATGACGCAGATCATCAGCGCCACCCCGGACTTGTAGTTCAGATGCATCCGGCCCCCACAAACGAGGGGCGACAGCATATCGCCCCAGACGCGAGTAGACGCAAACTGCACCGATGTGCGATGAAAGGGACCCCGCCACTGTGACTTACACACAGGTTCCTATGCCAAACTCCAGACCCGTCCGCAAAGCTGTTCTGCCGGTAGCCGGTCTCGGCACGCGTTTCCTGCCTGCCACCAAGGTCGTCCCCAAGGAGATGCTGCCCGTGGTGGACAAGCCGGTGGTCCAATACGCGGTCGAGGAAGCGAAAGAGGCCGGGATCGAACAGTTTGTTTTCGTCACTGGCCGCGGCAAAAACGTCATAGCGGACCATTTCGATCATGCCTACGAGCTGGAATCCCAGCTCAGCGCGCGCGAGAAGACGTCGGAACTGAGAAGCCTGCTGGAAATGCTGCCGCAAACCGGCTCCGTCGGGTTCGTGCGGCAGCAACAGCCGCTTGGCCTTGGGCATGCTGTGTGGTGCGCGCGACACTTCATCGGAGACGAACCGTTCGCGGTTCTATTGCCGGACGATCTGATGGTGGGAAAGCCTGGCGGGCTGGCGCAGATGGTAGAGGCTTATCATCGCGTCGGTGGCGGTTGCATCGTCGCCGCGGAGGAAAGGCCCCGCGCGGAGACCAAGCGCTATGGTGTCGTCGATCCAGGCAAGAAAAGCGGAAATGCGACCGAAGTAAAAGCGCTGGTCGAAAAGCCAGATCCAGCAAAGGCTCCTTCGACGCTCTGCATCATCGGGCGCTATATCCTGCAGCCTGAAATCTTCACCGAACTCGACAGGAAAGAGCGCGGTGCGGGGGGCGAAATCCAGCTAACCGACTCCATGGCGCGGCTGATCGGACGGATGCCGTTCCATGCCGTCGAGACGAGCTGCGCCCGCTATGACTGCGGCGATAAGGTGGGCTTCCTGCACGCCAACATCGCGGTCGGCCTTCAGCGCCCCGATATCGCCCCGGCCTTGCGTGCCGTGCTCAAGAACATGGGCATCTGATTACGCTCCGGCCACCGCCCATATCGCATTGAGTTTGCTTCAGGAATTTGTGTAAATACACCCATATGCTGGGCGGTCGGTGGCTTGGCCGGGAGGGCGCAATTTCCATTCGTGGGACTAAGCCAAGGCGACGTGGGGCCGGCCGCGGGGAGCGTTTCGGCCCCTGGCCGAACATCCGCGCCTGCCTGCTTTGCGGCGTCGCTGCCATCTCAGGCGCGCTGACCATTGCTGCGCCGGCCAAGGCAGATCAGCAAGCGGATTATGTCCGCGATACGTTTGGTGAAATCGGAATCCTCGATATGCCCAGCGCCCATATGGCGCCTGACGGACAACTCGCCTTTGTGGTCGGTGCCCTCGGTTCCGCGCAACGTTACAACTTGGCGTTTCAGTTCCTGCCTTGGCTCGAAGGTTCATTCCGCTACAGTCATATCGATCCGCGGCCGCGGGACTACGACCGCAGTTTCAGTCTGAAGGTCAGATTGTCCCAAGAAGGAAGCTATATTCCAGATATATCGGTGGGCATTCGCGACATCGTCGGCACCGGGATTTACAGTTCGGAGTATTTGACGGCGAGCAAGCATATTGGCAGCCTGGATTTCACGGCCGGACTGGGCTGGGGACGGTTGGCCGGTGACGGCACGTTACCAAATCCTCTCGGTTACGTTTTTTCCTCCTTCAATGCACCCAGAAGTTCAACTGCGGTGTTGGGCGGTAACGTCAACCTGGGTCAATTTTTTCATGGGCCAAGAGCTGGCGTGTTTGGTGGCGCGATATGGCACACGCCGATTAATGGACTTAGCCTTCTTGCGGAGTACAGCAGCGACAAATATGTCGAGGAGGGCTCCCGCGGCGGCGTCAAAGTACGCTCGCCCGTCAATCTCGGCCTGTCCTACCAGATGTTCGACTCCTTAGCCCTTTCCGCAGGCTGGATTTACGGGACGACCTACGGCTTCACCGTCAGCCTCAGCGGCGATCCCAGCTCGGAGCCTAAGTCGGCACTGAGGATTGGACCAAAAGTCCCACCCCCGGCCATACGCACCGATTCGGACCAGCAGCATGCGCTCTCCCTGATGTTGAATCGCAATGCCTACGTCTCTTCCGAAAAAATGGGCGGCCCCTGGGTTCGCATACCGACTGAACCCGAGCGGTCCAAACTAAATTTGACGCAGGCAATGCTGAGCGAAAGCCGCGGCGTGCGCGATATCGATATCGAGGGAACGACCCTGGTGATCGATGCGCATAGTCTGGGCGACAATTCGGCACAGTGTGCGCGGTACTCCGAAATTGCCTCGACCGTCGATGCACGCATGACCACGATTGCCATGGTCGATACGCTAGACGGTGACGGGCTCGTGACGTTCTGCCCTGTCGCGGGCCACACGCAATATGCGCAGAACGATGTGCACAGCGGATCGGCCACCGACGGAACGGCAGCTAATACGACCGATCTGGCGGCTCTGAACCGCACACTGTACGCAGACCTTGCCAAGCAATCGCTGAATATGGACGCGCTATCGCTAGGTCCGAGCGAATTGTGGATATACTATGAAAACGCTCGTTACGGGAAGGAAAGCGAAGCCGCAGGACGCGTCATACGCGTACTGATGACAGATGCGCCACCATCGATTGAGGTCTTTCATATCATTCCGACGACGACCGGAGTGCCGATGCAGGAAATCACCGTTGTGCGTAGCGCGCTCGAGCGCATCACGCTGGCACACGCAACGACTTCCGGACTAAGTAATGCCATTGCACTAAGCGCACCGCCGCTTGAAAACCCCTCCTTAGACAGTGCGGCGAAAGACATCTTTCCGTCCTTCTATTGGTCACTCGATCCCAAGTTGACCGAGCACGTCTTCAATCCGGCCAGTCCTTTGGAATTCAAGTTGTTTGCTCAGGCCGGCGCTGGGGTTGCACTGGCGCCCGGATTGTCGATCGGCGTCGGATTGTCCGCGAATGTCTGGAACAATTACATATTCAACCCCTCGGCTGGCAGCTTGCTGCCGCACGTGCGCACCGACCTCCTCCAATATGCAAAGTACGGCGCGAACGGCATCTCCGGCCTGCTCGTCGACTATCGAACGAGGCTGACGCGCGATGTATTCGCCGACGTGAAGGCCGGCTATCTGGAAGACATGTACATGGGGGCGGGTGGCCAGGTCCTATGGCGTCCCGAGGACAGTCGCATCGCGGTAGGCGTAGACTTCTACCAAGTGTGGCAGCGCGATTTCGACCGCCTGTTCGGATTGCGCGACTACCAAGTTTTCACCGGCCACGTCACTGTCTATTACCATTCGCCCTGGCACGGTTTAAATTTCAATGTTCACGTTGGGCGCTATCTTGCTGGTGACTATGGCGCCACCTTCGAAGTAACGAGACAGTTCCTTACCGGCGTCGAGATTGGCGCCTATGCGACTTTTACCAATGCTCCTTTCCGCAAATTTGGCGAAGGAAGTTTCGACAAAGGCATAATCATACACATCCCCTTTGAATGGGTATTGCCGCTGTTCAGCCAGTCCACCTACGAACTGCATTTGAGCGCGCTCACACGCGACGGTGGCCAAAGGCTCGATCGCGACGATTCTCTCTACAACGAAACACGCGGGGCAAGTTATGGCGAGATTGCGGAACACTTCGATGATCTTGTTGAACCGTAAGATCCGCCATGCGGCGTCGGTTCTTGCGGCTGCCTGTGTGCTGGCCGGGTGCAGTGCGATAGGCGGCGGCGACATTGCGTCGATCTATGAGATTGCTAAGAACGTATGGAGTGACGGAAGCCGGAAGGTGACACTCGAAGAGGCCGCCTCCGTACCTTACGCGTCGATGGGCATCCGTCTGGGCGACAGTTCGGAAGTCATGGTCGTACTGGCTGGCGACACGAACGGACAGAGCCTCTGGACATCATCTGCCAAGATCGCGATTACGACCCAACGTGGCCGTATCGTGCGTACGGCCGGGTTTGAGCACAATCTGGGTGGTTACAGCTCACTTAGCGATACGCTGGAAAAGGACAGCGGACGCACGCTGCGTTACCAAGTCGATTTTCCGGATCTCAGCCTCTATTCCGTTCCAATCGTGTGCCAGGACTGGCCGGCCGTTGACGAGACGATCATCATTCTCGGAAAGGACATCCATACAGAGCGCATCAACGAATCATGCGCTTGCGCGGACGGCGAACTCGACTGGTCATTCAACAACACATATTGGCTTGATCCGGAAAGCGGGCTTGTCTGGCGCTCCATCCAACATGTTCATCCGCGCCTCGATGTAATCGAGACCGAAATACTGAGGCCTCCCGGTTGAATGGTTGAATGTCAGTGCAAAGAGCACGCAATAAGGGACCGCATGCAATCATGCGGTCCCTTGTCTTAGCCAAATTCGTATAAATTCTTCCAGACGCGAATTAGTGTGTCGTCGGTGTCGGCGTCGGTGTGGGCGTCGGTGTCGGTGTCGGTGTCGGTGTCGGTGTCACGCAATTGGTCAAGGGACACGTCGGCCCGACGGCGCCATGCCCAGTGCCACTTGCGATGAGGACGATACCGGCAATCACCATGGCGCCGCCCAAAATCCAGATCGGCAGATTCTTATCATCAAGAGACTGGGCCTGCTTTACGGTGGCAGGTGTCCCATTGGCCAACGCCCCCTGATTGGCATTCGATGCCGCCAACGCCGTGCTCGAAACGAGCAACGAAGCCGCCAACACCACTGCGCCAAATTGCTTATACATCAATCCCCTCCATGACTTCGCAAACTGTGATTAAGGGTTACCACACGGTATCCGCTAAGGTCAACCAATTGTCCCCTAACTCTTGTTGCCTTCGTGCAACATCGAGCAAGGTTATACTACCGCCAAAATTCTCGCTGACCAAGGGAAAATACGATCTCACAGCGTTAATCGCGCTTCACGGAGAATTGCCAGTATCTCATTGGAGCCTTGGCAAGCCGGCGCATGCGTGCAACCGAGGAAAATGCGCAGCTTTGCGCTCCAGAATGGTGTCGAATCGCGCGACGATTTGACACAATGTTGCGCAGCCCTAAAGAACAGACCAGGAAACTTGGGGGATCCCCCAAAACCAGGTCCGCACCCAAATCAATCGAATTGCCGTCGGACTGAGTCACTATTTGATCTGTGTCGACAGAACCGCCAAGGCAGCAGCCGTCGTCGCGAACTGGCTCAAGATTTGCGCTGTGTCGACGATGATTTCATGCATATCAAGCCCTGACAGGTCGCGCGAGACGAAGATCGTGCTGCCCGGTGGAATGTCATCACCACCGAAATTAAGCCAGGAACTCTCGGCGCGCCGCGCCGAGCCGTCCGGGAGAACGACAAAGACCTCTGATTCGTCGGCGAACTGGCCGTAGCCACCTGCGAGATTGATGTAGTCCGACGTGCTCATATTCGGACGAAACGGGACACTCCCGGGCTGCAGCACCTGACCCAGCACGGAAACCGAATTAGTCCGTTGCGGAACATAGATGACGTCGCCGGGCTCGAGCAAAGGATCGATCTGTGGATTGGCGGCAAGAACCGCCGGGTCCGCCACTACGGTGACCCGCCCCAATGCTTTCTGGTTCTTGATATCGGTCACATAGGATTGCATGGCCACGAATACCGCAGGGTTCATCGGAGCACTGCTTGTGGTTCCACTCGTGCGTCGCGACATCGCGATAAGAAACGCATCTTCGATTTCTTGGGCTTCGCGGCGGAAAGCATCCTGCTCGATTATTGCCGCCGAGCGGCGCAATAGCACTGTGCCGTATGGATAGGCTTGGTTCGTTAACCCGCCCGTACGTAATATCAAATCGGATAGATGTTCACCGCGGACGATTTGGTAACTACCCACGTGACGAAACTGTCCTTGAACGGTAACCGTTCCGGCATTCGCATCGTTGAAAACTTCGTTCACTCGCAATTCGTCATGCGGGTTCACGACGAAATTCTCTGCCGCGTTTCCGATCAACGCAACCGTCTGTCTTTGAGTATTCGCAGTACCGGCTTCGGTATCGACTTTCGTGGAGATCACTTCCACTGCGCTTTTGTCGGCCCAGCGCGACGGCCCTCCGGCGGCTGCCACAAGCGATTGCAGGTCAGTTTGCGGACCGACGAGATATACTCCTGGCCCGCGTACAGCGCCGTCCAGGTTGACCGTGTGGTCATCTAGGAAATTCATCAGCACGACAGGATCGACATTTAGTTGATTGGCAAGTTGAATCGGCGTCGCCACCTGTCTGTTGGTGGCATAATCGCCCGGATTGGTCGTTTCCTGTTCCAAGTTTTGCGGTGTGCTCAGCAATGACGAAAAGTTTTGTTGTAGCGACATTCCCTGCTGCTGCTGTAGCGGCATACCCTGTTGCTGTTGTAGCGGCATACCCTGTTGCTGTTGCTGAGTCCCAACTTGATAGCCGTTTGCAGTTTGCGCTGTTCCTTGGGGCTGCATCGATGCGATTGACTGCCCACTTTCGCTCGCCAGAGTCTGTGCACCCGCCTGGCTCGCCCCAGCGAGCGCCTGAACGTTGTTTTGCACATTGTTGCCGTTACTCGCTTGTACCGCGGCCTGAGCCAAAGTGGCGTTCGAGGACTCGTTTCCACCGCCATTTCCTGCGCTTGAACTTGCTGCTGCGCCGAGCGGATTGCGAAGCGCCTCATCCGACGTGCGCTGGTCGTTGTTGAACTGCAGAATGCTGGCGAAAAGCGCCCGCGCTTCGTCCATCGAGATGACACGAACGATGTCGTCGCTTTGGAGAGCCAGATCTTCCCTGCCCTTAAGCACCGCGACAGGTGTGAAGGCAAACAAAGTACGCAATTGGTTTGTCGGATCTTTGCGCGAAACGATGCCAAACAGCGTGTACGGACTGTCGCCGAGCGCACCTGGGGCCTTCAGCAGATCAGACAGTTTAGTGTTTTTCAGCGAGTACGGTCCGGCGAGCGTCATTCCGCCCGACAGAGTCGCCTGGCTTATGGTCTGATCGGCAGCTGGCTGCGCGAACAAGGTTTCGCTGTCATGAAGTGTGCCGGATTGCCTCTCGATTGCCGTCATTTGGCTGCGGCCGTCGGGAAGGATGTGCAAGATCGCCAAACGATATTTTCCGCGCACTTCCAAGCCTCCAGCAAGCGACAGAAGGCTCGATACGCTTATCGACGACTGGCCCGGAGGCATCTCATATATTGCCTGCCGGCGGACCCAACCTGCTACCGCGACAGTTGGCCCAAGTGGCGGAACGACGATATGATCGCCATCGGCAAGCAAAGTGCTGCTCGCCTGTCCGTGTCCCGTAAGATAGCCATATAGATCGATCGTGATCACATGGCCATTGCGCTGGACATGGACGTTTCTCACGCTGCCGGACTTCTTTATGCCTCCGGACAGCAGAATCGCATCGAGCGGAGACGACAGACCGGTGAGAATTCTGACGCCGGGGTTCGCCACCTCGCCGGTCACGGTCACGGTGACCTGTCGCAACTGGCCGACAGACACGAACGCTTCTGTTTGCACATAGGCGCGATGAACCGCAACCAAGACGTCACGCCGAAAGTCGCCCAAAGTCCGCCCTGCGGCGGTAATAGGGTTGAGGCGCGGCAGCACGATCTGGCCATTGCGGTTGACGGTTGTGGAGAATTCACTGCTTTCCTGGCCGCGCAATGAAAGATCAATTTCGTCTCCGACGCCCAGGACGTAGCCGTCCTGTACGGCACCGGTCTGAGGAACTGTCACATCGGCGCCGACACCTACCTGATCGTATCCAAACTGCTTCAATGAGTATCCGGTACGGCTAGACATGATCTGTTCGAGCCGTGACGGCGGTTGAGGAAAATTATTCTGGGGGATCGCGGGAGACAGGACGTTCTGTTGCCCCGATTGTGATTGGCCACCCTGTGTTTGGCCACCCTGTGGTTGGCCGTTCTGCAGCTGTTGCAGCTTTTGCTTCTGCGCGGGGGTCAGATTCTGCATCATTTGCTGTATTTGATCTGACGACACGCCCGCCAGACCTTGTGCATCTGCCATCCCGGTAGCGACCAGCGCAGCAATTATAAACGCGACGGCCATAGAAGTACTAATGCGAGTCCATGCCACTGGATATTGAAATGCCATTGAATCGTCCCCTCGCATGAGCCGCATACTGCCCACCCGGCCAATTCGCGCCCAGCTGCTTTTAGCATAACGAAATAGGCGGTGAGAAGTAAAAAAGAATTAGCCTGTCAATCGTTTAGGACAAAATTGAAGGACTGCTCGCCCAGCCCGAAGCAGCCTCGGTCACTTCAGATTTGACCCATTCTGGTTTGACAGGTTCCCGTCTTTCCCGGCGAGCAGAGTGGCACTCCCGACCCTCAGGACAACACGAAATTGACGCCTGGCACCAAACAATCACGACCGCGCAACAATTAAGGTGGGACGTCGCGGGTTCAAGAGCAGTCTGAGCCTCTAAGACGCAGTGTTGCGCGACGTGAAGATTTCTGTTGCTCCCGGCGGCGGGGTCGGCACGAGTTCGTCGCTGCGCCCTGCGACTCTTACAAGATCGGCGGGCGCATCGAGATTTTGCAGCAATTGCGAAACACGCTCAAGCGCGCGCGGTCTGGAAACGATCGCGAGCGCCGTCAGGAAGATCAGCTGAATGTCGAGGCCCAGGCCTTGATGCTCGATGTAGAAAAGGCTCAGCTGGCTCTTCCAAGGGCGAATAAGCTGATTGTACGAAATATCGGGATCGACCCGCCCGGCAAGGATATCGCCTTCGTCGGAAAACACGATAGATGCAAAATCTGTGATGCCCGGCCGGACAGAGAGGAGTCGCATCTCCTGCGGAGTGTAGAGGTCGACGCCCCAGGTTCGCGTATTTGGCCGCGGGCCGACGAGGCTCATCTCGCCGACGAGGACATTCCAGAGCTGCGTCAACTCATCTAGCTTAAATCGACGGATCAACCGCCCCACCGACGTCACGCGTGCATCGCCTGCGGCAGTCGAGCTGACACCGCTCTTGTCCGCGTCCACGACCATCGAGCGTAGCTTCACCATCTTGAACGTACCGCCGCCGCGAGCAACACGGGGCGACAAGTAGAAGGGTGACCGCCCGTCCTGCATCCAGACCAGCAGCATAAAGAGCAGCAAGACCGGACTTGCTGCAAAAAGGGCGCTAGCTGAGAGAACAAGGTCCAGCAACCGCTTCATGATGGCTTCCTGATGGTCGGCAATCTAAGCGCCGTACGGATACGCGCTTCGATTGCCTTCGCATCGATGCCGTGGACCCCGCGAAGATAATTCTGATCGCCGACGACACTCGGGTAGACGTCAGCGAGCCCCATGCGCACGAAGAAGCCGGGTGCAGTGCCAGCTTCTAGGCAAGCTTCGGCGACGGCACCACCGAGGCCGCCGACCACCGTGTGTTCTTCCACGGTCACAAGGCCGGCGCATTCGCGCGCCGCCTCCGCGACGGCAGCAGCATCCAGCGGCTTGATCGTATGCATGGAGATAACGCGCGCCAAAACCCCGTCCGAGGCTAGCGCGTCAGCGGCTTTGAGCGTTTCCGATAGCACCGCGCCCGCCGCTATGAGGCAGACGTCGCGCCCCTCGCGCAGTCGGCGCGCCTTGCCGATGGCGAAACTCTCGCCCGCCCTTGGATCGCTTGACGCAAGTCCCTTGTCGAGCCGCAGATAGGCAGGCCCGCTCCCGGCAATCAGCGCCTTTGTCGCCTCCTCGGCTTCCCAGATTCCGGTCGGCGCCAACACGGTCATCCCGGGCAACGCCCGCAGAATTGCCAGATCCTCGGTGGCGAAATGCGACATGCCGAGCTGCCCGTAGGAGAACCCGCCGCCGACGGCAACGGCAGTTACATCGGCATTGTGATAGCAGACATCGTTGCGCAGCTGTTCAAGGCAACGAAGAGTGGTAAAATTCGCGATCGAGTATGTAAATACTTTATAGCCCTCGATCGCGAGGCCGCAGGCCATGGCGGTCATGTTCTGCTCTGCGACGCCTGCATTTATGAACTGCGTCGGAAAGCGCGTGGTAAAATCGGTCAATACTCCGAAACCGAGATCGCCGGTTATCAACATGATCCGTGGATCTCGGGCGGCAGCTGCCGTCAGTACGCGAACGAAGGCGTCACGCATGCTCGGGCGCCTCTAGTTCGCGGAGCGCTGCATTCAGCTCATCGCCCTGGGGTGAGCGATAATGCCAGAGCACGGAATTCTCCATGAAAGAGACGCCCTTGCCTTTTGTGGTGTGGGCGATGACGCAGTTCGGCTTGTCCGTTGAAAACGGTAGCGCGGAGAAACACTCCACCAATGCGGCATGATCGTGTCCATCGACTTCACGAACAGACCAGTTGAAGGCTCGCCACTTTTCAGCAAACGGTTCGAGCTTGAGCGTTTCTGCTACAGGCGCCAAGCTCTGAATCTTGTTAAAGTCGACAATGGCAACCAGATTCGTGAGACCGTGATGCCCGGCAAAAAGAATCGCTTCCCAGTTGGAACCTTCGTCGCATTCCCCGTCGCTCATCTGCACGAAGACACGATAGGGACGATTTCGTAGTCTACCCGCATAGGCCATGCCGACGGCGACACCCAGTCCATGCCCTAGCGAGCCCGTAGACAGTTCAACACCTGGCACACCCTTGTGTGAAACATGACCGCTGAGGACCGAGCCATTCTGATAGTGGGTTGCAAGCCTTTCGACAGGAAAAAAACCAGTTTCGGCGAGCGCGGCATAGACGCCGGCGCCAGCGTGCCCTTTGGAGAGAATAAAGCGGTCCCGATCGGGCCATGAAGGCTGTCGCGGATCCACACACAGCACATGTCCGTAGAGCACGGCAAGGATATCTGCGATCGACAGAACCGAACCGACATGCGAGCTTTTTCCGGAGCTGGTCATTTGCACCGCGTGAATACGAATGCGCCGCGCCAACTCCTGTAAGGCGTGCGGATCGTTCAAGCGGCCGTGACGATTGCTCGGGGCTGTAGTCATGTGATTTCGGCAAAACCGATATAGGGATCGAACGGCATGCGTTCGAGCTTCAGAGGATGGCCCCGGAATGCTTCCAGCATCGCCAATGTCTCCCCCGGCCAGAGTGGATTGTCGAGTTCATCGAAGGCGATGATTGCCCCCTTGGGCATACGCGGCACGAAGTGTTCCAGCGCTGCCTTCGTGGGTTCGTAAAGATCAAAGTCGAGGTACAAAAGGCTGACGAGGAGGTGCGGATGGGTTTCGACAAAGGCTGGAATCGTCTTCGTAGCATCACCCTTGACGAGTTCGATCTTTGGGATGTGGCCTATAAAGCGCGTGGAATCGTGGATTGCCGCGAGTTCCAGAATTTCATCATAGTCGGGCGCCGCAAGATCACCGCTGCGCGGCGCGCCGGTCGAGTGCGCGCGATCCTTCTCGGCAACCGACGGGAAGCCGGAAAACGTATCGAATCCGTAAATTCTACGTGTCAGATTCACCGGTTCGAGGATAGCGGACAGCTTCGCCCAACTCATGACGCCAAAACCGCGGTTGACGCCGCATTCTACAACGGAGCCCTTCACTTCGAGCACACGCTTGAAGATTTCGTATAGTGCGAGAAACCGCGTCAGATTCTGCCGCCGCACGTACTTTGGAAAATTCTCGATCTTGATTTCCCAGGATTCTGGATTGCGCTCGAAACACGCCCGGTTGCGTGGCGCTTCTTGCTTCTCCGCATCGGACCGCAGGCCCGCGCTAACTGAGACGGTTCCACTCATATTCCCAGGACTCCAATCACGAACGATAGAATTCGACGACGCTATCACACACATAATTTACGTCGTCATCGGACAGAGATAAGTTGAGCGGTAACATCAGGTAGCGCGACGTCATTCGCTCCGTATACGGTAGATCGGCATGCAGACCCAGATCCGGAAACTGGTGTATGCAACGCCCTCCCCATTGCAGGATCGTGCCGATCCCTGCCGCGGTCAAATGTTCTCGCAATGCGTCGCGCCGATCGGCCTCGATTTCGTAGTTCTGAAAGATGTCAAAGTGATCCGGAGTTGCATCGGGTCCGGGCGGCAGCAGCAATTCGTTCAGGCCGTGCAAACGGCTCTCATATTGGCGCGCTATCGCGCGGCGGCGCTCCACCATGCCGTGATAGTTCCGTAGCCGGTATTTGAGAACGGCGGCTTGGACATTGTCGAGCCGCGCGTTGAACCCGAACCGATGAATGAACCCGTCGTTCCCGCGGCCATGATCACGCAATTCGCGTACGACATCGGCGACGCGGTCGTCGTTCGTGACCAACGCTCCGCCGTCTCCGAAACATCCAAGAGTTTTCGACGGGTAGAAGCTGAACGCCCCGGTAATTCCGAACGTGCCCGCAAACTGCCCCTTGAACTTCGAGCCCAGCGCCTGACAGGAATCCTCAACAATTATCAAATTGTAGGCGTCGGCGAGTTGCGTTAGCGCATCCATGTCCGCCGTCCGCCCGTTTAGCTGAACAGGAACGATAGCTTTCGTCCGCGATGTAACGAAACGGCGCGCGTTATCGGCGTCGATAAGATGGTCCGGACCACAATCCACGAGGACGGGCTTAGCGCCTGTATGCGCGATCGCCGCAGCAGTGGCCACGAACGTGTGCGAGGGCAGGATTACCTCGTCGCCCGCGCCGATCCCTGCCGCGCGCAGGCCGAAGTGAATGGCCATCGTACCATCACCAAGGCCGATGGCGTGCCGTACGCCGAGATACTCGGCGAGCATGCTCTCGAATTCCTCGAGATCGCGCTGCATGATGTAGGCGCCCCGTCGGAGGACGCCGAGCACAACATCGCTGAGCGCGGCTTCGTCTTGACCATAGAGTGCGGGATAATTGAAGAACGGAATTGAACGCTGTGCCATTACGACGAACCTGTTTTACCAATGAAGGTTTTGCCAGATACCATATCGAGCGAGGCCTGAGATGATCACAATTCATCACCAAATGCTGCGTGGATTACCAGGCAGCGCAGAAACGTGACCGACCTCAAACTGTGAAATTCACAGTAATTTCAATGGCGTAGAAAGCCACTTCCGGCATTTTCACAGTCCATTTGTTATCCCACGCCTTATAGTCAATTGGCTACCCCTTCCGCAACCGCAAAGCCCCGCGGCACCTAAGGCCTGAGCGGCTGTGCTTACCCAAGGCTGCGCAACTACGCTCTGGTGCTAGAATTGGTGGCACAACGACATCTCTATACGCTCATTTCCCGCTATCAACTGGCTTGCGCCGACTGTCCATTGCGCCGCAGAAGAACAGGACGGGCATAGACGGCCGGCGGCCCCGTTACCGATCATGCCGTGGCCCTTACGGAGTCGTGCTAATCCTCTAAGATCACCCCAGCATAATGCAATTGTGCACTTCACAAGGTACGGCTGTAATCTGATACTGAGAAAGTAGCCTTTCGCATATGTTCAGCCATGTGCGAAGTGCGCCAGACCAAATATGTAACAAACGAGAGACCGGTCAGAAACATGACTAGGCTGGAAATGACCGCGCCGTTCGGTCCTCTGCGATTGAACATCGCACGAGCTCAACTCGTGTTTCGTCGCCTGTTCTCCAGCGAGGTAGCATATGCTCTTTTTCTGATGTCCTGGGCCTATGGTGGTGATTGGTCCCACCTAGGCCCGGTATCGATCCGCCTTGTGGCATTAATTCTCGCTTCTGCTGGCATATTTTGGAGAGCCAAGCGGGGAGATGTCGGCTACTCGCAAACGGCAATACTCATAATGCTGTTGCTTTTTGCGTTTTACGCTTACGCCTTCACTTCGCTTTTCTGGGCGCCGTCGGGCGGTGTTGGAATGGACCGGTTTGCCGTCATTGTCTCAGAGGGGATTCCTGCGTTCCTTCTTGGCACAGCAATTATCCAAAATTCAGAGTCGATACTGAGATTTCAGATCGGGCTAATCCTTGGCGTCGCAATCGGTGCAGTGCATTGTGCCATTTGGTTGATCGCCCCAAGCCGCGATCTTCTGGTCATCTTCGCAACGGTTGGCGGTTACCAGGGCTTGAACAAGATGTTGGGAATGGGCGCAATCGCCATCGTGGTCGCGTTGACCTACCAAAGCCGGCGATGGTGGCAAACAATATTGGGCAGCGTAGCGCTAATTGTACTTATCATAGATATGGTGGTTATCGGCGGTCTCAGCGGGTTTTTGGCCTTTCTCGGCTGTACGCTTCTGCTCCTCGCACTTCGCGTAGATTTCGACCGAGTTCATATGCTGCGACTGACAACGAGCACAATCATCTTTCTCGCAATAATTGCTTCATTTTGCGTGTTAGGAATCTTGGTCGGCATCAGCGACCAATCGATATTGCCTCGCGGTCTGGCGCGCATTGCGATCGAGCTTAGATCGACAAATCAATTCACCGCAACAAACATATTGATGGCAGATTCTCGATTCTACCTGTGGCATGAGGCCATCAACATCTGGGCAAGAAACCCACTCTTTGGGTCCGGGCTGGGGTCGTGGAGTCTGTTGGTTGGCGCATCGGATTTGAACGGAATTTACGCACACAACATTCTTCTGGAAATTCTCGGTGAGCTTGGACTTGTGGGAATAACCTTGTTCCTTTTGCCGCTATTCCTGTTGTTGCAGAATCTTAGGAAGACGTGGGCTCAGATTCCTGCGGCGAATTTATCACTTTGTCTTTTGCTCGTAATTTTCTTGTTTCTGCACGCGATGAGCATGGGCAACCTCGACGCCTATTGGACACATAGTGCGATTGGATTGCTATTCATCGCGGTGAACTACCGAGCTGGCGAAAAAGACACTCATCGCAGTGCAATACCCACCGCCTGAACGACAAGTTATAGGGCGTGCCTGCCAATGATCTATCTGGATTGAAGTCTTCGGGAAACGTAGGTCCGCAACCGGCGCATCTGCTCCCAAAGCCAGCTATTTACTGCTACTTCCGCATCCGGAGTTGGCGCCACGCTGATGGCCTTACTTACCGACAAACGCCAATCGATCGACACAACTATAACAATACTGGCAATAATCGAAATGAGTATTCCGATCGCCAGGTCAAGCGCAATCACCGGGCTGGTCGGCTCGTCCGTAACCGTCGTAGGCACAACGATTCGGGCAGCGACGGGCGCAGTCGACTCCAACAGCATAAGAGATTTTTCCTGCGTCGCTAACACGTCGAGGAGTGCCTGTCGGTAATCGGCAACCGTGATCTGCGACAAGCGTCGATTGAGATAGTCAACTTGGCTCAAAGTCTGCGCTTTCATCGTGGCGCGCAGATATCCCTCCGTCGCGTTGTAGAGCGTCTGCAATAACCATCGAGCCTTTTCCCGATCGGGATTGTCAATCGCAATAGTCCACTGGGAGCTATTCTGGTCGAAAGTGATCGCGACGTTCTGAACGAGCCAGTTAGATGTGCTCGAATAGGTTGGCTCCGGTGAACTCGGCTTGTTCAATAGCCATCGCAAAGATGCTGAGATGTACCCTTTTATGCCGTGGGGAAACGTGCTCCAGCGCTTTTCTTTGGCGTTCCAATCTCGTGAGAATATTTTTTGTCGTAATTGATACTTCTGGTCCACGATTTTGACGATTTCCGGCGAGCGGTATAATGCGATAAAATCGTTAAACTGATCAGGACTACCGCCACCGACACCGAGACCACCGAGATTGCCGGCATATTGCTTAGCGAGCTGCGCGAGCCCGCCCAAAGACGTTTGCGAGTCGTTGGATTCTGGCGCGACGATCAGGCTCGCCGTATAATTCGGCTGCATCATGCCTATTGCGATCAACGTCAGCAGGATGCCGAACACGTTAATCAGTGCAAGGATCGTTCTTCTCTTCCACAAATATGCTAAGAAATCCGTAAGCGTGTAATATTCACGGCCGGTTGTGCGTGAATATTCGGAAGAGTCGTGCATCACAGCGTACCTTTCACTTTCGCCAACGCCACCTCAAGCCTCCAATATACATGAACACAATTCATTTCAATCCCCGCTCTTCAGGCCCACCCTAGTCGCACGCTTGCCAAATGCCACGTTCTGCGATTCAATCACACTGGCGTGGACGCCAGAACTTAAGCGCCGGATTGCCTTATGGTTGTCGTCTTAGACGGAAAAGGCCGTACGTTTCTGTCCACGGTTTACTCAAAGTTCGCGAGCCGAGGCGGCAAAGGAACTGCGAACGCATTTTGCGGCGTGTTGTTGGGACGTGCGATGATGAGTGCGACACGAAAATGTTCTTCGGCGCGTTGCCATCGCGACACTTCTATCTGCGCCACCGTTGCCTCGGAACGGCGGAAGCGAAAGAGTTGTTACACCGCTGGTGCGAAAATTCGCTGGGGCGGAGAAATGATTTTATCCGCGCAAAACCTAATACTTCTCGTCTCATGAAACCTCTGTCGATTTTTCGTTCATTTGGCTTGGCTGCTATGTTGGGCGACGTATTGCAGGATGCGCGACGGAATATGCGCGGTCTCGGTCTGCGAGCGTTTGCCAAGAACGCGGCAACATTCTCGGCCGGCACGCTCGGTGCCCAGCTCATCACTATAGCATTCACGCCTTTCGTGACCCGCTTATACGGGGCCGCCCCCTATGGTATCTATTCGGTGTTTATTTCGGTTATCGGAATTCTCGCACCCATCGTCTGTCTTCGGCTTGATTTTGCAGTGCCACTGCCGTTCAGCCGGCGGATAGCTTTGGCATTGACTCAAACAGCGTGCTTGAGCGGCCTGGGACTTTCACTTCTTCTGAGCGTTGCCTCATTCACGTTGGGTGATCGGCTCAGCGTAAAGTTGTTTGGTGAGGTGGGTCCTTATCTATGGTTCATGGGATTGGCTCTGCCGGCCGCGGCGTTTCAACTCGCGTTCACCGGCTGGAATGTGCGCGAAAACGAATTCCGAACCATGTCTTCCAGTCAGGTCGTTTCAGCATTTACGGCCAATATCGGCCAGTTACTGGGCGGGCTTTTCGCCGCCGGGCCGCTCGGACTAATCGCCGGACAGGCGATCGGCCAATGGGCGGGTTCTGCCATGCAGGCGCGCACCGTTGCAAAAGCATTGCAGCGAAGACACTGGCCGTCGTTGCGTCTGATGTGGCACGCCACGATTGCCTACAAGCAATTCCTGATCTGGACGCTGCCGTCCTCAATCGTCAACACGCTTGGCATTCAACTCGTTCCCATTATCGTTGTTGCGCTCTACGGCGCAAAAAGTGGGGGACTTTTCTTTCTCGCCTATCGCATCGTGAGCTTGCCCATGACACTTGTCGGCACGGGGCTTGGCCGTGTCATGTGGGGCGAAGTCGCCAGGATGCGCCGCGATCGACCCGAAAAGTTACGCCCTCTGGTCCTGGCAGTGACCTTTGGCGTATTGATATTGACCGCGCCGGGCTTGTTGTTTCTGCCGTTCGGCCGGCAGATATTCGCTTTGGTGTTCGGGCAGGCGTGGGGCGACGCAGGTGTGCTTGCGGCGGTCCTGTTTTTCAATGCCTGGATCGGGGTTAGTGTGAGTTCGAGTTCGAAGCTCCCCGTGATAGGCTATAATCACTGGCAGACGGGGTGGGAGATTATGCGCCTAGCTGTCACGATGGCCATCGCCGCCGCAGCCGCCATTTGGCACTTGTCACTTATACATTTTGTGACTGCCATCACCGTAGGCTGGTCATTCAGCTATATCGTGGTGTTTGCACTCAATCTGATGGCAATCGGTCGCACGGAGCGAGGCGAGCGCAGTTTACTGTCTTCCAGGTGACCGGATGATTGATACCAACAGAATCAAGGTCGGCGAGATTGCCAAAGACGGACCGTAAATCACGCCAATGGTGACAGCAATGAGGCAACACCCAACCCATGGCTGGCGCCACACACGACAATTGTGTTCAAGTATGGGGGCGCCATACTTGACGACAGCAACGGCGATTTGTTGCGTCAATCTCGTACTCAGTCATCGTCACTTCGAGCTAAATATCAAACGTAATTCTTAAGGTCTGCACCAGTGAAAGTAGTTCACACGATCTTGAATCCTGCTTTGAATGCAAGCCGAATGATGAAAGAGATTCGCGCGGTTTGTGAGGCTTTCCCGCAGTCTAAAATTCTCATTCTTGCTCTTCATGAGCGTGACCTTCCCGAATGGGAGCGGATTGCGGATCGGGTTGAGATAAGGCGCGTGAGGCTCAAAAGTCGGAGTTGGAGCCGGTCATTGCCTGTCCAGTTTATCAAACTAATTGAATGGAGTTGGCGCGTTTTGGTGTCCGCTCGCGCTTTCGAGCCGGATTTGGTCCACAGCCACAGCCTTGGGACGCTCCCATCTTCTGTCTTGATTAAGTTGGTAACGGGCGCGCGCCTTATCTATGACGCCCACGAATTGGAGACAGAGAGAAACGGCGAAAGTGGAATTCGCCAGAGTCTTTCAAAACTCTCTGAGAAAATCCTCATGCAGTCTGTCGATGAAGTATTGGTCGTGTGCGAAAGCATTGCCGAATGGTACAAACGCACATACAAAGGAAAGCGCGTTAGCGTCCTTTATAACGTGCCTTCGGCTCGCGCTTCCACGTTGATACCCGACCGCGATTTGCACGCAGAAATCGGTGCAAGCGCCGACGATGTGGTGTTCTTGTATCTTGGCGCCATGGAATCTGGCCGCGGCATTCCTTTGCTGCTGGAATGTTTCCGTGGTCAGCCCGCGAACCGTAAGCTCATATTCATCGGCTATGGCTCCCTTGCGACTGTCGTAAAGGAATCGGCGAAAACTTGCGGCAATATCTGGTATCTTCCCGCCGTACCGCCAGATCAGGTGGTCGCCACAGCTTCTTCCGCAGATGTTGGCATCTGCCTTCTGGACGGCGACGCATTGAGCTATCGTTACGCATTGCCCAACAAGCTATTTGAGTATCGCGCGGCGGGATTGCCTGCAATCGTAAATGCCGATTACCCAGAGATGGCCCGTTTTATTTCAACCGATTCCGCGGGCTGGCTTGTCCTTCCGTCCATACAGACCCTGCAGGCTCTTCTCGCTACTATCGATATGGCGACCGTGAATGCAAAGAAGCAAGAATTGCGCTTGCGCGGCGAGCCCCCGACTTGGGAACAGGAAGTTCCAAAGTTGATTGCCGCCTACACACGTTGAGCCCGTCAATCGTTCTAAACTGCGGCTCCCTAGACACGTTCGTTGTCGAAAAGGCTGGAATGCTGCTTCTGGCGTAGTTTGGAAACCGTCGCAACTCCGAGTTTTGGTTTGCGGCCTGAACCAAACGTCTTGCACAGCCGTTTCTAAGTACAAACCGCATACACTGAATTGGCTCGTTGACTATTGCCCGTAAGTGATGCGCGCTTTATTGTCGCAGCGATCCTAAACTCGAAGGTGCCTTCATGGTTCGATCCGTAATCGCCGATAAGGCCTTGGACTATCGTCAATATGCAAGAGCAGCATGGGTTATGCTCGCGGTGCTCCTGTTCGTGATATCTTCTGACCCGGCGGCGGCAATGGCCGCTCGGCCCCAGCACTCAAAGTCTTCAGACCAAGCGGCTTTAGTAGCCGCTGCGCCGGCGGCAAGGCCATCCATGCCTGCGGCAAAGGCAACCGTACTGGCGGCAAAAACAGCTACCCCAGCACCAATTGGCGCTGCGCCCCTGCCCTCGAATATGAAACTCATAGCGTGGGGAGCATCGACAAATGATCCGAATTGGAACCGGGTTCTGAATGTTCAGGACGCCCGCCAGGGGTGCTCGTCCCCTCCTGAGCGCTGCATGATAGGTTTCAAGGCAATCCAGAAAGGTGGGACGATAAAGAACATCCACGCTTCCATGGTTTTCGATCCCGTAACCGCCGTGGACTATGCGCGGCAGTATAGCGAAGCCAGCCGCAATGCACCTTGGCTCGCCGAAGTCGGCATCGACGATTTTGCGGGACAGTACAGGAAGGCGGCGGCAAAAGTCGGCGCCATTCAAGCTGAAGCGATACTTGAGGGCATTATTGGAAATATGAAGGCGGCCAATCCGGATTTGGGATTTGGAATCACACTCTATGAAGATGAGTTGGATTCGCCTTTCTTGCATGATCCCCAATTCCCGCAGAGACTTCGCAGTCGTGTCGATTACGTTCATTTCTACATTCACTACAGGTCACATGGTCCGGCGTTCGCTTCATATATGCAAAGCGTGACGGCGCTGTTTCCGAATGCCAAGATCATTGGAGGTGTCTACGCTTACGATCGGCAAGATTTCTTGCCGTGCGCACCTCGCAATCCACAAAAATGCAGCACGGCAGAAGAAGCGTCGCTGTTCGCGCAAACAACCAAAATCGAAGCACGGCTTCTCAAGAATGGGACACTCGACGCGCTTGAGACTATACCAGGCTACTTTGGACGCGATGCCGAGATTCCCGACTGGAAGACCGATCCGCGTTCCTGTGCGCCTGAGCGGCGTGGCGAATGCATTCAAAACACGATCGCCCTTCGGCGCAGCATGCTTGCGATATTGCAGGCTGCCGCCGCCGCACCGTGACGGTTCCGATGATCTGAAAGTGTAAGTGCGCCGTAACGCTTGCGCACATAAACGACGCTGCGTGTCAGGTATTCCCCAGCCGCCCCTTACGGGGCGGCTGGGGAAGGGCAATCTTGGCACCCCAAACGAAATGTCGGCCTGGCGTCAATTAAACTCCGTCGCCTGCGCCCGCCTTAATCCGCAGTACTCTGCGAGAGCAATACACATCTGCAATTGTCCGTGGCGCATATTGGGGAACCAAAATGTTGTCCCTCCGCGGCGTTGCAGGATGAATTCTCCATCTTCACGCTGATTGTGCGCGAGTGAATATTCGACGACATGTTCCAATAGCGTGTCGCATTCAACGTGCTGGATTTCGCAGAAGAGTGACGAATTCACCACGGCCGTGAGCAGCCTGATCGCATACGCTGAATCGTAAGTGCGCTCCGAGGACCGTGATGCCGGCAGAGATTTCACCATGCCGTCCTCCCGGAAGAACGTGTCGAGATAATGACGGAGTCCCCTGTCGATAACATCATGGATTTGTGGTGCACACTGTTCTACCACGTCGATCTGGCTACTGGCATTCTGTTCCAAGATTTCGAGAAGTGATTTCAAATTCATGACGGTGTGGCAATTGTCTTCCGCGCTCGACGCTGCCGTTTCGTAGCCCCAACTTCCATCAGACCTCATCGATTCGAGTATGAACTTCGCTCCGCCCATGCCGGTCTTAATCCAATCATCACGACCGAATACGCGACCAGCACGGACTAGAAAACTCGCCGTTTCAGCGGACACATTTATGATCTGACAATGATCTAAATCGGTGTAGGCAAATGCCAGAGCGCCAGAGGGCATATCTGTACGGAACACACCAGAACTAAGAAACTCCGCGACTTTGGGCACTGCATCCAGTGCCTTTTTATTGCCAAATCTTAAGGCAAGCGATAGCAACACGTTCGCGGCCAATAGAGTCGAATGTACAATCCGCGATGTTGCTGTCACAAAAATTACATTTCCCCCCGGTTCACGAACGTAAAAGGGATTGCAGCTACCCCAACCCATGCCCCGTTCGTCTGTTATCGCCGCTGCCATCAAACGGGACAAAAGAGGATCAATGCGCAACGCCCAGCTTTCGCCTTCGATCCTTGCAAGATGAATACACAATTCAATGGCAAGCATGAGCGATTGATGTTCGCAGTTTGGCCGCACACCGTATAGTTTGCGCAGCAGATATGGAAACTCGGCGTTCAATAGTCCGCCCAAGCGTCGAACCGCCCACCCGACCACCGTTGGATGTGTCGTTGCCCATACCATTGCCGGAATACGCATAAGCGTGTCACGGGGATCAAAACTGGTTAGATTTCTATCGAAGGCAAAGCGCGCACCGCGGCAAAGCGCACACTCAGCCAACCGCAAGTTAGTTTCGCTATCGCGCATGGCTACTACGCATTATCGAATCGCATCAGACCGGCCTCACAAGCGATCAAATCCCCCGCCTGTACCGTCGCCCAACGCAGATCGACTTTGCGCTTCCCGCGCTCAAGCCAGAACGATCTTGTCCCGATTCTCGGTCACAGTCCGCGTTGCGTTGCGCGTATCCACTACCAGCGGCGACCACTCGACCAGTTTCGCATAATCGACGTTGTCGTGCTCCGTGCTGATGAGTGCAACATCGTAAGAGCCGACGCTTTCCTTGGTCCAGGCAATCGTCCGCCTGCCCGCCAACGCCGCGTGTTCGCGCGTCTTCGGAATAACGGGGATGTATGTATCGTAATAGTCCACCTTCGCGCCACGCGCTTCCAGGATTTCAAGCAACCGGAGCGAGGGGCTCTCGCGCATATCGTCCACGTTCTTCTTGTACGCCATGCCGAGCAACAACACGCGCGAGCCGTTGAGGCTCTTCTTTAGTTTACGGCTCAGCGCCTCGATCAAGGTGTCAATCACATACACGGGTGCTGATGCATTCACTTCGCCCGCCAGTTCGATGAAGCGAGTCGGCACGTTGTACTCGCGCGCCTTCCAAGTGAGATAGAACGGATCGATCGGAATGCAGTGACCGCCGATGCCCGGACCGGGATAGAACGGCATGAACCCGAACGGCTTGGTCTTCGCCGCGTCGATCACATCCCAAACATTGATGCCCATCGGGGTAAAGATCACCTTGAGCTCGTTGACGAGCGCGATGTTGACGGCGCGGAAAATGTTCTCCGTCAGTTTCACCGCTTCGGCGGTTGCGCAACTGACAACCGGCACCACTTTGTTGATGATCTGCTTGTAAAGCGTTACGGCAAGGTCAGCTGTGATCGGATCGTCGCCGCCGACCACACGTGGGATCGTCGCCGTTTCGAAATCCAGATTGCCCGGATCCTCGCGCTCCGGCGAAAAGGCGACGAAGAAGTCCTTCCCCGCTTTCAAACCGCTGGTTTCGAGGATCGGGCGCAGAACGTCCTGGGTGGTGCCCGGATAGGTGCTCGATTCCAGCACCACCAACTGGCCGCGCTGCAGGCGCGGCGCGATCGCTTCGCCCGTCCGCTCGATGAATGAAACGTCCGGTTCGCGATGATGCGACAAGGGTGTCGGCACGCAGATCATTAGTGCATTGACCTTTCTCATCTCATCGAAGTCGGCCGTGGCATGGAATTTGCCGCTTTCGACCATGACCGCAACCTTCTTGCCGTCGATATTATGGATTGGCGACTGACCGCGGTTTAGCACTTTGACCTTCTCGGCATCGATATCGAAACCGACGACGGTGAACCCTGCGCGCTGCGCAGCGATTGCCAGCGGTAAACCGACATACCCCATGCCGACAATGCCGAGTGTGGCGGTTCGGCCGGAAAGACGCTCTTTGAGATCGCGGGCAAGGGATTCAGTGGTTTCAACGGTCACGATACTCTCCTAAACTCGGCATCAATGGTTGACACTTAGGCGACGGGCTTCAGCCGTCCGCCGACTTCCTCATAGCGTTCTTTGGTACGTGGGCATACCAAATTGGCGCCCAGACGCTCGCCAGTCCTGCTGACCCAGCCAATCCGGCGCGCGGGATTGCCCACGACCAGCGCATAGGGCAGCACCTCTTTCGTCACCACGGCGCCTGCACCCACCATCGCGTACTCGCCGATGTCATGTCCGCAGATGATCGTCGCGTTGGCACCGATCGTGGCACCCTTCTTAACCAGTGTTTTCGCAAATTCGTTCTTACGTTCGACGAAGGCACGCGGCGTCAACACATTGGTAAAGACCATGCTTGGGCCGCAGAAAACGTCGTCTTCCAGTGTCACGTCCGTATAAACCGAAACATTGTTCTGGATCTTACAGCCGTTGCCGATCGTTACATTCGGCCCGATGCTGACATTCTGGCCGATGGCGCAGCGCGCGCCGATATGGGAATTTCCCAGTACGTGCGTGAAGTGCCAGATTTTCGTCTTCTCGCCGATCGTAACATTTGCGTCCACGACGGCCGTTTCGTGGACGAAGGCCGTCTCATGGATTCCAGCGGCGCGTGCGTCGGGCATCGGACTTCTCCTACTCTTCTTCTTAAAGTTCAACCGGGATCGACGTGTCAATTGCGCATTGTGCAGCCGCAAGCACCTCGAGCACCGGGATAGCTTCCTCTGGACCCGTGCGGCAGATAGTTTGGCCGCTCACACATGACAAGTAATGCGCCACCTCGTCCCGTAACGGTTCGCCCTTTTCGACAGAGACCTTCTCCCCGGAGGCCTTTACGAATTCCGGGATCTGACCTTTCCATTCGACGTGATGCGGATAAAGGATCAGCTTGTCTTCCCAGTTCACGGCGCTGTCTTCAAACACCGCCATGGCTTTGTCGCCGATGACGGCCAAGCGATGCTCCTTGTAAGGGTTGAGCCAGGAGCAGAACAAATGGGCCTTGAGCCCGGCGGAAAATTCGAAGTTAGCGGTCGCAATATCGGGAATGCCGGGCTGCACCGACGCCTGCCCCATCGCCGCAACGCGCTTCGGCTTTTCGCCGGCCAACGCCAGGATCATAGAGATGTCATGCGGCGCCAAGCTCCACAGTGCGTTCTCTTCGGTACGCACCCGGCCCTGGTTGAGGCGGTTGGAGTAAACATATTGGATCTTGCCCAGCTTCCCGCCGCGGACCAGCGCAAGCAGGTGCATGAACACCGGATGGTATTGGAGAAGATGCCCGGTCATCAGCGTCAGCTTCTTTGCCTTCGCCTTGGCCGCGACATCGCACGCGTCGGCCACAGACAGCGCGATAGGCTTTTCGACGAAGACATGTTTGCCTGCGTCGAGCGCTTTGCCCACGATTTCGGCATGGGTCACAGCCGGCGTAGCAATCGCCGCGGCCGTGATATCGCTCCGCGCCAGCACGGTGCTCAAATCCGACGAGAACTCTGCGCCGAGATCCTTAGCCATGGCGCCGCCGCGCACTGCATCGGCGTCGCAGATGACCCGCAAGGCGCCTAACTGGGCCAGATTCCGTGCTATGTTCCTGCCCCACTGTCCGCAACCAATAAGAGCAACAGCGGGAGACTTCATATCAGTCATGGTCTAATGATTCCAATGTTCGATGTGTATCCAAAGACTGGATGTCGGACTAGTCGAAGGACCGCATCCATTCAAGCCCCGTTGTTATCAAATAGTATTACCGATCTACCACAGAATCCGTAAATCCCTCAACCGCAGCGAATTGCACTCGTGACCGCCATTCTGCCGCACCCGCCGCAGCATTGTTAAGCAATGCAAGCGCCGCTTTTGCGACCCGTGAGGCCCTTGAGATAAGCTTCGAAATTGTGGCACGTCGAAATCGGATCGTAGGCCTTGCCGGCTGCACGCGCGCCATCGGCAAGCCGGACCAGTTGCTCCGGGGTGGAAATAAATCGTGCGATCAGCGTCTCAAATGATCGCGGAACTTGCGTCTCATACAAAGCGCCGCATGAATACTCGGAAAACAGCGCTTCGACCTCGCCGCGGAGGGATGTGAAAATCGGCAACCCGCCGTTCAAATATTCGAAAACCTTGTTTGGCAACGATCGGATAAAATCGAGCGTCGGCCGATAGGGCAATAGCCCGAAGTTGCTGAGCCTCATGAGTGCCATGATCTCAGGTGCATCGACCCATTCATGGACGATGATTTGCGTCGTTTTCGCTGCATAGCGGCGGATCAGGGCTTCGTCCTCGCCGCGGCCGCAAAGCACAAGTTTGACCCGAGAGCGCAGACTTTCCGGCATCTCGCTCACGGCCTTCAACGGCGTTTCAAAATCGACCCGCGTTGTGAACGTACCGAAGAAACAACCGACAAGTTCGTGAGGGTTGCTTCCGATACCCAGCGAACGCCAGTGCCGTTCGGCGGCGACTATTTTGTCCTCTGCCGGAGGTTCGGTCGAATAGATCAATGGATACGCGCGGTCGAGCGGTCCGCGAGCTCGCCCAGCATTTGCCAATGCCCAATCGATTGCGGATTCAGTAATTCCTATAAGAGATGTCGCGCCACGCACGGCGTTCTTCAGGTCGTTGTAGAACGGAGCGAATATCAGTCCCTTTATCGGTTGAAGTGCGCCGGGCAACTTTTCTGCCCAGATATCTGGCCACATGTCTCGAACATCTACGACGACGGGAATATTCGCTTTGCGGCCATAGGCCACAGCAGCTCGTGCTAGTTCCAGCGGCGTGAGGGAAACTACAATAACATCCGGCGGCGGCTCCTTCTGCGCCATCTGCACAAACTTGCGCGTCACGGCGCGATGATAGGCAATCCGCTTCAACGAAACATTGCGCTCGTAGGTCCCGGCATGAATGCCGATCAGGCGATAGCCTTGCGGCGCCAACAACTCGACGTCGCTTTCCCTGCGCTCTGTCTTGGAGGCGTGATCGAATGTGCCGCTCCAGGAAACGACTTCATGGCCCTGTCCAGCAAGGAAGCCCGCGTTTATGCCCGTTCGATGAAGGCGGGGAAGATTTCCGTCAGTGGGCCAAGGCTCGCCGACTGTTACGAGCCAGATGCGCATGAATAGCCCTCCTGATCTACCTCGTCGACGAAGCGCTCCGGCACCAGAACGCAGCCCACACCTCTGACATAGAATCAATTTTGCATTGGTTCAATGCCGGAACACAGAAACGCAGTGAACCGTGTTCACGCATATTAGTCATTGAATTCTGTACATTTTCTTCTTGGCTGGCCCCGCCGTGGCAGCTAGAGTATTCGTGATGGTGCTAGTGAACTCTGCTGAGTTGAATTCCCAAGTGACCAACAGGCACATAACCATCGGCCCTCGCGTCAATTCGTCCAACCAGGTATTATTTTAACGATCGTCAAGCATGGCTCTCGCCAAGAAAATCGTCTGCCACATTTCTTTTAGTTCCGTCCTGAATGCGAGCCGCTTGATGCGGGCTGCGGAGGCCGCGACGCAGAGCAATCTTGGCGTCAGCGTGATCTGCGTTGGATATCGGGAAGATCAAGCAGCCGAGCGCGAAGTTCCATTCGCTGATTGCGAGATGTGGCGTATTCCCCTAATCGGATTCGGGCCCTTACCGCGCGTAGCAAGGCGATCGCTTCAGTGGTTGTTTTGGAACGTCTCGGCGTTACGGCGGCTTCGGCACCTGCCGATCGACGTCTTGCAATGCCACAGTCTCGCGGCGATGCCTGCAGGGATAGTCCTGAAGCGGCTTATTCACAGCAAGCCGCGACTGATTTATGATGCACATGAACTGGAAACTGAACGTAATTGGGGGGCTATCCACAAGGCGTTTGCGCGTCTGATCGAGCGGGCAGTTATCGGCGGCGCCGATCATATATTCGTTGTGGGCGATTTGATTTGCGAATGGTATCGAAAAACATATGGGCTTTCCAATCTCAGCGTGCTGCGGAATGCTCCTAAACGACCAAATTTCCTCATTCAGCGAAATCGCATTCTTCGGGATGAATTTGAAATTCCGGACGAGGCGTTGCTGTTTCTTTATCTGGGTGTTATCGACGAGGGACGCGGATATCGGCAGATCATCGAAGCGTTTGGGGCGTTGCCCGACTGTCACGTTGTGTTCCTAGGCGGCGGAAGAGCAACCGCGGAGGTCAAGGCCGCCGCAGCGGAGGTCTCCAATATTCACTGGCGAAAGCCTGTAGCCATTCAGGACGTGATCCGCTACGCGGCGGGTTGCGATGTCGGAATTGCGCTTATCGAAGACACGAGCCTGAGTTACCGTTATTGCCTGCCCAACAAACTGCACGAGTACCGCCTTGCGGGATTGCCGGTAATCGTCAGCGATCTTCCAGAGATGGCCCGCTATATCGATGATACGCGTTCGGGCTGGAAGGTCGAACCCGAGACTGAAAGCTTGCGCGCGCTGGTCGCGTCACTTGACCGCAAGGCGGTCGATCGAAAACTCGCAGGCGTCCGGATTGGGCCTCTGACGTGGGACGACGAGCAGTCCAAATACCTTGCTGTCTTGAGCAGCCTCCTTGAAGCGCGATAGAAGTAAACCAAGCCAGCCTATGACTAATGTGGCGCGATGTGTCGCAGGTATTCCGAGACTGAAATCGGAAGTCGGCATCGCTACGGTCACTGACGCAATCGGCAATATTATGTGTGCCTTGTGCGCTCTTTGGCATGTTGTCCTTGGTCATTGTCCCGCCTAAAAGGCTTCAGGATTTCATCCGGGAGACCGATCATGACGACCCCTATCCAGTTCATCGACCTTCAAGCCCAACGCCGCCGGCTTGGAGAGCCCTTGAACCAGGCCATTTTGGCCGCTGTCGCCGCCGGTCAATACATCATCGGTCCACAGGTAGGTGAACTCGAGAAGAAACTTGCAGCCTTTGCCGGTGTGAAGCACTGCGTGGCATGCGCCAACGGCACCGATGCCCTGATGATAGTCCTGCGCGCCTGGAACATCGGCCCTGGCGACGCCGTGTTCGTTCCGGCATTTACCTTCGCGGCGACCGCAGAAGTCGTGGCGCTGGTCGGCGCCAGCCCCGTCTTCGTCGACGTCTACGAGGACACATATAATCTGGACCCTGCCAGCCTCGAGGCCGCGATCGCGCTTGTGAAGCGTGACAACAAACTTAAGCCGCGCGTGGTGATTCCTGTTGACCTATTCGGACAGCCCGCCGATTACGCAGCGATCGAGCCGATCTGCAGGCGCGAGGGCCTCAAGCTGTTTGACGACACCGCGCAAGGTTTTGGCGGCGTGTTGAGCGGCCGGGTTGCCGGAGGCATCGGCGATGCAGCTTCGACCAGTTTCTTCCCGGCTAAGCCGCTGGGCTGCTATGGCGACGGCGGCGCGACCTTCACAAACGATGATGATCTCGCCGCTACGCTGCGCTCCATCCGGGTCCACGGCCAAGGTTCCGACAAATACGAAAACGTCCGCATCGGCGTGAATTCGCGGCTGGATACGATTCAGGCGGCGATCCTTCTTGAAAAGTTCAAGATCTTCCCCGAAGAGATCGAGCTGCGCGAAAAAGTGGCGCGTCGTTATTCCCAAGCCTTCTCAAAGACAAACCGGATCGTGGTTCCCCGCGTGATCGATGGCGCGCAATCGACTTGGGCACAATACACGATCCAGGTACAGAACCGAGCCAAGCTGCAGGCCGACCTGAAAGCCAAGGGCGTTCCGACGGCGGTCTACTATCCGATCCCGCTGAACGAGCAGCGCGCCTACAAGCAGTATCCGAGCGTGCCGACGCCGAAGAGCGCCGCATTGAGCAAGACGGTCATCAGCCTTCCTATGCACCCCTACTTGGAGGCATCGGTCCAGGATGCGATCATCGCGGCAGTGCTGGAAGGAGTCGGGTAGAACGCAAGGCGATTCATAGCGATCAACCGGCGGAAAAGCTAAGTTATGGCTTTCCGCGGGCCGTTCGCATGGCTATATTCCGAGTGATATGAATATTATTTATAGGACATTCCGTGCGACGCGGCGGCTGCCGTTGCTCAAAGAACTCGCGGACTTCCTCTTGCGGTCCGGCAGGAACTATTTTTGGTCATTGCGGCCAGCATCTATGGCGCAGACGGAGTTAGTTCCAACTGAGTTCCTTTCGGTAGTTGTGGAGGGGGTTTCGGGCGCACAAGTGCCTTTCAAGCTCATTGAAGTGGGTTGTGGTGACGGGCGCGTATTAAGGCGCCTTGCCGAACGCTTTCCCAGCGCACACTTCGTCGGTATAGATTTGCAGAAGGCTGCCATCGATGTCGGGAACAAGCATCTAGCCCGTTCAGGTGTCAGCCGGGGGAACGTACAGTTGGTCTGCGGTTCTTGTCTTGGCGACGACATTTCCTGGGAATGCGATTTTTTAATTTCGAGAACTGCGTTGATTTATCTAGACCACGAGGAAATTGAAACTTTCCTTCGCAAGCGACTGCCGCAGATCGGCAGGCAAGCTATCCTCCAAGAAATTGTCTCGACGACCGGTAAGACGGAGCGCTCCCATTTCTACGCTCATCCCATCGCAGATCTGATTGAGGTTATCGCACCTGGCCAGTTCAAACTGACGCAAGAAGTGCTCGCGTACGAACCGTGGCGAAGCGAGAGGTGGACCGGCGCAAATCTCTTTGTGACACGGGTTCGCACGAGCTAGCGCCAATTTGACATAAGATCAGACATACGATTGTGGTTCCCGCGATCAAGCCAAGCCCGGCCCTATAATTCGCTTTTTCATGACGGCTACGAATTGGGCTTTAGGACATAGAAGCGCGCGCTTCGGCGGTCGACATATAGTCGGGAACCGAAATCTTCAACACCCGCAGCGCACGTTCCCGATCGTTGTTCGTGCAGGCTTGGCGCAACTCCTGAACTTGCTGCCGGATGATCCGAAGGTCGGTGGTGCGCGGCGCGATCTTGAGGATGGACGTACTGCGCGTCGGCAGCATGGACTCGTCATTGTGAATGACTTCCTCGTGAAGTTTTTCGCCCGGACGCAGGCCGATGATCTTGATCTTGATATCGACATCGGGCCGGCGACCGAAAAGCCTGATCATCTGCCGGGCAAGATCGATGATCTTTACCGGCTCGCCCATGTTCAAAACGTAAATGCTGCCGCGCTCTTCCTCCACACCGATCCCCTGAGAGCCGGCCTGCAGTACCAGAGTGACGGCCTCGGGAATGGTCATGAAATAGCGGTTGATCTCCGGATGCGTAATGGTCACCGGACCACCGGTCTCAATCTGGTGCTGGAACAACGGAACGACCGATCCTGCAGAACCGAGGACGTTGCCGAAACGGACCGTGATGAACCGCGTGGTAGCTTCGTCAGGCCCCTGATCCAAGCCCTGACAATACGCCTCCGCCAAGCGCTTTGTGGCGCCCATGACGTTGGTGGGATTGACCGCCTTGTCCGTGGAGATCGTCACCATCGCCGACACGTTATGGCTGCGACAGGCGTCTGCAACGTTGATCGTGCCGAAGATGTTGGTTTTGATCGCTTCGATGGGATGGCCTTCGAGCAGCGGCACATGTTTGAGCGCGGCCGCGTGAAAGACGATGTTGGGACGCACCTTGCCGATCCAATGGGACACCAAGGCTGCATCGCGCACGTCAACCAATGCCGTTTCGCGGACAACCTCCGGATACTTCTCCTTTAGCTCTTGGTTGATGGAATAGAGATTGAATTCGCTGGCATCGAGGACCACGAGTTTTGCCGGCTTCAGTCTCGCAATCTGCCGCGAAAGTTCGCTTCCGATGCTGCCGCCGCCCCCCGTGACGATCACGCACTTGTCCCGAATCATCGTGGCTACGGCATCCATGTCGATCCGGATTTCGGGCCGGCCGAGAAGATCTCTGAGTTCGAGCGGCTGTACCGGTGTGCTGTCGGCAACCAGCCCGTGGGGCGGCAAGCGGCCGATCTTTATATTCGCAGCGGCCGTCAGTTCGAGAAGCCGCGCAAAATCCGCGTGACTGGCATCGTCCTTTGCGAGCACAAGTGTGTGCGGACGACGGCCGTGTTCGCCCAACCGCGCCAGGACCGGTATAAGATTGTCAACCCTGTCAAGTACCTGTACGCCGTGCAGATAGCTGCCATGATACCGCGCATCATCGGTTAACATGCCGACGACAAAATAGCGCGACGTGGGGTCTCGATCGCACTCGCGGATGAATGCATCCATTCTCGCCGTATCACCCGTCAGCAAGACCTTCGTCGTATCGCTATCTTGCTCAACGCGATGGTGCCCTGAGAGGGCGTACGCTTCGCATAGCACGCGCACGACAATGCGGGGGATCGACAGGAAGCCGAGATTCGCAATCCAGATCAGGGCAACGGTCCAGCCAAGCACTGCACCTGGAACGGACAAATTTGGATTCAAGAACAAAAGCTCAAATGCCAGGAACCCCACCAAGGTGAGAGCGGTCGCTCCAATAAGTGTGAGAAAATCCCGGAAGCTCACATAGCGCCAGATCATCCGGTAGGTTCTAGTGACAAACAACGCGATTCCCGAAATCGCGGCGTAGATGCCCAGATGCAGCAAGAGCTCGCCGAGATGAACATAGCCATCGCTCTTCATCGCCTGAAGAAGTGGCAGAATCGTCACTGTAAAGACCGCTGCGGCCGAAAGCATTATATCCGTCGAAAGCCGGCGGATACGCGTCCACAATGCGTGGGAACTCAAACGCAGCATGTTATTGACTTCCCCTCCCGGCTTTTGTTTGCCGGCATCTACCCACCTCTATTAAATCATTTTACCACGTGAACTAAAAGACACTCTGTGGCACTTTTTGTAGAGTCCCGCCACCTAAAGCGCTGTTTCGGCGGTTCAAACCGTGCGCGGATTGCCTCACGGCAGATCGAATGCACCCCGGTTCTGAACAATGCGCGCACGGGGCGCTCGACATTGGTTACCATAAGGGCATGCCCGGTGGTTCCCACCGTTTGTGAACAGTTGCTCTTTTGGAGGGGTTCTTGCTGCTGGTTGGCTTGGACGCGCCCGAGCCATGACCAGCCAACTCTGGCTACAGGCGCGATGATGGACGTCGGCGCGGCACCACCCGGCACGCAGACCCGTTCATTCGCTGAAGCCATCCGCAAATAGCGATATGAACGCCTCGATTGGTTTACAGAAGTCTATTGGTGAGCCCGGATGGGATCGAACCATCGGCCCTCTGATTAAAAGTCAGATGCTCTACCCCTGAGCTACGGGCTCATCCGTGAGTGGCCGGACCATATGGGTAGGGGCCCGGCGGGTCAACCGCTCCGTGCCGCAAAATAAGCCCCGGAAAGGCAAGCCGAATCAGCGTTCTTCCCCGCTCGGTAACGTTTCTCGAAAGTGTCGAAGAAAGTCGTCAGCGCGCCTTGAGTGGCCGCACCGCGTAGCCCTGCCGCCAGATACTAGCGACAGCCAAAACGATTCAGACAAAATCTGCTTCACAGTACTACGGGACTGAACACCTAGTGGAAGCCTCCCGCTGCGAGGGTCCCGCTGGTTCCGTTCATGCGAATAACGAGATCGGCGTTTGCCTGGTAGCCCGCGGTTCCGTTGAAATCAACGACCAGGAAGGTCTGGCCGGAGAGCGTACCGCTTGTCGGCGTGAACAGCACCGCATGATGGACGCCCAGGTGGCCGGACATAGCGGTGGTCAGATCGGCATCGAAGCTGGCGGTGGAAAGGCTGCCGCTGGTCACCTTCGCATCGATGCCGGTGATCACGCCGGCACCGCCGGGAATGTCGAATCTATCGGCGGCAAAGTTGAAGCCGGTGATCGTATCGTAATGCGTGCTCGTCGATTGCGCCGCCGATCCATAAACGACGGTGTCGGCGCCGCCGCCACCGGCCAGCTTGTCCGCGCCCGAGCCGCTCCAAATAATGAAGCGCCCGTCGGCTTCCGCCGTGCCGTTGAACGTTAGCACATCGCTTGCGCCCAATGCCGAGCCATTGATTGTCAGTATCTGGCCCGCGGCCACAGTCGCGTTGTTGGTCGTCAGTTTGTAACTGTGGCCCGCAGAAAGCGTCATCTTCTCCACATCGACCATCGTCGTGGCGTTCATCACCAAAGCGTTTACGCCGGTGTAGTCGCCGTTCAGCAGCACGGTGTCGGTGCCGGCGCCGCCATCGACATTGTCGACCGCTATCAACTGGCCACCCGTGAAGCTGATAGTGTCGTTGCCGTCCCCGCCATTGAGCGTGTCAATGCCGCCGCCGCCGATGAGGGTATCATTGCCGGATCGACCGACGAGGGAGTTCGCGCCGGAATCGCCGGTGAGGATATCGCCATAACCGGAGCCGATGAGGTTTTCGATAGATATCAACGTGTCGGAGCCTTGTCCGCCGCCCACCGCCTGAGCCGATGTCAGTAACAGGCTGACTGTCACACCGCTTGTTGCGTCGCTATAGGCGGCGGTATCCGTCCCGCTGCCGCCGTTCAGCGTGTCGTTGCCGGTGCCGCCATAGAGCAAGTCGTTGCCGAGGTTGCCGTTGATTGTATCGTTGCCGCCGCTGCCTTTCAGCACGTTGTTACCGCTGCTGCCCGTCAGCGTGTCGCCGTAATTCGAGCCGGCAAGGTTCTCGATCGAAACCAGCGTGTCCGAACCAAGACCGCCACCCACCACCTGGGCCGATGTCAGCAGTAGACTAACCGTCACTCCGCTCGTTGCATCGCTATAGACAGCGGTATCCGTTCCACTGCCGCCGTTTAGTGTGTCGTTGCCAGATCCACCTGTAAGGACGTTGGCACCGGAATTACCGGTGAGCGTATCGGCATAACCGGAACCGATGAGATTTTCGATGGAGTCCAGCGTATCGGAGCCCAGTCCGCCGCCGACCGCTTGCGCGGTAGTAATGCTGAGGTTGACTTTCACACTGCCGGTTGCACCGCTGTAGGAAGCCGTATCCGTTCCACCGCCGCCACTTAGCTTGTCATTGCCGGTACCGCCATCAAGCGTGTCATCGCCACTGCCACAGTAGATCTCGTCGTCACCACCCAAGCCATAAACCGTGTTGTTGCCGGTTAGGTAGCCTAGGGAAATAGAATCGCTATGTTTGCTGCCGGTAAACTTAGCGCTAATGATATCGGACAATGAGTAAAGCTGCGTTATCGAAGTCCAATGGCCACCCGCGGAATAACTAGCCGTGTCAATGTAGAAGCTTGAACTTAGTGGAACCCACTGTTGTACCGGTGACACCCAGATTTGTACTGGCGGGTGCCAAATCCCGACACCCCCTGGGAACGGGGGGGGGCTCCAGTAGCCGGGACTTATGGTCTGAAAATGGCCCGGAACTAAGGTTCGAAAATAACCGCCGCTTCTTAAAGTGTCGGCCATAATCGGATCGCTGGAACCGGAGAAGTCGAACGTGTAGTTGCCATTACCGTCGTTGGTGCTTGTACCGCTCATAAATGCCCCTCTGCCGCTGTCCGAGGCGGTAATACGCACCAGCGTTGTTGCAGCCCTAAAATTCTGCTTGGACGCGATTACGATTGTGTCGATTGCGGTCCGACCGCTGGCATGCCCCGCCAAAGCCCCGTGCACAAATACTTTTCTATTTTGACAGCATAAACCTATTCAAGTGACTATTCAAAAATTGGGAAAGATCAGCTGATGGATCATTCATCTTGCGGAGTACACGCGTACCTACAAAGAAATTTTTATTGATACTTACTATCACGCAGATGGCAGAACGCGTCTAGCGACCTCAGCCACATGTCTCTGCGACGACTTGCCAAGACAATCCCGGATTAGAGCCAATGTCGCCGGTATTGGACAGGAACGCAGCATTCGACGTCAACCAAACCGCTGACTGTTGGTCGGTGTTCTGCCACCGAGTGTCCGGCATACTGTTGCCGTCGCTAGGGTGGCGATCGGTTCAGTGGAAGCCTCCCGCTGCGAGGGTCCCGCTGGTTCCGTTCATGCGAATAACGAGATCGGCGTTTGCCTGGTAGCCCGCGGTTCCGTTGAAATCAACGATCAGGAAGGTCTGGCCGGAGAGCGTACCGCTTGTCGGCGTGAACAAAGTGGCATGATGGACGCCCAGGTGGCCGGACATAGCGGTAGTCAGATCAGCATCGAAGCTGGCGGTCGAAAGACTGCCGCTGGTCACTTTCGCATCGATGCCAGTAATCACGCCGGCCCCACCAGGGATGTCGAATCTGTCGACGGCAAAGTTGAAGTTGGTGATCGTATCGTAATTCGTGCTCGTCGATTGCGCCGCCGAACCATAAACGACGGTGTCGGCGCTTCCCCCAACGGTCAGATTGTCCGCGCCCAAGCCGCTCCAAATAATGAAGCGCCCGTCGGTTTCCGCCGCACCGTTGAACGTCAGCACATTGCTCGCGCCCAAAGTCGAGCCGTCCACAGTCAGCGTCTGACCTGCTGCCACCGTCGCGTCATTTGTCGTTAGCGTGTAGCTGTGGCCTGGCCAGAACCTCAGCTTCTCCACGTTGACCAGCGTCGTCGCACCCAGCACCAAAGCGTTGGCGCCTGTGTAGTCGCCGTTCAGCAGCACGTTGTCGATGCCCGCACCGCCGTCGATTCTATCGGCCGCAATCAACCGGCCGCCCGTGAAGCTGATAGTGTCGTTGCCGTCCCCGCCATTGACGACATCCGTGCCGGTCCCAGGCAACAGCGTGTCGTTGCCGTCACCTCCATCGAGCCTGTCGTTACCGGCGCCGCCAATGAGGGTATCGTTCCCGGAGCGGCCAGAGAGGATGTTGGCAGCTGAATTGCCCGTGAGGGTATCGCCATAACCGGAGCCAATGAGGTTCTCGATAGACGTCAGCGTGTCGGAGCCTTGCCCGCCCCCGACCGCCTGGGCCGATGTCAGCAACAGACTGACTGTCACGCCGCTTGTTGCTCCAGTGTATGAAGCCATATCCGATCCGTCTCCGCCATTCAGTGTATTGTTGCCGGTTCCCCCAATAAGGACGTCGTTGCCAGCTCCGCCGTTAAGAATGTCGTTTCCGGCACCGCCAGCGAGGACGTTGGCGCCGGAATTGCCGGTGAGCGTATCGGCATAACTGGAGCCGACGAGGTTCTCGATAGATGTTAGCGTGTCGGAGCCTTCCCCGCCGCCGACTGCCTGAGCTGAAGTCAGCGACAGATTGACCGTCACGCCGCTCGTTGCGTTCGCATAAGATGCCGTGTCCGTCCCGTTGCCGCCGTTCAGTATGTCGTTGCCCGCGCCGCCTATCAGAGTGTCGTTGCCCGCATTGCCGACGAGCCGATCGTTGCCTTTACTGCCATTGATGCTGTCATTACCGCTTCCGCCGGCGATATAGTCGTCACCGCTGCCCCCATTGAGTGTGCAACTGCCTGTATTGTCGGCACCGTAGATGGCAAATGACGTTGCTTGGTCGACGGTATACGTCGCGCTCTTGGTGCCCCGAAGTACCAAATTCTCGCCAACGAACCCGCTGTTGGCCGGATGAGTAAGGCCGATGCCGGCCACTGTTACGCCCGCCGTGTTGCTCCAGGGATCGATAATTGTGTTCCCGGTGACGGAAAACCCATTGTTCTGAGAATAGAGGTTAATGCCGATCGGGCTAGGATTGATGATCGTATTTCCGGTAACCGAAAGTCCCTGAGTCCCGTAAATATTCAATGCGCCGGAAGTGGCAGTCGACTGGTGACTATAGTTTTCGACCACGTTGTTAGTGATCGCGCCCGTGGAGCGCTCGCCGCCTGTCGTCAACATGCCCTGAAAAACGATACCGTATTGGTTGGACCCATCGGTAATGTCGCTGGTAATCGTGTTGCCTCGGACAGTGACGTCGAGCGCCGCATACTGATAGGCACCGGAGTAATTCTTATTTGTGCCGACCATGATGCCGACGCGCGTATTGCTGACGGTGTTGTCGATGAAGGCGATGCGTTCTCCAGCGTGAGTGTCGAGACCTTCCCACAACGGCACGTCTTCAATTGTATTGCTGATAACGTTGATGTCTGCACTGCGCGGCAGGCTTGTAAGTTCGCCAGTGAACTTCTTGTAATAACGACCGATAGCGATACCGTAGGCGTTGTTGGACGGATCGTCAGCGGCATAGATGTGGCTAACGCTGTTGCCGCTGATTGTTCCACGCAACCCTGAACTTACGTTAATGCCGCCATAGCTGATGTGCGAAATCCTGTTATTCGTCGCGCTAAAGTCGCTGACAAAAAGGAACTGGATACCATAATTGCCCCATGCCGAAATCGCGTTATCGTCGATCTTGATGTCGGAGATATAATTTGGCGCCGCGTTGTCGTGACCGGTACCGGCTATCCAGATTGCAGTCGATAGAGGATCAAGCCCCAACGTACTGCCGTCGTACGTCATATTGGCGGTGTTCTGTGGTCCGACGAGATTGAGCCCGCTGATACGCACCGAACTCGAGTTCACGACGATGCCCGGTGTGCTGGCTTTGGTCTGCATGATCTCAGATTGGTAGCCGAGGAGAGTGATCGGCTTTGTCACGTTGAGCGCGGCTGTGATTTTGTAATAGTTGCTCGGAACAGGGAGCACCAAGATGCCGCCGGATGGGGTGCCGTCGATAGCTGCTTGAAGCGCCGCGGTGTCATCGGTCAACCCGTCGCCAACCGCACCCGCAATGGTATAAGCACTGTTGTTGCTGCCCATACTGGTGGCCAGAACATTTCGAGCAACATGGAGTTTGTCGCCCGCCAGCGGCGTAAAGGCATCGCTCGTTGAACCGGTGCCGCTCGCGCTCTTATTATGCACTGTCATGTCATTTCTCCCTCCACCACTCGAGGGGAAACGCACAAATCCCCCAAAGCTTCAAGGCATATCCACGTAGGCCTCGCCAGTACCGGTACAACAATACACCGTAATTCAATCAACGAGTATGCAGCAAGCACGGACGGACGTTCATGCGCTGCACCGGGCGGGAGATACGGTTACGTCAATTGACTTGTGACTGGACCAACCCGCGAACGCCGCAGCTGTACCGCAGAGCCGCGGCGGTTCTCCCCACAGGTGCAAGGACTGGGTCAAACGGGCATTCGGGGCACGAGAGCCAAGCGTGTGGTCGGGCGTTCGGACCTGCATTCTCGCGCGCCAAGCCCACGCTCTCCGGGTAGCCGGCTAGAGGCAGCGGCGTTGCCCGATGGACGAGCACCTAACCTCCAAGACCGTGTTTTGTCCGCTAGCGTATGCTGCATTTTGTGTGGGCCACCAGGGCGGGGCCGGTGGCGGTACCCGACGCGGTCGCCGCCAACGGTTTCGTGCCGGCATCGCAGGCAAATCCGAGGGTCGTTTACGGCGGCGTCGGATATTGCCAATTGAGATAGGGGAACAGGCCGCTGCCAGTACCCCAGATCAAGGGATTGAACCCGGCAGGCAGCGTTCCCTGCAACTGCGCCGTCGTCTTGCCCGTGCCTCCATCACTGGAAGACTGGCCGGACGTCTCGGTATCCCAATAGCTCTTTGCGATGACGCCATCATTCATACCCACGAGCCCGCCGACATAGGTACCTCCGCCGCCGGCGCTGACAGCGCCGATGGCATAGGTATCGGCGATCGTGCCGACGTTCTTCCCCACCAGACCGCCGACATAGCTGCTCGGTCCAGTGGCGTTGCTGCTCACTGCGCCGGTCGCATAAGATTCCGTGATCTTAGTGCCGCCATAATAATTAAGCCCCACCAGCCCGCCGATGAACTTGACGCCGCTCACCGCGCCGGTCGCGTAGGATTTCGTGACCGTTGCCTCGCTCGAACTCTCCCCCACCAGCCCGCCGATGTAGGTACTGCCGCTCACCGCGCCGGTGGCACGGGATTGCGTGATCATGCTGCCGACGTTCCACCCCACCAACCCGCCGACCTTGGTGCTGCCGCTCCCGCCGCTGACCGCGCCCGTGGCATAGGCACTGTTGATGGTGGCGTAGACGTTGTACCCCACCAGCCCACCGACGTCGTAGCTGCCGCGTCCGCCTTTGACCGCGCCCGTGGCATATGAAAAGCCGATCGGGCCTTCAAAGTTGTACCCCACCAGCCCGCCGACATTATAGCTGGCACTCCCGCCGCTTACTGTGCCTTTGGCATAGGCGTGGCTGATCGTGCTGCCTAAGTAGTTCCTACCCACCAGCCCGCCGATGTCGTAGCCGGTGCCGCTGACCTTGCCGGTCGCATAGGATTGTATGATCGCACTGATGTAGCTTGTCCCCTGATAGAATCCCGTAACGCTGTCCCCCACCAGCCCGCCGATATAATTGGCGCCGCTGACTGCGCCGGTGGCATGAGATTGCGTGATCGTGCTGCTAAAATAACTAATCCCCACCAATCCACCGACTCTGTCGGTTCCGCTGACCGCACCCACGGCGTAGGAATTGCTGATCGTCCAGAGGTTCCTCCCCACCAGCCCGCCAATCTCTGCGCCGTTACTACCGCCGCTGACCTTTCCGGTGGCGTGGGCGTTGCTGATCGTGCCGCTGTTGTGTCCCGCCAGCCCGCCAATCTCTGTGCCGTTACTACCGCCGCTGACCGCGCCGGTGGCATAGGCGTTGTTGATCGTGCCGACGTCGTTCTCCCCCACCAGGCCGCCAATCATTGTGCCGTAACTACCGCCACCGACCGCGCCGGTGGCATAGGCGTTGCTGATCGTGCCATCTTCGATCCACCCCACCAGCCCGCCGGTACCCCAGCCGGCGACCCCGCTGCTCACGGCACCCGTGGCATGGGTGTCGGTGATCGTGCCGGTGTTGTACCCCACCAGCCCGCCGACGCCCCAAGCCCAGGACTTGCCGCTCCCACCGCTGACCGCGCCTGTGGCATAGGATTGCGTGATCGTGCCGGTGTTGTCCCCCGGCAGCCCGCCATTCCCGCCCGCTAGCCCACCGACGGCGTTGCCAGTACCACTCACCATACCCGTCGCATAGGTGTTGGTGATCGTACCAATACTGTGCCCTGTCAGCCCGCCGACGTAGTTGCCGCCGCTGACTGCACCCGTCGCGTGGGCATTGCTGATCGTGCCACTGTTAGACCCTACCAGCCCGCCGGTAGTGTAGTTGCCGCCGCTTACCGAGCCCGTAGAATAGGCGTTTGTGATCGTGCCGCCGTCATTGACGCCCACCAACCCACCGACATCTTCGACGCCGCTGACCACGCCCGTGGCATAGGCGTTGGCGATCATGCCCTCAAAGTTGTACCCTACTAGCCAGCCGACATAGCAGTAGCCGCTGACCGAACCGCCAACCATACCGATATCACGGGTCGTTCCGCTCAAATAGCCGAACAAGCCGGCGTAATTGTGATGAGAGCCGGTATCGACCTTCAGGTTCGAGATCGTGTGGCCCAAGCCGGTGAAGACGCCGCTGAAGCCATTGCCGGAATTTCCGACGTTGCCCAACCCATCGGTCCCGATCGGAATCCAACTGGAAACTGAGGAGGCATTGAGCGAGGCCGCAAATGCATAATTGCCTGCCAGCGCCGCTGCATCGACGTTGATGGCCTGCACATCGCTCATGCTGTAAAGCAGCGTGTAAGCATCGCCGTTGATCGAAAGACTGGCGCCAGACCCCGATCCGCCGGTGAAGGAGATGCTCTTGCCGCTGGCGATGTTGTAATCGCCGGTCGTGCCCGTGCCGGTGGTCAGCGACAGCGCGCCGTGGACTGAGGCCGTGATGTTCGCGTTGATGTCGATATCGCGATAGGCGCTGAGCGTGAACGCAGCCGCAGTGCTCCAACTGATCGCGCTGTTGATGATGATGTCGCCGTGGCCCGAGGCGTTCTGTGTGCCGGGTCCGCTGGCGCTGCCCGCAGCAGTCGTCAGCGTGACGTCGGTGCCGCCGCCGAGACTGGTATTGATCGTCGAGGCCGCGGTTGCATCGACCGTCAGGTCATAGGGATCGAGCAGCCAACTGCCGCCCGAGCCCGCATTCACTGTGCCGGCCACCTTCAGATTGTGGCCCGAGGTCTCGATACTGCCGCCGGTGCCGGTGCTGTTCCTGGCGGTGATGGTGCCGGAGATCGAGGTTATCCCCTGCGAGACGACGCTGATGTTGCCGCCGGAGGTGCCTGAGGCATCGAGGCTGCCCGCGACATTGATGTCGCCGCTATCGCCGCCGTCGAGGACGATCTTGCCGCCGGCCTGATGGGCGGAGGTCGCGGCGATGACGCCCTTCATCGAGATCACGTTGGTGACCAGGTTTGCCGCGGCTCTGGCGGTAAGAACTACCGTGCCGCCGCTGATCTTGCCGTCGTTGACCACCAGGGCTTCCACCACCTTGCCGTTTTTGCCGATGGCCGCCGCCACGACGTTTCCGTCCACCGGGAACGAGACCAGCCCGTCGCCGGTGAAGTCCACCGTGAACACATTGGAGGCGCCGAGATGTACCGTGCCCAGCTTGGCGGTAATCGTGCCGCTGTTGGAGACCGCCGGTGCGATCAAGCCAACCATACCGTCTGAAGCGGCGGTGATGTTGCCCTGATTGATAATCTGCGCGTTGGGGTTGCCCGCCTTGTCGAACTTGGCTTTGCCGGACGCAATATCCGCATCCGACGCATCGGATGTGGTGGCGAGGAGCGAGCCGACATTCACGGTGGCGCCTTTGCCGAACAGGATGCCGTTGCCGTTGATCAGCACGACCTTGCCGTTGGCGAGCAGGCTGCCAAGAATGGTCGAGGGATCGCTGCCGCCGATGCGGTTCACCGCGATCGCGCTTGCATTCGGCTGCACGAACCTGGTGGTCTCGCCGCCTGCGATGTTGAAGCTGTTCCAGTTGATGATGACGATCTTGGTCGTCTGATCGATCTGCAAGGTGCCGGAGGCCGGCGTGGAGATTGTGGCCTTGCCGCTTGTGACCGTGCCGCCGACGGGATTGGCGTTCGCCGCCTGACCAAACACCAGCGCAACCACGGCTGCACTCGCCAACAATCGATGCGAAAAATGCTGCAAACCAGACGCACGACGTCCCGCGCGCAGATAGAAGATCATGACTACCTCCTGTCGCACCGCCACTCGCCTGTGACAACCGTGAGTATATCATAATGCCCTGCCGCTTTCAGGCACCGCATCGTCCCACTGTTTTGCGAATTACTTTCAACCTGGGTTCCTGCCAGCCGCCTGACGGGGCAGGGTAAAATGCGGATATGCACGCTCAACGGACCTGGCGCGACAGTGGTGAAGCCCTAAGCGCGAGCTCCGGGTGGAAGCGTCACGCTGGTGAGCCAAACGCCGGACATTCGTCGAGCACTAATTGGATGTCAGAGCCGGGATGACTATGCCTCTCCATCTAACCCCTGCGACAGCACCGCATCCAGCAGGGCTACGCCCTTTTGCAAATCGATCCGAGGTCGTCACATCGTTGTGATCGATGTTTATTCGACGTCCTACCCTCCATCGGCAGTACGATAATGGGAAACGAACTTCGCGGCTGCATCCGATAACGTTCCCTGTCGGATCGCTTCGCGCAGCCCCGCCATCAGGTCTTGATAGAAGGTCAAATTGTGCCAGGTCAGCAACATCGAGGCGATGATCTCGTTTGCCTTGACGGCATGGTGCAAATAGGCGCGGCTGAATTGCCGGCACGCCGGGCAGCGGCATGCTTCGTCCAGTGGAGCGGGATCTTCCGCATGACGGGCGTTGCGCAGGTTTAGCGTGCCGCTCCAGGTAAAGGCCTGTCCATTGCGCCCCGAACGGGTCGGGAGCACGCAATCGAACATGTCGATCCCGCGCAGCATGGCGCCCACGATATCATCGGGTTTGCCGACACCCATCAGATAGCGCGGACGTTCGGACGGAAGATGCGGCACCGTCGCCTCCAGCGTCTCGAACATGGCCGTCTGCCCCTCGCCGACCGCCAATCCGCCCACCGCGTAGCCGTCGAAACCGATCTCCTGCAATTCGCCGGCCGAGCGTTCGCGAAGTTGGGGGAACACGCCGCCCTGCACGATGCCGAAACATGCCCTGCCCGGCTGCTCGCCGAAGGCCGTCTTCGACCGCTTAGCCCAGCGCATCGACAAGGCCAGCGACTTTTCGATATTGGCCTCGCTCGCGCCGAAAGCAGGACATTCGTCCAGCACCATCTGGATGTCGGAGCCGAGCAGGCGCTGAATATCCATCGCCCTTTCGGGCGTCAGGAACTCGTCCGCGCCGTCGATGTGGGATTGAAAGCGAACGCCTTCCTCCGTGATCTTGCGCAGCTTGGCCAGCGACATCACCTGGAAGCCGCCCGAATCCGTCAGGATCGGCCGCTCCCACGCCATGAATTTATGCAGCCCGCCCAGCCGCGCGACCCGTTCGGCGCCAGGTCGCAGCATCAGATGGTAGGTATTGCCCAGGATGATGTCCGCCCCGGTTTCCCGCACGCTCTGCGGCAGCATCGCCTTGACCGTGCCCGCCGTGCCGACCGGCATGAAGGCAGGCGTGTGGATTTCCCCGCGCGGCGTATGGATAGCGCCCGTGCGCGCGGCCCCGTCGCGGGCCAAAACCTGGAATCGGAATTCGCTCATTGCGGCCGCCGGAATAGCAGGCAGGCGTCGCCATAGGAATAGAAGCGATAACGCTCGCGAATGGCCTCGGCATAGGCCCGCTTCATCGTCTCAAGTCCGCTGAAGGCGCTGACCAGCATGAACAAGGTCGAGCGCGGTAGATGAAAATTGGTGAGGAGGATGTCGGCCGCACGGAACCGATAGCCCGGCGTGATAAAGATATCCGTCTCGCCTGTAAACGGCCTCAGCGTGCCATCCGGGCACGCGGCGCTTTCCAATGTCCTCAACGACGTCGTGCCGACCGCCACAATCCGCCCCCCCGCAACCCGCGCAGCATTGATGCGCGCCGCTGCCGCTTCGGTCAGCGTAGCCCATTCAGGATGCATCTTGTGCTGAGCCGTGTCGGCTGCGCTCACGGGCAGGAAGGTGCCCGGCCCGACATGCAGCGTCACGCTCTCCCGGCCTACGCCGCGTGCCGTCAAATCCTCGAACAGCGACGGTGTAAAATGCAGCCCCGCTGTTGGCGCGGCGACGGAGCCTTCCTGACGCGCATATACCGTCTGGTAATCCGTGATGTCGCGCGCATCGGCTTTGCGTTTGCCGGCAATATAAGGCGGCAACGGGGTTTCGCCCTCGGCTGCAATGGCAACGTCCAAGGCGGCGCCCGTCAACGCGAATTGCAGCTCGACCTCACCAGCCTCGCCGCGTTCCTTGACCGTCGCCATGATTGTCCGTCCCAGGTGCAAGCGGTCGCCCGCCACAAGCTTGCGCGCCGGCCGTGCGAACGCCGCAAACAGGTCTGTCCCGAGGCGCCTGTGCAAAAGGACCTCGATTTTCGCATCGAGGCCCCCTCCGCGCGCCTCGCGTACGCCCCGCAAGCGGGCCTGTATCACCTTCGTATCGTTGACAACGAGCACGTCGCCGGCCCGCAGGAAGCCCGCCACATCGCGCACCTTCGCGTGTTCGAGACGGCCGTCTTCGCGCACCACCAGCATACGCGCGCAGTCGCGCTGACTTGCCGGCCTGAGCGCGATCAGTTCGTCCGGCAGATCGAAGTCGAACAGGGAAACGTCCATAGTCCGATCATAGCCGATGACGGCCCGATGTGTTCAAGCGGTCTGCGTGCGGAACGCCGGCATCAGAGCATCGATCTCCGCGAGCCGTCGGGCTTCGTCCCAGCCGAATTCGGCAGCCATAATCCTGGACACGTCATCGAGGACACAGGATGCCGGCGGACCGAGTTGTCCGATGCCCGTGCGCCTAAGCACTACGTCTTTGAGGGTCACCGCCATTTCGTCGCGGACAGCATGAACGATCTGAGCGGCTATATCGCCGGTTGATCCCATCGAACGCAGAAGCTCGGGTCGGCCGTGGGCGAGGTCTAGAAGTTGCGACAGATGCGCGCCGTAAAGACGCGCCAGATGTGGAATGCCTTCGATTCGCGGGTGCGCCGTCTTCTGTGCGCTCTCGAAATCCCGGAATCGGTCGATCACCCCGCCAGGCAGACGCGTCGTCGCGGTCTTACAATTCGCTACGCGCCCGCCGGTCTTTTCGACGATGATATCAACGGCTTTCTCAGCCAAATCGCGCGAGGTCGTCCATTTACCGCCGATGACGGAGACGAGACCGGCAATGCCGTCGTCTTTGCCGTGATCGACGATGACAGCGCGCCTGCTGGCGCCATAGGTGTCTTTTGAACCGTCGTCGACCAGAGGTCGCAGGCCTGCGTAGAAATGTTCGACCTCGTCGCGCCGCAACTGTGCGGCCGGCCAATGCCTGCTAATTAACGAGAAGAATTCGGCGATGTCGCGCTCCCCGACGCCGACATCGTCAGGGCTGCCCGCAAACGCCGTGTCGGTCGTACCGAGGAGCGTGTGCCCTCGCCAGGGCAGTGCGAAGAAATGCTCGCCAGCCGCCGCTATCGTGAGCGCAAATTCCCGTGTCCTGGCCGGCACGATCACATGGATGCCTTTTGAACGTTTGAGCTTGTGCGATGGCGGTCTGCCACGCGCTCTCTCCAGGAACAAATCGACCCACGGCCCTGCGGCGACCAGCGTTTCTTTCGCCCGAATGTCGAAACGCGCCTGGGTGAAGACATCGCGTAACGTGCAGCCTACGACCCGCCCGTCGCGCAGCAGCAGCGTTTCTGCTTCCACGTAATTGGAGATCGCTGCACCATTCGCATCGGCGTCGATCAAACATTCGAGCGCAAGCCGCTCGGGTGAATACATCTGCGTGTCGTAGTAGAGAAACGCACCCTCAAACTCTGATGTCTCAAGAATCGGCTCGCGGGCTACGGCCTCGCGCTTGTTGAGCCAGGCATGACCCGGCAGGCGCTGAAACGGGTCGTCGAGCCAGGCGCGGTCGTATGACAAGAGGTCGTAAAGCGACAGTCCCGCTGCGAGAGTGGCACGCGCCGACAATTCTGCGCTGAACAGCGGTATAAGAAACGGCAGAGGGTGAACGAGATGCGGCGCAATGCGTTGCCAAACGCGGCGCTCCCGCAAGGATTCGCGAACCAGTCCAAACTCGAAATTGCGCAAGTAGCGCAGTCCGCCATGGATCAGCTTGGAATTATACGCGCTGGTCGCACCGGCAAAGTCGTTCTTCTCGATCAGCGCGACCTTGAGCCCTCGTAAGGCGGCATCGCGCACGACGCAGGCGCCCGTGATGCCGCCGCCGATGACCAGAAGATCAAACGTTTCGTTGGAGAGACGCGGTAGGACGCGGCGCATGAACATTCCAGAAGAACGACGGCGTATATACTCAGGTAATGCCCTTACCTGGTCAAGGAAACGCAGCGGCATCTGACCCTGCAGATTACGCAGCAGCAAGCGGCTCACATGACGTCGCGTATCCTAGACGCGATAGTAGTCCCGATACCATTCCACGAATTTCGGCACGCCGACGCTGATGGGCGTCGTGGGTGTGAAGCCGAGGTCTCGGCGCGTTTCCGCGATGTCGGCGTAGGTCTTCTCCACATCGCCGGGCTGCATGGGCTCTAAGCGTATGTCCGCTTTGCAGTCCAACGCACCCTCAAGTGCCACAATGAAATCGGTGAGCTTTTCGCATTTGTGATTGCCGAGGTTGTAGAGCTTGTGCGGCGGCATTCCCGTGGGCGGCTTGTCCATCGCGGCCAGAACGCCGGTTACGATGTCGTCGATGTAGGTGAAGTCGCGCCACATCTCGCCGTGGTTGAACACGCGGATCGGCTCGCCGGCCAGGATGGCGCGCGTGAAGATGATCGGCGCCATGTCGGGGCGGCCCCACGGTCCGTACACCGTGAAAAATCGCAACCCCACCAGCGGCAACCCGTAAAGATGCGCATAGGTATGCGCGATCAGTTCGTCGGCGCGCTTGGTGGCGGCATAAAGCGACTGCGGCGTCTCCACCGCGTCGCCCACGGCAAATGGCATCTTCTGGTTGCCGCCATAGACCGACGAGGAACTAGCGTAAACGACGTTGCGCAGCTTCTTAAGTGTGCGGGCCAGCTCCAGCACGACAACCTGCCCCATCACATTGGACGTGACATAGGCATAGGGATTGATCAGCGAATAGCGCACGCCCGGCTGTGCCCCCAGATGCACGATTTGGGTAATGTCGGGAAATGTTTGCCCCAGCACGTCCATGCCCTCGCGGCTGGAAAAATCGAGCTTGCGAAAGGCGAACCCGTCGCGTTCCTCCAGCCGCGCCAACCGCGCCTGTTTCAGACTCACGTCGTAATAGTCATTGAGGTTGTCGACACCGATGACGGCGTGTCCCCGCGCCAGCAGCGCTTCGGCCACGTGATAACCGATAAATCCGGCAGCCCCGGTCACAAGCACCGACATGGCGAATCCCGCAAAAAGTCCGGCGTTTCATAGCGCATTTGGCGCGCCTCCGCACGATGCCATTTGCATTGCCTGCGGGCGGCGCGACACTTCACCCTTTGTGCTGAAACGCCCGCACGATGGCGTCCCACATCGGTTTGCGCTTGAGGTCCGCGTCTAGCGGCAACGTTCTGGGCGCATATCCCACGAGCTTTTCGCGCAACGTCGGGTTTCTTAGATAACGATCCGTCAATCCCCAGGTCAGCACCGCAACCGTCGCGTCGTTGTCGAGCACGACATCGAGGAACCGTGCGCTCGCGTCTGCGACGGCGCGGTCGCGCGTTGCGACGTCGAGCGGTCCGCTGCTGTCGTCCACTTCGTGCTCGGTCACCAGGATGCGCAGCCCCATCGCCCGCACCGCGTCCAGGAACGTGCGTAGCTTGCGCTGGTCGAGGCGCGGTCCGAATGCGTTGAGATGGCCTTGCAGCCCCAGTGCTTCGATCGGCACTTTGCGCTCCAGCGCGCCTTCGAGGAAGTTCAGCGTCGCGGAGCGGAACTTGTCGTTCCAGGCCTCGCCGCCTTCGCAGCCCCAATCGTTGTACACCAGCAGCGTGTCCGGATCCGCGCGTTTGGCCGTGTGATAGGCGAGATCGATATACTCCGGCCCAAATCGTTTCAGCCAGATGCAATTGCGCAAATTGTCGGCGCGGCCATCCTCGGGATGCAGCGCCTCGTTGACGACGTCCCAGGAATGGAACCGGCCGCGATAACGTCCGACCAATCGCGCGACATAGTCCGTCAAAATCTCGTCGTTAGGCGCACCAAGCACCTTCTCGTCCAGCCAGGGCGGATTGGAAGCGTACCAGACCGGCGTATGGCCGCGCATCTTCATGCCGTGCGCGAAGGCGAAGGATGCGAGCGCATCGGCGCCTGAAAAATCGAAGTGTCCCGGCGAAGGTTCCACGATGCTGCGCTTGAGCTCGTATTCCGGGACGAGAATGCCCGCTTCGCGCGCCAACACTTGCGGAAAATCGGCAGCCAGCAACTGATAGGAGCCCGCCGCGCAGCCGTAGAGCAGCGCGCGCGCGGCCGCGCGCTGGCGCAGCGGCCTGTCGGGCTCCGCCCCTGCCGCGGACGCCAGAAATCCCGCCGCAGCGCCGCCCAGAAGCAACCGCCTGGTGATAGCGCCGCGCACGACGCTCAGGCGTCTCCCAATCGCATCTTCACGATTTTGTCGGGCGCACCCGAGATCGCGCCATTGTTGTGTTCGCCGCCCTTCTTGATGGCGTCGATGTGTTCCATGCCTTCGACCACCTGCCCCCACACGGTGTACTGGCTGTCAAGCCACGGCGCGTCGTCGAAGCAGATGAAGAACTGGCTATTGGCGCTGTTGGGGCTGCCGGCCCGCGCCATCGAGACCGTTCCGCGCACATGTTTCTCGCTGGAGAATTCCGCCTTCAGATCGGGAAGCTCCGAGCCGCCCGTGCCCGTGCCGGTGGGATCGCCGGTCTGCGCCATGAAATCGGGGATGACGCGATGGAACACGACGCCGTCATAGAAACCCGCTTTGGTCAATTCCTTGATGCGCGCGACGTGGTTCGGCGCCAGGTCCGGCCGCAGCGCAATGACAACCGGCCCCGTCTTCAATTCCATAATCAGCGTGTCGCTCATTTTTTCGCTTTCCCCAATTCCCTACAACGGTTTACCAAGAGTTTGGCGACATGCGGGCTGGTGAACGGCGCCACGTTGCCGCCCAGCATCGCAATTTCCTTGACCAGCCGCGAGGCGATGGCCTGGTGGCGCGGATCGGCCATCAGGAACACGGTCTCGATTTCGGAATTGAGCCGCTGGTTCATCCCGACCATCTGGAATTCGTATTCGAAGTCGGAGACGGCACGCAGCCCGCGCACGATCATCCCCGCGCCGACCTTTTTCGCGAATTCGATCAGCAATTGGTCGAATGCCTGCACCGCGATCGTGGCGTGTCCTTTGCCCGAGAGTTTCTTGGTCTCGTGACGCACCATCGATACCCGTTCATTCTGCGTGAACAGGGGCGACTTCCCCGGATTGGCCGCCACGCCGATCACCAGATGGTCGACCAGCTTGATGGCCCGCTCGACGATGTCGATATGGCCGAGCGTCAAGGGGTCGAACGTGCCCGGATAGAGTCCAATGCGCTGCTTGGCCATCGTTCTCAGCCTTCCTCGGAATCGTCCGCGATGCGCTCGACGGAGACGACACGCTCGGCCTCTTCCACCCGGAAGACGACGACGCCCTGGGCCGCCCGGCCCTGCACGCTGATGCCACCGACCGGTACGCGTATCGTTTGTCCGGCGTTGCTGATGAGCATCAGATCGTCGGACTCTTCGACTGGGAAGGCTGCGATGATGGCGCTGTTCTTCTTGCCCATACCCATGGCGACGATACCCGAGCCGCCGCGGCCGGTGACGCGGTATTCGTAGGAACTGCTGCGCTTGCCGAAGCCGTTTTCGGAAACCGCCAGGATAAACTGCTCGCGCGCGCCAAGCTCGGCGTAGCGCTCCTGCGTCAGCGTGGCCTCTTCGCCGCTCTCCTCTGTCTCGTCGGCCTCCTCCACAGGCGCTTCCTCTTCGCCGGTGGCGGCACGGCGGGCGGCACTGGCCTGCTTGAGATAGGCGCGCGATTCCGCCGTGCTGGCGTCAGAATGCTGCAGCAGGGTCAGGCTCACCACCTCATCGCCCTTGGCGAGCTTGACACCGCGCACGCCGGTGGATTCGCGACCCTTGAACACGCGCACGTCCGTCAGCGGGAAACGGATGCATTTTCCGGCGCGGGTGGTCAGCAGCACGTCGTCGCGATCGGTGCATATCTGCACGCCGACGATACCGTCGTCAGGCGCCAGTTTCATCGCGATCTTACCGCTCTTGTTGATGTTCACGAAGTCGGACAGCTCGTTGCGCCGCACGTCGCCCGACTTGGTGGCGAACACGACGTTGAACTTCTCCCACTGCGTTTCGTCTTCCGGCAGTGGCAGGATCGTGGCGATATGTTCGCCCTCGGACAGCGGCAGCAGGTTCACCATCGCCTTGCCGCGGCCGGCGATACGCGCCTCGGGCAGCCGCCAGACCTTAAGTTTGTAGGCCATGCCCGTGGACGAGAAGAACACCAGCGGCGCATGGGTGGAGGCGACGAACAGGCTGGTGACGAAATCCTCTTCGCGCGTGGCCATCCCGGCGCGGCCTTTGCCGCCGCGGCCCTGTACGCGGTATTCCGCGATCGGCGTGCGCTTGATATAGCCCGCATGGGTGACGGTGATCGCCACGTCCTCGCGCTCGATCAACGCTTCGTCCTCGATTTCGATTTCGGCATCGACCAATTCGGTCAGGCGCGGCGTGGCGAATTCCGACCGTACTGCCGAAAGCTCGCTTCTGATGATGCCCATCACGCGCGGACGCGAACGCAGGATTTCGAGATAGTCCTTGATCGCCTCGCTGAGCTTTTTCACTTCCTCGCCGATTTCGTCGCGACCGAGGGCGGTCAGGCGTTGCAGGCGCAGATCGAGGATCGCCTTGGCCTGTTCTTCCGTCAGCTTGATCGTGCCGTCTTCGGCGATGGAATTTCGCGGATCGGCGATCAGCGCGATCAGCGGCCCCACGTCCCGCGCCGGCCAGGCCCGCGCCATCAACTGCTCGCGCGCCGTGTTGGCGTCGGGCGCAGCGCGGATCAGCGCGATCACCTCGTCGATGTTCGCCACTGCCACCGCCAAGCCGGCCAGGATATGGGCGCGGTCGCGCGCCTTGGCGAGTTCGAAGCGGGTGCGCTTGGTAATGACCTCTTCGCGGAACGCGACGAACACCGCGAGCAGTTCTTTCAGATTCATTTGCCGCGGCTGGCCGTCGTCCAGGGCCAGCATATTGACGCCGAAGCTCGTTTGCAGTTCCGAGAAGCGGTAGAGCTGGTTCAGCACCACCTCCGACGAGGCGTCGCGCTTCAGCTCGATGACCACACGCATGCCGTGGCGGTCGCTCTCGTCGCGGATGTCGGCGATGCCTTCGATGCGCTTGTCGCGCACTAGCTCGGCAATACGCTCCTGCATGCGCGCCTTGTTCACCTGATAGGGTATCTCGGTGACGATGATGGCTTCGCGATCCTTGCGGATTTCCTCCACGGCGCAGCGCGCCCGCATCAGGATCGAGCCGCGCCCGCGCGCCAGCGCCGCCCGCGCCGCCTGCTTGCCGATGATCAGCGCGCCGGTCGGGAAATCCGGCCCCGGCACGATCTCGGTCAGCGCCTCGAGGTTGATCGAAGGGTCGTCGATATAGGCGAGGCAGGCGTCGATCACTTCGCCCAGATTGTGCGGCGGCACGTTGGTCGCCATGCCGACCGCAATGCCCGAGGCGCCGTTGACCAACAGATTGGGAAACCGCGCCGGAAGAACGATCGGTTCCTTTTCCGAGCCGTCGTAATTGTCCTGGAACTCGACCGTGTCCTTGTCGATGTCCTCGATCAACGAATGAGCGATCTTGGCGCGGCGCACTTCGGTGTAGCGCATGGCGGCCGGCGGATCGCCGTCGACCGAGCCGAAATTGCCCTGCCCGTCGATCAGCGGGGCGCGCATCGAGAAATCTTGCGCCATGCGCACCAAGGCGTCGTAGATCGACTGGTCGCCGTGCGGATGATACTTGCCGATGACGTCGCCGACCACGCGAGCGGACTTGCGATACGCCTTGTTCCAGTCGTAGCCGTTCTCGTGCATCGAATAGAGGATGCGCCGGTGCACCGGCTTCAGCCCGTCGCGCGCATCGGGCAACGCACGCGACACGATCACGCTCATCGCATAGTCGAGGTACGAACGTTTCAGCTCGTCTTCGATGGCGATGGGGTTGACGCTCGAGCCCGAGGGCGGAGGCGCAGACGGGGGGGTGTCGCTCAAATTCTGGTCCTTGTCGGAGCCGTCGAAACCGGGGGAGAAACGGCCCGATTTCCTAGCATTTTGCAGATCGATTCGCCTAGCGAAAGATGGTCCCGAAATCGGGCAAAAAAAGCCTGGATTCCGCCCTTTCCGTCGAGGCACGTCGGGCTAGGTTTTTTACCCCGGGTCGCGGTAACCGGCGACGCACGTCTATGCCAATTTTTCCCCGGCGATCCCGTTCGAGGAATGCCAAAAACGGAAGGCGACGGCCCTCGAGCAGGTTCGGCACCACTGACATTTCCGTCGCAGTTGGCCCTTCTGGATCGGGCAATTTCTATGCATTAGTCTACGTCACACGGGTACAAGAGACCCGTCAGGTCACCCGCTCCTCGTTGTGCCCGCAATCAAAACACGGACCTACGCGCCATAAGACGCGTACCCTAGGGAGATAACCGCCTATGGAACAATCGCGCAGGCATCCGCTGGCGAGAGACACGATGGCCTATGTGCTGGCCGGCGGACGCGGCGCCCGGCTGAACGAACTGACGGACAAGCGTGCCAAGCCTGCGGTTTATTTCGGCGGAAAGGCCAGGATCATCGACTTCGCGCTGTCGAACGCGGTGAACTCGGGCATCAGACGCATTGCGGTCGCCACACAATACAAGGCGCATTCGCTGATCCGCCATTTGCAGCAAGGCTGGGACTTCTTCCGCTCCGAGCGAAACGAGAGCTTCGACATTCTGCCGGCGTCGCAACGGGTCTCCGAGGCCCAGTGGTACGAAGGAACTGCGGACGCCGTTTTCCAGAATATCGATATCATCGAAAGCTACAGACCGGAGTTCATGGTGATCCTCGCCGGGGATCACGTTTACAAGATGGACTACGAGGTAATGCTGCAACAGCACGTCGATTCCGGCGCCGATGTCACGATCGGATGTCTGGAGGTGCCGCAGGCAGAGGCCAGTAGTTTTGGTGTCATGGCGGTCGATCAGAACGACGTGGTGACGGGCTTTCTCGAGAAGCCCGCTGACCCACCCGGCATACCGGGAAAGCCCGATGTCTCGCTCGCTTCGATGGGCATCTACGTCTTCCGGACGGCACGGCTTTTCGAGGAGCTCCGCCGCGATGCCGCGACGCCGGGATCCTCACGCGATTTCGGCAAGGACATCATCCCGCACATGGTGAAGGCGGCTAAGGTCGTCGCGCATCGCTTTTCCGCCTCGTGCGTCCGAACGGGTGGAGAGCAGCACAGCTATTGGCGGGATGTCGGAACGATCGACGCGTATTTTGAAGCCAATATCGACTTGACCGACGTCTTGCCGCAACTCGACCTCTACGACCGAAGCTGGCCGCTGTGGACCTATGGCGAAATTACGCCGCCCGCCAAATTCGTCCACGATATCGAAGGCCGGCGCGGCAGTGCTGTGGCGTCGCTGGTATCGGGCGATTGCATCATCTCGGGTTCTCACCTGCGCCGCTGCCTCATCTTCACGGGCGTGCGGTCGAACAGCTTTTCCATCTTGGAAGAGGCTGTCGTGCTGCCTCACTGCGTCATCAGCCGAAACGCGCAATTGCGCCGCGTCGTGCTGGATAGGGGCGTGGTTATCCCCGAGGGACTGGTGGTGGGAGAAAATCCCGAACTCGATGCCCAACGCTTCCGGCGTAGCGAAAAGGGCATCTGCCTGATCACGCAAGCGATGATCGATCGCCTGGCACTATGACGGCGCGCGTTCTTTCCGTCGCTTCCGAAGCCTATCCTTTGGTCAAGACCGGCGGCCTCGCCGACGTCGTCGGCGCTCTGCCGGCGGCTCTTGCGCCGCATGGAATTCGACTGACGACCCTGATCCCAGGCTACCCGGCCGTGATGAAGGCGCTGGAAAACAGCCAGGTCCTGCACTCGTACAAAGACCTGCTGGGTGTCGAAGCGCGGCTGGTCGGCGGCTCGGTGGGCGGACTGGACGTCATCGTCCTCGACGCGCCCATCTTGTTCGCGCGCGACGGCGGCCCCTATTCCGATCCGAAGGGCAAGGACTGGCCGGACAACTGGCTCAGGTTCGCCGCGCTGGGCCGGGCGGCTTCCGATGTCGCTACTGGGGCAGCGACCGATTTGCACCCCCAGCTGCTCCATGCCCATGACTGGCAAGGGGCGATGGCCGCGGCTTATCTGCGCTTCGGCGAGGATGCACCGCCGCCCAGCGTCGTGACGATCCACAACATTGCGTTTCCGGGCTACTTCCCGGCCGATATTTTTCCCGACCTGGGCCTGCCGCCGGAAGCCTTCACGATCGAGGGCGTCGAATATTTTGGCGGAGTTGGATTTTTGAAAGCGGGTCTGCAAGCGGCGGACGCCATCACCACGGTGAGCCCGACGTATGCGGAACAGATTCGCGAGCCGGCCTTCGGCATGGGGTTCGAAGGACTCATTACGACGCGACGCGATCATGTGATCGGGATCGTCAACGGCATCGACACGGCGATATGGAATCCGGCGACGGACCCCAATCTGGCCGCCGTCTACGATGCCCGCTCGCTGCACCGGCGCGAACAAAACCGTCGCGCAATCGATTCCGCATTTGGTTTGGCCGAAGGCGGCGGACCGCTCTTCTGCGTGGTAAGCCGGCTCACAATGCAAAAGGGCATGGACGTTCTGGCGGGCCTCACCGATACGCTGACGTCCGTGGGCGGCCGCTTGGCCGTGTTGGGGTCCGGTGACGCCAAGCTGGAGGCCGCATTCGAAGCTGCTGCCGCGCGCCATCCCGGGTCAATCGGCGTGCGGATCGGCTACGATGAATCCCTTTCACACCTGCTTCAGGGTGGGGCCGACGCCATTGTGATCCCCTCGCGTTTCGAGCCTTGCGGTCTGACCCAGCTTTACGGCTTGCGCTATGGCTGCGTGCCGGTCGCGGCGCGCACAGGCGGGCTCGCGGACACGATCATTGACGCCAACGAAGCTGCTCTGGCGGCCGGTGTCGCGACGGGCTTTCTGTTCGACGACGTGACACCCGACGGCCTCGCCGGCGCGATCCAGCGCGCGATTTCTCTTTTCGCCGATCGAGAGGCGTGGCGTGTCCTGCAAAAGCGGGGAATGAAGGCCGATTTTTCCTGGAAACGCAGCGGCCGGTATTATGCCGATCTCTACAAACGTCTGATGAAGGCTTCTCCGCGGCGTTAATCGACGTCCTGCGGAGCGTTTCGCGCAATCTGTTCCAACTCTGCGAACACCCGTTCCATCGGATAGGCGTAAATCGTGCGGCTGCTCTTGGCGTCCGTGGGGTCGACATAGCCGAACACGATGCCGAGGAGATGGCCGTCCTTGGCGTCGAGCACCGGCCCGCCGCTGAAGCCCGGCCCAGCGTTGCCCTCGAAGGTGAACGACGTTTGTACCGCGCATTTGGCGCAGCGCGCCTTGACCGGAGCATTCAGGCTGTTGATCACGCCGTCGGCCATGCGCAGCGAGCCGCCTTCGCCCTGGCCATAAGCAATGACCCGCTCGCCCAGGTGCGGCGGCTCTGCGGACAAATCAGCGACGGTCTTTTTGCTATGGAAGAAAAGCAGATCGTAATCGACGGAACCGCCGAGCACGATCTTGGGGTCCAGCAGATTGGCATTATGAGCGTTGGTCACCGCCACGCCATTACCGATCGCCACTGCCGCCCCGTCGCCTTCGAAGATCATGAAGACGGAGCCTTGCAGCGGGATGTAGTCGTGCTGCACGGCCGGGGTCACAAACGTCTTGGCCGGTTCGCCAGACGGCCTCTGGCATCCGGCAACCGCCAGCACCAGCAACACCAAACCTAACCGACGCATCGGTGCGCCTCCGTGAACCTCAGAACGGGATTTCGTCATCCATCTCGCTGCGGTCGAAACTGGCCGGAGCATCGCTGGCGCCAGAGACGCGCGCCGCCCCGCCGCCCTCGCCCTTGGTGTCGAGCATCACCAGTTCGCCGCGGAAGCGATTCAGCACGACTTCGGTCGAATACTTCTCGACGCCGTCCTTGTCGGTCCACTTGCGCGTTGCCAGCTGGCCCTCGAGATAGACCTTGGAGCCTTTGCGCAGATACTGCTCGGCGACCTTGGCAAGGTTCTCGTTCCAGATCACGACCCGATGCCACTCGGTCTTCTCCTTGCGCTCGCCGGACGCCTTGTCGCGCCAGGTCTCCGAGGTCGCCACCGACAGATTGACCACCAGATCGCCCGAGGTCACGCGCCGCGATTCCGGGTCTTTGCCCAAATTACCGATCAAAATCACCTTGTTG
>Ga0265314_10000368_pt1 | contig 61733 bp, 32 predicted proteins | sample 4126metaG_FD_203106 | JGI IMG/M metagenome (GOLD analysis project Ga0265314, IMG submission 203106) | Rhizosphere microbial communities from Carex aquatilis grown in University of Washington, Seatle, WA, United States - 4-1-26 metaG | ecosystem: Host-associated > Plants > Roots > Rhizosphere >... | reverse complement strand
GTCATAATAATTCCATAACCGGACTTCGATCGTTGTCCAAATAATTCATCAAACGACACTTCAACGCGATAACCGCCCAGTTCGTACGTTGCAGCAGGATTTTTTTCATCGAGTACAAAACCGACAATTTCTCCCTCAGCCTGTTTTTTCAGGATTTGCGGAGATAGCTGCTTAATAATTCCATAACATTTACTGATTGAAGATTCTTTTGGATTTTGTATCCTGTCTATTCCGAACGGTGAAACTCCTATGGCATTATGTGAACCAATCGCAATAAACACATTGCGGGCGCCGTCATCGCCGCCGGGCATTTCCGGTATAAAGAGCGGGTTTCCGCGCTGAGTGAACTTTTTGCAGCGTGCTTCGAACTCGGGGACGTAAAGATCCGGGGCCAGAATGTCAACGGCAGGGGCGCCGACAAGCCATATATCGAAGACATGCGCTAACGGCCCGCCGCTCGGGTACCGGCCGGGAGTCGGGCAGCATTCCTGGTCGAGCCAGGCATTGGCGTATATTGGAAGAGGATATTCTTTTTTCCCGGCGGCGGTTACAGTATTAACATAGCGCGCATAATTCCAGGCCATAAATGCTTCATCGCATTGTGCTCCTTTTCCAAAAACCCTTTCCCAGCTGCCGGAGGTTTGAAAACCATTGTTGCCCCACAAGTCTTTCAACTCGGGGACCAATTCTTCTTTGTTTTTGACAAGGTAATCCATCAACTCTTTTGGCACCGGTGCTGCAAAAGCGGCATTTGCAATTTCCGAACGGTCGCGCGAATCGCCGAGTATACCGACTTCGTTCTCAACCTGGATCATCAGGACTGTATGGTTGACACCATCGAATTCCCGGATGTGTTTCATCAGCGCCGAAAAAGCTTTGGAATCGGCTTCCACATTGCTTTCCGAAAATGTGGACAACACTTCAAGTGTCGAATCCTTCTGAATCTTTGCCCGTGGATATTTGTTGTAATTTTCTTTTGCCCAAAGGGGCACGTAGGTCGACACGCCATTTTTCCAACTGGCCAGCCATAAGAAAACAAGATGCATGTTATCTTGCCTGGCTTCTTTTATTAGACCATCGACAAGGCTGAAATCGAATTGTCCTTCTTTGGGTTCTATCAACTCCCATGAAAGAGGAGTCAGCACGGTGTTGAAATTCAGGTCGGCAACTTGTTGCCAGAGCGGCTTCATGTACTCAAGGCTTGACGAGGTTGAATTATTTAATTCCCCGCCGACAATAAGAAACGGTTTTCCATCAACATACAGCTGGGTAACATTCCCATGCCGTACAAGCTGCGGCATACCTTCAGTCATTCGTCCCGGCTGGCCGGCTTGAGTTTGCAAATTGAGGATAAGCTGGATGAAAAGAAGAGCTGCTATCCCTGCCGTTGAATATTTTATTGATTTCATTGGTCAGTTTTTCCTTTCTATTTTAGATATGAAAAAATTACGTCAACATCGTATTTTGAGTGGTGCCCCCAATTTGGATTAACATTTTAAAATACTGCAGTCGCGTCATTCTGATCCTCAGAACGACGATAATGTTGCGATGTTTGTTCAGAATGGGACAATCCAATCCATTGTCGAGAGGATCTTGCCTGAGTTATGACATTGCCGGATTAAAGGCATAAAGCCAATTGTAAAATATTCATTTTATTTTAATAATAGCAAATGACTTTGCCTCAGCTTGAATTTGTGTCCTGCCATTTTTCTCTTTCCAGATTGGGGCTTCACCCAGCAGCAAGGTGCGAGACCCCTTTATCTTACCTTGTATGTCAGCGACTTCTGGTTTGTTTGATGGGTTAAGCACGATCAATATTTTTTCGACTCCGAGCAATCTTAAATAGACGAAAGGATACCTGTCTTTTTGAGCAAACACCGGAATGAATGAGGCGTAGTTCGACAGGGCAGGCTCGGACTTATGCAGCGTGACCAACTTCCTGAGGAAATTTAAAAGTGATGCAGGATCGTTTTGTTGCGCCATGACCGTAGGAGCCGAAGTCGTTGTATCATAAGGCAAGTATACTTGTTCAAACGGGGCCGTTGAAAAACCTAGATTCCTTGAATCATCCCATTGCATTGGAGTGCGTGTGCCGGCACGTTGTCCGTAAGCGCCCTCCTTGGCAATTTTATTATCTAGCTGCCGCATGCCTATTTCGTCGCCGTAATAAACAAACGGCACGTTGGGCATGGTAAAGGCAAATGTCTGAATAATTTTCAGATCGCGCTTATCGCGACCATTGTTATTTATGCGGGGAATATCATGGTTGCCTACCGGCAATGAAATATATCCCTTGCCTTGTGTAAAGGCGTATTGTTGAAAATAAATATGTAAGAAGTGGGAAATATTACCATCGCCTGAAGATCTGAAAAAGCTGTTGTTGCGGCTGAACAAATCGTCGTACCCTTCGAACCAATGCATGAAGTCGGCATGAAATCCTGCATTAACAGCGTCCTTAGGGTTACTCCACTCTGAAACTATGAAGGCGTCCGGATATTGCGCATCGAGCATTTTTCGAACATCCTGCCAAAAGAACCTGATACTTTGGTCAGGGTCGTTTTTTACCAACGAGCCGGCCATGTCTATCCTAAAACCGGAACAGCCCATATCCAGCCAATATTTCATCACGTTTTTCATTTCAGCTTTAAGAGCTATAACATCGGGATGATCAACCGGCAGCTGCCAAGGTTGGTTCGGATCGGGTTTTCCCCATCCATAGTTAAGAGCAGGTTGATGCCAGAAGAAATTGATCATAAAATTTCCATCCCGCTCGCAATAGCCTTGGATAAAGTTTTCTTTATAATTATCCATGCCGTTGAACCAGGTGCCATTCGTCCAAATGTACCAGTTGCTGTACTTGTTGGGCAACGGGCTGCACGAAGCTCTAAACCAGGGATGGTCAATAGATGTATGGCCGGGTACAAAATCGATAATTACACGCAACCCTTTTTCTTTTGCAATCCTGAACAAATCCCCGGCGTCCTGATCGGTTCCGTAGCGCGGGGCGACATGATAATAATCTGATACATCATATCCGGCATCTCTGAACGGAGAGACATAAAAGGGATTGAGCCAGATGGCATCAACACCCAGGCTTTTCACGTAGTCAAGTTTGGCTATGATTCCTTTTAAGTCGCCAATGCCGTCGCCGTCAGAATCGTAATACGTTTGGGGATAGATTTCATAAAATGACGCGGTATTCATCCAATCCGGACCGGCGGGCTTAACCGGCGCTGGTATCGTTTCCAGATCAGGAAAGGCTGCGATTTCATATTGCCCGTTCAATACCTGCGCATTGACACTACAGCAGATTAACAGAGCAACTCCATGAATCGTTATGCCGAACTTAAGCGTTCTCATTTTACAAAAAAGAGGTATATAGTTAGAATTTATTATTTGCTAATGCCGTCTTTCAAAACAATCTTGTATTTACCGCCAAGGCTCGGAGAACGCCAAGCGTATTGTTCTGTTTTTTGCTTATAACATCCTTGCGTGGCTAGCGTCTTGGTGGTAAAAAATGCATCACCGTTTGTTGAAAACAGCACCAACAACTAATTTATTGAAACAGCAATTGTGAAAACAAATATAAGTCATTTTTCCAGACAGCGAAATCGTGTCCCCCCGGCTCAAGATACCAGATATGAGGGACGATATTTTTTTCCAGATATGTGTGTGTGCGTTCACTGATATCCGACAGCCTGTCGCGATTGCCGCATGACAGCCATAATAATTTAAGCTTCTGAGCTGTTTGTTCCGGATTGGGTACGAGTATTTCCGGAGTTTTAGTATTAGGAGCAGGGGAAAATGCGCCAATCCATGCAAAGGTATCGAGATGAGCGAGTCCGATGTTGAGCGATTGACCTCCGCCCATGGAGATGCCCGCTATTGCACGATTCTCGCGATCTATCATGACCGGATAATGCAATTCAATGAAGGGGATCAGATCGTAGCGTAAGTCTTTTTCAAATGTTGAGAATGACTTTACTTTTACAGGAGCGAAAATATTTCCTTCTGCTCTATCGTCAGGCATTGCTCGTCCGTTAGGCAGAACAACAATCATCGGGGCCAGCTTTTTGTCGGCATAGAGGTTGTCGAGAATAATGTCGGGGCGTCCGTTCTTGTACCATTCCGTTTCGTCGCCGCCAATTCCGTGCAAAAGATAGAGTACGTTATAGTGAGTACTCTTTGAATATCCGGGAGGAGTATAAACCAAAGCTTTGCGGTTGTTTCCAACTGTGCTGGAAAAGTATTCAACGGTATCAATCTTGCCCCTTTCAATGCCGTCTCGATAGAGATCGAATCCAGTGGGAGCCGGCTTCATTTCAGGCCGTGAAAAGGATCGTACACCTGATGGAATGATTCTTTTTATATTCCCAATGTCGTCGAAATTCAAACTATCGATACAGAGCTGCCGCAAGACGAAACTTTCTTTTTGCGGAAAGATCTTATGGTAGAGTATATACCGTTGACCGTCTTCTGAAAAGACCGTATGATGTCCCGGTCCGAGTGTTGTGCTGTCGCTCGCTGTCGCAAGGATTGGACTCGAAACCCCTTCCGTCCATGGACCGAACGGAGTTTTCCCAGTCGAGTATCGGATTTTGTACGTGGGATCGATCGCTTTTCCCTCTGAATACATTAGATAGTACATTCCGTTCCGTTTTAACATGTACGGCGCTTCGAAATAATGCGGGGGAGTTACGTCCTTTGGAGAATTGTCGAAAGTTACCATATCGTCTTTTAACTTCACGGCAAAGCACCGTCCGTTAATCCAATTCAATCCCGAACCCCAGTAGAGATACACCTCTCCGTTATCGTCAATAAAGCATTCGGCATCAATCATATGATAACCGGGGAAGTATTGACCGTTGATCAAGGGAGAGTTATCCGCTTTTGCATTCTTCCATGGTCCGAGCGGATGTTCGCTGATGCCGGCCCATACCTCGCTCCCGACGGAAACGTACATATAGAAATTTCCGTTCTTCGCTCTCACGACAGAAGGAGCCCACACCATTGAATTCCCCGATGTCGGACTTGTACAGGCTTTCTTTGTCGGCCAGTTAATATGCGTCTTCTTGAAATGCACAAAGTCTATAGTCTCTAAAACGGCTACTTCGTCGCCTCCCCACGGATCGATCGTGGCATAGACATAATAGACGCCATTGTGTTTGATAATCGTCGGATCGGCGTAATATCCTTCCACGATAGGATTATGGATAATGCCGTTCTTCTCCTGACTCTGCAAAAGGGAGAAAAAGACTATGATCGATAAAAAAGAAAATCCAACAATTCGGGGAGAAATAACTCCTGGCATGGTTATTTTCCGACATCAAATGTTGCAGGTTGTTAAGAAATCAACTTTGCCCGAGGGGCAGTCCCGTATGTCCGCCGCGGCGGAGAGGTTTCAGTTCAACGAAATCCGGTGGCTCGCTCCTCGTACCCCATGGTTTTTCGAGAGTACTCAGACAGATCATGTACAGTTTTTGAAGATCCGGTCGAAAACTCTGCTTCCCTGTGAAACTTAATGGATCTCTGTGCTGCTCTGTGTCACAAAAGGGCTGTTATACAGAGCGGCACAGAATCTGACACAGAGATCCACGGAGAAAAAATTCAGAGCCGAACCTTTCAACCATATTTCTAATGGTTCTCCGGACTCCTTTTGATTTCGATTCTTTTTCCGTCGTACGCCACCGTTGCGTCAACCCGGTTCTCCGGTTCCACTCCAACACCGTGATGGTCTCCAACCCATACCACACGGAACGTTCTGTGTTCCAACATGCCCGGGAATTCTCCGTGACGCACGTCGATGACGAGCGTGTTCTTCTTTTCATCCCATCGGATCGGAATCGTCGCATACGATCCTTTTTCATAATTGTAGTTATCGTTCTCATCTTCATACAACGTGAATTCTCCGTCGGCTCCGGTATAAACCCTCAATTCGATCGGGTCGGCGGGTTTTTCGGTAGCGTATTGGAGAAACGGACCCATCGGCAGGATCGAACCGGCTTTGATGTAAAGAGGCAAGGTCTCTATCGGCGCAGCCGCGTTTATAGTCTGGCCGCCCGCAAGAATTTTTCCAGTCCAGAAATCGAACCAGTTTGTTCCCTTCGGAAGGTAGACTTTTCTTGTTTTTTCAGAAGGGAGGTTGGTCGTGAGGCCGTACATTTGTTCGGTGACCGGATTTACCAGAAATGCAGGGCCGAACATGTATTGGTCGCGGATGTCGTTGATCGCAGCGTCCGTCCTGAAATCAAAAGCAAGAGAGCGCAATATGGTATACGCATCATTCGTCGCTTTCCAGGAAAGCGAATAAATGTACGGCATGAGGCGATACCGCAGATTGTCGTACTTTAATAAAATTGCTTTTGTGTTCGCATCCCAATGTTCCGAGAATAACGCCCGCTCACCTTTTCCATGAATCCTGAAGACCGGACTGAATGATCCAAATTGAAACCAGCGCGTAAACATTTCCCTGTTAACAGGCGCGGACCAATCTGGAGCTTCCCAATTGAGATGGTAACCTCCGATATCAGAAGTCCAGTACGGAATTCCCGATGCGCAGGAATTGATTGCCTGAGGAACCTGGCGTTTGTATGCGTGCCAGGTGCACGTAATATCCGACGACCATAAGGTTGTGGCATTTCGTTGTTGCCCGGCAAATGCCTGCCGTATGAGAAAGAACGCGCGTTTATCAGGAATATCTCTTCTCCAGTGTTCGTACAATCCGGTGCTGTGCGTGAGCGAATAGGTGTTGAAGTAATCGATGCCCCTGCCGATAGAAAAATTGGATTGTCTTCGTGCATCTAATAATCCGCCGTTATCCGGTTCGCATTGGTCGACCCACCATGCATCCCATCCATCGGGTGCGATCAAACTATCCTTCGCTTGCTGCCAGTACATTTCCCGGGCCTTTGGACTATGAGCGTCGTAGTAACTGTCGAGCGTGTGAGTCATTGCATTGTCCCACACAATTGAGGTCAGGTTGCCGGCTTTTGCCATCGCATCGTAATTTTTTGTGCCTTTGGCGAAAACGGGCCAAATAGAAATCATCGCATGCACATTGGCTTTATGCAATTCATCAACCATCGCTCTTGGATTTGGATACCGTTCTGGCCACAAAATATGCGAGCCGATAACATCGGGCTCCCAGTAAAACCAATCCTGAACAATGCAGTCGACCGGGATATTATTTTTCCGGTAATTATCTTTTACCGATAACACCTCCGCTTGGCTCTTGTATCTGTCCTGCGACTGGAAAAGCCCGAACGACCATTTAGGAAACATCGGAGCCTGTCCGGTCGCATCCCGGTAGAGTGCTATGATGTGGTCGAATTCCGGTCCGTAGAAAAAGTAATAGTCGATCATCTCGCCGCTTTCCGACGCATACTTAAATTTAGTATTACCCGCCTCGGCTCCATAAAAATTTGATGCCGAGTAATTATCCCACATAAGTCCGTAGCCTTTGGTTGATAAAAGAACTGGTATGGCTCCCGTCATGTATTTGATGGCCATATCCTGGTTGCGTCCCTTGTAATTCATCGCCAACGAATCCTCGGGATGGCATCCGAGTCCAAACAGCGCTTCGTCCGCGGGGGACATAAATTCCGTTTCGCAGCTGTTGGAGATAATGCCGGCAACGGTATCTCTCTCCATCTTCTTGCCGCCGGCATTGTCTTCAGCGAGAACGGTAACGTCATTCATATCCGTGTAGCTGATTGAATTTGACGCCTTGTTTACTTTGATTTTTATTCTGCTTGTAGAAATGATGATTTCATCCGGGCGTTCAGCGACGTCAAATTTCGGAGTTGACGCCCATGCGTTGCTAATTACCAACGAAGCCTTTAAAGGGATTTCGGACAATGTTGTGTATTTCACTTCAATAATGTCGTCTTTACAAATTCTTACCTTCATCATGCCCTTGTCTAATGTGAAGGTCACTCCATCGGGAGTTTTCGTATGTGATACTACGGAAGCGGACGCAGTATGCATGGCTGCGCTCAGAATAACGGCCGCAGCCGCAATCAAAGTTAATGCCTTAGTTGTTGTCATTGTTGGTCCATTCTTATTGTCATAATGTTTCCGGAATAGTGTATTGATTTGAATGTTCTTGAAAGTTCCAATCCTGCACCGGCAGATTCATTTACTTCCACTACGTTGATAATCCGTTTTCGCAGCATTCCATTAAACGCCCCCCGCCGTTTGCCGATGGTAAGAGTTTTTGTTTTATCGTTCCATGAAAAGGGTATGATAGCATATTTTCCTTTTTCATAATTGAAGTTATCATTCTCGTCTTCGTATAAAGAGAACGAGCCGTCGGCTCCGGCATACACCCGCAGTTCAATGGCACCGTCTGTTTTTTCTTCGGCGTATTGAATGAACGGCCCCATCGGAACGATCGATCCGGCTTTGACAAAAAGAGGAATTGTCTCAAGCGGCGCAGCGGTTTCGATTGTTTGATTCGGTTCGTATTTGACCCCGGTCCAAAAATCGATCCAGCCTCCTTCTGTTTTCGGCAGATACACTTTTCTCGATTGCGCATGTTGTTCGACAACGGGGGAAACCAGGAATTCATTTCCAAACATAAACTCGTCTTTGATGTCGTACACATTCGTATCGTTCCTAAAATCCATGACCAGTGCGCGGTAGATCGTAAAGTCGTTCAACGTCACTTTTGCGCCGAGGGAATAAATGTACGGCATCAATCGGTAGCGCAGGTTTGTGTATTTCGTCAGGAGCGCGACGGTGCCGCTGTCGTAATTCCAGAATTCTGTTTTCCTGCAGCCATGCACCCGAAGGATGGGCAAAAACAATCCGTACTGGTACCAGCGGACAAGCAATTCGGGATATTCCGGTGAATCGGCAAATTTATACGGAACGAAGCCCCCAATGTCAACCGTCCAATACGGCAAACCGGTAATGCAATAATTTAATCCGGCTGGAATTTCTTTGCGGTACGTGTCCCAATCCGGACTGACATCGCCGTTCCATGTGGTCGCCGCATAGCGTTGCTGGCCGACAAACGAAGAGCGGGTCAGGATGTACGGCCGCTTTGCGCTTCCGGTCGAGAGTTGTCCTTCGTAGACGCCTTTCTTCGACATAAACGGGTAGGCATTGAGATAGCGGTTGCCGGTTCCCATGGCAGTATGCGCCTGTGAGAAATCATATCCCCACTCAGGCTCGGAGGCATCCATCCACCAGCCGTCGAATCCGAGCTTGAAGAGCCGTTCGTTCATGAAACTCCAGAAGAGCTTTCTGGCCGCCGGATTGAACGGATCGTATGCGGCATTCGGCATTTCATTTTGAAGAACGACTCCCTCATTCGTATTCGTAACGGTGCTTTGGAGTCCAAGCAAGAATCCTCTTGCATTCATGCTGTCGTACACATCCGTTCCTTTGTTGATCCTCGGCCAGACGGAGATAATGGTATGCGCATGCTGGTTGTGAATGTGGTCCACCATCGCCTTTGGGTTTGCATAACGCGCAGAGTCGAAAATGTGCGATCCCCATAAATTGTCGGGAAACAGCGGCCAGTACTCGGCGTCCTGCACGACGACGTCGAGCGGAATTTTTCGTTCCCGATAACCGTCGATCACGCTTTGTATCTTTTCCTGCGTCTTCCAGCCGTACTGACTCATAAACAAACCGTACGCCCATTTCGGATAGAGAGGCGCTTTGCCGGTGATCGTTCTCATCCCGGAAATGATGTGATCCGCATCGGGACCAAAAATAAAATAGTAATCGATTGCATCTGCAATTTGCGATTTGAAGGACATTTGTCCGGCCATCTCCGGCGTCCGGCAGGAGAGCGCTATTTGTTTGAGAAAATGATCATCGTTGCTTGTCGCCCCCGCAGTCCATGCTAACCGTGCAGATGCACCGCCGGCGTCCTGATAATACTCGATTTCAATAGGATACACTTTTCCCGAATCGAGATCGATCGTATAGCTGTCGGTTTCGGGCGAGCGGTCTCTCCAGTCATCGACAACTTTTTTCCCGTCGATAAAAAGCCGAACGCCGTCATCGGTCGTCACATCGATCGAAACGCCTTTGATTGTTGCGGGAGCGATTAGCTTCCCGGACCAACGAACGGAGTATTCGACTGTCTTAAAATCCTTTTTCGGCGAGCCGTTTCCCCAGTCAAAATCGACGACTGAGTCGACTCTTACGAACGATGGTTCGCCTTCGAGTTTCGCGTTCGGGAAATATTCCCCCTTTAATCCATGCTCGCCGGGTTTCCCTCCGGCTGGAATTAAAAATTGAGAAGAGATGAGAGGATTAATTTTCGTCGCAAGATTCTTTATGTTAAAGACGTACGATTTTCCAGCTTGAAGGTCTGCCTTTATAATAGAAGGAGAGTAGCCGACGCCGGCGACAAGGCTGAAAACTCTTTTTCCATCGAGCGTCATCTCGATGGGCGAAGAACCCGGGCGGTCGAGGATAAAGGTGTACGTTCCGGATGATGCCGGAGTGAATTGAGCAGAGAGGTTATTGTCGTCAATGCGCTGCAGTTGGATATTCTGCCTGTCGGGATTGAACTCCGTGTAAGAATAATTATCCCAAAAGAGCCCATACCCTTTGTTGGAAACGATCACCGGGCTTGCGATGGCGGTGTTCTGCTGTTTCATCCGCATGTGTCCGTTTTTCCAGTTCATCACATCGAATTGATATTGACCGAGGCCGAAGATCGCCTCGTCCGGCGGCGATGAAAATTTTTGTTCCACGATCCATGCCGTATCGCCGGGGGAAGTCGACGGTGTGAATGTTTTTCCATTTTGCAGCTCACTCAAAAGAAGGTTGCCGTCCAAATCGTAGAAGTGTATCCCTCCGTCGGCCTTGTCGATCTTGATGTTCAATTTCGAGGTTGATAACGCATATTCATTTGCCGATTCCTGGAAAGAATATTTGCCCGCCGGCTTTAGGTTGTCAACTTCCGACAAACTTTTTCTATGCGGAAGTTGATCTGTTGGGGATTTGACGATCTGGACAATATCATCTCGAATCACGCGAAGCTTCATGATGCCCTGGGGGGAGTGAAGCACAACTCCGTCGCTTGCTTTCTCAATAATGACGCCTGCCCATCCCGATGACCACAGAACAAGTATAAGGCAGAGTATTTTATTTCTCACGTACTGAATCCTCCATAATGGATCTCAAAACAAAAAGCGGGAATAAGTAATCGCGATTTTCATTTGAAGGGTACTTCCTCAATATGAAATATTTCTGAGCCGTACTATTTCAGCAATACCAGCTTTTTCACTCCAACATAGGCGCCGGCTTCCAATCTGCAGAAATAGACGCCGCTTGGGAATCCTGCGGCGTTCCATTGGCGCGTATATTCGCCGGCTTCTAATTCCCCGGAGAAGAGCGTCGCTACTTCTCTTCCAATGACATCATAGATTTTCAGCGTCATGAAAGTTTTCGCCGGGACACTGAAAGGAATTGTGGTTGATGGATTGAAAGGATCGGGGTAATTATTTGAAAGTTGAAAGTGAAGCGGAGCGTTTTGGGAATTCACCAACGTCACAGGTGAAAATGCGACTTTGTCGAGATTAAAGGAGGGAGTGCTGCCGATGGTAAGGCGCATGACCTGCACACCCGCGTTGAGAGTAATTGTTTTCGATATCGTTGTAAAGGAAGTCGACCCGCCGGTTGCGGCTGTCGAAAAAGATTTTGGAATGCTGGTGTTCGGGAATTTAAGCGAAAATGTTCCGCCGGCCGTAGGAGCCGCGTAGCTGACCGCAACGGAATAGGCTCCGGCCTGTTGAACGTCGATCGTGTATTCAAGCCATTCACCAACATCCGTATATTCGACATAGTAATGGCCTGGGGTTCCTCCGATATCCACGCCGTCGTTTCTATAGACGCCGCCTTGGTTTACCAGATCAACGTCGTGATACGTGAGCCCCTCGCCGCCTATGTCGTAGTTTTCACACTCTACAACTCCCGGTATGCTGACAGGCGTGCCCGAAAACGGAGCCCGGTATGTCGGCAAAATTCTCATCATGATCGGATATGACTGGATCTCGATTGAGTCCTTCAGGTTCGCCCTCAACCGGTAATAATAGCCATTTCCTCTGCTCGTTGTCGTATCGATAAACTCAGAAGCTGTCGGTAAAATTTTTGCAAGAAATGCAAAGGCGGTCGTATCGGTCCTGCGCTCTACAATAAAGCTGTCGTTCTCGGCCGTATTGTTGTTCCATTGAATTTTTATTGACGTATCGCCATATGCACTGACGCTCATTTTGTTCGGTGATTCTTTGTAGGTATGGATTAAGATGTCTTTTATCTCGCTCCATGTGTGTTGGGTTCGGTTATAAAATTTAAAATCGCCTCCATCCTCCCATGCAAGATATGAAATATTGTGCAACTGCGCCTGTTGTGCGATAGTTCCATACGCACACATGCGGGAGTTATACTCGCATTTATACATATATCCAAATTCACTTAATACCACGGGTACATTATTCTGTGCACCCCAGGTTGTCACTTGATTGAATTTTTGGATGGTCGCATTGATATCGGCCGTCGAGCCGTACGTGCCGGGGCCTACGAGACCAAAGGGATACGGGTCATAGGAATGGTAGTATCCGATAATAAAACTGTCGGCCGGAACGGCTGCGGCAACAAGCTCATCCGAATTTGAATAGTTGTTCCCTGAAAACAATACGATTCGGGTCGGGTTGGTTTTCCGGATTGTTTGAATTGTTCTGGCATTCAGATCGTTCACGTTGGCAAGCGACAACGGGTACGGTTCGTTGATCACTTCAAAAAATAAGCTATCCGACTTGTTCTTAAACCGCGTGGCTATTTGACTCCATATGCTGTCAAACCTTGCAATGTTGCCAGGTGTATACGAGCCTTTGATCCAGCTTTCATGCATCGCATTGAGGATAATGATGAGGTGGCGGCTTAGCCCCCAATCGACAACTTGTTCTACGCGATTAAGCCATGCCGGATTGATCGTGTAGGGAGATGCGGTTGCAGTGTGCGCATCCCACGTAACAGGCAAACGCACGCTGTTAAAGCCTGCATTTTTGTAGTCATCAAAATTGGCTGCAACAACAGGGGGGTTTCCCCACTCTCCTTCGTCGGGCGGTTCAAGTGTGTTGCCCATGTTAATTCCCCTGCCCATTGCTTTCATCGCATCGCTCGAGGAGAGCTGAGCCTGCATACCGATTGTAACGCAAAACAGCATCAGTACTGTCACAGTAAAAATCTTATTCATGCAGATCCTCTCGACTATTTATTAAAAATTAGCGTACACTCTTTGGAATCCTCTTGCGCCATGCTAACGTATCACTCATTGTGAGACGGGTTTGCTGTCGATTCGGGTTGTTCGAAGAGAATATTTTGCGTTTGAAGAGATGCGTTTTATTAGCAGCTTCCCGGATCGGAAAAATGGAATTACCCTATTCGCCTCTCAAAGATCAAAATTGCTAAATTCAACGTAAAAATATTTACATCCGAAAGCAACCGCCTTCTTAGGGAGCCAGCACATAATATAGAGTGGCTGAATGGACTTCGGCGCTTGTTTTACACCTCATTTTGCTATACTGAAACTCATAGTTGAAGAGGTCGGAAAAATTACTGTCAAAATAAGTAAGTCTCAAAAAGGTGGTCCAAATGCATTTGCAGCCCCAAAGCCGACATCCTTCGAAAGAGATTTTTCGCAGCCAAAGTTGTCGAGTATTCCCGCGCGAAACGCCGATTCAGGAAGAGAAGGCTGGTGAGGCAAAGGTAAAAACATTTGCCGATTCGACCGAATTGTTACAAGTCCAGAACTTTTAATAATACATCCGTATAGGTATTGCGCGCCGCATTGCTTTCTTAAGTGTCAATCTTAATTGCAAGTTCCCTTTAAAATAGATTTCACGAAAAGATGGATCAATTCTTTTTCCATTTACCACGCGGGCGAATTCAATCCAAATTCTTCGCATTTCTAATAAGATTGGCCTTAAATTCTGCTTGGAAAGCCTGTTTTGGGGGCACAATTATTGTGGAATTCCCCTTTTCGATAAGTTTTCCCTCTATCGGATAGGCGTGTTCGTCAAGGCTGATTGGGTAGGTGAGGAGAATAAGATCTAAAACCTCCTGGATTGCTTTGATGAAGGAGGTTTTAGTGTTTAGGGGAGTGAAGAACATGACCCTGCGTGCGACAAACCAGTGCATGTAAAAAGATTGCCGATGATTTTGCCGATATACATATAGGTGGACTGTAGGAAACTTGTAGTTGTTTTCTGAAGAACTGCAGCGACAATCCGCTGTTATCCCGGCTCTATGGCGTACGATATTCTCAGCGAAGAATGTTTTATTGCAACAAGATCAATGAAATGAATCTATAAGGAGAAATCCTTTGAAAGACGATGGCCCGAATCTCTATATTTCAGTTGAATCACTACGAAATCGGATAACGAGCCGATTCATACCTCTTTTCTTTCCTGTACTTCTGATTAGTTTGTTCTTATCTCTTTCGCGAATTTCAACCTTGGGACTTCGCCCATTGATGATCTTGCACATCTTCCTCGTTGGCGCGGTAATAATCCTTTACATCGCAAGAAAACGAATTCGATCGCACACATCAGCATTTGTCGTTTTAGGGTTTCTTTCCTTACTTCTTATATTCGGTGTTGCTACATTAGGACTTCTTTCTGCGACGTTCATTCTCGGACCGCTGATTTCTTTGTACTTGATGCTTCTTGGTCATCGAAAATCCGCGTATGTAAGCATAGTCGCCGTTCTTCTGTATCTGTCAATAATGGCAATCCTCTTCCTGTCAGGAGTTTTCGAGTCTGCCGTATCTCCAATACTATACGTGAATTCACGCATTTCATGGATTCTCATGATCGTCGTTGTCGCTGGGACCTCAATAGGGTTCGTCGCATCGCTTGAACTGGTTCCCGGCGCTTTACCGGGAAGCGAGGAACGGTTCCATCTCGCATTCGAAAACGCGAATGTCGGCATGTGCCTTACCAGTCTTGACGGCCGTTTTTTAAGAGTGAATAATGCCTTGTGCGAGATACTGGGCTACGCTCGCGAAGAACTAGAGCGGATGAGTGTCTCAGAAGTAACGCATGAGGATGACAGGGAATTGACCTTACACTCCATCCAACAACAACAAGGCGCTGGAAAGGGAAAAGTCAATTTCGAAAAAAGATATATTCACAAACAGGGCAGTGTTGTATGGACCAGTATTTCCAGTTCCCTCATCCGTGATTCACAAAATCATCCTCAATACTTTATTACTCATGTTCAAAATATTACAGAGCGCAAGCGCGGGGAAGCAAATCTGAAGCAAGCGCTCGAATGGCAAGAAGCCGTCTTTGAAGGCTCGCACGATTCCGTTTTCATTTCAGACCAAAACTCCCGATTTGTTGCGGTGAATAGCGCTGCGTGTGAGCTCACAGGCTACTCGAAAGAGAAACTGCTGACAATGAGAATTCCCGACCTCCACGATCAGCCGGATTTGGCCGCGTACAAAAAATACAACCAGAAAATATTCGAGGGACAGGAAATTGTGAGCGAGGCAAAAATTCTTCGGTGCGACGGTTCAAAAGTAGACGTAGAGTTCAACAACAAAAGAGTGTCGATTGCGGGAATACTCTATATGCACACGACCGCGCGCGATATCACGGAGCGCAGAAAAGCGGAAACGGCCCTGGTTGAGAGTGAAACGAAATTCAGGAGTGTGTTCGAAAACATACACGACGTATACTTCGAAACGGCGCTCGACGGAAGGATATTGGAGATCAGCCCTTCGATCGGGTTCCTTTCGAAAGGACAATATACCAGAGACGACGTCCTGGGGAAGTCATTTCTCGATTTTTATCATGACCCGGCCGTACGGTCAACTTTTGTTAAAACCCTGAGAGAGCATAAACAAGTCTCGGATTTTGAAATCATTCTTAAAAACCGGGACGGTTCACTTGTTGAGTGTTCCATCTCCGCAAAGCTGCAATCCGGCGCATTTGGAAACTCTGAAATAATTTCCGGAACGATACGCGATATCTCTGAGCGCAAGCGGGCGGAAGAAGCATTGCGCGAAAGCGAGAACCGTTTCCGGCAGCTCGGCGATGCAACGCTGGAAGGGATAGTCATCTCGGAGAATGGGATTGTCGTCGATGGCAACACTCGGATAGCAGCGATGCTGGGTTACGAATTGGCAGAAATGATCGGAAAGCCGGTCATAACTTTCATTGCCCCCGGTTCCCAGGACCTGGTGCTCAGAAGTATGGGCGAAAATGTCGAAGAAAAGTTTGAACACTGCTTTTTGCGAAAAGACGGCTCTACTATACCGGTAGAATCACACGGACGCATGATAACGTGGAATGGAAAGGCCATGCGGGTCACTGTAATTCTCGATATCTCCGAACGAAAAAAAACCGAGGAGTCCCTGCGGGTCAGCGAAGAACGATTTCGATCGATCTACGAAAATTCAACGATTGGCCTTTATCGAACTGCTCCCGATGGAACAATTATTCTCGCCAATCCCACTCTTGTCAAGAAACTGGGCTACTCAACGTTTGACGAACTTGCGGCGAGGAATCTTGAAAAGGAGGGATTCAATCCTTCTTACGAGCGGAAGTTCTTCATCGACGAAATCGAAACCCGTGGAGAAGTGAATGGATTAGAATCGGCGTGGACTTGTCAGGACGGATCTCTTATTTACGTGAGAGAAAGCGCACGGGCTGTTCGCGATTCTAACGGCAAAACGCTCTATTATGACGGTACTGTCGAAGATGTCACCGAACAAAAGCAGGCGGAAACGGCGCTCCGGGCAAGTGAATCTCAGTTCCGTGAGTTGTGGGGAGCCACGGTTGAGGGTATTGCCATCCACGACAATGGAATAATTCTCGAAGTGAACGATGCCATGTGTCGAATGTTCCGGGTCGGACGGGACCAGGCTGTCGGCAAATCGTTGTTTGATTTTGCGCCAAACGAAGCGCGCGGCACTCTTCGTGAATATCTTGCCTCGGACGAAGAGAGATGTATTGAGATTCCGGCTTTGCGGTTAGACGCTACAAAACTTGTGCTTGAGGTGTTCTCGAAGCAGATCCTGTACCGCGGCAACAACGTCCGGATGGCTGCCGTCCGTGATATCAGCGAACGAAAGCTTGCGGAGGATGCACTCCGCGAGAGTGAAGAGCGGTACCAGCGCATCACGAAGGCCATTACCGACTACATCTACACCGTTCGAGTAGTAGATAGGCGGGTTGCAAAAACAACGCATGGTCCGGGCTGTCTGAGCATCACCGGTTACAATCCGGATGAATTTGCAAAGGACCCTTTTTTGTGGCTTAGCATGGTCGTGGCTGGCGACCGTCCGATCGTGGAAGAACAGGCGCGGCGGGTTCTCACCGGCGAAGCACCGCTGCCGGTCGAGCATCGTATCATCCACAAAAACGGTGCCGTTCGATGGGTGAGAAATACCTTCGTTCTTCATCACGATCAGAACGGCGCTCTTACGTCGTACGACGGCTTGATTCAGGACATTTCAGAACGGAAGTGTGCAGAGGAGGCCCTCCACGAAAGCGAAAGCAAATACCGCGAATTGGTGGAAGGTTCCCCCGATGCTATTGCGATCTATGTCGAAGGGAAAATTGTCTTTGTTAACAGCGCCGGCGTGGAGTTGATTGGAGCTTCGAGCAAGGAGGATTTGCTTGGAAGGCCGGTTATTGATCTGGTCCACCCCGAGTACAGAGAAATTGTCACAGCGAGAATGAAAGAGGCGCGTTCAACCGGCAAGCCGCTTTCGCTTCTGGAAGAAAAATTCGTGCGGTTTGATGGTTCGCCGGTAGATGTCGAAGTCAAAGCATTGCCTGTGACGTTTGGAAACAGAGCAGGTGTTCAAATCATCGTTCGAGACATCACCGAAAAGAAAAGAGCACAGCAAGCCTTGCGGGAAAGCCAGCTCCGGTATCGGGCAACCGTCGAACAAAGCAATGAAGGCATTACCATCGCCGACCTTGATGGGCGCTATACTATGGTAAATCCGGCATTTTGCAGAATGACGGGATACAGTGATGAAGAGCTGCTGACGATGAAGGTGAGTGATTTAATGACGAAACAAACTTCTCTGAAGTTATTTACACGGGTCGCCACAGAGCATGAGGCCGGATATCGCGAACTAGAACTAAGGCGGAAAGACGGAACGACATTTATCGCTCTTATCACCGGATCACCGTTGGAGATCGGCAACAATCGCTTCGTGCAAGGTATTGTTCAGGATATCACCGAGCGCAAGCGGGCGGAAGAGGCGCTGCGGGAAAGTGAGGAGCGATTTCACCGGATGTTCGAAATGCATGCCGCGGTAATGCTCCTTATTGAGCCCGTCTCCGGGCGGATCAATGACGCCAATCCGGCAGCTGAGAAGTTTTACGGGTATTCAGGCGAACAACTTCGCGGCATGTTGATACAAGACATCAATATCATGTCGCCCGGGGAAATGGCCGCAGAACGCATGCGGGCAGTCGGGAACGAGAAGAAGTCTTTCAACTTTTCACACCGCCTCGCAAACGGTGATGTGCGCTTTGTTGAAGTACATTCCTCGCCAATCACGTTAGAAGGGAATCTGAATCTTTTTTCTATCATTCATGATATCACGGAACGGAAGGAAGCTGAGGATCAACTCCGTAAACTTTCCCTTGCAGTTGAACAAAGCCCCGCTTCAATTGTCATCACGGACACGCAGGGCAAAATCGAATATGTCAACCCCAAGTTCACGCGGGTTACCGGATATACAATGGAAGAAGTCCGCGGGAAAAAACCCAGCATTTTGAAATCGGGCGAAACTTCACAGGAAGAATATAGGAAGTTGTGGGAGACGATCACATCGGGCAAAGAATGGCGCGGTGAATTTCACAACAGGAAGAAGAACGGTGAACTCTTTTGGGAAATAGCCTCGATTTCACCCGTTAAGGACAAAGATAATGTCGTGACGAACTTCCTTGCGGTAAAAGAAGATATCACAGATCGCAAACGTGCGGAAGAAGCTTTGCGCCATGCGCAGAAGCTCGAAAGCATCGGAACCCTTGCAGGAGGTATTGCACACGACTTCAACAATCTCCTCAACGCTATCATGGGGCAATCGTCTTTAGCTCTCGGCAGACTGCCGAAGGAAAGTCCGGCCGGAAACAACATCGCGAAAAGCCTCAAAGCCGCCGAACGGGCGGCAGACCTCACCCGGCAGCTCCTTGCGTATTCCGGCAAGGGAAAATTTCTCTCGGATAGGTTCGACCTCAATCGTTTAGTGGAAGAAAATGCACAGCTGCTGGAACTCTCCGTGCCAAAGAACACTCAATTACGGTATCAGCTGGATTCATCGGTTCTTTGCATCTATGGAGATATCGGACAAATCCAGCAGGTCGTTATGAACCTTATTATCAACGCCGGCGAGTCCTTTGGGCAACATCCGGGATACATCACCGTTCACACGCGCCGGATTGATATTACTCAAAATGACGGAGAGTACTGGAACTATACCAACAATCCTCTTCCGCCCGGTGCGTATGCCTCGCTGCAAGTGAGCGACACCGGTCAGGGGATAAAGCCGGAATTGCTGGCTCGGATCTTCGATCCATTCTTTACCACCAAATTCACCGGCCGCGGGCTTGGGCTTGCTGCCGTGCTGGGTATTATTCGGGGACACCATGGTGGAATCCGCATTCAGAGTGAAGCGGGAAAAGGAACGGATTTTGAAGTTGTCTTCCCGTTGGCAGACGCTTCCAAGATGATCGGCGCCCAAGAAACAAAAGAACCGCCGGCCATCAATGGAGAGGGAAGAACGATTCTTGTTATCGACGACGAACCGTCCATTCTGGAGTTATTGACGGATGTTTTTTCGGAAGCAAATTTCAAAGTAATCGAAGCAATAAATCCGATGGAAGGGATTGAACTCTACCGCCGGCATCGGCACACCATAGCGATGGTCATTCTGGATTACTCGATGCCTGGTATGGATGGCAAAGCCGCGTTCGAAGCACTGGTACATATCGATAAAGATGTCATCGTTGCGCTTTGTTCCGGCTACACGGAAGAGGAAATTAAGTCGGCATTCGGAAATATCCGCCCGCATGCATTTATTCAGAAGCCGTACAAACCGAGTGTGCTTCTGGCGGAGGTTTCGAGCATTCTCGCGCAGGGAAAATCTGGGAGGTAAGCACACTCATCGCTGGAGATGTATATCGATGCGTGAAATATTTTCCAAAAGTAAATGAGGATCACCGGGATGATTTCAACAAAGGAGATGCAATTCTTTTTGCGGATGTCAACGTTGTAAAGAAGTTAATCGTAACAATACACTTTGCACCCTTTCTTCGTGTCGACACGATCAACAATATTAGAACCTATCTCAAAAACATGTCACTTGATCCTTCTCCCGAAGGAATGGCTTTGCCAGATGCGCTCTCCCGCTCTTCGAGCGGGATCGCTTACTTCCCGAAGGGATCCCCTCGGGACAGGATGAACGGGCCATTTGTTCACCCTGAGCAATCCCATTCCGCAGAAGCGGAATGGGAGCGTCGAAGGGCTAACGCAAGCCACTTTTGAGATGGCTTCTAATGTCCTAAGTTCCTGAAAGGCATTCTCGAACAGCTGCCAGGAAAGGTTCTTTGTCAAAAGGCTTTTGGAATGTATAATCCGCACCGAAGTGCTGAGCCATCCGCAGGTAATCTTGCGGGTCTATTCTTCCACCCCCCGAAATGGCAATAATCGGGATAGTTTTGTTTTTATCGCGAATCGCGATTATTGTTTCGACTCCTTCTTTTTCGGGCATAACGATATCAGTGACAATCAGATCAAACGATTTTGATTCGAGAATCTTCAATCCATTATTGCCGTCTTCCGCTCCTTCAGCCTCATAGCCGGCTTCCGAGAGAAGCTGCACCGTCATTCCATTCATAATTTCATCGTCATCGATAACGAGTATTCTTGCCATGGGGGAACCCCTACTTTCTATTGTCGAATATTTTTCGGATCGCTTTGCCGATTTCACTCACTGCATAAGGCTTCATCAGCAATTGATTGACACCGATTGATGCCGCTCTCTCAGGATTAAGCTCATTACTGAATCCCGTGCAAAGGATGATCGGGATATTTCTTCTGATTTTTAGGGCCTCTTTTGCCAACTCAATTCCGGTCATCCCCGGCATTGTCTGGTCGGTGATGAGGATGTCGATATCGCTTCCTTTTTCTTTTAGGTAGTTCAGTGCTTCCAGGCTGTTACAAATGCCGACGACCGAATAACCAAGCGGCGTGAGCATCTCTTTGGCCATGTCAGCCAACATTTGTTCATCATCGACAAAAAGTATACGCTCGGTTCCGTACAGTTGGACCAGCGATTCCTGATTTCCTGCACCGGAAACAGACTCTTCGGCTACCGGCAAGTAGAGCTTGAATGTTGTACCTTTTCCTTTCTCGCTCTCCACCTGGATATCTCCGCCAAGCGACTGAACTACTCCAAGAACAACGCTGAGTCCCATTCCGGTCCCCTCGCCTACGGCTTTTGTAGTAAAAAATGGTTCAAAAGCTTTTGACAAAGTTATTGTGTCCATGCCGCAGCCCGTGTCGGCAACTTCTATTACCGTGTATTCGCCCGGTGCGATTTCTCCGGCCTGACCGTGCACAGTTCGGTCAAGGCACTCAGCATAAAGCCGGATGGTCATCGTCCCTTTACGGTCCATTGCATGAACCGCATTGGTGGCAAGGTTAAGAAGCGCCTCATGGATTTTTGTAGGGTCGACAGTAACCGGCTTCGCATTTTTCTGTAAATCGGATTCAATGATTACGGACGAGGGAATCGAAGCTCTCAGTAAGTCCAGTACCTCTTTTATCACAGGCCGAATGGAAGTGATCGATTTCTGCGGGTTGGTTTTCCGGCTGAAGGTCAGAATCTGCTCGATCAAATGCTTCGCTCTGTCTGTCGCTATTAGGACTTTAAGCAGATTCCTTTCCAGTTTGGAATCTTTTTCCGTGTACTTCAGCGACATTTCAGTATATCCCATGATTCCGCCAAGCACGTTGTTGAAGTCGTGCGCAATTCCCCCCGCAAGTGTTCCAATGCTTTCCAGCTTCTGCGCTTGTAACAACCGGCGTTCTAGCTCAATCTTTTTTTCGTCTGCTTCCTTGCGTGTGGTAATGTCTCGGACAATTATTACTATTTCTTTTGGCCGTCCATCAGTGCCCCGAATGAACTCGCTGTTCACCTCTATATCAAGAGTGCTGCCGTCCATGCGTAGTCCGCGATATTCATTCGACCTCGCCGTAACTCCCTGAAGTTTAAGGGCAATATTGTCCATCGCGCGGTTCCGATCTTCGGGAACGATGAAATCGGTGATCGAAAGCCCGCGTGCCAGATCTTTCCGTTCAAAACCGAACATCGACAACGCTATCGGAGAAACCATAATGATGCGGCCCTTCAGGTCCGCGATCGTGATATTATCGGGGGAGGCATGAATGATTGAACGATACCGTTCCTCGCTTTCCCGCAACGCCTCTTCCGATCGCTTTCGTTCGGTAATATTGGAGAAGAGAACCAAAAGCTCTTTCCGGCCCTGGTGCATAAATGGGACAAATCGTGCGGAAAGCCAAACTTCCTTTCCGAATGTGGTAACGTGAAGAACCTCGACGTCTTTTGAGTCGCCGGAAGCGAGGGCAGCGTCTGCTGCTTCCAGCAAGCCAGATTGCTTCCATGAATCCAGCTCACGAAAATTCTGATTCCTCAGGCACTCCACCGTCGTGCCAATAATCGTCGATGCCGCGCGGTTCACAGAGATCGCTTGGCCGCTTTCTGTATACGTGATAATCCCGATCGTTGAGGCTTCAAATATTGTTTGGCTGTAGTGCAATGCATCGGCAATTTGTTGATCTGCACGCTTTCGCTCAGTGACATCGCGGAACGACCAGACACGGCCGCTAGTCTCTCCATTCATGACGATAGGAGCTGAATATCGCTCGAACGTCCTCCCATCTTTGAAGCGCAATATGTCTCTGTCTTCATCGGCCGAGTCGTACAGCAATCGCACTTTAGAAAGAAATGCCTCCGGCTCCACCAATTGGCTCAAGACATGATTCAGCAATGCATCATCGCCTTTAGAGTCAATAAGGGATTGTGGAATTTGCCATAATTCGGCAAACCGCTTGTTGGTTCTGAGGACTTTGCCCTTGGCATCAACCGCCAGTATGCCGTCGGCTGTAGATTCCAGAATAACATTCAGCTTGTTTTCACTTTCGTGCAAAGCGGCTTCAGCTCGCTTGCGTTCTGTAACGTCCTCTATCACCGAAATGAAGTACTTCGGCACGCCGCTCGGTTCGTTGACAATCGAGGCTGTGAGATTGACCCAAACGATCGACTTATCCTTGCGGAGATATCGTTTTTCCGATGAGGAGAACCGGTTCCCGTCTTCAATGAATGGCTGAAGTTGTAACAGAGATCCGTGGAGATCGTCCGGATGGATGAGGTCTTGAAATGACATCGTTACCAGTTCCTCGTGGGTGTAGCCGACAATCTCGCACCACCGGTCGTTGAGATGGAGAAAAGTTCCTTTTGATGAAATATGGGCTATCCCCACGGCGGCGTGGTCGAATGTATTCCGGAACGCTTCTTCGGATTCGCGCAGCCCGGCAGTCAGATTTTTCAAAGGTCGAAAAGCAAAAAAATAAAGGAAAGGGAATGTCACAAGAATGAGGAGCGACGAATCGGCAATGGCTTTAACCCAACCGACAGCATTGAGGAAATGAGGTAGCAGTTGATCAATGATCAACTCGCTTACAAAGATCGAACCGCTCAATATCATCATTAGCTTGATCGTTGATCTTCCCGGGATTCTGAACCTCATTCTCACCGCGCCTCTCTTGAAATATGATGAAGGTTTGTCTTCATTCTTTAGTCCGGAAAATCTGCCTTTGAGATTAAGCGCCCCGGATGAGAGGGGAGTACATTTGAGTGCTTGGGGTGAAAAAGGGAAATAAAAGAACGTGCCGGCGTCAACTTCCTCGTTCTATTTTTTTTCCGCCTCATCGTCACACCGGCAGTTCGTTTGCACTACGAGATCTTCTCTTTGTTTCGTAATTTTGCAATCGATGGTTTTACGTGACTATTATAGCAGTCCGGACAAATCCCATGAGAGAATGCCGTGTCGGTTTTTTGTTTTATATGTTTTTCGATCGAGACCCATGTTTCGTCATCTTCCCTGATCTTTCGGCAGTAGGAGCAGATCGGCAAAATTGAATGGAGCTGCCTGATTTCATGCTGCATTCCCAAAATACGCTCTGCAACCCGCAGGCGGGCCGCAAGTTGCTCTGAATCAAAAGGCTTTGTTATGACGTCGTCCGCTCCGGCATTCATCGCTTCAAGATAACTTCCTTTCCCCCGGAGAACCGTCAGAAATATGATGAACGTATAGCTATCCCTGTTCTCCCCCCGAATCATTCGACTCAGCTCCAGGCCGTTTACATGCGGCATCATCCAGTCTGTAATGACAATTCTTGGATTTTTCGCCTGGTAAAGATTCCATCCCTCCTTACCATCGGCCGCAACGAAAACTTCATGGTTAAGATTTTGCAGCTGCTCGGTCAAGAGCATTTGAGAAACGATTTCATCGTCGACGACAAGAATTTTCATTGCAGTTCTCCCTCTGGGACAAATGTTTCAAGCTGCGCGATAGCTTGTTTGAACGATTCTTCAACGGCATCGATCAGGCTGTCAGTTCCTTCGACGGACTCCTTCATTGCAATAAGTTCTATTTGCTCGCACACCTTTGCGACGAAAATTGCCCCGACTTGGGCGCTGCTTCCTCGCAATGCATGTGCAGCCTTTCGGACTTTCATGGCATCGCCGCGTTTGGCCCCTTCGCGCATTGTCGCGATTTTCTGAGGGACATCATTGCGAAAATGCTGAACGATTCGACCCAAAAGGCTTGGGCGTAAATGAGACTTGATGCTGATAATGTCATCAACACGTTCTTTGTCGATGACGTGCTCCCGTGTCGTCGATAGCGGGATCGATGGTCGCTTATCGTCCGGGAGATTCTCTCGATAACCGTGCAGGCGGGTAGTCCACTTGCGGATGACTTCACGAAGATCCGCGTGTTTGAAAGGCTTCGCGATGTAATCGTCCATTCCGGCTTGGATGCACTTTTCCCTATCGCCTTTGAAAGCATTTGCAGTCATCGCGATAATTATTGTCTGTCTTTCCAAGCCTTCGCTTTCACGGATTTGACGTGTGGCTTCATATCCATCCATCACCGGCATCTGACAATCCATGAAAATAATATCGAACGGTGACCGCTTGTTTTCCTGTACGGCCATAAATCCATCCGAGACAACGTGCACCCGAAATCCGAATTTGGTAAGCATCCCTTTCGATACTTCTTGATTAATTTGATTATCCTCGGCGATGAGAACGCGGATTTCGATGTTTGAAGATTCTTTTGTTTCCCGGGAAAGATCGAGCGGTACAAGTCCCGCCGCCGCGGGTCCACTTTGGGAATCTTCTTTTTTGTTTGCAGACGGGGGATTGGATGTATGGCTCTGAGGTTTACTCCGGAGCGGAAAAGTAAACCAGAAGGTGCTTCCTTGGCCCATGGAACTTTGCACTCCTATCATTCCTCCCATTAATTCGGCGAGCTGTTTGGAGATCGCCAGTCCGAGTCCTGTGCCTCCGTACTTTCGGGTTGTCGACCCGTCTCCTTGCGTGAAGCTTTGGAACAAGTGCGGCAACACGTCTTCGCCGATGCCGATACCGGTATCCGTTACGGATATTTTAATCTCCGGCTCCGGGCCGTACTCTTCAAGGGCAGCCCGTATTGTGATGCTGCCACGCTCGGTGAATTTAATTGCATTGCCGACAAGGTTCATAACTATTTGCCGGATTCGTAACGGATCGCCGCAATAATTTGACACAGTGTCCAGGGCATAGTCGCATTTTATTTTCAGCCCTTTCGCGTTCGCTTTACCCTCAAGAATGGTGACAACCTCGCGAATGACCTGTTCGAGGTCAAATGGAATTTGTTCGATCAAGAGCTTTCCGGCTTCGATTTTCGAAAAGTCAAGAATATCGTTGATGATCGCGAGAAGCGTGTCGCTCGCAGTGCGGACGATCGTCGCAAACCGGCGTTCTTCGTCCCCGAGCTCGGACTCCAAAAGGAGTTCCGTCATTCCTATAATGCCGTTTAAAGGTGTTCTCAACTCGTGGCTCATGTTGGCGACGAACTCTGATTTCAAACGAGAAGCGCGGAGAGCAACTTCCTTCGCGGCTATCAGTTCCTTGGTGCGCTCTTCGACTTTGTTCTCGAGGATTCTGTTATTGTCGCTGATCCGGCGGTAGAGTTCGAGCTGCTCAAGGCCGACAGCGGTTTTGAAAAGGACTATCGACATCAAGTTAAGCGCCACTTTATTCGGAATAGATTCAGCGCTGTTCGCTGTCCCCACAAACATGCCGATAACATTCCTGCGCGTCTGAAGGCCGTGCAATACAAAGACGCTCATGTCATTCCGGGAGGGGATTGTAATCGGCCTGTTCTGGTGCAGAGCCCATCCGAAAAGTCCATCATCGATGAGTTGTTCGACTTCCTTTTTAATGTGTTCCCGTTCTGCAGGCGGATCGATATCTTCGAGCACAAACTCATTGCTATTTTCGTCGGGGGTAAAGAACGCCGTTGTTTCAACTCCGACAAGGCGGCGGAGGTGTGCCCGCGCCGTGCTGTAGATAAAGCTTTTATCCCAGCTCGCATTAGCGATTGACCGTTCATCGTCAATGGTTGAAACTGCCTCGAATGATTCGAGCATCCATTGATTGGTTTCTTCAAGAAAGCGAACACGCTCCATCAACGCTTCAACGGTCGGTCCTGTAGTGATGTTCTCTTCTATCATGATTCACTCGAATGAAACATCTTCAAAACACCCTCGAGCTGCCGATCGATAAGATCGACAATCTGAGGAAGGAATCCCGGATTCAACCCCAGGAGGTTCCATGCATTTTCATCGAAGGGGGGCACCGTGAGTTCTCCGCTGCTGCCGCATTGCATCGCATGAGCAATCACGTCTGCGATGTGAACGACGCTTGCTTCAACCCGATAGTGATTCGCGTTCTGGGGTGTGTGGTGGTATCGGACAATCTCCTCGAGGCTGCCGGGAAGGCGCCATGCTTCGATCAACGTACCGCCGACTGCGGCATGGTCAAAACCGATGATCTGCTGTTCTACGGTGAACATTGGTGCCGGGTGGTTCAAGACATGAGAAAACGCTTCGTCCATCATCTCTGGGATTTTGTCGTACATGATCAACCGCCCAACATCGTGCAGGATGCCGGCAACAAAAAATCGTTCGACGTTAGATTCCCGGTTAAGCCCTGCAATGACTCTGGCACCCAGGCCGCAGGCAACGCCGTGTTTCCAGAAGGACTCCATCGAGACAAATCGTTCGGGGATGCTTTTGAAAATTTTCACGATGGAAGTCGCAAGGGTAAGGTCGTGCAGCTGTTGTGTCCCGACAACCATGACCGCACGGGAGATGGTGTCGATCTTCCGCGGGAAGCCGAAATACGGGCTGTTGACGATGCGCAAGAGCCTTGCCGAAAGGCCTGCATCCTGCATAATGATGGAAGTTATTTGGTCGACGGTGGCGCGCTGGCTGAAGATTGCTTCGTTCAGGCGTTCATGGACAACCGATATGGAAGAGAGGTTTTCGGTCCCGTCCAAAAGCTCACGAGGGCTGCTGAACATACTTAGCCTCTTTCCAATCTTGATTTAATAATCCGATTTGTCGCAAAGCGCATCAACTCCTTTACAAACACGTTGCTGTGTTGTACATGCTGAAAGAGCGAATCAACTTCGCGTTTGGCTTCCTCCTCAAAGCTGGGATCAACGAGCCGCTCCGGAGATGCGCGATGTTCAACCGCGCTCACATCGTCAACACTGACTTCGAGCACCCCCCACATCTTTAAGATCTTGATGCCTTTTGGAGTTATGACGGTACCCTTTTGCATTAAAACTGTTCCGTGAAAATCGCAGACAGGGTCGTCCACAATCATCCCTTCGTTGAGTTGATCGACTCCAATTCTACCCATGTGCGCCTCGAATATTTTTGGTTTTGGATTTGTGACAACAGATGGTTCGCTTTATTTTTTACGGACCTCTTTCAACCGGCTGCGGTCATGCTTTTGTTGCGTTGCGTGCTGTTGCCAATCTCCTCATGCTTGACTTCAGGCGACATAAATCTTCAGGGACGGAGGTGCAGAGAGGTTTTCATTCCCCGACAGAGCCTATCGGTCGCGACGAAATACGGAAATCGCAGATATTTAGTTTGTGAATTCCGCCTTGCACGATGAATACCTCATTGATATTATCATCCGTTTACGATGAGGAATCATCATCCGAGGCTATAAGAGCAACAGATGTGCCAGAACGAGTATGAGGAGGGGGGGGGAAAACCGCAAAAATATGCGGGATTGTAGCAAGCAAAAGGGCCGATGGAAGATCACTGTATGTAATGCCGTGCAGCCTGTCCACTTTCAGCCAACTGTCCGACAAAAAGGGATAAGAAAGAGCTGAGTATATCCTGGTTTATTTGCACACTTCTATAAATGTACTAAGTGAAAGCGAAACAACCGCTTATGCAGTGCCTTCACTCGATCCTCCCCGGCGAATTGTCGCACTAAACAATGGCCGACACGCGAGCCAATAGTTCAGCGGGCTTGTATGGCTTTTGAATGAAAGCCTGGGGGCGGGTATCCCCGAAAGCCAATTTCATCTCTTCTTCAGAGTAACCGGAACAGAGCAGAACTCTGACGTCTTTGTTTATCTTCACCAGCTCTTCAAAGGCCGCCTTCCCATCCATGCCTGGCATCGAGTAGTCGAGGACGACCATGGCAACGCTGTGCTGAAGCTCGCGATAGAGCCCGATCCCTTTGATCGGATCGGAGGCTTTGATCACCTTGAACTTCGCGTCCGAGAAAATATCCGTCAACAACTCAAGAATGGATGGCTCGTCGTCGATAACAAGAACAGTCTTTCCATTTCCGTTGATCATCGGCGTTTCTTTCATCTCTCGCACACCGGGCATCGTTGTAACATCCACCAGCGGAAGAACTATTTCGAATTCCGTTCCTTTTCCTTCTTCACTTGTGATGCTGATACCCCCTTTGTGCCCCCGGATAATTCCGAGAACGGCCGCAAGGCCAAGCCCTCGTCCGGTGAATTTGGTTGTGAAAAATGGGTCAAAGATGCGGGCCGCAACTTCCGGCTTCATCCCGTGTCCCGTGTCGCTCACTTGTAACAAGGCGTACTTGCCCGGCGGGACAGGAGTGTTGGTAAACTTCCGGTATTCTGCTTCATTCTCTGCGAGTTCAATCCGGCTTGTGTGAATTGTTATATAACCTGGATTTGGACCCATCGCCTCGCCGGCATTGATGATGAGGTTCATAATCACTTGTTGGATCTGGCCGATGTCTCCATGGACGCAGAGAATTGAAGAATCAAGTTCATACCGCAGCTGAGTGGTCTTTGGAACGGAGACTTCCAGCAGTTGCGCATTTTCTTCCACCAATCTGTTGAGGTCGAAGTCCTCTGTCACGAACTTTCCTTTGCCTGAGTACGCAAGCAACTGTCGTGTCAGATCGGCTGCTTTGTCGGCCGCCTGGATCGATTTTTCGATGTGATTTTTTGCAGGGCTTTCTTTCGGGAGTTTTCCAATCGCAAGCGTCGATTGTCCTAACATGGCGTTTAGGAGATTGTTGAAATCGTGTGCGATGCCTCCTGCCAGGGTTCCTATACTTTCCAGTTTCTGTGCATGGCGCAGAGCATCTTCAGCTTCTTGTCTTGCCCGTTCTGCAAGCTTGCGTTCCGTGATATCGCGGGATACTCCGATTATTTCAACATTTCCGTTTTTGTTTTTCAAACCTGTTGCCGTAACATCAGTCCAAACGGTCGTCCCGTCTTTCCTCGGTTGTTCGAATTCATCCTGATAACGCCCTGAATTTGGTTCTCCTGATAAAAACGCTTTGATTCTGTCGGGAAGAATTTTATTGAGATGCGCCAGGGAGTTTGGCGTTAACACTTCTTCCAGCGATTGATTCATAACCTCTTCGACGGTAAAGCCCCGAAGTTTTTCCACCGATGGGCTTACGTACGTGAACCGCATAGTTTCAAGATCCATAACCCAAAGCACATCCACCATATTTTCTGCGAGAAGACGATAGTGCCGTTCGCTCCGCCGCAGTTCCTCTTCCATCCGTTTGCGTTCCGTGATATCCTCTTTCACCGCTACGAGATTCGTAATGCTATTGTTTGAATCCTTGACGGGGGAAATGGAGGCACTCTCCCAAAACAGTTCGCCGTTCTTCTTTTTGTTGTGGAATTCGCCTTGCCAGTCGGTGCCTGACATAATTGTTTTCCACATTGTTTTATATTCCTGTTGCGGAGTTTCGCCCGACTTCAAAATGCGAGGGTTTTTCCCTTGGACTTCTTCCAATGTATATCCGGTAATTTGCGTGAATTTGGGATTGACATACTCGATGTTGCCTTTTGTGTCCGTGATGACGATGGACGCGGGACTTTGTTCAACCGCGAGAGAGAGTTTACGCAGCTGCTCTTCCGCCCGCTTGCGGTCGCCGATATCAAGCAAGGCGGTGACACGAATTTTTTTTCCTTTCCATATCATCATGCGAGCGCGTGATTCCACGGGGAATATGGAGCCGTTTTTTCGTTGAACGAAGTGTTCATACGGTCCTTCATACCTCTCATTAATATGTCCCAGCACAATCCCTCGAGAGTCCGGTGCAACGAAATCGGAGACCGGCCTTCCAATCATTTCTTCCAGTTTGTAGCCTAACATCGCGGCGAGCCGCTCATTTCCATCGACGAAAATTTCCTTCTCCGTAAACGCAATACCTTCCACGGCCGCCTCGGCGAGTTGCCGAAAACGTTCTTCGCTCTCGCGCAATGTTTCCTCAGCCTCCTTGCGCTCGGTGATGTCCCGTCCGATACCAAGCAAACCGATAATGCGGCCTTCACTATCCCGCAAGGGCAGCTTGGATGTGAGAAGCCATCGCTTCTGGCCTTTCTCATTGAATATATATTCTTCTCTATCAAGCAACGGCTGGCCGGTCCGAAGGACTAATTGGTCGTCGGCAAGGAACTCTTCAGCCAGTTCTTTCGGGTAAAACTTGAAGTCATCCTTCCCTAATATTTCGGCCTCTGATTGCACTCCCAAGTTTCGCACCTCGGCAAGGTTTGCCAGCGTTTTGCGGCATAGTATGTCTTTGGAATAAATTGAATCAGGAATATTATCGACGAGAGTGCGAAGCAGTAAGCGTTCAAATCGTAATGCTTCTTCTGCCCGTTTGCGCTCGGTGATATCGCGAATGACCGCAACGGAATAGATCTCCCCGTTGTACTCGTACGTGGAGATATTAAACTCCGCATCGAATTCGGTGCCGTCAACCTTCATGCCGCGGGATTCATAGAATTTAGGAACCGGCTCTCCGGCAGCTCTCCGCTGCACATTGAGTGTCATCTGCTGACGATGGCTTGGTGCAATGCTGTCAATTATAGATGTGCCTGTAAATTTGCTATTGTTTTCAAAGCCAAATAGTTTGAGATACGAAGGATTAGCATAAACGTGAATTCCCTTTTTTGAGACACCGATGGCATCCCTGGAGTTTTCGAACATCGCACGAAGCTTTGCTTCGCTTTCGCGCAGCGAGTCTTCCGCTTGTTTGCGTTCGGAGACGTCGTGCAATATCACGAGAACGTGAAGCTTGCCTTCCAGCACGAAACTCGAAGTCGCCACATCCATGTCAAATTCAGTGCCGTCGGCCCGCAAACCACGGCTCACATATGTCAACGGCGCATCGCTTCCTTCATTTCGATTCCGAACAAAACCGCTGATGCGCGCGCGTTCACCTGGGGATATGACACTGAAGATCGATGTCCCTAATAGTTCCTGTGCAGATGAGACTCCGAACAGCCGCAATGCCGCTGCGTTGCACATCTCCCAGATCCCATTAACGTGGACGCCGATTGCATCGTGGGAATTATCAAGGATCGCGCGCAGTTTGGCTTCGCTTGCCTTTAATGCTTCTTCAGCGCGTCTCCGCTCCGTGATATCTTCGCCGTACACAAACAGCTGACCCAAATCCTGCACGCCTCGCGCAGTCAATCTGAAAAGACGTTCATTGAGGTGAGCTTCGAACACTTTGATGGATCCATCGCGGATGCAATTGAGCAGATCAAGAGTAACGATGTCCGGGATCGCCGAATGTACCGGCAAGCCTGGGTTAAGGCCAAAGCCGGTTGCGGCGGGATTAGGTAAAGTTATGACACCGGTGGAGTCTATGCGGAAAACAACTCCCGGGTTAAGAAACGGGAAGAGAGATTGTTCTCGCACCAATGCTTCCATCTTTTTGCGCTCGGAAATATTGCGTATCGTCCCGGTAATGGTGTCTGAGCCTCGGTCGGCGCCGTATTGCAGCCGCGCGGAGATCGAACACTCAACGGTCGAGCCGTCAGTATTCTTGAGGATGATTTCAAAATCCGAGACGTGTTTCTTTTCTCTTAAAGTATCAATGAAAGACGATCTCACCGCGGGGTCATCATAAAAATCGAGAATAGATTTTCCCAGAAGGCCGTTTCGCGTACACTGTCCTTCGGAAAGAACATCAATCGAAGGGCTGATCTCCAAAAGCGTTCCATCGGCAGTTGTTTCGAAATACACATCTTGGATGTTCTCAAAGGCGCTCCTGAATTTCGCCTCGCTTGCGATCAGTGCATCTTCTGCTCTTTTTCGCTCGGAGATGTTTTGGATATGAGTGACGAAATACTGTGGCTTTCGCCTGGAATCAAAGATCAGAGAACTCGAGACATTCGCCCAGACCACATCACCCCGCTTATGAGTATAGCGTTTTTCGAAATTGATCTTTTTTTCTTCGCCGCTTTGTTGCCGCTTGATGTAGTTGAGGCTAGTCTCCTTATCGTCCGGGTGAGTTATGTCTGAAACACTCATGCGCTCAAGCTCTGTACGTGTATAACCTAACATTTCGCAGAATGCAGCGTTCACTTTTAGAAGATGACCTTCAAGGCTGGTAAGGCACATGCCTACATTTGCATTTTCGAATGCGAGATGAAACCGTTCTTCGCTTCCCTCCAAAGCGCCGGGAACCAGTTCGAAGGGAGCGACGAACGCAAGCGAGACTCCGGCGACGGCAACAATCATCACCATCCATGCAGCCGATGACCGCACATACACCTCTGGAGATGCGGCAGAACCGAACGTGCCTGAGACGAAGAGAACCCCCATTATTGAAATATAGATGACGATGAGAACGATACTTGTGTATGCAGATTTTCGGTGGCCGAGAAGCATCAGATACAGAGCGATCATTGGTCCCAGCATAAACGTTACCGATAGGAGTCCAAGGGTTGCCACACCGGAAATGAGGAGTGAAGAAAGAATTCCTATCATCACGATGACGGAAATATCCGGGCGGAGTCGTCTTCTATCGAAGTAAAGGAAGGCACCCACGCAAAAAAGGAACGCATGCAAGAGCATAAAGGGCTGAAATCCCATCGTTGGAATTCTCATGAGCGAGAGGAAGACGTTCAGCAGAAGAGCGATAAAAAAAAGCGGTATGAGTCGGCTCGCTATTCGATTTCGTAACGATTCAACAGAGATATAGAAATTCTGGCCGTTGGTTCTCAAATTATTTTTCCTTATGGTATTTGACTCATTGACTTTCTTAATATCGGAATCTTCTTCATCAATTATATTTGACGGATGAAGTGTGCCAACTCTTGGGGACGGTACCGGTCTGCAGCAGTCGATCTTCAGTGTATGCTTTTACCGCTTCCCAAAATAGACATTGTGTTTTGTAATCTATCGTCATCCTTCTGAGCCATAGGCTCATGCGCCTCAGGCCCAGACGCGCTCCGCTTGCCCAGGATGAACGCGTTTACAAAAATACAAGATTATTTTTTAGAAACGGCAGTAGACTGGCTTGTCGCGCCCTCATTGATCGTTCATCACAAAATACAAATGCCTCCATCATCAAAAACGAATCAGGAGGCCTACGAACCTTTACTCTTCCCGCCTACCCATTCACCTTGACGATTTCGCCGACTCAAGGGAAACTTCCATGTATCTATCGTAATTCACAAAAACCATGCCTCCTGAAAAGGCCATTCTAAGCCGAATTTAGAGGTTTTTTATTGTAAATGGGAAGAATTGGCATCAAATTCGCCGGCATGGAAGAAGGCGAGGGTTGAAAAACCCGATCTCTGTGCTGCCTCTTTTCTTTGTGAAACCGTATTTTTATTACACAGAGTGGCACCGAGATTCACAGAGTCTCACAGAGATCCCAAAAAGAATGTCAAAGTTGGCATTTTTAAATCGTCAGCTGAAAGCCAAAATAGCCGGTAATCGTTGCTGTGCCCGAAAAAGTGCGGCCGAGGGAAAAGAGAATATGATCGCTTTCGTTGAGATTGATGAATCCCCCGAAATTAAACCCGCTGCTCGGTTGAGATTCTTTGCTGTCTGCTGTTTGGAAATAGAGTTCCCCGCCTAAAGTGACAGCTTCGGAAAAATCGTACTGAGCCTCCCAGCCCGAGAAGATCCAGTTCTTATTTCCAACGCCGGGGTTAAACCAATAGCCTCCACCGCCATACGTCGTTAGTTTTCCATAACTTTTTTGAATCCATACCGGAATGTATGCGTCCACTTTTCCCGAACCCAACTGGTTATTTTCATCGCCGGTTGGAAGTTCAACGAGGGGAAAAATTCCAATCTGCGGAGTTGATGCAGTTTCTTCAAGCAATCGATATTTAACTCCGAGCTCGGTGTCGGAGTATCCGTAATGGGTTGCGCCATCGCTGTGAACATATGCTAGCGGCGCTACAAGATGCAGCTGTACATTTGGGATGACACCATAGTTCATTTCAAAGTGTGGGCACGTTGCGTTGGTTTCGTGTTTGTCGAACTGCTGCTGAGAGGCGAGGTAAAATTCCCAATGGAGAACGTCGACGGGCTGCGGATCATCAGTCTTGAAAGGAGGGCCGGCAAACAACTCTGCCGTAAAGGAAAATGAAAGGAGCATATATAGAGTCCGCGTGAGCGATCTGATTGTCGTGTGATTTATCTTCATCGTTGAGTCCATTTATTTTTCCTTCGATAGCCTCGGATCTAGGCGCACGTCTTCAATATGACAAACAGCGGAGGGGAAAGCAACTAAGAAGCCTCACATTGAAACTGTCTCAAGAATCGTTCGATTAAAATTTGAAAAAATGAGGATATAATCCCATATTATGATGGCGATTTTGCATCAGAAGGTTACATATGAAGCGAAGCAATGTCGATGATCCATTAGTTGTTTTCATAAAGTTGATTCGCGGGGATCATGGCATTGTGCGCCCAGGAGAAACATTAAAATCAGCAAGGATAGTGTTTGAAGATTTATTACATGCATTTCATAATGTTCGTACTCTATTCAATGAAGCTTATTGCGCAAAGCCATAACGGGGGAGGTATTTCCGGAACCGTTTTGATTGAATCGACAAAAAAGCCGCTTGAATTTGTTAACGTTGTCGTGTTGAAAGAACTGGACAGCGCCCTGGTAACGGGAGCCGTGACCGACGAAAAAGGGAAATTTCAAATCGACAATGTTCCTCTCGGTACATACTTTATCAAATTCAGCTTGTTAGGATATGAAGAAAAGCGATCTTCTAAATTTAACATTGATGCAGACCGAAAGGGGTTTGCAGCCGGAACGCTATTCCTTAGGGAATCAGCGTTAAACCTTGGCGAGGTAACGGTGACAGCGCAGAAATCGGTCTTCAGCAGCGCAATCGATCGGAAGGTCTACAACGTCCAGCAGGACATCATGAGCAAAAGCGGGTCGGTCAGCGATTTGCTCCAGAATGTTCCGTCCGTTCAGGTAGATGTTGACGGGAATGTAAGTCTCCGCGGATCGCCCGACGTGCAGGTGCTTATCAACGGCAAACCCTCGCCTTTGCTTGGAAATAACATCGCCGACGCGCTGCAGCAAATACCGGCAAGCGCTGTTGAGAAGATCGAAGTGATAACTAATCCGTCGGCAAAGTTTACGCCCGAGGGAACGGCCGGGATTATCAATATCGTCATGAAGAAGGATGCGAATCTTGGGCTCAACGGAACCGTGAGCGGCAACGCCGGCAACAGTTCACGGTATAATCTCAGTACAAGTGAGAACTATAATTCCGGAGCAGTAAACGTCTTTGGAAGTTACAGCATCAGGCAGGATGAGCGGAACATTGTCGGTACGCTTGCACGGAAACAGTTGGATTCTGCGAATGTCCCGAATTACTTCAATGAAAACGGAAAAGCAGTTTCGCGTCCGCTGTCGCAATTTGCGACAGTTGGGTTTGATTGTCGTCTTGGCGAAATGGATAACGCAGGCCTCTCCGGTAACTACCGCTACCGGAATTACACGAGCAACGACATCACCGCCGAGACCCATTTAGACAGCTCCGAATCGATTGTCGATGACTATGACCGCCGCCGCACCGATTACGATCAAACAGGTTCGTCAGGCCTCGCCGGATTTCTCGAACACGATTTCGACGGAGACGATCATAAGCTCCGCCTCGAGTTCAACGGAAATCAGATGTTCGACCAGGAAGACAATCATTTCTCCAACACGTACCGTGTACCAGCCGGGCTGATCGAGTATGACAACACGCTCATTCAAGAACACGACAAACGAGGACAACTCACGATTGAATATCATCATCTGCTTGACGGCCACTCCACCTTCGACGCGGGGTACGAAGGGAGATTCGACAGGGACAACTTTGATTTTTACGGTTCGTATTTTGACCCGAACCTGCAATCGTTCGTCGAAGATACCGGAAAAACGAACCCGTTCGTCTACCATCAGGCCATTCATGCTTTGTACATGACGTATGAAATTTCATTCGGCGTGTTCAGCGTGCTGGCGGGATTGCGCGGCGAGAAAGCATTTATCACCTCCGACCTTCCGGCGAGTGCCGCAAGTATTCCGAACGACTATTTTAAGCTGTACCCGACTTTGCATTTGGCGTACAAGCTGAGCGAAGTCGATGAACTGCAGCTCAATTATAGTCTTCGCGCAAACCGCCCCCGTGGAGAAGACATGAATCCGTTTCCGGAATACCGCGACCCGCGAAATGTTCAAGCAGGCAATCCGCACCTCAAGCCGGAGTTTATTCACTCGGTTGAATTCGGCTACCAAGTTCAAAGCGACAACATCAGCATTCTGCCGAGCATTTTCTACCGCAACCGGTATAATAAATTTACGTCGGTGACACAGGCGCTCAACGATTCAACGCTGTTGACCACGCGCGAAAATTTATCCAGCGACCAATCGGGCGGCGTTGAACTCGTCGTGACCGGAAATGCATGGAAAATACTTTCCATCAACGCCAGCACGGATGCTTTCTACGAAGAGATCGACGCTTCGAATCTCGGGTATGGAGAGAAAAAAACAACCGTCACATGGAATGGAAACCTGAACTGCAACGTGAATATATCGAAGGGAACGATTCTGCAAATAAACTCTAACTACCGTTCAAGGCAATTGACACCGCAGGGAGAAAACCTGTCGAGTTTTGTTATGAACCTTGGCTTTCGACAAGACCTGTCCGCCGAAAGAATCTCTATCACCGCTACCGTGTCAGACATTTTTCGAACACTCAACAGAAAAACGGAACTGAATACACCAGCGCTAACTCAGAGCTCTTTCACCAGCCGTGATTCGAGGGTGGCGTTCTTGGGCATCACATACCATTTTGGCGGCGAACCCCCAAAATCAAAAGACAAGAGCCTTCAATTCGAAGAGGAGAATTAATTGGAAGTCTCCCGAAGATGCCTTCGGCAGAAGGATGACGATAGACTACAAAATACAATATTTATTTTGAGAAGCGACACTAGATGCAGGACTTCTGTGAGTGGTATTGACAAATCACGTTTGTTTTTTTAAAGGGAAGACATCGGGATACAATAATTTTGCGCAGTCGGGACAGATGCCGTGTGAAAACTTCGCCTCCGAATGCTGCTGGATATATCCCTCCAGCAAATCCCAGTATCCTTTATCGTTGCGGATTTTTTTGCAGTTAGAACATATCGGTATCAGCCCCCCCAGCACTTTAATGTTGGCCATCGCTTCTTGAATGCGTGCTTCGAGTTCTTTCTTCCTTTTTAGAAGCTGCATCATCCGTATTTGGTACCAGCCAATTGCCGTTGCTCCAAGTGCAATCGCCACAAGTCCAAAAAACCAATACGTTTGGTAGAAATGAGGTTGGAGCTCGAAGGCAAAACTCGCCCCCGTCTCATTCCAAACGCCGTCATTGTTGCAAGCCATCACTCGAAATCGATAACTATTGGGAGGCAGGCCTGTATAATAGGCAACCCGCCTCGTTCCTGCGTCGACCCACTCTTTGTCGTATCCTTCGAGTTTATACTTGAAAAGAACCCGTTCAGGAACGAGATAACTCAATGCCGTGTAATGAAATTCCAACTTATCTGCGCCGGGGGACAAGCCTGCATATTGGTCTGTCGGCACTATTTTCTGATCGACAATAACCTGTTCGATCAGCACGGGGGGCTGTTTTGGATTTTGTTTGAAGGCTGTCGGGTCGATCATGACAGCCCCCTTTTTCGTTGCAAACCAAATATGTCCGTCGTGCGTTTTCCAACCGGAAGGCTGCCAGGTGCCGAAGCACTCATCTGTCTTCATTCCGTCGGCAGTTACATAAACTTTTGAATGTATCTTGTTTATTCGTCCATCGGCGAAAGCGTTGAGCTCAAGTTGTTGAACATACCCGATACCGCTCGGGCTGCTCAACCAGAGTCCCCCCTGATCGTCTCCAAGAACGCAATAGATTTCATCGGCAAACAACCCGACCTTTGTATCGTATGCCGTGAATTTTCCATCTCTATGTCGTGTCAGACCTCCCTGAGGAGAACTGATCCACAGGTTTCCCTGATGGTCGTCGTATATCGAACTGACCCAATTACCTGCTAACCCATCCGCAATTGTATAGCTCGTACTCTTCCCATTTTGTATTTTCACCAGCGAGTCTCCCGTCCCGATCCACATGACGCCCTTTCGCTCTGGATAAAAGCAAGAAATAAATCCACTGAAAGGATACGGATGCCCACCTTTTAAATACGGTTTTAATCTTCCATGGACGAATCTGAATATCCCTGTATGGTCTATGTTGATGATCAAGCTGCTATCATCTTCCGTAATTGCGGAGATCCAGTCTACAGGGATTCCTTGCCTTGCATCGTAATGAGTAACATGCCCATTGTTGATGTTGTTCAGCATACCGGTTTGGCTAATCCATAGACTGCCGTTATGCGTAACGAAGGCGGGACCGACCAGGACGTCGTATTTTGTGATTTTGCCGCCTTTTATTTGAGTAACATTTGATCCCTGGTCGCTGAGAAAATACAGGCTTCGATCCGGCGTTTCGACGATGCTTGACACGTAATCGTTCGCCAGTCCTTCATAGGTCGTGTATGTTGTGATGTTGACATTTGTAAACTGGTTCAGTCCGTCCGAAGTACAGACCCAGATGCTTTTTTCATTGTCTTCCGAAATCGAAAGGACTTGGCTGTCTGTCAAACCCTCGTCTTTTGTAAATCTTGTCCATCTTCCGCCGGAGAGGCGGTTGATCCCTCCTTTACTTGTTCCTACCCAGAGGTTCCCGTCCCTGTCTTCATAAACTGCCATCACGTGATTATCCGACAGACCATCACGAGTGGTATACACCTTCATGACACCGTCTTTCCATCGGGCTAATCCGTCGACCGTGCCGACCCAGATGTTGGCCTGACGATCGATATAAGTACATGTGGTTATGTCGTTGGGCAATCCCTCCGAATTTGTCAGGTTTATGACTTGCGGGTGCTGATTATCTTCAGCGATGCGAACGCCCCGGTGCGAGCCGATCCAAATTTTTCCGCGCCGGTCTTGCACGATACTGAGAATATAATTTGTATTTAGCTGAACAGGGAGGAACTTTCCTTCGCTGAATATGTATGCCCCGTTCGATGTACCTATCCACATATTTCCCGACCGGCTCTCAAATAAACTCAGCACTTGTGTATCTTGAAAACCCTCCTTCGAGCCGTAGCGAAATATTTTTCCATTCTTCATGCGCCGGAGGCCGTTGTACCCTGTGCCGATCCAAAGGCTGCTGTCTTTTGATTCGAGCAATGAAGAGATTGTTTCATTTGTTCTCCCGACTTCGGCGTCGAGGTTCACTTTCGTGAAGTTTACCCCGTCAAACCGGAACAGCCCAGCGGACGTGCCAAGGTAAATGTAACCATCATGCGTTTGAAGAGCGACGTTGACGGCATTCGCAGGTAAGCCGTTTTTCCGAAGCCAAACATTCTGTCCATACTGTGCGATCGATTTATGCGGGTCAAGTGCGAGGAGAGATGATGGTACGGCAAGTGTGATAGCGAGGAGAATTTGTGCAAGCGCTGTTCGGTAAATGATGAGACTCGACATTCTACAAATCAGATTTTTTTTCTGACGTCCCTGCCGCAGCGGGCAAATGGAGGAAAATATTTCGAGACAGGGGAGCGACAATCTTGCGCCAGAATGGTCTTTTACCGCCGGCTCGAATATCGGCGGTTGAGGGGTTTGCCACGGATGGCAGTTCGACTCCGTTCCATTATCGGCAAAAACTTCCCAAAACTCAAGAAAACATTTCTCAAATAATTTCTTTTTTGATGAAGAAAACCTCGTCGTATAATTTTGCGAATATCATCGCATCTCTCTCCGTCATCATTCCGGTTTCTTCTTTTGTAAAAGCTGCAGCGTATGTTCAAGCCCGTTGTTATCGGCCCAGCCAAAGTGTCCGGGGATCGCATATTTCGGTTTAGTAAATCGTCGAATCACATTCTGTATGGTTGCGGGCCAATCTGCAAGATTGGCATCTGCAATGTTGCCGAGGTCATTGCTTTCTGTGCTCTTAATTAAGCAGCCGCCGTACAGAATATTTTCATCGGCAAACCATAGAACAATGTTGTCCTTCGTATGCCCTTCACCCGGGTAGTAGGTTTGAAAGGTACGGTCGCCGATAGTGAACGTCGTATCGTGAGTGAAATAGTATTCCGCCTGGTTTTCATGATGTTCCTTGCACAAATCAAGAGTCAGCTTTGAAGAAAAAGTTCTAATCCCTTTTTGCTTCAGAAAATCAAGTCCGGCCGTCCTGTCATTGTGGTAATGTGTGGCTATGCAGAGCACGACATTTTTGTTATGTCGATGTTGTATGCTATCGAGTAGCGGTTGAAATTGTGTCGTGTCCCAGGGTGTATCAAACATGACCGCACCTTTGTTCGTTAGTACATACGCGCTGTTAGAAGGAAATGGCTTTCCATCGAGCAATTTGTAGGTCGTGTAAACATAGAAGTCTCCGGTTATGTGTGAAATAGTCAAACGCGGCGTATTCTCCTGGCTGGAAAGGTTTGCTGAAGAGGCAATTCCAACGAAAATTGCCAAGATGATTAATGCAGGTTTCATAGAACATCCATCTGCTTTCGTCAATGCGCTACGATGTTGCTTCGTTTTTACCTTCTTTCTTTGCTGGCTCTGCAATCGATTCTACTCTTTTCTGCACGATGTGGTTTGTAAGGCGGACTGACAACTATACGATAAAAAGTATCTTTGCGAAAAGAAGCGGTGAGGATGGATATATGTCGAGAGAAGACAACAGGCGGTCAGGAATCCGGTATTCGCCGCTCGCTGGATGAGTGTACATTTCTTTTTTGGATAGCATGGAATCAGCTTGATCCAGGTAGCAAAGACAGAAACCAGGATTGAGGCGCCGACGGCTTTTACTACGCAATTTTACATGGAATGACAGCGTCTTCATCATGGGAGTAGACCGCGCAAAGACGATGATATCCGTCCGCAATGATTACTTTTCTATTGGATGAATCCCGTACCAGAAGAAGGGGAGATAACTCGCGCCCCGCTTGTATTTTCTTTTGATCTTTCACGAGACGAGCATTGCTGATTCCGAGCAATGATAAACTCGACGCTCTGAAAATATCTTTTGCTTTGAATTCTAATATCGGCGCACGTTTCAGTTTTTTTATATAGGCGGCTGCTTTTTGCTCATCGTAAATCAGGGACAAATATGACAGAGCCGCCGGATAATCGTGCTCTTCAGGTTTGCTCAGCCACCTAATTTCCACTTTGTCTGACATTGTACGCTCTCCTTTGCCGTCCGTTATTCCATGTCACTTGCAAACTACCGCATTTCATATTGAAATGCAAAAGCGGCGAATCAGCATAGGCCTTTAACCTTCTGATTTTTTTTGCGGTAAGCGCCCTATTCTGAAAGCGGCACGACACACTTTAGATGTGTAAGGATGGATTGGCGGGGCTTCCGGGCCCATGAAAAACATCGCAAGGGGGAAAATAGAAAACGGCTCGAATTACCGAGCCGTTGTTGTGAAATCCAGATTGGTTTCAATTCACGTAAATCCACAGCCGGGAATCTTTTTGTTCATCTCGAACATAGAGCACACCGCCTTGCTCAAGTGCCGACTCGATCCTGTCAATGTCACGGTCGAGATCTTTCGACCCGATCATCGCCAGAATAATGCCCACGGCTCCAACTGATTTCACCGGCACTTTGGATATTTTGGGCTCCGATCCGCTGTCAGCGCTTTCAATGATGAGCCGATCGTGCATCTCGGAACTCTCTTTCATCTCTTGATCGAACTTCCCGCCAGAGACTTTCGTCTCGCCATTCCCTGTGCTGTCCCGTATTCGTTTAACAGTTCCATCCTTGTATATCTGCAAAAGCGATTCGTATGAAATTTTCACACCGTTAATATCAAAATCTCCGCCCGAGCCGCTTAGCAATTTCACAAGCGCGAGAGAAACACCAATCTTTTGAAGTTGCGTTCCATCTTGTGACTTGGCAATCCAAATACATTTCGTTTGAGCTTTAATCTGACTAAACACTGCGGTAATGAGCAGAATAACCAAAAACAGAGAACATTTGTGCTTCATGAGAGACCTCCTTTTATTCCCTGCATGAGCGTTACGAGGCAGGCGGAAAGAAAGTTTCAATGTTGCCCGACCAATCCCAACTGTGCGACATCAAAACTTTTTATTATGTGAGGCTTTCTTGATGGGCTACCGGCTTTGACGGTTGACATTTGATCGTGCCTGACTTTGGGGTCAGACCTATTCTTCTTTTGATTTCTCCATGCTCATTTTTTAACCTTGTGTTTGTGTAGCAATCCGTGAGCATTGTTGTTCTTATCCCCGGGTCCGTACCATAATTCTCTTTCACGATCGAACTTCCAGCCCACTGTCAGGACTTTTAAATAGTTTTTTTTCCATCCGCTCTTTATTTTTCTTGTTGTCTCTTTCCAATTCTTTATTCCGCTTATAGTGTCCATCGCCTGAACATTTTCTGCCCCGCACATTGAAGCATACTTGAGACATTTCTCAATTGTCTCGCCTTGGAGCAACGCAGCCAGAAATCCGGCGATTGCAGAATCGCCGGCGCCGGCAGCCGAAACAAATTTTTCTGCGCGATAGCTTGCTTCCCACAACTCACGCTCCGACCAGTTATCGTGATCGATACCCCCGATACTTTTTATTTTTTTCTTGGAAGCGGTTTTCATATACAATCCCCTGGTTCCGCATTTTAAGCCTACAATTTTGCTCCCATAGTCAAGAAGTTTATCGGACAGCTTGGCTAATTCATCGCCTTCAAATAAGTGGAGTAATTCTTTCCCTTTGGCTCGTTCCCGCATCTTTAAGAATTTTTTCTTATCCAATATGAATTGCGCCTCTTCTACGCTGGGGAAAAAGATATCGACGTACGGCAAGACATTTTTCAGAACTGCATTCCAGTCCACATTGCCCGACGGACTATTCGGATCCGGAAGGGCAAAATCAAGCGAAGTCACTACGCCCAGTTCATTTGCTTTCTCGTAAATCCTCTTCAGTTCCTCTCCATTATTTTCATACAGCTTTTTCATAAGAGGAGGATACCCGAGATGAAAGAGTTTGGCGTTTTTTAATAGATCAAAATTAATATCATCATAACAAAAACTGTCATTCGTCCCCGGATTGTGCAAAAAGATTCTGTCTGTATCTTTCGGTGCAATAACGATCGTATATGAAGAAAATTCTCCTTTGACAGTTTTTATCCCTTCCGCCGGACCCTTGCTTTTCAGGAAGTTCAAAATAGCTTTGCCAATAAAATCATCTCCCACGTTGGCCATCAAGGAAACTCTGGCCCCCAGGATGTGCATAGCAATGCCTGTGTTTGAAACAGCACCGCCTGTGCAGATCCTCATTCCGCCTATGTTGACCAGCTTTCCCGGAACAAACAAGTCATCGAGATATGTTTCTTTTCCATTGATAAATTCTGGAAAAATATCAAGGCAAAGATGTCCGGCGATAACTGCATCAATATCATTCTCTTTCACGTTGTTCTTTCTTCAATTTTGTAATCCTTTGAATTTTCGGATCGGTAAAGATATCTACTTCATCAACGCTTTTAGTCGAGAATTCAGAGACAACCGCACCCTTGTTTCCCGCTTGAAACCAATGCAGAGTACCGGGAGCTAATGTGTATTGGCTTCCCGGAGTCAACTCAATTTCATGACAGACGGTATAACTGTCTTCTTTCCCTTTTGGAGGTTTCGCTTTTGGATGCGGTGTTGTTTCTCCCGGGATGTACAGATAAACCTTCCCCCATCGGCAGCGGAATGTTTCTTCTTTTCCCGCTGCATTGCCAACCGGCGGGTGATAATGTTCAGGGCAGGTTTGGTGCGGAAACAAGACAAGCTCCTTTGCACAAACTCTATCAGTATTCACATAGACAAGAAGTTCCAGGCCTGTTTCGGCGAGGTTTCCTAACCCGAAGTCCGCCACTTCAATCTTTTTCCTTTCCTTTTTGGTGATGACAATTCCCGCATTCTTAAAAAACTGAACGGCTTTCGTTTGTGCATTTCGATGCTGTTTTTCCTGAATCATAGCACGCCTCCTTAGTTTCGTGTGCCAGGGTTCCTGCAAATGTTTTCTCTCTCATGGTTTGGTACTCAGAGGATACCTTTCGTCATTGGTTAGAATTGCCAAAACGACCTTGCAAGTCGTTCTACGATTTATGCCGCAGCAGCCTGACGATTCCGTCCGATACGGTAGCCGATGAAACCGTAGAAAGCGACGTACGAATAGGCTATCAGCGGCACGATGTATGAAATTTGCAGCCCGCCTAAATCCGCAATGTGACCCTGAAGGGGCGGAAGGAGCGCGCCCCCCAAAATTGCCATGACCAGCAGCGATGACACCTGGCTTTTCATCATCCCGGTGCCTTCCAGCGCAAGAGAGAATGTGTTCGACCATCCGATCGATGTAAACAATCCCACTCCCACAACACACCACATCGCTGTTTTTCCCCCCACGGCGATTGCAGTAATGAGCAGGAGAACAATGGTTGTCGAGAAGATTGCAAGCGTGCGTCCGGCCATCGCTTTGCCGAACTGAAACAAAAGCCAGCAGAGGATAAGCAGAGGAAGGTAATATCTGACAACATTCCAACCGCTCAGAAGGCCCAGAATAACGAAAGCGCCCGCCGGTATGCCAAGCAAGAGGATCTTCTTGCTCCTCGCCTTCATATCGCTTAGTTCAACGGCGCCCATGAATCTTCCGATCAGCATACCCCCCCAAAACAGCGACACATATTTGCTGGCTTCTACAGCAGTGAGTCCGGCGATGTTTGGCTGCCCGAGAAAATTTATAATGGAACTGCCGACCGAGACTTCACCCCCCACGTACATGAATATTGCGACGATACCAAGGACAACATGAGGAAACTTGAGTGCGCCCGCACCGCGTTCGATTTTCCCTTCTCCAATATGAGGCAACCGGACAAAGAAAAAAACAGCTGCGAGTATCAGGAACGCAACGCTGAACGCAAGATACGGCACTTTCACTGAATCGGCTCCGTGCACGCCGGCGTTATTGAAGTATTGAAAGATCAGAAATCCGCCTATCAGCGGACCGATCGTCGTACCGACCGAATTGAATCCTTGAGCAAGATTCAGTCGGCTTGAAGCAGTGCGCTCCGGACCAAGGATAGTCACATAAGGATTGGCAGCGATCTGCAGCATCGCAAAACCGAGGCCCACAATGAACAGCGCGACGAGAAACAAAGGATACGAAGAAATTGTTGCGGCGGGCCAAAAGATCGCACTTCCGATCGCCGATACCAACAGACTTATGACGATGCTGTTTTTATACCCGATTTTCGCGATAGGATCACCGATGATCACGGAAGTTGTAAAATAGAGCAGCGATCCGATAAAATAAGCGCCGAAGAAAGCAAATTGTACTAGCATCGCCTGAAAATAGTTTAACGTGAATGCCTCTTTGAAACGCGGAATAAGAATGTCGTTCCATGCCGTCATGAAGCCCCACATGAAAAACAGCGTGGTCATGATAGCAAATGGACCGCGGTACATTCCATTTTGTGAATTCTGTGAAGTACTTGAAGTCTGTTCAATTGATCTGCCGGTAGCGGTCATAGAATATTTCCTTTTAGAAATTTGGTATCTGATGAGACGCAGGGTTTAAAAGGCTTGCCACTCCCAACGGGATGCCCTTGGCAAAAGGCACTAAGACACAAAGACTTTTTAAAGAAAACTTTATTCTGCAATGTCCATTAATAAAAAATAGTTGTATTCGTTCGTGACTTTTTTTCTTCTGCCGGCCTAAATGTCCAAAGGACTCCTTCGCAGTGGCATTGCAATTGGCGTTTTGCGCAACACGAGTGAGTAATTATCTGTTACGGTTTACCTGCTTATTTCCATTATGGAATTTCCGACGAGAGTAACCTGCCGGATAGCCGTGTATGAAACGGTTATATCGCGGACTGACTTTTCTCTCGTGTAATTGAGATTCAAATTAGCCGTTGCCTTTTTCAACTGCCTCCCCCGTTGATGTACGAATGCTAAGTTACTGAATTTCTTCGGGCATTGCCAAGCCAAAGTGAATGGAATGTCCGGTGCCGGCATTTGACAAGGAAGATGTTACCGATCGGCCGATTGTAATTGGAATATAAAACCATGCAAGCTAGAACTCACCGAAAAGTTCAGCCCCCTTGTTGGTTCCCCAGCGAGAACCGGGGCTAATGAAAACACTAACTCATTACTTCCCGGCGTCTCGGAGTATCCGCTGTGAATTATTTCCGTAATCGGAACAGAATCGTAACATGGATAAGCCGTTGTCCTCATTAGAATAGCAGGGTAAATCCTTTTTATAATTTCTTTGCCATACCTCGGATTCAATGGTTCACATAAATCACCGCCGATAGTTGACTAAATCGTTAAACTATAATATATTAGCTGGAAATGTTGCAGGGGATGGGTACGACCCCTGCCATTGATGGGAGGGATTTTTCTTTTGAAGCGATCTCAATCTTACATCCACTTTGAATGAGTATGTCGAAGATTCGATTATTACTTATAGAGGACAACCGAATTTTGCGGGACGGCATTACCGCAATGATCAACGGACATAAAGATGTCACCGTTGTGGCCGTCTCCGACGGCAAGCATGACACGTTGTCGAAGGCGCGTGCGATGAAACCGGCCGTGGTGTTGATGGACCTCGGCTTGGACAGTCAAAACAGTTTGGATGTGTTGCAATCGATGAAAAAGGAGTTTCCAACCATCAAAGTGATCGGAATGGGCCTTGCTCCTGCACAAGCCGATATTATGGAATTCGTGCAGGCCGGGGCCGACGGTTTCATCCTGAAAGACGCTACGGTGGAAAATATGATCTCCACGATTCGGTCCGTGGTGGGAGGAGAAACCGTGCTTCCCCTTCCAATGACTGCATCACTTTTCTTCCAAGTGGCCGAACAAGCTCTCATCAAAGGGAAAAGAAATCTCAAAATTGCTGTTCGCATGACTGAACGTGAGAAGGAGATTATTGCGTTGATTGTTGACGGAATGAGCAACAAACAAATTGCAGTGAAGCTCAACATTGCAACGTTCACGGTCAAAAGTCATGTACATAACATCCTGGAAAAATTGGCATTACACAGCCGCCTTCAGATCGCAAACTATTCGCACAATGAAAAGTAACACTTTTCATCCTTCGCCCCTCCTTCGTTAACATCACGACTCACCTTGCAACAATAATTTCATTCGCGGACAAATGACCCGGCTGCCCGCAGTGTGATATCTCCGATCCGAAGGATTTCTTCGGAAAGGGGCCCTTCGTGCCTTACGTCTCATCACTTTATACAATCATCGCAGCAAGGCGACTCTTGTCGTTTGAGAGGGATTAACCCCCTTTTCATCCTTTTGGGCTATTACGCCTCCGCCCAATCAGTTGTATATTTTTTCACGTTCTAGGAAGAGCTTCTTCCCGTTTTTCGAACGAACGAGAAGCCAACACTCGTAGAAGCCTGAAACGAAAGGAGATTGGAAAATGAATTGGGATCGAATTGAGGGACAGTGGAAGCAGCGAAGAGGGAAAGCCGCACACCATTGGGGAAAACTGATGAACGACGAACTTGCCGCCATCTCGGGAAAGTACGAACAACTTGTCGGAAGACTTCAAGAGAATTTCGGCATCGCCAAAGATGAAGCTACAGAACAGATCGATGAATTCAGAAAAAATATCGACAAGCTGAAAAAGTCGAACGCCCATTTGATAAAATTGACAAAATCGTCGAAGAAGAAGAAAGCGGTGTCGAGAAAATCGGTGAAGAGAAAAACGTCGCCGAGAAAGAAATGATAACCATACGTTGAAGCACAATCTTAATCGCAAAGAATTTCCTTTCATCCGTTGATTACATACAGAGGGCATTATGAACACTCAAACAACAAACCCATCACGCGCCGCAAACACATGGACGCATTTTTCACGAACGGTTCGCGGATTCTTCGGCGCCCCGATTACGGCCGGATTGACCGCCGCTTTATTTTTCATCGTTGTTATGGCGGGCTGCAGAAAAGAGGTTCCGGGAATCGTGAGTGTCTGTAACGCACCGACGGTGATCCGAACAACTCCGACGAACGGCGGTACCAACGAACCGCTGAATAAAACAAACGGCGTCTCCAGCGTAGCGGCGGTCAAGCTCATCACGGCAACCTTCAGCACGCCGATGGACCCTAACACGATCAACGGAGCCACGTTTACAGTACAACAGGGCGGAATTTCGTATCCAGGCTCTGTGTCGTATACCGACACGACGGCGATTTTTGTTCTTCCGAATGGTCTCTCTCCGTCTCTCTCCTATACGTGTACAATTACAACCGGAGCCAGGGACTTGGCAGGCATTCCGCTTGCGAGCAACTATGTTTGGACCTTCTCGACGATCGCAACCGGAACGCCGATCCTTGTTGCGCCGGCTGATGCCTCGGTGAACCAGGCAACGACTCCGATGATGATTTGGAATGCCGTGGCGGGAGCCAATACGTATCGATTGCAACTGTCGACGAACAGTAGTTTTGCGAGTATGGTGTATGATGATTCGACACGCACAAACACTTCGCAATCGGTCCCCGGTCTCGCGGTTGGGACAACGTATTACTGGCGAGTGGATTCAAAAATTTCCGGCGGAACGAGTGCATACTCCAGCGTATGGAGTTTCACGACAATCGGAACGCCCGCGGCACCGGTCTTGATCGCACCGCTTGACGTAGCGATCAATATCGCAACGAGTCCGAATTTAAGTTGGAACGCTTCGCCGGGAGCTGCGACGTATCATCTGCAGGTTTCGACGAGCAATACTTTTGCCGTTATGCTGTTTGACGACTCGACGCTCACTGGCACCTCGCAATCGATCAATGGATTGTCGTTGGCGACTGGTTACTACTGGAGAGTGAATGCAAAGAACGTCGCGGGAACGAGTGCATACTCTTCGCGATCCTTCACGACCATTGCAGCCGGGACGCCGACGCTTGTCGCGCCGCTCAATGGCGCATTGAGCCAATCGACAAATCCAACGTTGATTTGGAATCTCGTGCCGGGAGCCAATACGTATCGTTTACAGGTTTCGACGAGTAACACTTTTGCCGCAACGATCTACGACGACTCAACGCGCACGGTGACTTCACAGGCCATATCCGGCTTGACGGTTGGAACGACGTACTACTGGCGTGTGAATTCGAAAACTTCCGGCACTGCGAGCGCATACTCCGATGTATGGAGCTTTACAACAATCGCAGTACCCACCGCGCCGGTTTTAGTAGCGCCTGTCAATACAGCGATTAACCAGCTAACGAATCCGACGCTCATATGGAACGGTGTTGTCGGAGCCGCTACGTATCGTTTGCAAGTCTCAACAAGCAACACGTTTGTCACGACAATTTATGACGACTCGACGCGTACGATCGGATCGCAAGCAATTTCGGGCCTGGCAGTAGGGACAACCTACTACTGGCGCGTGAACGCAAAGAATGCGGCAGGGACCAGCAGTTACTCTATAGTATGGAGCTTTGCGACCGTCACCGTGCCCGCAGTACCAGTCTTAGTTGTACCTGTTGACGCGGCGATCAACCAGCCGACAAATCCAATACTGATTTGGAACGGCGTACCAGGAGCCGCTACCTATCGTTTGCAGGTCTCAACGGGCAACACTTTTGCCACGACGGTGTATGACGACTCGACGCGCACGACAGCATCACAAGCAATATCGGGATTAGCGGTTGGGACGACCTACTACTGGCGCGTGAATGCAAAGAATGCAGCAGGGACCGGCGGCTACTCTATAGTATGGAGCTTTACCACGGTGACCGTGCCGGCGGCTCCCGTCTTAGTTGTCCCTCTTAATGCAGCGGTCAACCAGCCCACCAATCCAACATTGATTTGGAACGGCGTGCCAGGAGCGGCTACGTATCGTTTGCAGGTTTCAACGGGCAACACTTTTGCAACGACCGTGTATGACGACTCGACACGCACAACAACTTCGCAGGCGATATCCGGCTTGTCAATCGGGACGACCTACTACTGGCGTGTCAATACAAAGAATGCAGCCGGTACGAGCAATTACTCTACCATATGGAGCTTTACCACAATCGTGGTACCCGCGGCACCGAGTTTGGTCACGCCGTTGAATGCGTCAATCAACCAAGCTTCGAATCCGACGCTGGTGTGGAATGCCGTAGCAGGGGCCGATACCTATCGTTTGCAGGTTTCGATCAGCAACACGTTTGGAACGACTATCTATAATGACTCGACACGCACGACCACATCGCAGGCAATATCAGGCCTTGGTGCAGGGACGACCTACTACTGGCGTTTGAACGCGAAGAATGTTGCAGGGACAAGTGCTTACTCCGCTGTCTGGAGTTTCACAACTGCGACAGCTCCGTCCGCGCCGAGCTTGGTCTCGCCTCTCAACGCAGCGGTCAACCAGCCGGTGAACCCGACCTTGATCTGGAATGGCGTTTCGGGTGCAAACACCTATCGTTTGCAGGTATCAACGGTTAACACTTTTGCGACGACAGTGTACGACGACTCAACACGGGTCAACACTTCGCAAGCCTTGTCCGGCTTGACCGTGGGGACGACGTATTACTGGCGTGTGAATGCAAAAGATGCCTCCGGGACGAGCGTATACTCGACCGTGTGGAACTTCAAAACCATCGCAGCGCCATCAGTACCGATCTTATCCGCACCTGTCAATGGAGCATCCAGTGTCTCAGCAAGTCCGAAATTGAGTTGGCTTGCGTCGACCGGAGCTGATACGTATCGGCTGCAGGTTTCTACCGATAGCACTTTCACCGGTACGCAGTTTGACGATTCATCCCTCACAAGCATCTCGCATACGATCGCCGGCTTAACAAGCGGCAACATCTATTACTGGCGCGTTAATGCGAAGAACAGCAGCGGTACCAGTGCTTACTCGACAAGGTGGTCATTCAAGACGGGTGCAGGATCGCTTGGCTCTGCAGGTACTTTTGGAATTATGGCAACTTCCGCAGTCACCAACACCGGCAATTCCATCATTAACGGCGATGTTTCATTGAACCCGGGTACTTCAATTACTGGATTTACTTTTTCAACAAGCCCGGGTCCAGGAGTGGTAAACGGCGCGGTACACATCAATGATGGAGTGTCTGCGCAAGCGAGAGCTGACCTGTTAGCGACATATAATTATGCCACGAATCTCCCCGCCGGCACAACAATAACCGGCGGTGCTGACCTTGGCGCGCTCTACCCAGGAGGAATGCCTCCGGGAACGTACACTTCCGGAAGCACGATGTTGGTCTCAACCCCGCTCGTTCTCGATGCAGGGGGCGATGCGAACGCAGTGTGGGTATTCCAGATCGGTTCATCACTGACAACCGGAGCCAATGTCTCGCTCTTGAATGGTGCTCAGGCCAAAAATGTTTTCTGGGTTCCTGTGTTTGATGCGACTATTGGAGTAGGAACGATCTTCTACGGTACCATCGTCTCCGGCAGAGATGTCACCGCGGTAACGGGTGCGATCGTCAACGGAAGAATATTGGCCGGAGCGACAACGGCAGGGACAATCGCATTACAAGATGCGACCGTCAACGTACCTGCGCCGTAATAATTGAAATCTTCCCGCCAGACAGATGTCTGGCGGGGAGGATTCTCGGAACGGCAGCGAAGACTCAATTGATTTTGACAATGAAGACAAAAGGCATGTAGGCCAATCGCCACCATGACTTCACTCGACCCAAATACGAGAAACAAAATTACTCTTTAAGGAGGCACGAATGTATCGATACCGATCAGCAATCCGAAGCCGAAAACTCACGAGCCTGTGGCGCGCAAGAATCATCCTCAGTCTTCTAGTGCTATTTTCTATTACGTCAAATATTTTTGCGCAGGAGATTCAAAGGACGCTGCCAACGTGGTGGTTCGGTGCTGCCGAAGCCGTGAATTTAAACTTCTACGGCGGAACGACTCAAGTGTTGAACCCTTCGTTCACGACTCCGAGTGCCTTCCACAAAGGTTTCGGTCTGGGGCTCTATCTTGCTCCCTTTGTCGAGTACCGTCCTGATTCTGTCTGGGGTGTTATACTTCAGGCGGCATACGACGACCGGCGCGGATCGTTCAACGATGTTCCCTGCCCGTGCGGTCAGAACTCGTCTTTAGCCGCGACGGCCAGCTATCTCTCCATCGAGCCAAGTCTTCGGTTCGCTCCGTGGTCAAACGCTCTCTACTTCTTTGGCGGGCCTCGAATCGGATTCAGTTGGGCCCCCACAAAGGGAGACGAAAAAACATTCGTTTACACCCAAGCCGGAAACTATGCCAACAAAGGCCAGTTCAGCGATATGAAAGGAACGGTCTTCTCAGGTCAAATCGGCGTGGGCTACGATATCCCGCTCAAATCACCTAACGCAAGACACCAGATCGACATTTCGCCATTTCTTTCGTTCCAGCCGTTTATGGGCGAAAACCCACGCTCGGTGGAAACATGGGGAGTATCGACATTGCGCCTCGGTGCCTCGATAAAGTTCGGCAGCGGGAAAGAAATTGCCCGGGCCGAAGTCATGCCGGCTCCAGCGGTTGTCGAGCGTGAAGTCGATTTTTCTGTCCGCGCACCAAAGGCGGTACCTCTTAAACGCAGGGTGAGGGAGTCGTTCCCGATTCTCAATTGTGTGTTTTTCGAAGAAGGGTCGTCTGAAATACCAAGCCGATATGTCGTGATGACAAAAGACCAGGCGGCAAATTTCCAGGAAAGTCAATTACAAGACGTTCGGCCTCTGAATATGACGGGCCGCTCACTTCGGCAGATGACAGTCTACTATAACATCCTCAACATCATTGGCATTCGGATGAGGAGAAGTCCTGCGGTGGTCATAAACTTGACCGGTGCATCGGGACTGGGGCCAAATCTGGCAAAGGAGAGGGCGGAAGCGATCAAGCGATACCTCGTGGATGTATTTGGAATTGACGGCTCAAGGATAACTACCGAGGGACGAGATAAGCCGCGAACTCCATCGGAAGTCCCCGGTGCTACAAAGGAACTTACTCTGCTGCGGGCTGAAGATCGCCGTGTTGATATCGACAGCGATTCCCCCGAGATGACGATAGAAGTTGGAGGCGGTCCGCACTATATGCTGAAGCCGGTGCAAATTGTCGCAGAGGTGGAAGACCCGCTTGACAGCCATCTTCTCATCAATGTTGTCGGAGCGAAGGATGTTTTCTCCTCATGGTCATTGGAGATCACCGATGAGCAGGGGAAGGTTCAACGGTTCGGACCATCGACTCAGGACCATGAAAATATTTCGGGGAACACCATTCTGGGTGACCGCGCTCAGGGCGACTATACGATTGTGCTGCTGGGGCAAACGAAGAGCGGAAAATTTGTAAAAAAGCAAACCACGGTACACTTGATCCGCAGAGACGAGCCGGTAAAAGAGGCGGTGCGATTCAGTATTCTGTTCGAATTCGACCAATCGAAAACCATTGCAAGCTATGAAAAATTTCTCACAGACGTTGTTACTCCGCTTATTCCGGATACCAGCCTTGTCATCATCCACGGTCATACGGACATCGTAGGAACGGAAGAGTACAACGACAGCTTATCCTCGCGCCGGGTAGAAGATGCGCGCGCCATTATCGAAGGAGCAATTGCGAAAAGCGGCAAGCACGGGATCACGTTCCAGACATTCGGGTTCGGCGAGAATCTTCAATATGCGCCGTTTGATAACAACTTCCCCGAAGAACGATTCTATAACAGAACTGTAATCATCGATATCGTTCCCGATTGACGAAAACAAAGGACGATTTTTTTAGGAAATTCGAATCGCTTAATACAAGAAAGATATTGTGAACATCAACAAGAAAATTCAAACAGCCCAATTAAGCCCCCGGACGAAGTTCGCCGGGAGTTTTTTGCAATCAGGGCTTATCATTACAGCTTCACTGTTTCTTTTGATTGCTGGATGTAAAAAGGATGATAGTACAGTAAACACACCCCCCAAAGTCATCCCTGTGCAAACTACAGTCCAGGCTGCGGTCAACCTCCGTTCCGACGCAGCGTTTGTAATTCTCGCGGGCTCATTGGTTTCCAACATTCCCACATCGGTAATTGTCGGAAATATCGGATTGAGCCCGGCGGCACGGTCGTTCATAACTGGCTTCGGCTTGACAGAAGTGACCGGGAAGATCTATGCGTCTGATGATGTTTCTCCGGCCGGCGTTTCTGATATGTTGACGGCGGCAAAGGGCGATCTCACGACGGCATATAATGACGCCGCAGGACGCACTTCGACGGACATTGTGCAGCTTGCGGGAAATATCGGTGGATTAACGCTTACGCCTGGGCTCTATAAATCAAGCGGTTCGCTTCAGATTTCGTCCGGCGACCTGACATTCGATGCAAAAGGAAATGCCGATGCGGTCTTCATTATACAGATCGCTTCTACTTTGAACACGACGTCAGGACGCCAAGTTATTTTAAGCGGCAGCGCGAAAGCCGCGAATATTTTTTGGCAGGTTGGTACTTCTGCAACTCTGGGAACGACATCGGTCTTTAAAGGGAACATCATGGCCGATCAATCGATTTCGCTCAATACCGGAGCGGTGATCGAAGGGCGGCTGCTGGCCCGCATTGCAGAGGTTACATTGGCAAGCAATGTTGTTGTGATTCCTGTGCTGTAAAAAAATCAGGTAAATGCCAAACCAGATTATTAGACACGATATCCCGCGCTCAGAAGAGTAGGGAATATCTAAATGAATAGAAGACTTGCTCAATTCTACAAACTTGATAGAGGTTCACATGAAAACATTTGCCACGCACGCCAAAGTTATGTTTCGCCGGTGGGCGGGCTTGCCCATTGTATTTCATGGATTTCTCGGCATCCTGCTTGCTGCATCGTTGCTCATTCCTTCTCTTGCCCTTTCTCAGTGGTCAAGCAGCCCTAAAGTCAATAATCCGATCAGCATTGGAGAAAACGACCGCGTCAATTCTGCGGTCGCCAGCGACGGAGCGGGGGGCGCGATTGTTGTTTGGCAGGACAAGCGGAACGGCAGCACATATGCTGTCTACGCGCAACGTGTCAGCGCCAACGGAAATAATCTGTGGACGGCAAACGGTTTGGCAATTTGTTCGGCGGACAGCGACCAGGTCAGCCCCGTAATCGTCAGTGACGGAAACGGCGGCGCAATTATCGCATGGCAGGATAAACGGAGCGGCAGTTATGATATCTATGCTCAGCGCGTGAACGCTGCCGGCACGCTTCAGTGGAGTCCTTCAACCGGCGACCCTGTCTGCACGTCGGCTTTCGACCAGGTCAACATTGCGATGATCAGCGATGGAAGTGATGGAGCCTTGCTCACATGGGAAGATTATCGCGGCAACGCGGGTCCCGGTCTGGCTGACATTTACGCGCAGAAAGTCAATGAATCGGGTGGAGCACAATGGACGGCGAACGGCATCGGCGTTTGTACGCAGGCAGCCGCGCAGCATGGTCCGAGGCTTACCAGCGACGGGAGCGGCGGAGCTATTATTACTTGGTACGATAAGCGCGCAGGGAATTATGATATCTATGCACAGCGTGTGACCGCCATTGGCGGACTCGTTGAAATTGCAAACGGCGTCGCCGTCTGCACATCGGCGACCGACCAAACGAACCCCGACATTTGCAGCGATGGTGCCGGGGGTGCCATTATCGTCTGGCAAGATTCCCGCAGTACGACCGACATCGATATCTGGGTACAGCGAATGAGTTCGGCCCTTGCAATACGGTGGCCTGTGAACGGCGTTGTCATGAACAACAATGTCGCTTACGATCAGGTGAACCCGAGGATCGTCAGCGACGGCATCGGCGGCGCCTTGATGACGTGGGAAGATTTTCGTACCGGCGTACAGTCCGACATTTACGCGCAACGGGTCGATTCAACCGGCGTTGTTGCAACGGGGTGGAATGTGAACGGTGTGACCATTTGTGTCTCAGCGCTCAACCAATCCAACCCGCAGATCATCAGCGACAGCAGCCACGGTGCCATCATCACATGGATCGACAAGCGCGACAGCGCCACGAACGTCAATACATATGATGTCTACGCATCGCGCATTACAGGAAGATTCGCTCTTCCGTGGACCGCCAACGGAGTTCCTATCTGCACGGCAGAGAGCACGCAAACAAATCCCGCGATCGTCAGTGACGGGAGCGGCGGAGCGATTCTCGCATGGCAGGACAAACGGAGCGGTAATTACAACATCTATGCATCGCGAGTCTTGCAGAGCGGCAGCACAACCGGTGTCGAGATTGGCGGACCAACAACCCCAACCGGATTCACACTTTCGCAAAATTATCCAAACCCATTCAACCCTTCAACAGTGATCAGTTATCGGTTATCAGTGAACGGTCAGGTGACATTAAAGGTATATGATGTCCTTGGGAAAGAAGTTGCCACACTTGTGAACGGACGCCAGGAAGCCGGCAGCTACAACGTGACGTTCAATACAAACAATGGAACACGCAGTCTCTCCAGCGGGGTGTACTTCTATCGCCTGGATGCCGGGTCCTTTGTCTCGACAAAAAAATTGATTCTCATGAAATAGTATTAATCAGTAAAGCGTGCATCCCTAAACAACTGGATTCAATTTCTTTCAAAACAAACGTTAATCAATTTTACTAATTCATTTTATTCATTTCATCAATTTCAATAAGGTTTTATCATGGAAAATTTTACAAAGACAGCAATCGCTCTTTCTAACAGGAGCGCGCGCTTGTTCGGAGTTATCGCAACGGTTGCGATGTTGATTTCTACCTACGCCTTTGCTCATCCTGTTGGATATAGCAACCCGGCACCAGTACCACTTTTGACAGCGGGGACCTTTGGGGCATTAGCGTATTCTGGTATCACCGGTTCTGTCAATGTCAGTGGCGATGTTGGGTCTTCAACTGCGTCAATAGGCACGGGCATAACAGCCACTGGAACTAAACATATTGTGGGCGACAGTCAAACGTTGCAAGCCCAAACCGACTTAACCGCCGCGTTGAGCAACGCGCTCGGGCGAACAAGTGATGCGACAATCACTGCTGGTACCCTTGGCGGACTAACTTTGTTTCATGGTGTCTATAGCTATGGGTCAGCGCTTGATCTTGCGTCGAACAACACATTGACGCTCGATGCCCAGGGTGACCCCGCTGCAGTCTTCATTATAGAGGCCGGGTCTGCATTAACAATAAACACCGGCAGTACTGTCTCCTTAATCGGCGGTGCCGTGTGGTCTAACGTCTTCTGGTATGTCGGCACTTCTGCGACTATTCATGGCGCCTCTTCAAATTTCAATGGAATCATACTTGCGGTTTCGTCAATCACGGTGGAATCCGGTTCAACAACGACAGCACGCTTGCTGGCGAATACCGGCGCCGTTACTTTAGCCTCCCCCGTATTGCCGGTAGAGCTTGTTGCGTTTTCAGCAACTACGAATCGTGCAGACGCAATCCTTCACTGGTCAACTGCAACGGAAATAGACAACCATGGTTTCGAGGTCGAACGTCGTCAGACTGCAACCTGGCAGGATGTCGCTTTTGTCGCAGGGACAGGAACAAGCAATTCGCCGAAGAGCTATTCTTATACCGACAATAATTTGGCAGCCGGCAGCTATACCTATCGCTTAAAACAGATCGACAATAATGGAGCATTTTTATACTACGGATCGGCGGCAGTGGAGATTAAGACGGCGCCTGAAACATTCGCGCTTTCGCAGAACTACCCGAACCCGTTCAACCCTTCAACAATGATCAGTTATCAATTGCCAGTGAATAGTCAGGTATCATTGAAGGTGTATGATGTCCTTGGGAATGAAATTGCTTCACTCGTGAACGGTCGTCAGGAAGCCGGCAGCTACGCCGTGTCGTTCAATACTAACGAAGGAACGCGCAATCTCTCGAGCGGTGTGTACTTCTACCGTTTGGAAACCGGATCCTTCGTCTCGATCAAAAAGCTGATCCTCATGAAGTAACTGTTTTTTTGAAAGCGTATATCCGTTTCAATGCGTAAATGTTTTCACTGTTCGTCTAGATATGTTAAAATTCCAAAAACAGTGAAATAATTTGCGCAGCGAAACGGGTCATGTTTCGATTTTCACTAACTCTCTGGAGGATCTATGAAGAATTTTACAAAGACAATATCCCCTCTATTGAACAAATGGACGGGCTTTCTCGGAACAATGCTGACGGTTGTATTGTTGATATCTGCCGTTGCATCTGCTAATCCCCCCTTATTCAGCAACCCGTCACCAGTACCTCTTTTGACAGCAGGGACCTACGGAGCTTTAGCCTATTCAGGAATATTTGGTTCTGCTCTTGTTCATGGAGATATCGGTACGTCGACTGCAACGATTGATGGCAGCATAACAACAACCGGAACGAATTGGGGTGTGGCCGGACACAGCCTTCAGGCTCAAACAGACTTGGGAGCGGCGCTGACAGATGCCCTCGGTCGAACGAAGGATGAAACGATCGCAGACGCTCTAGACGGAAAAACACTGCATCGCGGCGTTTACGAAGGAGGAGCTCTTGACCTTGCATCGGGTGGGACTCTTACCCTCTCAGGCAGTGCAACTGATATCTTTATCATCAAGGCTTCAAGCACTCTCACTATAAACACCAATAGTACTGTGACGTTAACGGGCGGCGCTGTGTGGTCCAACGTTTTCTGGTATGTCGGCACTTCAGCGACTATTTACAGCGGCTCGACGTTCAACGGAATCGTACTTTCTGCCGTGTCAATTACGGTGAATGCCAGCGCAGCACAAGTGACGGCACAATTATTGGCGAATACCGGAGCGGTAACGTTAAACTCCACTGTGCTGCCGGTGGAACTGGTGGCCTTTTCAGCAGCAGTAAATCGCACTGACGCAATTCTTCATTGGTCGACCGCAACAGAAATAAACAATCAGGGTTTCGAAATTGAACGCCGTCAAGCTGCAACATGGCAGGACGTCGGCTTTGTCGCCGGTTCAGGAACAAGCAATTCGCCGCGGAATTATTTTTACAGCGACAAGAATCTGGCCGCCGGCAGCTATAGCTATCGCCTAAAACAGATCGACCATAATGGGGCATTTTTGTATTACGGATCGGCGGCAGTGGAAATCAAGACCGCGCCTGAAGCTTTTGCGCTCTTGCAAAACTACCCGAACCCGTTCAACCCGACCACGAAAATTGAATACAGTCTTGAGAATGCTGGAATGGTCTCCCTCAAAGTCTATAACGTGCTTGGCGATGAAGTTGCCACACTCGTGAACGGCCATCAAGAAGCCGGCAGCTATGCCGTGCCGTTCAATACAAGCAACGGGATGCTGAGTCTTTCGAGCGGTGTGTACTTTTACCGTTTGGAAACCGGATCCTTCGTTTCGGTGAAGAAGCTGATTCTTATGAAGTGATTTGTTGCCAAGAAAGCATGTATTCGTTTCAACGTGTAATTAGTTTCAGTGCTCCAGCCACTGGTTTGTGGCGCGCACATCAGCGTTAGAAAACATGGCGTTTTTTTCGTTAACTCAATGGAGATTTTTATGAAAACCAATACAATAAATCCGACAACAGCCCGCCACGCTTGGACGTACTTCTTTGGAGTACTCTTGATGGCTGTTGTGATCATCCCATCGGCTGCGTTTTCTGCGCAGACCCCGACCCTGGTGTCGCCCGCCGATTCGGCGACGAATCAGTCAACGACCGTGCAGTTGCAATGGACTGCTGCCGCGGGGGACAGCGTGTATCATTTAGAAATTGATACGGCCTCGAATTTTGACAGCAAAATCTATAATGACTCGACACTGACAAATGTCGAGAATACTATCACGGGCTTGAAGAACGCCACGAAATATTACTGGCGTGTGAGTGTGAGAGATAGTTTGAAGAATGGCGGCGCAGTGAGCGCTTATTCAACCAGTCGAAGTTTCACGACATGGAACACTACGCCGACAACACCTCTCCTTCCGGTAACTCTCGGATTGACCGGCGGATTTGCGGTTCTTTCGTACGGCGGAGTCACGAATACCGGTCCTTCAACTATTACCGGCAATGTTGGTGTGAGTCCTCTCGCCGCTTCTTATATGACCGGATTTGGAACTCCGAACGTGGTCGGCACGATCTACGGAGTTGACGCGACCGGGCCAGCGGGCTCGATCCCGTTTCCTTCCATGTTGACCCAAGCAATCGTTGATTTGACGACAGCCTACAACGACGCGGCAGGACGAACAGTTGCCCCCATCGGTATTTCAGGAAATATTGGCGGACGAACGCTCTACTCCGGCCTCTATAAATCGACCGGCTCGCTCGCAATAACCTCGGGCGACCTAACGCTCGACGCGCAGGGCGATGTGAATGCGGTTTGGATTTTCCAAATAGCATCCGGTTTCAATATGACAACCGGCCGCCAGGTATTCCTGAGCGGCGGTGCGAAGGCTTCCAACGTTTTTTGGCAAGTCGGAAGCGCGGCTACATTTGGAACGACCGCTGTGATGAAGGGAACTATTATGGCGTACACAACAATCACGTTTGCTACGGGTGCGTCGCTGGAAGGGAGAGCATTAGCACGAACCGCTGCGGTGACATTGCAATCCAATACTATCGGCGGATCGACGGCCTCTCCTCTTAGTGTGGAAGTGTTTTTAGGCTCTGCTGCCAATTTTATGGTGTTAGCCGGTTCGAAGATCACCAGCAGCGGCCTTACGACAATTACGGGAGACATCGGAGTCAGTCCGAGCACTGTTATAAATGGATTTCCACCCGGA